>ERZ1066118.272-NODE-272-length-53474-cov-58.712144_pt1 | contig 53474 bp, 30 predicted proteins | sample MGYA00382765_ERZ1066118 | MGnify/ENA primary metagenome ERZ1066118 (study PRJEB33369, sample SAMEA5778348) | biofilm metagenome | biome: Industrial cooling water; feature: Water cooling tower basin; material: Biofilm | place: United Arab Emirates | collected...
TCAATATTGCCAACAACAAAATTGAAAACGTTAAGGGTAGCGACTCATATAGCTTGAATGGCGCCGCCGAAGCTGACGGTATAGATGTACAATTGTTTGATAGCGCTAGTTCTGGAGTTAGCATCATTGGTAACACAGTTAATAACACGACTGGAAGTGGTATCAATATCTCAGACAACAGTGATGCAACTAACCAAAAACTAGATATTGCAGGTAATACAGTTAGCAACACCGAATACGAAGGTATTAGAATTGATGGTGTTGACGGTAATATTACTGTTAACAACAACAATATTTCCAATGCCTCTACCAAAGCTATTAGTTTAGGAAATATCGCAGGTAAAGTTGATATCAACGCACTTGATATTAATGGTGGAAATAGTGGTATTCGCGTTACGAATGTCAATGAGATTACAATTGCTGACAGTAATATTCAAAATACCAAGACTCCAGCCATTGACCTAGAAAACGTTACAGGCAAAGTTGAAATCAGCGGAGTTAATATTAATGGTGCTACAGGCGCCAGTATTCGTGGTATAAATCTCAACAACGTTACGATTACTGATAACCTTGTCAAAGGTACTACTTTAACAGGAACCAATTCCGATACTCAGGGAGAAGGAATTTTCTTATCGGAAGTGACAGGTAAAGTTGATATTCGCAACAACACTATCGCTGAGAATGCAGGAAACGCGCTTTCACTAAGCAATAGTTCTGGAAATGCTGACATCAAATTTACAGCTAACAATATTACCAATAACTTCAACTCCATCGGCATCAAATTAGGGGGAACTGCCACAGGTTCAGCAGAAATTTCTGAAAATACCATCTCCAACTCCGGTATTGGTGTAGATGTTACCTTGGGTGATGACGCTTTGAATTTATTGGATATTACCAATAATACTATCACTGCTCCTAACAACGGTAATCTGTCAGAAGGAATTAAATTTAGAGCTTTTGACCAAGCAACCGCAACCGTTAACGTTACCGGAAACACCATCAGCAATACAACCAACGATGGTATTAGTGTTGGAGCTAACCAAGATACATTGTTAGATCTCAATATTTCCAGCAATAAAATCGAAAATGTTAAGGGTAGCGATGCGTATGGTTTAGGTGGCGCCGCCGAAGCTGATGGTATTGATGTACAGTTGTTTGATAGCGCGAGCTCTGGAATCAGCATCATTGATAACACAGTTGATAAAACAACTGGAAGCGGTATTAACATTTCGAGCAGCAGTAACGCAGCTAATTCTGAACTAAATGTTCTAGCTAATAAAGTTAGTAATACTGAATACGAAGGTATTGAAATTGACGGCTTTAACGGTGATATATTCGTAAGAACAAATACCATTTCTAATACAAAGAGCGAAGGTATTTCTCTAGAAAACACCACTGGTAATGCCGAAATCGGCGCATTTAATGAGATTACTAGTGCAGCAGGCGCCGGTATTCGCGGTAAAAATGTCAGTAACCTTACAGTCGCTGATAACTTTATCTTAGATACCACTTTGACAGGAATGAATTCTGATGGTCAGGGAGAAGCAATACTCCTGGAGGAAGCGACAGGTGACGTTGATATCAGCAGAAACATCATTACCGGGAGCGCAGGAAGTGCTATTGTACTAAACAATACTTCTGGAAATGCCGACATCAAAGTTACAGGTAACAACATTATCGATAGCTTTAGTTCTATCAGTATTAAGTTAGCAGGAACCACCACAGGTACAGCAGAAATTGCTCAAAATACTATTTCCAACTTTGGTATTGGTGTAGATGTTAGCTTAAGTGACAGCGCTAACTTGAGTAAGTTGGATATCACCGACAATAGCATCACTGCTCCTAATAACGATAATCCGTTAGAAGGAATTAAATTTAGAGCTTTTGACCAAGCAACTGCAAACGTTAACATTACTGGAAACACCATCAGCAATACAACCAACGATGGTATCAGTGTTGGAGTCAACCAAAACACAAATACCCAAATCAATATTGCCAACAACACAATTGAAGATGTTAAGGGTAGCAACTCATCTTACGTGGGTGGCGCCGCCGAAGCTGATGGTATAGATGTACAGTTGTTTGATAGCGCTAATTCTAAAATTAGCATTACTGATAACACAGTTAATAAGACAACTGGAAACGGTATTAGCATCTCGAACAACAGCGACGTAGCGAACATAGAACTAGATGTCACAGGTAATACCGTTAGCAATACTGAATACAAAGGTATTAGGATTGATAATTTTAACGGCAATACAACTGTCAACAAAAATACCGTTTCCAATGCGGAAAGCGAAGGTATTTATCTAGAAAATACTACTGGTAAAGTCGAAATCAACGACAACAAAGTCATAGATACTCGCAACCCATCAGAAGATACTGATTTAGAAAGCGGTATTTTTGTTTGGAACTATGCAGGTGAATCAGATTATACGATTGCTAACAATACAATCGAGACAACCTTCAACGCCACCGATTACCGTGTTGATGGTATTGAATTTAACTTGTGTCGTGACGTAGACCCAATTTACCTAAGCAAACCTTGTAATTCAACGGCAACGGCAAAGGTTAATATAACCAACAACAATATTACCCATAAGGGTCAGCTAACTAATAGTGGCGCCGATGGAATTGACCTGAACATAGGAAAATTTGCAGACGCGACCTTTAACCTTACAGGTAACACAGTTAGTAATATCCCAGATGAAGCAGTTTCTATTGGTGCTGTTGCAGATTCAACAGGAATTTTCAATATCAACAATAATACTATTACCAATGTTGGTGAGAGTGGTATAGAAGTTGACTTATTCCTTCCCGACCCAGCAATATCTCCAGCATTAAATCTATTCAACCGCAGTAATACTCAATACAATATCACAGATAACACAATTGATACTGCCAAGAACGATGGTATAGACTTGGAGATTCAAGACGAAGCCAAAACCACAATTACCATTACTGGTAACTCCATCAAAAATATAGGTGATGGAGAAAGTGGTGATAGAGCTATTCAGTTAGAGACAAACCAGTCTTCTCAGATGTGCGTTGCTGTTAATAATAATACAATTAGCGCATCTCCTAATGCATCACGTCTCAGACCTAACGATGCGACTTCTAAACTTGAAGTTGTAGATGTAGCAACCATTTCAACTCGTAATGGGGGCGCCAGTTTCACGACTTCAGGTACAACAAACCGCTCAACTCCTTGCCCCTAAGCATTAATTGTAGGGTGGGCTTTAGCTCACCTTACTCTACTGTTAATGTAAAGTAAAAAGTAGTTCCTATTTCTGGTTCTCGGTAATTGCTAAAAGCCATTTATAGGAGCCATCTTTACACTTGCTATTTAAATAGAAGCCAAAATTATTAATTAAAGTTTCAGATGGTTGGAGCATTTAGTTTGAACTACAGTTGGAAGCTTGACGCTAAAAGTTGCACCTTTTCCTATAACGCTATTAACGACTATTTCACCTTTGTGTAAGTTAACGCACTGTTTAACTATTGATAATCCTAAACCAGTACCAGAAACAGTGGATACATTATTTGCACGATAGAAAGAATCAAAAATACGAGCTATCTCCTCTGGGGGAATGCCGATACCTTTATCTTCAACATTAAATACTATCGCTTGCCCATAACAATTTACATCTAATTTAACCTGACTGTCAATAGAAGAATATTTGAGGGCATTTTCTAATAAATTTGTAATAATGTGACAAACAAGTTGAGAGTCAAGTAGTGCTTCTATACTATATGTCGGTGCCAGAAACTTGAGACGATTTTGGTTTTTACTGTTATTAATTAGAGTATTAATAATATTTTGGCATAGCTTTATTACATCAACATTTGTAGGTTGAAATTGTAGAGCATTCGCTTTGACTTCAGATAATATTAGTAAGTTTTGAACAATTTCTGTAATACGTTTGATAGAAGTTTCGATTTTAGAAAAATGTGCTTGTTTTTTCTCTTCAGTAAGATTATTGATGTAATACTGTAACATATCACATGAAGATTGAATCGTTGCAAGTGGTGTGCGAATTTCATGAGATGTTGTCACGATAAATTTAGTTTTAGATTCGCTTAGTTCACGTTCTCTTTGTAGAGCTTTTAATATTTCTTCTTCTGCTTGCTTACGATGGGTTATATCTTTAGCCACACCAGCCATTCTAAATAAATTACCATGTTCGTCGTATATAGGAAAGGTTCGGTCACGTACCCAACGTATTGTACCATCAGGACGAATAATGCGATATTCTTCGTCCATATTACAGGCATTGTCACCAATTGCAACAGCAATTACTCGCTCTATATCGTCAGGATGAACGGATTTGAGAAAAGACAGCGGATTAGAATAAATTTCATTACAAGGACGACCCCAGATTTTTTCATAACCAGGGCTAATATAATAGAAGTTACTGATGTCTAAATTACATACCCAAAATACTATTTCTGCATGATTTGCGAATTGCTGAAATTTTTCTTCTCTTTCTATAAGCGAAATTTCTGCTAATTTGCGCGAAGTAATATCTTCTGCAATTCCTAATTGACGATACGAACTACCGTTTTTATGGTTCACTACAAATGTTCGTTGATAAATCCAACGAACTTTACCATCAGGGCGAATAATTCGATATTCTTGCTCTAGAGTGCAGTTTTCTTTTCCAAAACATGATTTTAATACCATGTCCCTATCATCAGGGTGAATTGATTCAAAAAGTAACCTAGGATATTCGTAAATAGAAGCGCACGAATAGCCCCAAATTTTTTCAAAGCCAGAGCTTATATAATAACAATCACTTATATCTGGCGCAAAAATCCAAAAAGCAATATCTAGATTATCGAGTAGCTGAGAGAAGCTCTTTTCAATATCTATTGACTCAGTGTGAATCGAAGACAAGTTTGGCAAGGTTATTTCTTCAGCTAGGCTTGCAATGTAATCAATATTATCCGTGTTTTCGTACCTAAACGCGCGGTTATGTATCCATTTTATAGACCCATCAGTAGTTACTATACGATATTTTTCATCCATTGTCCCTGAAAGCTTTAACCTTTCGAGCGAGTTTAATATCCGCTTATGGTCATCAGGATGGATGAAATCAATAAAAGAGTTTGGGCATTTATAAAGACTTGCAGCATTACAACCCCAAATTCTTTCATAAGCAGTACTAACGTAAAGTGTTTGACTCAAATCAGCAGAAAATGCCAAAAACACTTGGTTGGTGCTTTCTAGCACGTGGTTCAACAATGTTCCTATTTTTGGCAAGTCACTGAATTCCACTTTATCCTCCTCAATTAATACAGTTTACATATGTAATCACTAAATTATCACACTACATTCAACAATTTTTTATAGATATACATGATATACATGATATACAAAATGTACATTTTTATCAATGCTGGTCTTGAAATTTATTTTGGTTAAAATCTTTACTTTTATGAAAAATTCTGAAATTATTAAACAAAGCTGTTCTTGTCACGTATAACCATTTACTTCTGAGGAGAAAATTAGCTCTATGTCATTAGCCCTACTGTTGAAATCCAATGAGAATCAAAAGGTTAACAGTGTTAGATTATTAGACTACGTAAAAAGTCTGTACGGAGATATTCCAGTATCGCCATGTCCATTCACTGAAGCGGAAATTGACGAGCTATCGAATACCAATGAATTGTTGGTTTATCTACCTGCAAGACTTACAATGCAGGAGTTATGCAATATTTTTGGTATCAGCGCTAATGTTAACTTTGAGCATGAAACCATGATTAGAAACAGCATGGTTAGCGAAGACCAATGGTTTATTGTATCTGCGAGCAAGGCGCCAGAACTCATTGATAAAACAGGTCTTTTTGCCAAGCGAGTCTACGAAGATGAAGGTCTTCATGGCATGGACTTGAGAAGATATTTGGCATTTGCAGCTACTTTTAAATATCATTTTGGAGAATTTCCAGACCAAACATATTGGTGTTTTTTACTATCGGGAAGCTATGACCGTAGTGGAGTATCAGTAGTTGGGCTTGATTCAAAGGGTGTCTTAAGTCATCATGGTTGGATGCGGAATTTTAAAGCAAAGTTCTGTGGTTCAAGATATATAGTTATCGCCCCTAGGATTGAAATATTGCCTTCTACAAAATCTTTACAAAGGGCACGCCGAGGTAAACCAGGAGCTAGCGGTAAGGAAGCAGGAATGGAGTAATAATTACTGCATTGTCAGCAATAATTGAATATGATTTGTTTAGTCCTGCATTTTATGCATTTCTCGATGGAACCTTGCGTTGAATGCGGCTAAACAATCCAGTTATTGGTGTAGTCATTTTAATCTTGGGTTTTAACACGTTAATATAACATGAACAATTACGAACAAGCAATTCAAGCATGGAAAGATAAAATTGGCGCTACTAAAGTAGAAATTTCTACAGAGCAAAGAGAAAAGTACACGCAAAACATTACAGAATATCAAGCTGAACCCCCAGTCGCTATATTAAAACCCGCAAGTAGAAGTGATGTTGAAGCGATTGTGGCAGTTGCAAACAAATACCATGTACCTATTTATGTTGTAAGTACTGGAAAAAACTGGGGCATTGGTTCAAAAGTACCAGTTAAAAATGGATGCGCTTTAGTAATCCTTAGCGAAATAAAAAATATAATAGAAGTAAATGAAAAGTATCGATATGCAATTATTGAACCAGGAGTTACTCAAAAACAATTATCTGATTATTTACAGAAGAATACAAATTTAATGTTACCTTCCACTGGGTCTGCAGAAAATACTAGTATTGTAGGAAATATTCTAGACAGAGGTAGTGTTTTCTTTAATCATCGCTATGATTTTCTGACAGGGCTAGAGGTATTATTAGGCAACGGAAAACTAGTAAGAACAGGCTTTTGGCATTACTTTGATTCTAATCAAACAGAAGTACCAATATTTTTCCATCCTCCTGGTGTTGGTCCGGACATTAAAGGTATATTTACACAATCGAATTTAGGAATTGTCACTGCTATGGTAGTACGTCTGAAACCTCGTACACCAAGCACAATTGTATATGCAGAACTTAAAGAAGATAACTTTGTCGCATTCATAGATGCTTTTATCAAGCTTAAGGAAAATAACTTGATAAATAATTGGTTGATGATTACTAATACAAATGACCCAAGAACGACTGTTGCAAATCAATTCAATTATACAGGAAATTGGTCAGCTATATTTAATTTTTATGGAACAGAACAACTCAGATATTTGTATAAAAAAGAAGTCGAAAAGGAAATTAATAAATTGTGCCATAATTTATTTTTTATGAATAGCGATATAGAGGAAAACTCAAACCATAGATACCATTTAATATTACAAAAACTATATAATGGTATACCCTCTAATTATAGTATTGAAACAATGGGAGAAATGAATGATTTTGATTTTAAAAATTCGGATTATGAGGTTGATTTTTGTAAACAAATATCCGGTTTTAGAGCTGTTGCACCAGCAGTACCTCTTGAAGCCAGGGCAATGAAAGAAGTAATAGATTTAGTAAATAAAGTTTCTAAAGAATTTCAGATAACACCTTTTCATAATTTCGTGACTATAGGAGACATGGCTGTTGAAGGACTATTCAGAGCATATTTTAACCGAGAAAAAGAGGAAGAAATAACAAACGTGAATCAATGGGCTGAGGAGTTAGACAAGGAATTAGAAAAAATAGGTATTTATCCTTATCGTATGAGTATTCAACAAATGAATTACTTTAGTAATCGTCAGACAGATCCTTACTGGGAAACTATTGCAGCTATTAAAAAGCAACTAGACCCTAATAATATTATTTCTCCTGGGAAATATTGCTTAGAGAATATCTAATACCATTACCGCTACTAATGATGATATTAACCTACAGCTATTGACGCAGGCGCCGATTATTAGATAATATATTTGGAGGTAGAATATTCCATTAAAATTGCCAATCACAGTGGAACAAAAAATAATAGAAACCCTGAGTCAGAAAAACTGGATGTGGATGGAAGAGTTAAGGTCACACTTTATGTTGTGTGACCTCCAAACTCACTACATCTTTATAAATCCCGAATTTAGTAGCGCCATCGACAACCTATTTGAGCAAGGATTTATAAGGATTATCAATCGCTTAGAAATAAAAGAATATTACAAAAAAACTGGCAAAATAGTTGAATTGGTAAACAGTGCCAGTTTAGCTAAAAAATGTTAATGACTCAATGGTAAGGTAACTGTAAAAGTCGTTCCATTTGCAATGTCACTATTAACGGTTATTTCACCTTTGTGTAAATCTACGCATTGCTTAACAATCGCAAGTCCTAAGCCAGTTCCACCAATATTGCCAATGTTATTAGCACGATAGAAGGAATCGAAAATATATGGTAAATCTTCATTATTGATACCAATTCCTTTGTCTTTAACCACAAAAGTTAATTGATTTTGAGTAAAGTCAACAGAGAATTTAACTTTGCTATCTTCATTTGAATATTTTAAGGCATTATCGAGCAAATTAGTAATAATATAGGTTACAAGTTTAGCGTCGATAACAGGCGCCTGGTTAACTGCATTTTCACTAATAAATAATTCGACATTTCTTTGTGTATCAGTAAAAGAGACGACCATTGCTATAGCATCTGAGCAAAGTTTGGCAATATCAGTACTACAAGGTTGGAATTGCAAAGCATTGGCTTCAGCTTCTGATAATAGCAAGATGTCTTGGACAATTTGAGTAATGCGTCTAACAGCAGCTTCAATCTTCTGAAAATGTTTTTCTTTTTTATCTTCAGCCAACTGATCTTTGTAATGCTGCAACATGTCGATTGAAGACTGGATTGTCGCTAATGGTGTACGTATTTCATGGGAAGTATTAGCAATAAAGTTTGATTTAGCATCGCTGAGTTCGCGCGCACGTTGCAAAGCAATGAGGGTCTCCTCTTCAGCTTGCTTACGTAATGTAATATCCTCAGCAATACCCACAACTCGAAAAGTATTTCCCGAAGAGTCTTGAATTGGATAAGTACGAGCGTGTATCCAACGAACTGTACCATTTGGACGCACAATACGGTACTCCACATTCATTTGTGTAGAATCTTTTTCTACTGCGGCAAATACTTTTGGTTTATCCTCTGGGAGAATCGATTCAATGAAGGATAATGAGTTTTCGTATAATGAAGCACAACTTTTACCCCAAACTTGTTCATAATTAGGACTTATATAAAGTACTTGGCTAGCGTCAGGGGTAATTAACCAGGAAACGTGACCAATATTTTCTGCTAGCTGACGGTATTGCTCTGAACTTTGAACTAACATAGTTTCCGCTTGCTTACGTTCAGTAATATCAAACGCAATACCAGCCATCCGAAATAAGTTGCCTTGTTCATCGTACACCGGGAATGTTTGGTCTCTTACCCAACGAACGGCGCCATCAGGACGGATAATTCGGTATTCTTCATCCATGTTGCAGGCATTTGGTCCAGTTGCAGCAGCTATTATACGTTCTAAATCATCAGGATAAACAGATTCTATAAATGACCTGGGATTTTGGTAAATATCTTCACAACTTTTACCCCAGATTTTTTCGTAGCCAGGGTTAATATAATAAAATTTGCTGGCATCAGGTTCACACACCCAAAATACAATATCAACGTTGTTAGCGAACTGCTGAAACCTTTGCTCGCTTTGTTTTAAAGCAAGTTCGATCATCTTCTTGTCTGTAATATCTTCTGCTGTGCCAACTTGACGGTAAAGTTGACCATTTTCGTTTAAAAGAGCTTTTGTTCGTTGACGCACCCAACGTACTTCGCCGTCAGGGCGAATAATTCTATACTCTTGCTCAATACCACAGTTGTCTTCACCAAAACATGCAGTAAAAACTCGTTCACGGTCATCTGGATGTACGGATTCTCCAAAAGACTTAGGGTTGGCGTAAATTTCAGCGCAACTTCTACCCCAAATTTTTTCATAACCTGGGCTGATATAATAGCATTCGCTTACGCTACTGTCAGAAACCCAGAAAACAACGTCTAGGTTGTCAAAAAGCTGAAGATATTTCTCTTTATCGGCCACTAAGTTTAAAGATGCGACTTTACGATCATTTACATCTTCGGCAATACCTGTAATATATTGTATGTTCCCACTAATGTCCAACGAAGCAAACGCACGGTTATGTATCCACCTAACTTGACCATCAGGGCGAACAATACGATATTCTTCATCTAATTGGGTGCCTTGTATTAAACTTTGAAGTGCTATATCTATTCTCTGTTTGTCTTCAGTGTAAATGGCATCGAGAAAAGACTTTGCACCTTCATTGAAATTAGTCATTTGGCGCCCAAATATTTTTTCGTAAGTAGGGCTTGTGTAAACTATTTGACTTAAATCAGCGGAACAAACCCAAAAGGCTTGATTATTATTCTCAAGTAGTTTACCCAGAGGGCTGTTTGCTAAAACTTGCCAGTCATTAATATTCATATGAAATACTTTTAAACTACCCTGACATATTTTACCCAAAAGTGACTACATTTAAGTAAAATTTTCTAATAGTTAAGAATTAAATTTATTTTTCGATTTAGCGACATACTTATGTCTTAAGGCTGATGTAAAAATAAACTTTCTTTTATTGATTGGCATGTATTATCTGACGAATTACTGCTCGCATTATTAAGACAATCGAGTAGCAGTTGGCAGGCATTCCAATATTGTTCAATTAATTTACATTCTTTCAAATTAAATTCCCAATCGTAACCAATCTGAAAATCTTCAATCATTATAGTCCGTAATTTCTCTATCCATACGGCGCCGTGTAATTGCCACCACAATCTTAAAGTTTGCCTATCTTCGTCTACATTTGGTAGTTTGCTGCGTAAATCGTATAAAATATCACTTAACAAATCGTTATCTGCTAGCAGATGTTTAAGATCAAGTGCTAAATGCATTGCTCTTAAGCGCTGATGGAAAACATCAGGAGTAATAGCTAAACTAATTGCGAATGCATGACTTAATGCCATATCTAAACTCATTTGATTAGGCAGATTGGCGGCTAGGTAACAATCTAAATGTAGTGTGATATCTTGGTTATATGCCAATGGATGTTCACTAGGCAGTCCATGCGTGAAGTAGAACGCGCGTATAGCAGTCTTATATAAATTTGTAGTACTTGTTTTACTCGTAACATTTATTAATTCTGATTTTTGCAATACCCAATTTATAAAGCTTTGTAATTTCGGGTTGGTAGCAATAATAAAGTCAATTTGTTGCTTCATCAAAATTAATAAATTATCAGCCGATGGTAGCATTTCGGCGACAAGTAAAAATATTTCCTTCCAGGATTGTACGTGTATATAATTAACTAACTCATCTAAACTGTTTGAATTAACGTTAGCGACAATATCGCGCGCTGTTAAATACTCTTGAAAAGTTACATGAGAAAATGAATAAATTCCTCGTGCCCTTTGTACTAATAATCCATGTTGTGCTTCGATAGCTTTTAAAATTGCATGACTATCTAGTAACAGAGCTTCCGTATCTTCAATATGTTTTGATGTATATGATTGCCGTAAATAATTTGCAATCAATTGTTGAGTTCTACTTTCTGTAAAATAATATTGATTTTCTGTAAAATAAATTTTTGCAATCTGGCTCAGTAATTTAATTTTATCCAATAGCGAAAAATAACGATATAACTCATCTCTTTCAATTCCTCTAGCTTCATCCCAACGTATTAACAGTAATTCTAAACCTTGTTTATAAATTTCAGAACGCGAGCGAGGAAAGTCACCATGAGTGTGAAATAATAAACAAGTAATACTAAGTAATAGAGGTGTTGTCGTTAGTTCATGAATCTGCTGATTTTCTGAAAGTTGAAGCTTTTGAATAAATTGTTCAGCTAAAGTTTTTGCTGCTGCAAAGGAAGTCTGAGCCACAGTCAAAAACCATTGATACACAAAAATTACAATTTGCGATTCATTAAAATCAACTATTTCTACTTCTATAAAGTCTCTAAATTTATATAATTTTGCTGCTATTCTACATGTAATAATAATTCTACATTTGTAAAATTTGTTTGTAAAGCTATTAATTTCCGTAATGATGTTTTTGCTAATGCTTTCTTGAACTTCATCTAATCCATCTAGTAAAATTAAAGCTCTTCCATTTTGAAGAATGCCGTTAAGCTCTAAATAATTGATTTCGTTATTTAAGCATTCAAGTATATAATCAAATAGACTTTGATTATATACTTGATATTTTTCAGCAAAAGTTTTTAGGCTGATGAGAATAGGAATACTATCTGCTAACAATTTGCCTTGACTACAGTACATTGCAATCGCTTGTAAAAATGTACTTTTACCTGAACCTGGTCTTCCTTGTACTATTATTCTTGGGTATTTGACTACAATATCAAACCCTAATTGTTGAGATTTCTTTATCTCTAATCGATTAATTTGAGACAAGTTTAGTTGAGACAAGTTTAAATCTGGCTTTAGATTTTGTAAACTCTCAATTTTTAACCATTTGTGACTTGATATTTCTTCTGATACATTGATATCAACGTAAACATCCTCTAAATACAAAGGACGGGAAATATCTAAAAAACGTAAAGTCCCACACTGGTGCTGAGTTTTGTCTTTGAGTACTGACCTTATTCTTTTTTCAGAGTCAGAAGCTAAAGCTGTGCTAATTTTTATAGACTCTATATTTTGCTCTTGAGTATTTTCCTCTGCTTGAATTATTTCTTCAGAATTAATATTCAAAATCTGGCAAATTTCGTGAAAGACTTGTCGTTCTACAGGTTTTCCAGAAAAAAACTTCCAAATTGGCTGACGAGTTTCTAAACCAACTTCACTTGCTAAATTTTCTTGCGTCCACCCTTTACGTTTGAAAGCTTGTCTTGCCTTTCTTATACCTTCAGACGACGCTTGCAGCGACCTTTTTCCCATAGCTTTAATTCTCGCTTTTGTGAATGTTAAACAAGATGCAATTTATTATATTACATTATACTACTATTTTTTATTAAGCATTGCTTCTAATTCTGATTTAGATAATGAATTGCTAAACAATGAGCCTTGCATGTAATGACATTTCTTTTGACGAATATATATTAGCTCTGCTTCTGTATTTACTCCTTGAATAATAATTTTCAAATTAAGATTATTTGCCATATTGATTAAGGCATCGGTAATTGCTGACTTTTGCAAGTCACTTGTAATTTGGTGAATGAAATAAGGATCAAGTTTAAGAGTATTAATAGGTAGTTTTTTGAGACAAATCAAAGAAGAATTGCCTGTCCCAAAATCATCAATAGCTATTTCTATGCCTAGTTCACGCAATTGATGCATTATATCTATTGAGTTGTTCAAATTTTGCATAATCACATTTTCATTCACCTCAATTTGTACTTTACTTGGTTCTAATGAGTAATTACTAATGGCTTCCTTTACAGTAAGGATAAAATTTGAATTATGGAATTCTTGTCCTGATATATTTACCGAAATTGGTAATACATTATACCCTAATTTTGTCCATGTTTGAATCTGTTCACAAACAAGTTGTATAAAGCAGGCGCCAAGTGGAATTATTAAATCAGTTGATTCCGCTAAAGGAATTAATTCAGAAGGATAAACGGATCCTATTTCAGGGTTATTCCAAATTACAAAACTTTCAGCAGCTACAACTTTTTCCGAAATATTAACAATAGGTTTATAAAACAGCTTAAACTCTGATTTTGCGTTTGATTCTAAGGCACGACGTAAATTAGCTTCAATAATTTTTATTTCAGGAGTGAAAGTTAGAATATCATCTTTAGCAGACAAGTATTTTCGCAAAATTTCTCGCTTTGATAAACGACTAAGTATAGCGCTCAACAATTCAGCACGAGTAAATGGTTTGGTAATGTAGTCGTCCGCTCCCAAATCCATACCTTGACGAAAATTACCTTTTCCTGCTTTTGCCGTCAAAAAAATAAATGGAATTGTTGCTGTCACAGGTTCTTCACGTAAAGCAGTCAGCACACTATAACCATCCATTTCAGGCATCATCAAGTCACATAAAATTAAATCAGGTACTTCAGATACTGCTTTTTGCACCCCAACTCGACCATTTTCTGCTTCTACCACTTCATAATTCTCAGCTTCGAGTAGCTCTAATATGTTCTCACGTACTCCTAGCTCATCTTCAATTACTAATACCTTAGTCATTTCATTTTTACTCTACTACTTGAATTATGTAACATATATTACCGACAAACCTAATTGTCCCATCAAAGCATATTTTACATCTTGCGTAAAAATACTGAAAATATTTTTAACATTGATGTTAAATCAATCAAAACAATCAAATTAAACATAAAAAATAATTTATTTTTTTTCTAAATAAATAGTGTTTAACTTATACTTCCGAAAGGATTATGATTCAGAATATAAGGGCAAAGTTACCACTACCGTTGTGCCGACGCCAACTGCGCTTGTTATTTTGATACTACCTTGATGTAATTCGACGCATCTTTTCACGATTGCCAGTCCTAAACCTGTACCTTGAATTCCACGCACATTACTCGCACGGTAGAAATTTTCAAATAAATAATTTTGATCACTTGTAGGAATCCCAATTCCTTGGTCTTGTATCTGAAAGACTACGGTATCATTTTGACCATTTAGAGTAAAATAAATATTGCTATTTTTAGGAGAGTACTTAGCCGCATTCGAGAGTAAATTTGTAAAAATACAGCTAAGTAGTTCTTCATCCATTTCAGCTTGAGAATAGTCTCCAGAGGCAGTAAAAACGATGTGATGTTCTTGACTAACGCTTAATTGCATAACATCTATAATTTCTTGGCAAAATGCATCTAAATCTATAGACCGAGGACAAAACTTGACGCAACCAACTTCATTGCGCTGAATAAATAGTATTTCATCTAAAAGTTTTAGCATTTGCTCGATGCCATTTTCTATGCGCTTTAAATATCTACTATTTTGTTCTGAGGTAATTTCGTCAGAGTAAAGCTGTATTAGATCAACAGACGCACGAATTGTACTCATTGGAGTTCTAAATTCATGGGAAATCATTGAAATAAATTGTGATTTGACCTGATTCAATTCTTGTTCTTTAACCAGCGCTTCACGGGTGTTTAACTCGCTTTGCTGTATCTGGTTTAGAATTAGGCCTCGTTCCATTGCATAACGAATTGCACGCAATAGCTGTTTAGTAGAAATTTCATTTTTCACTAAATAATCTTGCGCTCCTTCAACCATTGCTTGCAGTCCTAATTGCTCATCATTTGTTCCTGTTAAAACAATAATTGGAATGTTTGGAACCTCAAAGCGGAAGTCTTTAACAGTGTCAAGTCCTGTTGAATCTGGAAGACGCAGGTCTAGTATGACTATATCAAACTTATGTTGCGACTGTGACAACTTTAAAGTACAAAGCTCTATTGCCTCACTAAGTCGCTCGACATGAGTTACATGCCATTTTGCTTGATGAGTGTACTCCAGAACTTCCTGTATCAATTCTGCATCGGTAGGGCTGTCTTCTACTAGTAAAACATGAATCATAGCAAATCTAAGTTTGAGTTAAACTTTGATTTTTTAGTTTTAAGTTATAAAACGAATTATAACCCTGGTATACCAGTTACATATTTACCATGAATTTTCAACCCTTAACTTTAAGATTTATGATGATTTTCTTCTTTTGAGTAGCAACTGGCGCCCCTCAAAGGTTACTTCAGACTGTTGTACGACTCGTAATAATCTGCTTTTTACAACTAATGGAAAATATAAATTAAATGTAAAAATATCTAAAACGTTAAATATCCATCTAGCGATTAATGGATGAAATTTGAATACTTTAGCCGAAAAATTATTTTCCTATGACTAAAAAATATTTTGATTTTTTACCTCCGTACACGAGTTAAATAAGTGATATAGAAACGCTTTTACGAAGTGTCTTACTCTTAATTTTTGCCTCTCTACAAAGATTTTAACAGTAATTGGATCTGTTGAAGACCCTTTTCTAGCTCAACGAGTAATTTTTTGCTTCCTTCTAATTCCAATTTTTGAGATGATCTATCTAGTTTGTCCGCAGCAATGTGCATTTTTATAGCTCCAACATTTGCGCTCGCTCCTTTAAGATTAGGGAATTTTCTCTAACATCTGTAATACTTATTGCCCGTGAGCAGCAACATCAGCGTTGTAAGCTAAGTTTTGCAACTGTTTTATAGCAATCTTTTGGTTTACGATGTTATCTTCTGCAACTAAGCTTCGGAATTCAGATTTATTGATTGAACAAGTATTAGGTTTTAATCCTGAAATTTTCGAGTATTCATTAGATAAAATATCATTAATGTATTTTTACGGATACGAAATTTTTGCTTTATTTTTGTTTATAAAAAAAATAATTTGACTTTAAAATAAACATAATAAACATTTTTGTATACACTGATTAGAAAGTGTATGTGATAGCATTAAAAGACAAGGTTATCAAATAGCCAATCTTACACATTTGATATAAAATTTTCTCACCTTCTGCTTGCTGCCTCCCCTTTTCCTTACCAATAAGGAAAATGCTTATAGCAAAGGTGAGATTTTTTATCTAAATTATTTATATTTATTAAGTAATTAGCTTAAAAATATGAGATAAGCAACTTTTAATGTTCAAGATATTAGTTATTGATGATGACCCAATTGTTAGAACCGTACTGAAACGAACCTTAGAAAATCAAGGTTATGATATAACGATAACTAACAATGGTAAAGAGGGAATTTATTACGCAAAGCAAATTCGCCCAACCAGATAATCTTTGCTGCTTGTTCATGAGTAAAAAGTTTTAATTATAAAAGGATATGTTTACACATACATCTGTTCTTACACAAGCTGAAGTGCAATCTGTAATCATCAATGATGCGTTGGTAGTTGCAGCAAATGCAACGGTTATGGACGCAATCTCGCAAATGAGTGGTGTCCGTACCAGCTGTTTAGCAACCACAATAGCTGATAGCCCATTGGATGTATATATAGAGGCTCGATCTAGCTGTGTGTTAGTTGTTGAAGATAATCATGTATTAGGTATTTTCACAGAGCGGGATGTAGTGCGTCTCATGGCGCAGAAGCTACCACTTCAGGACTTGAAGATAAGTGAGGTAATGACTTATCCCGTAATTACCTTGCGCTCGTCAGCTTTCACGGATATATTTTTTGCACTTAATCTGCTCCAACAGTATCGTATTCGTCATTTACCCATTGTTGATGAGGACGATCTCCTTGTGGGATTGGTGACTCATGAGAGTTTGCGGCAAAGCTTGGGACCTGCGGATGTATTGCGGTTGCGCCTTGTGGCAGAGGTGATGAGTTCTGAGGTAATTTGTGCTAATCCTGAAACTTCCATGATCGCAATTGCCCATTTAATGGCGAAGCATCGTGTCGGTTCTGTGGTTATTATCCAAAACCAGAAGCAAATGGAGACACAGCTAGAACCACTGCCTATTCCTGTAGGCATTATTACAGAACGTGATCTTGTACAGTTTCAAGCATTGAATTTGGATTTAGAAACTTGTCCAGTAGACGCAGTGATGAGTACGCCAATTTTTACGGTAAAAGCAGAGGATTCTTTGTTGATGGCGCAGCAAATTATAGAGCAGCGCCGCATTCGCAGGGTAGTAGTGACGGGTTCTCAAGGGCAATTATTGGGCATTGTAACCCAAAGCAGTCTTTTACAAACACTTAACCCCCTAGAGTTATACAAGTTTACTGATATTTTAAAAAAGAAGATATTGCAATTAGAAGCAGAAAAAATTGAGCTTCTACAAAATCGTACAATTCAACTAGAGCAGCAAGTAAATGATCGTAAGCAAGCAGAAGCCCGTCTGACTGAAACCAATCAACAACTTGCTATTTCTAACGAGCAACTTGCCAGTGCTACTCGCCACAAAGACGAGTTTCTCGCCAACATGAGCCACGAACTCCGCACACCCCTAAATGCCATTTTAGGGATGACGGAAGGTTTACAAGAGGAAGTATTTGGCAACACCAACGAACAACAAAAAAAAGCATTGCAAACTATCGAATACAGTGCTACTCACCTACTCAAGTTGATCAACGACATCCTAGATTTGGCAAAAATTGAAGCCGGACAGGTTGAACTTGAATGCGCCCCCACCTCTATTAGCTCGCTTTGCCAAGCGAGTATATTATTTATCAAACAACAAGCCTATAAAAAACGCCTCAAACTTAACCTTGAATTGGCGCCTAATCTACCCGATTTGCTGATCGACGAACGTCGCATTCGACAGGTGTTGATTAATTTGCTTAATAATGCTGTAAAATTTACCCCAGAAGGCGGCAGCGTTACCTTAGAAGTAACCCTTGAATTATCCACTAATACTACCACTCCCAACAATGCAATGCGTTTTGCCGTAATTGATACAGGCATTGGCATTGCCTCAGAGGAATTGGAAAAACTATTTCAGCCTTTTGTTCAAATTGATAGTGCCCTTAACCGTCAATATCAAGGAACGGGTTTAGGGTTATCCCTGGTTAAGCGGATTGTAGGATTACATGGGGGTAGCATTGGGGTAAGCAGTCAAGTTGGTATGGGCAGTCGATTTATGGTGTATCTTCCCTGCCCAGATGTGCCGCTTTCATTCCCCGAACCTTTGCCAAGATTTGTTCCTCAGTTGACTAGCATTACCTCCGAAGCGGTTACAACTTCGCCCTTAATTTTGATTACAGAAGATAATGAAGCCAATATTATCACCATTTTTAGTTACCTCAAAGCCAAAGGTTATCGCCTTATCTTGGCAAATAACGGTCAAGAAGCGATTGCATTAGCACATTCCCAGCAGCCTGATCTAATCTTAATGGATATTCAAATGCCAGGAATGGATGGATTAGAAGCGATGAAACATATCCGCAGTCATCCCAACCTGGTTAATATCCCAATTGTCGCCTTGACCGCTCTTGCGATGGCAGGTGATCGGGAAAAATGTCTAGAAGCTGGAGCCAATGACTATCTCACCAAGCCAGTCAAGCTCAAGCAACTAGCTGCCACAATTCAACATTTTTTAAGCTAAACCGTTGGCACCATTTGTTACTCGTGAGAAATCCAGGTTGGGATGGTCTGTTTATTTCTGCCGTTGTGTACTAGGTAGGTGAGGCTAATTTAGTACAAAAATATATATTTTCATCTGCGTTCAAGCCGTATTTTTTAGATTTTTCAACTCCCAATTCTTGTGCGTAATTGTCAATTTTCACAGCAAACCCAGCTTTTTCTAATTTCTCTTTATAGTCAAGACCATACATTCTCACATGATCATGATGCCCAAAGAGACGCTCTCTTTCCTCAGATGACAAGTCACTAGAGCCTTCAAGCGTTTGAGCCAAATTATTGTCAAGGGGTACATGCAAAATCGCCCATCCACCTGGTTTTAAGACTCGGCATAATTCTGACATTGCTTGCCAATCATTTGGAATATGTTCTAGAACATGACTGCACAGGATTACATCAAATACATTATCTGGATATTGAATATTTGTAACATCCATTTGTACCATTGCTTGTTTAGGTTGCAAGTCAGCACTCAAATAATCAATATTAGCCAGATTTGCAATAGCTTTCTCAAGTAAGTATTCTGGCGCCACATGAAGAACTTTTAAATTTTCTCTAAGTAAATTGGTTTTATTTTTTATATAAAGCCATAACAAACGATGTCTCTCTAAAGATAAACATCTTGGACATATAGCATTATCTCGCTTCTGCGCGCCAAATGGTAAAAACGTTTGGAACTCTTGGACACAACAAGGACAAAAAACTTTATCACCTGCATACCATAGCGCCCGCAGTATAAGAAAAGGTGTTCCAATTTTAAATAATAAAGAGCGTCTTTCTAAAAGATACTGATAGATTTTGAGAAAAAGAGATCGTTTCATAAATAACTCTGGTAAAATGATATAATTTTTATTTGCTAGAATTATCTGCTTGTTTAATATGCTGTAATCCAGAAGAATCTAAGAGCAATATGATTCCGCCAGGTAGAGATAAAAACCAACTTAGCATTGTTATAGTTACAGATAACAATAATGCTTGCTCTACAGCTAAATTAATTCGGCTGAACAGGTAAACCCATAATCCTTCTTTTAGTCCAAGTCCACCTAAAGAAATAGGCAGTAAAGTAATAACTGCAATTATAGGAATAAAAACTAAAAGTTCCAAGTAAGAAATAGGGATTTTTAATTGAGTAGCTACTAAATAATGGTAGTAGACGATAGCGAGCATTAATACAAATGATAGCAAAACTGATATAATTAAAGCTCTACGATCTTTTGCAAAATGCCTTAAAATAATTTGAATTTTACTGAAGCGCACGGCTACACTTCTCAAACCAAATTTATTTAGCGATGGCTCTACTATGATTAATAACTGAGGGCTAACAATTAAAATCACTCCTCCAACTAAGGCGCCGACACAACCGAAAAAGATCAGGATTACATCCCAACGCCCCACTACTCTAATTGCAGCAGGTAAACCCAATATAGCTAAAGCAGATAAAGCAAAAAGTCCTGTCAATCTCTCTAAAAATACAGATACAAGTGCTGCTTCTGAGTCATGAGTTTCTTTGGTAATTCGATAAATACGATATATATCTCCACCAAAAGAACCAGGAAGAAATATATTTAAAAACATTCCAGCAAAATAACTACTGAGTAGACTGTTTATTGATATATACTTACCAGTAGAACGGATAATTACTTGCCAGCGTAAGCAACTTAACCATTGACAAATTGTATAGTAAATTAGCGCAAAAGTAACAAAGGGTAAAGAAAGAGACTGAAATTGTTGCCAAGTTTTAGAAATATCTATATGAGTGAAAACAATGGCTAAAATTCCTATACTAATAAATGTTTTTAAAACTACAATTGGCTTAATTTTCATCATTTAATAAGCTCCTAAATCTTTACCATTATTGGGTATGCGATTTGGTAATCCATTTTCTGGTTGCCATAGTCGTAGACGAGTACCAAAACTGTCTATTACTGGCTGACCTAAGCTTTCCATATATTGCCAAGTATCAGGACTAAATCTACCTTCTCTAGTATCTTCTAAATGAATCCATACACGTTTTGATTTTTCAAATATACGATTCACTTGGTCTATATTAGTAACTACTACTGCCCCAGCCCAACGGTCAATTAACTTCCCTTGATGCCAATAAATTGCATCAAAATAACCAGTACCCATCAAAAAGTAGTCTAATTTACCTAAGCTAACTACTGCTAAAGATGGTAAAGGTGAAATAACTACATCGTCTGTTTGTTTCTGATTAGTAATATATTCAAAAACCTGTATATTGCGCCTATTAATAGACTCATGATAGGCAGCTAATACTCTGGGTGGTTCTAAATTTATAACTATTATTATAATAACAAAACTCAAGGCTATAGCTCGCAAATTTAGCCAATTTTCAAGCAATTGTTGTATTTTATTACCTTGGGTTTCTGCTATATCTATCGCACTATAAATCGCAATTAAAAGAAACAATGGGTAAACAGAGTAAACATAACGTTCTGCTAAATTATAACATAAAATAGTTACAATCATGACTTGTGTAAGCACAGTAATAGACCAAAAAAGTAATTTAGTATTTCTAGTTTTTAGAAAATAAATACAACCTATAAAAAAGAATAATGTATAAATTATTTGCATTCGGGCAGAACCAAATAAAAAATTTGCAAAAAGGTCAGTTATATCAGAAAAATGCAGTTGAAGGTAAGCAGATGTACTGTCAGATATTGCTGCTAAAGGAGTTAAAAGTCGGATATAAGAAAAGGCAAGGCAATATATAAAGACTGATAGAGTTATTACAGTACCGACTACAATTTGCCATTCTTTGGATAATTGAAATGGACGGTAGAAGTATAAAAAGCCGATAATAAATGCTGGTAGTATAGTTAAACTAATTTCTTGAGTTAGTAAAGTTAAAGTAAGAGAAACAAAAAATATGTATTGATAAAGCTTACCCGATTTTTCAATAAAACTTTTACAAAATGACCACAAAGATAGAATAGTCAAGCATTGGAGAACTTGGTAAAAGCGAATATTACGCGAATACCAAAGCTCCCAAGGATTGATAGCTAAAATTAATGTTACAAATAGAGCAATCCATATTTTTCCGGTGAGTTTACGAGCAAAGATATAAAATATAATTAGGGTTGCTGTACCCCAGAGTACAGACAGAAACCTCGCATTTACCGCCGAATCTCCAACTAAACGTAACCATAAAGCTAACAAATATTGGTAAAAAGGACCTCTTGTATACCAAATACCTGAAGTCGATATTGGGGCGCCTGTGCGGAGAATACCCCTAGCTGCATCAAAGGAAGTATTTTCATCAGCATCTAAGTCAACAGTGTCGAGATTATAAGCCCTTAGTGCGAAACCAATACTAACAATAAAGGCTAATAAAACCCATTGCCCAGACGATTGTAATACCGTTGGAAGTGCAGTAAATATATCTTTAATTTGTTGCTGCCCTTTAACGCATACCCTAGTAGAACCGATAATTACGGTGGCAACAAGCAAAGTTAAAATGACATTTCCTCCTGCAACTAAAGCATTAGCAGTAAAGACAACTACTCCAAAGAAAAACCATAAACTCCTGCGAGGTAGTTTTCCTAATATGTTTCTAATTTGACTCAATAACAGAGTTAGCAGAAAAATAGTTGTAAACCCAATCAAGATTAGATAATTGCTTTGTGGTTGAGCAAATAGCAATCCGGATTCTGCTTCTGCATAGCGATGTTTGAGCAGAGCAATACCAATTAAAAATAAAGTTCCAGGTGTAAGTATTGCCGCCCCTATACTTAAAGTATCACACCAACTTGTTTCACGACCGAACCACAAGCCTAAATAGAAAGCATAAAGTAAAGCACAGACTACTCCTGCTAATTGCCAAAGACTGAGATGCCATAAGTACTTTGGGTAATTGAGTAAATAGGCATTGCCCTCAAAGTTACGACGAAACTGTTGTGTATCAGGTAGACCCATAAGAGTTACAGTTTGCCCTTCACCCACACCTTTTTCCCAATTAGAAGTTAAGTTGTTAAAGCTTCTCCAAGTACTATCGCTTGCAATGCTACTAACAATCTCTGCTTTATCCGTTTCTGCCCATCCATCTAACAGCCAATCAACCGAACCGTTTGAGTTAACTTGGTTGTTACCTGCTCTTGCCGCTTCTAAAGGACTAGCTAAACTTACGGCTAGTATATTATTGCCAGGTCGTAAAAGCTTTGTTACTTCTAATAAATGTAACAGCTGACCGCTCTCTGTCCTGTAATCATTTACTAAAGTACCATTTAGTAAAATTGAATACTGCCCTTTACCAGCAAATCGAATGTAAGCATGAGAAATTGGGGTTTGTGGGAGAAACCATATTCCTCTCAGCCATACTTGACCTTTTTGACTTGGAGTCCCTGTAATCCAGTTTCCTGCTAAAGGGCGGTCAAATAGATTCTTACTCAATCGGCTATAAGTAGCTTCTTGAATAGGACTAAGTATTTTAGCTTGTGCCCAACCAGCATCAGGAAAACCCACGTCATACCATTGTACTGCTCGACGGGTTTCTGACAAATTTGAGACTCGCCAATCTGTTACTCCCGTTGTTAAATTAATCGGAGCTACATCAGCGACAGGGTAAACAACACCCTCAGCGACTACGCGCGGATTTTGCTTTCCCTTTTGAATTTCTAGCGCGATAACATTTTTACCTGGACGTAAGAACGAAGTCAGGTCTACATAAGCTGTTAATTTCCAATCGTTGGAACTAGCTAGTAAATAATTTACTGAAGTTTTGACACGATAACGATTACTATCATTAAAATCTTGAAATGGTATTCTAACACCACCAGTTAAACCAAGAGAGTTATTCAGCACGCTATTTTCCCGCGCGATCTGGCGCCCATTTACATATAAAGTAAAATCATTATCAGCACTTATTCGCAGCCAACCTGCCGAGGCTTTATCAGGTAAATAAAACGTGTGACGCGCGTAAAAACGGTAAGTTGGTGATTGTGGAGCAATCCATTGAGCTTCAGGTGCCCAAGCAACACGTTCAACAGGGCTAGGTGTTTTTTCCCAAATCGAAAACCCCAACATTCCAAGTAAAAGTCCGAGAGTAACAATTAGCCCGAATGGCAACCAACTTGACCGTTTCATCTTTAATTAGTCCACTGAAGATTTTTTCCAAGTACTGCTATCTACCGATTGGCGGTATCTTTCCCAAGTTTTATCTGCATCACCATTATCATATTCAGCCCAAGCGATATGTAAATAAGCTTGTCCAAGTAAACCAATTCTTGGTTCTTGAAAATATTTCTGTCCTTCGATGATTTTTTTAGCAATATCAGCTGATTTTTGAAATTCACCATTTATAACTCTAGCCAGCATTAAATCATAAAGCCCTTCAATATGTCCGGGAAAAACTACTAATGCCTTTTCAAACAAACCTACTGCGGCTCCAGGCTTTCTATTACCAGGACTATTTAAATACTCTACACCTTGATTCAAAATTGAGGATGCTAAATACCCTCGAACTAAAAATCTACTTTTGTCAATATCCAAAGATTTTTTAAAGTAATTTTCTGCTTCTTGAAAACTACTATTTTTATAATTTTCTAAACCCTGAACAAAATTAATCAAAGCTGGTTCTGCTTTATCGGCATAATACTCGGCTCTAGCCAAACGCTCTAGAAATGCTTCATCACCTTGTAAAGAAGGGTACAACGATGCCAAAATTTTACTATTGTCAACGACTTTTGAATACTTGCCTATACTATATTGAACGTCTATTTGATAGTTAAATATATTTACGCAAATTAGAAAAAATGTTATGAAACTAACTAAAAATCCAGCGCAGATTAAGAATATTTTTAAATCTGTAGTTGAACTATTAATATTTTTATTATTGTTTGCTAAAAATATTCCAATTAAACTAATAGATATACCAATTAAAGTGTACATCCAGCCTTTACCAATGAAGGCAAAAAACCTATTATTATAGCCAAAACCATCAAGTACAATTTTATCCCAAGATGGCAATTGAAAAAAACGGCTGTCTAAGATTGATATTTCAAAAGTTGATGGTGGTACTTCTGGTTTATCTAAATATATATTCTGTTTCCAACGCGCTTGTACCTCTGAAAAGTTATTATTCACGTGAGCCGATACATTTTCTACTTGTTTGTAGTAAGCAGATGCAATAAATTTAACTTGTGGATTCCAAGTATTAACAAAAAAAGGAAACAACATTACTATTATTAAAGACGCTAAAAATTTTTTTCTTGGAAGTGCGCGTTCAACAGTCCAGAAAGTTAAACTAAAAACTTGAATTGCTAAGATTCCTGCAAGTAATTCTCCAATTTTATAAAAATTAATATTGGTTCCAAAAGTTTCTAAAACCTTGTTTGGCAATTGATACCAAGCATTAGTCGCTCCTAATGTTAAAACTAAGGCGCCAATAAAAAGGACTATTCTCTCTCGAATGAACCAATCTTGCCAAGAGCGAAAGTTTTTTCTATTAAATAAAGCGTTAATTAAAAACATTATTTATCCTCAGCAATCGGTACTTGTACAGATTCAGGAGTAATACTATCGCCGGGATTCAAAGCTCTAGCATTAAGAACGACCCGTTCTCCTGGTTTTAAACCAACTAATACCTCACGTTTATTACCAAATGTTCTACCGAACTTAACTTTTCTGATAACTGCTTTACCATCAAGAGCAACCATTACCATACCTTCACCTGCAGACAAATGTGTAACGGCACTTTCTGGAATTGTTAAAGCAGTCTTACCTTTCTGAAACTGCACGTAACCTTGTAATCCTGGAGGCATTTTCAAATCATTAACAGCAATCCAAACTGAGTAGGTGTATTGCCTATCAATTCCTGCTTTTCCTTTAATAGTCTCATTTTCGACAGTAGGATTAAGTTGGATAACCTGCCCTCTAAAACTCTGTCCTGGGTATGCTACTAAGCGAACTGTAGCCATATCGCCTATTTTCACGGCGCCAAGTCGTGCTTGGTCGATGTAAGCTTTAAATACTGTATTCTGAGTCAGAGTTAATAGAGGGTCACGACTGCGCGCGTCTGCAACTTCTCCACTGTGGATATTGACTCGACTTACTAAGCCATCTGTACTAGCATATACAACCGTGCGAGTCAAATCTCTTAACGCTTGTTGCAATTCTATTCTTCTATTTTCAAGCGTAAGGCGAGCATTCGCCAAATCTCGATCTAAATTAGCCTGAGCAAGTTCGAGTTGCTGTTGATCGGAAATCAATTCGTTGCGACGTTGAATATAGAAATCTTGGTTGCCAAATTGCTGACTCTGAGTGCCAATTATTCCTTGTTGAGCAGCCAGAAGCTCTCGTTTGCGAGTCGCATAAATATCTTCCATGTCATAGCGCTGAAATTTGGAAATAGCTCCTTGCTGTTCTAAAAACTGAATTTGTTTGAGCTTTTGCTGTGCTGTCTGTAACCTCACTTCTGCCGCTACAACATTGTTTTGAATTTCTTTTTCGGCTAAAGAGTCAATTTTTGCCAGTCTAGTTTCAGCAGAATTTAGCCTCGCCAGTGATGCGGTAAGGTTATTTCGCAAGTTATTCAATCTATCTGGTACTGTACTTTGCAACGCTTTCAAATTTTTTTCAGCAGCAGCAAGGTTATTGCTAGCAGTATTAACTTGGTCTTGAAAAGGCGCCCGCTGCAACTCAAGCAAAGGTTGACCCCGACGCACAAGTTGCCCTTCTGCTGCATAAACTTTTTGTACAAGACCCGATACTAAAGAACGAACGTCAACCTGTTGCATCGCAACAGATTCACCTGGCGCTCCAACATTATTTTCTAAACTTGTTGCTGCCACTGTGACAGTATCAACTTGAATTGCTTTACCTGCCATACGTTGCAAAGCAGGATAGCCAAACCCAGAAGAGTAGAACCTAGATTGGGGGTCGCTGAGAGTTGGTAAAAGTACTTTTACCGAAAGAATTCCCATTAAACCAATGGGAGCTATCACCAAACTAAGTAAAATACTGCGGGAGAGAAGTTTACGGGATTGAATCATAAAATTCCTGCAAAAGAAGTATTAAGAAGAATTCAAAAGGCTCTGTAGAGAACCCAGTAGATTCGCCACTCCCAAGGGCTACATTTATATATAGCATTCCTAAATAATTCCTAGAAATTTATAATAAAATCATAACAAGGGAAAAAGAATGCAACAAGTTTTTCAAATGATATAAGAGCGCTAGAGAAATTGATTCAAATACAAATTTAAATGTTCATCACTCAAAGTCCATCTGTGTAAATACTTAAATTTATTACAATTATATTAAAAAAATGTTTGATTTGTTTGACTTTAAATAAAAACATATAAAACAAACAATTTTTAAATTAAATTTTTAGATAAAAAATAATTTACCTTAAATGCTTATTAAATAACTCTTTCTGACGCTTTACCAGCCAAACCAGTATTCAAAGCTGTTGCAAAAACTTGCTGCCACAGGGGTACAATTCGTGCCCAGCTAAATCTAACTTGAACATCTGCCAAACCGGCTCGCCCAATTTCAAGAGCTTGATTTGGATTGACGAGCAAAGTCAAAATCGCTTCTGCCAAAGCTAATGGGTTCTTTTCTTGTACTAGCAAACCCGTCAAACCTGATTGAATCACATCTACAATTCCGCCCACCGCACTAGCAATTACTGGCTTTTGATGAGCTAAAGCTTCTATCATCACAATTCCCAATCCTTCGGTATCACCCTTGCTATCAACAATCGCAGGTAATACAAAAATATCGCAAGATGCATATTCCGATGCTAATTCTTCCTTGCTGACAAAACCTAAGAATTTAACTACATTATTCAAATTCAATGCATCACACTGCGAGCGAATTTCTTGTTCAAGAAGTCCTTTACCAACAATCCGCAAATTTACTGTTTGTTTTGCTAAAACTAATGGTAGAGCCTCTAACAAATATCGTAGTCCTTTACGTTCATCGAGCCTTCCTACAAACAAAAGTACAGGCTCATGACCGAATGGTCTACTTAGTGGTGGTTTAGCTTCAATTGTCAAACCATATGGAATAATACTAACTTCACCATTATAAAGCTTGCTTAAGAGCGCACGAGTAAACGAAGAATTAGCTGTTACCACCTTAGCCATTGGCAACATCCACCGCAGAACATGCGCGACAAAACCGAATTTGTTTGCTAGCATCAACTCGGCGCCGTGGAAACTAAATATCATCGGAATACCGAGTAAAATACTTGCGGGTAAAGCCATCAACCCATGTGGAAAGGGCCAGTGAATCTGGAGTACATCAGGCTTTTGTTTACAACACACCCAAAATAATTGAATTGTGCCTAGCAAAATATATAAAGCAGCAACTATTATATATAGAGGTTGCCTTTGCAATTTAGTTGGGGCACCATCGCGCGCTAGATTTTCAAATTTTTTTAAACAATAGCGAAAGCGATGAACTTGAACGCCATCTAATACATGACTTTTAGAAGCTTCATAAGCAGGAGCAAAGACTGTAAACTTAGTGATTGTTGGCTGTAAGCGCACAATTGCCTCACGTATAAAGGCGCCGTGATTAGCGTCAGTCGTCTCTGGGTAGACTGATGTCACAACTAGAATATGTTTTCTTTCCAGATTCATAATTTTTTATCGAAACGTAAAGTTTGGCTACTTTGAAGGATATATGGTGTAAAAGTTGTCTTTACAAGGTAGAGATAGTAAAGCAATATTGGGGACTTACAAAGAAACCTGGTTTCTACGCATTCATTGTCGCAGACAAATCGTCATTTTTATTACATGCTATCAACGAAGAAACCAGGTTTCTAGATTTTCATGCGTAAATCTTGGAAAAATGACAGATTACTTTTGTATTTCTACTCAATTACAGCTATGTTAACGTTTGTAAATTTACCTGTTGCATATTACGTTTATAAATTTTACGCTTTTCAGTCTGGAGCCACCACCATAACTTGACAAAATCGATAGCAGAAGAAAGGAGACGACGTTTACCAAATTTACTCTTTCCAGAATGCCGAGGATGCCAAGGAGTCGCAACCTCTGTCACATTATGTCCTTGAGATGCAAGTACAGCTAAAAGATAGCGATGGGTAATCTTTTCTATCGGTAAAGTAGATAACAAATCATGACGAACTAGTTTAATCCAGTTCATATCGTGGATTTTTAAACCAAAGAGTAAACGACAAGCTGAATTGGCAATCATTGAAGCTATAATTTTGCCATCGCCACGCTTTTGGCGCCAGCCTGCAACTGCGTCTACACCTGGCTTACAAGCTTCTAATAGCAATGGTATATCAGTACGAGGGTCAGACTCTAAATCAGCTTGCCCCCAAAGTATCCAGTCAGTTTTAACGTGAACTAAAGCTGTTTTCCAAACTTCTGTTACTCCGCGCTTTTGTGAATGATGTATCACCTTTAAAAAGTTATATTGTTGTGTCAGGCGATTCAGAATTTCAGGGCTATTGTCTGTACTACCATCATTAACTATTAGAACTGGTAAAGTCGAACCAAGATTTTGGAATACTTCTTTTATATACAACAGAAGTTTCTCTAAATTTCCTTCTTCATTTAAAGCAGGAATTACAATTGTAACCGAGATTTTTTTCTGTTGACTTGCCAAAATAGTATATTTTTCTATTGTATTATTGTTATCAAGCATTTTCTTTCTCCCATCAAAATGTTGTTTTTGAGCAATTAGCTGTTCAAACTAATTCAACATATATTTGTTGAGTTAGATTTAAAATTATGCAAAGGTGATGTCAAAAATATTTTGCAAAACAGAATTTTAGCTTTTTGACAATCAATAATATTTTTGTATTAATAGGAGCTTTTGATCAATCAATGCAGAGGTAAAGTAGTTTTTACAAATGCCCTCAGCCTCCTACCCTTTGCTTTCCTTTGGTAAAGGGAACTCATCTTAAAATCTAATATAGATACTAATGACTAAAAACATATCAGTGCTTATCGGTATTTTTTAAATTTTAAAAATTCAATTTAATAAGTAGATATATTTAAAAGTAAATATATTTTATTAGTCTAAATAAAATAAATGTAAACTTTGTCATTTGAATGTATATTTTATTAACAACAATGTAGATTTTGTTTATTAAAAAAATACTGTTTTATATTGAACTTATATTTTATTAAGTCGATACTGAATTATTGCTAAAATTTAAAACAGTTTATTTTTTCAATTAAAACCTAAAAATTTAGGCACCTAGTGTGTTTACTATATAGGTGCCTAAATCCTTATACACAATTATTTATTGTTTGTTCCCAACCTGCACTAGCTATGTGGAGGCGCCTTTCAAAAAAGCATATTATGTTCTGAATCCCAACATTTTCCACCTTGCCATTCTCGACCTCGGTGTTCGCACTCAGATTTGTTGTCTATCCAAGGTAAAGAAGTAGGATAGCTATTTCCTGTTTGGTTATAATAATTAATCAAATAACTTACAAATTGAATGGTTAAGCAACCTGTTACTAATAGCAAAACTATTAGTAAGGTGCCTATTAATATAATATTTGTTTTATGTGATTTTAAGCTAGAATTTACAATTGTTTGATGGTCTTGTTTATTGCTATATTGTGATTTCATATTTTTTTTGCTCATTTATACTTGTTATAATAAAGCTACGATAATATTTATGTAATTGCTAATATTACCGTTTTTTTAAATGTATGTCATGTGTGATTACTTGTTTGATTTCAACTAGTTTTTTGTCATATAAGGATGAATTTATATGTTTTATTATTTATTATGAAGATGAGATAAGTTAGAAAGCGCTATTACACAGCTAATATCATTTTTTATGAAGATATGCTAAATTTTCAATCTACGTAAAATACGCTTTATTGGAATACTTGCTGAAGAGGTAATTCCTTGGGTTTCAAGCTGCAATACATATCAATTATATCTTCGGCTGTATGGATATCTAGATAACAGCTACTCATTTGTCAAAATCGCGCGAGAGACGCATCAACTACAAGTTTTCCCGTAGGATAGGAATATAATAACTACCCTGCGGGAAAACTACGTTTACGTTCCTCAACCCAACCTAAGAATTTTCGGTTCAGATATTGATGTTTATATTTTCCGAATTTAAACTTTAATTTTTATGATGATTATCTTCTTTTGATTGCTTGTTAGCATTTAATTTAAATTTTTGTATAAACCATGATTAATTATTTTAAATATTATCTTCTAAAAATAATAAATTGTCTAGCATCAGCACCATATGTTGTACTGAAGATTGGATGCGATTTAAATGAAACATAGTTTTTTCTTCAGTCCAATCTTTCCCGTATTCTTCAAGTAGTTCTGTTGAACTTAAAATAGTAGTTAAAGGAGTTCTAAATTCGTGAGAAGTAATATTAATAAAATTATATATCATTTCTCGAAGCTTTGCTTGCTCTTTACTACTTGAGTCATGTTTTTCTTCAAGTAACTTATCATCTGTCATATCAACACAGACGCATAAAGTATAATTTTTACAATTTTGAAATCCTATTATATACCTAGTAATTTCAAAATAACGTGTTCCTTTTGTAGGCAATACTAAAAATTCTTGCGTAATTAATATCGATTCTTTTTTGAGTTGTGATAAACTTGCCATATCAAGCTCATCCAATCCAAAAATATCATTATTTTGACCAATAATTTTTTCAATAGATGTGTTATAAAATTGAGCAACAGCTTGATTTATTAAGACAAATCTATTGTTAGAATCGTGAACAAAAATTAGATTAGGACTAGTATCTATGATTTGACGTAATAATTTTTTTTCTTGCATTAACTGCTCTTTCAAAGTTTTATATTTAATCTCTAATTTATTAAACTTATATTTTTCGTCCATAAATCTATCATGCATTTCGTGTAATTCATTTTGTAATTGCCTTATTAGTGTTTCTAATTGTTCTTGGTATAACATAATCTCATTTTTTAATTGTAAAGTATGAAATATGATGGTTATATTCGAGGGAGTTTGACAAAAAAAGTTGTGCCCTTATTAACATGACTTACAAAGTCAATTGTACCTTTGTGTAAATCTACACATTGTTTCACAATTGTAAGTCCTAAGCCAGTACCAGATATTTGACTGACATTAGTCCCACGTTGAAATGGCTCAAACAAGTGGTTATGCGATTCTTCTGGAATTCCCAGACCTTGGTCTTGAACTTGGAAACAAATAAAATCAGTTTCCCAAATCAGTACCAGCGAAACCAAAGAAGAAGCACCCGAATATTTAATAGCATTAGATAGTAAATTATCAAGTAGATGCCATAGTAAGCGTTTATCTAGGTTAGCAAGGCGCCCTTCACCGTGAACAGTAAACTCTATAGTGTACTGTTGATTAATAGTCATTTGCAGTGATTCAAGAATTTCTTCACAACAAGCAATTACATCAATCAAACAAGGGTTATATGTAAGTTTTTCAGATTGAACTCTACCTAAAATTAAGATGTCTTCTAATAATCTAATTAAACTGTCAGTAGCTGTTTCAATGCATTGAAGATGCTTGTGTTTTTTATCCTCATAACCATTATATGCTTTGAGCATTTCCGCACTAAGTTTAATTGTAGTTAGAGGATTGCGGAGATCGTGTGCTGCCATACAAATATATTGAGATTGTTCCTGTATCCGCAATTCAGTAACCTTTTTATCGGCTTTAGCTAAAAATAATGCATTCTTGATATCTATTTCTGCTTGATGACGAGAAAGAGCAATGTCAATTGTTGTTGAAAGTGTTTTTTCGTCAAAAGGTTTTAATATATAACCAAAAGGTTGTGACGTTTTCACACGCTCAAGCGTTGCTTGGTCTGCGTTGGCAGTAAGGTAAACTACAGGAATGTCCAATAGCGATTTAATTTGCATCGATGCTTCAATCCCATCCATTTTGCCTTCGAGACGAATGTCCATTAGTACTAAATTTGGCTTTTTGACTTCAGCTTGGAGGATTGCTTCTTCTCCCGACGCAACTAAATCAGAGACTGAGTAACCTAAAAACTCTAGCGTTTCACGTAAGTCATCAGCAACTAGCTGTTCATCCTCTACTATTAATATATACATAGAATTCATAGGTTTACTTAAATTTCTCTAGTGTAGGAAAGTTTATATGGAATACTGCACCGCAATTACGTTTGAGCAAGATTTTGCCCTTCAGTTGCCTCGTCAAGTTATGCACTATTCTCAACCCAAGCGAGTTTGTACTTTGCCAATCAAAATTTTCATCCATCCCAATGCCATTATCACCAACTGTAAGCTTAAAAACATTTTCGCTATCTTGCTGAAGATAAATAATAATTTTTCCGTGAATTTTATCGTACTGCTGGTCTGAAAAAGCATACTTTAGGGAGTTAGAAACAAGCTCATTAATTATTAACCCACAAGGGATTGCTGTATCAAGGCAAAGCTTAAGAGCATTTGTTTCAATATCTAGTTGAATAAATCGCTGACTAACTCCGTAGCTGCGGAACAGATTATCTGTGAGACTGCGAATATAATCACCAAAATTGATTTGAGATAAATCTGAAGCTTGGTACAAATGTTCATGAATTAACGCCATAGACTGTACGCGGTTTTGAGATTCTTGAAATAAGATAAGAGTTGTTTCATCAAGAGGGCGCCGCGACTGCATACGCAGAAGACTAGAAATGATTTGCAGATTGTTTTTAACACGATGATGAATTTCTTTGAGTAAGGTTTCTTTTTCTTCGAGTGAACGCCGAATTTTAGCTTCGCTTTGCCGCAGTTCGTTTTCAACTCGCATTCTTTCTGTAATTTCACTCCGTAATAGGGCGTTTGCCTGTTCTAGGTCAATAGTTCGCTGTTGTACATTGTGTTGCTGCTGCTCAATTTGTCGCATTAACCGTACTCGTTCCATTACAGTATTGCAAGCTCGGTTTAACGCTTCGCAAGTCAATCGATTTTTAACCAAATAATCTTGCGCTCCATTTTTCATCACCTGAACTGCAATTGTCTCGTCTCCTAGTGCAGATAATACGACTACTGGCATGTAAGTTATACAACTTTTATGCTTGAGTTCTTCTAAGAAACTAATTACAGTCGCATCTGGTAATATAAAATCTACTAATATCAAATCTGGTGTTTGTGCTTGGCAGTAAATAAGTGTTTGAGTTGCTGTTTCAAATTCAATAATATTGTTAGTATATAAAGAATTTATTTCAAGGTAATGACGATATAGTTTTCGTTCTTCTGCTGATTTATTTACTATCAGAATAGTGTGTTGTGTTTGCATAAAAACTTGCGATATCTTTCAAGCTTTGAAAAAGTGCCAATACTAGTTAGCTGCAAATAGGCTCTCTTATATTATTGCCTGTACTACTACTAAAATGAATAGGGTATTATTACTAAAAGTAAAATAAATAATATGAGCGTAAGAACGTAAATTTACGGTAATATAGATGAGCCTATATAAATTGCGATTTTATAGTTCTATAGTAAATATTGTTCCTTGAGGTTGGTTATCTTGTATAAAAATTTGACCTTGATGAGCATTAATGGCAAGTTTACAAAATGCTAAACCTAAACCTGTTTGAGAAATTCCTTTAATAACTTGACCAATTTCAAATTTATCAAATATACGCTGTTTCAAGTTATCACTGATACCTTTACCTTGGTCAATAACTTTTATTCTAGCTTGAATATTCTCAGGATACTCAACACAAAGCTTTACTAAGCTATTTGCAGGAGAAAATTTAATTGCGTTTGATACTAAATTGTCAAGTACTCTACGTATAACTTGTTTATCTATGTATACTTTTTTCGTTAAAGGTGCAACGTCATTAATTATTTGAATTTTTCTAGATTCAGCTAAAAAGTTAAAATCTTCTAATACAGATTCAATAATTTCTCCAAGTATTACTTCTTCTGGTTCAATAACCATTTTATCAGACTCTAACTTTGCCATTATTAATAAACTATCTGTTAACAATTGCAGTTGTTTAGCTGAATTTTCCATTAATTGTAAATGCTTCTCTTTTCGAGATTCATTCTTGCCAAAACGTAAAATTTCACAACCTAAAAGAATTGATACAAGATGATTAGAAAAATCATGGAAAATCATATTCCCCATATCTTCTCGCAATTGCAAGCTATTTTGCAGCGCATCATACTGATGTTTAATTCTTAACATGGAATTAACTCTAGCTCTGAGTTCAACACCACTGACAGGTTTGCTAATAAAATCATCTGCTCCTGCTTCTAAGCACTGAGCTAAATCTTCTTTTGTATTGAGTGCTGTCACCATCACAATTGGTATATAGCCCAGTTGCCGATTTGCTCGAATTCGACGGCAAACCTCAATTCCATTAACTTCTGGCATCATGACATCAAGCAGAACTGCATCAACTTTATTTTTTTCTATAAAATCAAGCGCAATATCACAATTTTGAGCAAAATGTAAAGTATAACCTTCTTTAAAAAGTAAAATTTCAATAACATCAAAATTTTGTTCCTCGTCATCAACAATCAAAATTGTGGTATTACTTTTCATGGCTTTTGATTCCTACTTAATAACTTTTTGATTACCGAGTTTAGGTATTTCAGGCTAACTGGTTTCAGAATAAACTCATCGGCGCCAGCTTTAATACATTTGTTTTTACCCTCAGACAATGCAGTTAAAGCAATTATTGGGGTTTGTGAAAGATCAGGTACTTCACGCATACGTCCAATTGCAGCCAAACCATCAAGTTTTGGCATTTGCACATCTATAACAATTAGCTGAGGATTCTGCGCTATGGCAAATTCAACAGCTTCTAATCCATTACGTGCAACAGTCAATTCATAACCACATACTGTTAAAAATTCGCAAATTAACTCAGCATTAGTAATATTATCATCTGCTAATAAAATTAAGGGTTTATTTATACTATTATAATGACTATTCTCTTCTGTTAATATAAATGATTTTATAGATTGGTAAGTAGATTGATGTGTAATATCAGAATAATTTAACTGTGGAACACTAATCAATGGTAGTGTACAAGTAAAGCAACTTCCCTTACCAACTTCACTAGAAACTGTAACATTACCGCCATGCATATCTATAATTTTTTTAACTAGAACCAATCCTAACCCAGTACCTGAATAGCTGCGGGACAATGAAGCATCAATCTGTACAAATGGTTGAAACAATTTATTAAAATTTTTAGCATCAATTCCAATACCAGTATCAAAAACTCGAAAGTAAATTTTCTTTGTTTCTTTATCAACATTGACGACAAGTTCAACAGTTCCGCCATTTGGCGTAAATTTAATACCATTACTCAATAGGTTTATTAAAACCTGACGTATACGAAGTGCATCAATCCATACTTTATCTATATTAGGAGCAATTGTAAACGTTAGTGTTATATTTTTTTTACATGCAAGTTGTTTAACAAAAGGACAAATAGAATTACACAAAGTATTGATATCTACTAAACTTTTATCTAGTTTCAAATCACCAGACTCAATTTTTGTCAAATCGAGAATATCGTTAATTAAATATAAAAGGGCTTGTCCGCAATTTTGAATATTTAATATTGCTTTTTTTTGTTTTTCAACTAATGGTGCGTAAACTTCATCAATTAAACCTTCTGATAAACCTAAAATGGCATTTAAAGGTGTGCGTAACTCGTGACCCATATTCGCCAAAAATTCATCTTTCATACGAGTCGCACAAGCTAGCTCCGAATTTATTTTGCCTAGTTTACTCAAAGCTGTTTCTAAACGTCTACGGTTACTTATGTCTCGTACAGCAATTATAGCAAATTTTCTATAGTTATAATTAACTACTGTTCCCCTAACTTCACCATCGAAAGCGCTACCATCTTTATGTAAACCAGTAGCTTCAATGAAATATTCACAGCCAAGTTCCAGTGTCTTAAAAAAATTTTCGAGAACATAATGTGAGTTTTGATGTATGTACTTACTTATAGAAGCTCTTAATAATTCTTCATATGTGAAACCGTGCATTTTGCAAGCAGAAGGATTTGCTTCAACTAAAAGTCCTGCCTCTAAATCATATATAAATACGCCATCGCTGACAGTTTCAATAATTCTTCGCATCATGCCAATGCTGCTTTCTTGTTCGAGAAGAGTATTTTTTAAAGCTGGAATAATATTTGCCTTAGTTATTATCCCCTCTACATCACCATTATGAGATAGTACAATTAAACTGTCGGTCTGGTTATCAAACTTATCTAATATATAGTCAATACTTTTAATTTGTGAGCGCATTAACGTTACCAACGGTTGAGTTAACGCATCTGCAACTCTAACAAATTCTATCTTTTTCCCTGCTGCTATCTGCCTGACTATATCTCCACTTGTTAGTACTCCTATGGGAATCGAATTTTCTACGACTACAGCATTTAAAATGTAGCTTTGTTCTGTCTTACCTTGACATACTAGGGTAATTGCTTCTGCAACAGATACATTAGGGGCTACTAAAGGGCAAACTTCAATGACCTCATCCAAAACTGACGACAGGTAATTAAATGATTTTGCCGACAAAAATTGAGAGCGCATTACAGTAAGGATACTTTTATGTAATTTGGTATTATTATAATCACAATTTTATAAGATTTTCTGCCCTGTCAAACATATTTTTGTAACATTTGTCCTGATTATGCCAAAATTACATTAATTACTTTCAAGTTTGTAATAATATAAATTAAATGTAGCAATTTTGAATAAATATTTACTTTATTCAATTAATTTGATTGTTTTGTACACTTTGTTTAATATTTAAAATATACAAATTAATAATTTATTTTTTAATGAAAATATTTTAACTTAATAAGTAATTACACTGATAAATAGGGCTTGCTGAATAGAGCTATAACCTTACCATGTAAAAGTTTCAAGCATTTTGATTCCAATCAGATGCAAGAAAAAGGCGCCTACAGTCTCAAAATCCGTGCATTTGGGTAGAAAAATTAGGGCTTGATTTGTAAGCCAACCTCCGAAACAACCATTTTTTATACCGTGAGCGCGTCTAGATTCATTTTGTGGAGTTTTTCAGCAAGCTCTAAATATTAAAAAACTTAAGCTAAATTAGTTTTTAGGCTTGATTATACAGCAGAATACGCTCACTTGTTCTTATTATAGAGATGTCGGTTTTGCCAATAACACTATTATCAATTTTGTTCCTGCCCAAACTTGCTACGGCGCCCTATTAACAAGTAAGCTTTCAGAAGGCGCCGTCAATGTAAAATAAAAAGTAGTTCCGACTTCCGGCTCTGATTCTGCCCAAATATTACCATTGTGACGCTCAACAATTTTCTTACAAATCGCCAGACCAATACCCGTACCAGAAAATTCATTACGTGTATGCAAGCGACGGAAAATCTCAAAAATGCACTCGATGTATTGCGGTTTAATGCCAATTCCGTTGTCTTGTATCCAAAAAAGGTATTTATGAGTATACAAAGAACTTTCTATTTCTTTAACTCCAATATGAATCTGAGGTTGTTGCCGACAAAACTTAATGGCATTGGCAATTATATTTTGAAATACTTGTACTAGCTGAGTTCTGTCTGCAAGTACTCTCGGTAAAGCATCGTGGGTAATATTCGCTTGACTTTCGGTAATACTTACTTGTAAATTAATCATGGCTTGGTTAAGAACTTGGTTAGAGTCAATAACAGTAAATTCTTCGTCACGAATACTAACGCGAGAGTACTTTAACAAGTCATGTACTAATTGATGCATTCTTTTACCAGCATCAATAATAATTTTTATATATCTTTGCGCCGATTCATCTAGATGTTCTTGATATTTTGCTTCTAGAATTTGGGTAAAACCGATTATTGCTCGTAATGGTTCCTGTAAATCATGTGAAGCTATATAAGCGAATTGTTCTAAATCTTGATTAGAACGTAATAATTCTTGATTTAATTTTTGTAACTCTGCTTCGCTAATTTGTAAAGCTGCTGTACGCTGTTGAACTCTTGTTTCGAGTTCTTGGTTGAGTTGAAAAATCGCTGCTTCCGCTTGTTTTCGTTCTGTAATGTCAGTAATTGAACCTACTGCTCTAATTGGAATTCCTGCTTCGTTCCACAAAGCTTGTCCGCGTGCTAAAAGCCATTTATAAGAACCATCTTTACAGCGCATACGATACTCACTACTATAATATGGAGTCTGACGAGTAAGATGAGCTTCAAATGCTGTTTTTAATATTTCTTGATCTGTTAGATAGATTAAATTCAACCATTCACTGAAAGTTGTAATTTCATTATCTTCATATCCTAGCATCTCGCGACAGCGTGGAGATAAAAAGTGGCGCCCGCTAATTAAGTCATGGTCCCAAATTCCATCTTTGTTACCTTTGACTGCTAATTGCCAGCGCTGCTCTTTTTGTTGCAGTTCTAATTCTGTTTGCTGACGCTGTAAAGCATTAGTAAATATTTCGCCAACAATCTTCAATAATCTCACGCTATTCTCTGACCATGCTTTTTCTTGATCAAACGTTGCAAACCCTAATACCCCAAAACAGCTACCTTGATAGTTTAAAGGTATAGAAATAAGCGATTTAATATTATTTTCATGCCAGATTTCACGGTCAATTGCCGCTTCTTCTGGTAATTCTAACAAACTTGTAAAGTATACAACTTCACCCTGCATTGCCCGCGCGTTTGCCCAAGAAAAAGAATTATACGGAAAATTTTGAATATTTTCAATGTGAGGTGTAAGCCCTGGCGTTACCCACTCATAAATCATGTTAATAAAAGTTTTATCATCTGAAAATTTTATAATGAAACTAGTATCAACCTTACTAAAGTCACTAATTTCTTGTAGAGCTAAATTAATACTATTTGGAATTTCCGAACAGGACAAATTAATAAAACGTGTAGAAATTCTAGCAACAAGTTGGTCAAACTCAATCTGATACTGTAAAGCAATCTCTAACTGCTTACGTTGTGTAGTATCTTGAAAGAAAATACATAAACCATCTTGTGTAGGATAAATTCGATTTTCATACCAGCAATTCCAGGGAGGGTAATATTCCTCGATTTGCATCATCCGCTGTTCTGCAATAGCTTGATAATAAGTATGGTAAAACTTTTGTCCTATTCCTTCAGGAAATTCTGTCCAAATATGCTTGCCAATTAACTCTTCTGGTGTACGGTTAAAAATTTTACTAGCTCTTTGATTAACATAAGTATAATTCCAGTTATTGTCTAAAGCGACAAAAGCATCTGTTGTACTTTCCAAAAAACTTGCCAATTGTGATTTTGCTGCTTTTTTTTCTAAACTAATAGCTTCTTGAGATAGCACTGTGTTAACAAATATTTGCTTCCGCAGTAATAAATACACACTTATAAGTAAGACTAAACCAAAACCATATCCCAACCCCACTAATATATTAGTTCTACTAATACTCCTGCTTGTTTGTTGCGTTCGCAATTTTAATAAAATTTTTTCCTCACCTTCCATCTCTTTGGATATAGTCTCAATCGGTTCGTTTAACCGACTATTCTCTTCTGTAATGGTAATTTGAGACGATAAATCTTTAGAATTTTGGCTGAATAGCTTGATTGACTTATCAAAAAAAATAAATCTTTTGTCAATTAATGGCTTAATTTCATTGAGTCTACGCTGCTGCTTAGAGTTATCTTTTGTTAAGTTATATAACTTATTTAAAGATTTGTAAACTTTATCTTGATCTTGTTGATAAATTTTAATATAAGATGCCTTACCTACTAAAACAAAGCCCCTGCGTTTGCTTTCAGCGCTAAGGAGTCCAATATTCATATCCTTGATGGTTGCCATTACATTATAGCTATGAATAACCCATTGTTTATCTTGGTTTGATTGTCTTACACTCAAGTAAGAAGTAATTACCACACCAGACAGTAATGCTAATGCACAACTGAAGGCGCCTGTGATCACTTTACTTGAGACTTGGTTCATAAACATTTTTTACTTTAATTTATCTAAATATAATATAAAGTTTTTAATTTAAAGCTTAAAGCTTAACTTTCCTTAAAGAGATTTCCAAAAATTGAATTCACCATCTGATGGACTTGTGGGGTGGGCATCCTTGCCCGCTCTAAGTTTAGACACCTACTTCACCCGTCCCCGAAAGCGAACAAAGCCGTAAGAACTTGTTGGTGTACCAGGAGCAGTAGCATTAAGTAATTTGTCATTGGGTGCAGGGGTTTGAGAATTAACGATTTTCACAACTACTGCACCGTTGCTATTGCCAACAGTACATTTGACAGATGGAGTTGTACCAGGTTCAAAGTATTCACCTCGATCGTTATCTGCGACATTTGTTAAATAAGTAGTGCTATTACCAATAGTTAACTGAATACCAGCATCAGCGCCCGCAATACCACCATCTCCTGGTGTTTTTCCCGTGAAAGCAGTGGGAATAAACGTTACATTTGCTGGGACTAAATCACAGAAGTTAAGGTTTGTAACTGGGGAGTCTCCACTAGAAAGGAAATAGATTGTGTATTCGATTTCATCACCAGGTTTGACGGTACCGCCATAAATTAAACCCCGTAGTAAACTACTGATGTTAGTGTCACCTAAATTACTATCAAAATTTAAGGGTGCAGGCCAGTTGGGATGGCTATCATCATCTTTCTTAGCAGAAATGGTGTCATCGGCATATCGATTAATGGGAGTGCCGTTAATGGCGGTAATTCGTTTGACTAATAAAACCTTAGCATTGCTAACAATTGTTGAGGTGGTAAATGGCATTGTCACAGTTGCATGTGTTGAATCTTCTTTGCCTGCCATATCTATGGCCACATAAGTAAAGCTAACTGTGATGCTGCCATCGTTGGGGTCTAAAGTCAACTTTGTTGGGTCATAGTTAGAAATAATCTCTCCAGCAATAAGTGCAACACCGTTGTAATATAATGTTCCGTTGCTGGGCAAAGTGGTAATTTTGAAACTTTTACCTGTTCCTAATGTGCCATCTTCCGCGTCATTTCCCGATAAAGGCGCCACCTCTACTGTTGTAGTTCCACTGGGATTATTTTGTGAGGGTGCGCTTACATCATCAGTATTAGGTAGTTGCTCAATTCCAAAGTCTTTACCTGTGATATTACTGCTAATAATGTTAAAAGCAGAAGTTGTTAAGCCAGTTGTATTTGTCCAATTAGCAGGGATAGAAGCAGCAGGTGCCGCAGCACCTACAATACCTGTACTAGTTGATAAGCGGATTGTAACACCTATGTCGCTAGTAATATTATTAAATGTATAACTACCGTCGGGATTAATCGGTGTAGTTGCGATTACATTTCCTGATGCATTGACCAAAATTACATTCAGCCCACCTGCATTAGTTCCGGTTTCTGAGCCTGTATTTATATTAATAAAAGTGTTATTTGCAGAATTATCTGCATCGTTCCATACTTTACCAGAAATACTGTAAGTTAATGCTGCTGTAGAAGTAACAGAAACGCTGGCTTGGTCGTCTTCGTTTGCGATGTTGTTGTTGGGCGCCGAATCTGGATCGGGTAAGCTGGAAGCCGTAACTTCAGTGGTGTTAATAAAAGTCGTTGCAGAATTGACCTTGACGGTGATTTTTAGCGTTTTTGTTTCACCACTATTTAAACTACCAACATTCCAATTTCCGGTTGCAGAATTATAGCTGCTATCACTATCATCTGAGACGTAAGAAACTTGTGAGGGTAAAATATCTTTTACGATAACGCCAGAGGTGGGATTAGAGCCATTATTAGTAACAGAGATTGTATAAGTTATATTATTCCCAACCGTAGGTATTGTATTATCAACAGTTTTCGTTAGCGAAAGGTCTGTTTCTCCGACACCAATTGTTGCGATTGCAGGAACATTATCATTTGTATTCGCAGTTGTATCAATTTGAGTCGAGCCAATATGCCCGATAGCACTATTGCTATAAATTCCTGGTGTACTAGGAATAGTTGCTTGATACGTTAGGGTGCTAGTTCCACCTGCTGGAACCGTAAAAAGTCCCAGAAAGGTAAGCTTAGAAGCTGTAATATTAGGATTAGCAATTACACTCCCATTAAATTTCGCAGAATTTGTAATGTAACTTACCGTACCCGGACTAGTTGGTAATTGATCGACAATATCATCAAGGGTAACTGGAATTGTGCCAGTATTTTTGAGAGTAATTGTATAAGTCGCAACTCCACCCGTTGCCAGCGTCGGTGTGTTAACACTCTTACTTAAGGTAACATTATTGACAGTGGGTTGAATAGGAGGTAGAGAAGCAAAGCTACCAGTATCGTTGTGTTTAACTTGTGTTCCACTGCTTAGTTGACTAACCGGACTTACGGTAGTGGGTGCAACCGTCGATCCGGTTGCAATGAAGGTATAAGTTAAGGTGTAGCTCGTCGTCTGACTATTAGGAAGTACTTTGTAGAGGGTATCATTAAAGGCTCCCGTGTTTCCTCCAGAGAGAGTCATCTTGGTTCCTACTAATTTATAAGCGTTTGCAGGCCAATCGATTAAAGAAGCTGGAGTAATTCCAAAAATACCAGCAGCCCCAATTGTTCCAGTGTCTCCTGTAACGGTCATAGTCATTACCCCGCCCAGTTCTGGAGGAGTGGGTCCAGACATCACTGTATTAATTTTGTTGGCAACTGCTTTGATAGTTTCCTCAACGGTCAAGGAAAATGGATCGCTACAGATATTACTAGCAGCTAAATCAGGACGAGTTGGATATAGGCTTACTGTATGGGTTTGTAACGGTGTTGAGGTATTACCAGCTCCGCTTGACATCAGATAGAAATAGACGGTTTTACTAGCACCAGGCGCCAGTGGTCCGACATGAACAATACCACTTTCCGTTGATGCCAAGCCTATCCGAGTTCCACTAAAGTTTTCTAACTTCACCCAAAGGTCGGGGTAAGCACTTCCACTAGTATTTTTGATGGTGTAACCCATATACATTCCTAGGGGAAGTGGTGAAGGATTTGCACCCGTGTCGATATAAAAGACTGGTGAAGAAATGCGGGTAATTCCACCCACGCCACATGTGGCTGCATTTGCAGCTGAGGCTATTAAACTTAATGGTACTACTCCAGCGCAGGCAAGGAGCAATAATTTTAGTTTAGGAGCCAACCAACGATGTTTTACCCTTTGAAAAGTTAAGTTTAGAGTTGGTATAGACACCTGTTTACGATGCTTACGAGTTACCTTTTGAAATTGCTTATTGATTACTTTTAAATATTGCAGTAAGGATTGCATTACTATCGTCCTAAATTTACTCAAATGAATGAATAACAGAGATTGTTGATATTTCTGTGATAAACAGAAAATGATGCAAAATATAGACAATCTATCTGATTTGTATATTTTGTATATATTTTGTCTTTTGATGAGATTTTATATTTTCAATTGTTTGACTTCTCCTTTTCCCTGGTTGTTGCGGTTTTGAAACAGGTTTTTGTCTGCCAAAGCCATCAAATAATTCATCCAATTTCATCGTTAAACCTAAATAAAGTCCTCCCGCAGAGCGTGTACCAGAAAAATCCCGGTCATCGACTTTTCCAAAAGCATATCCTGCACCTAATCGCAAGTTAGGGCTGAGGTAATAACCTGCTTCCACTACAAAACCTGTTTCGCTGTAATCATGTTGACTGATGAAGCGCGCTTCTCCTAATAAATCAAAGCTGTATCCCAAACGGTAAGTTGCCCGCAGTTGTCCTAAATTGGTACTACTGGTTCCGACTAAATCTTGAGCAAGATAAGATGTACTATTACGAAGCGCATATTTACCGTAAAATTCCCATTGCCAATTGGGTGCATAAATTGCTTCTAAAGCAAAAGTATGGTCTTCTGAACCTGTTCCACTTCCCAGCAGCAATGTATCAGGAATTGCAGTAGGGTTTTTACGATATTCATAACGCAACAAAGCGTTAAATCTATCGTTGTTGGGGTCACGGTAAGCTAACCCAACTCTGAGATTGGCAATATCTCCCAATCCAATCAATTTTTGGTTGGCAGAACTTGCTTGTTGATAGCGGACTAAAGCTGTTAAAGCAGGCGAAATTTTACCAACGGCGCCAGCTGAAATTACAGTATTAGAACCACCGGAAGAACTGCGATGTTCGTAACGAGCGCTGGCTTTGAAATCAGGATTTTCGGTATACTCTAAACCAACACCGTAGCTATCGCCAGAAGCAAAGCCTAACGAACTGGCACTTTGACCGACGGTGAAAGGTTGAGCAAATTGCACCCCTGCGCCATTGCGGTTAAAGAAATTACCAAAAATATGTTCATAAGCTAAATTTAAGCGCAATCCTGGATAAATTGCCCAGTTATGATTTAAACCAATGGCGCCTTGAGTGGTTAATTCATTAGCTCCACCCAAAATAGAATAACGTCCCGTAAGAGTGGTATCTTTGCCTAATTTATGTTCGCCGTTGACACTGAGATTAGTAATAGAATTACCTTCAAATTGACCGCGAGTGTAAAACTGTTGCGTCAAACTAACATTAACCCCAGGAATTGCAGCCCAATTAAGACCGAATATAGTACGATCGGGGTAAACAGTATCAACATCAGAAGATAAAGTGAATTCATTTTGTGCAAGGAACGTGAGTTTATCAGTGAGAGGAAAAGTCAGACGAGAGCGCAACTGGTCAGAGTTGCTAGAAACATCTGTTAAACGGTCTTCTCGGTTACGGTGCAGCCAATCAACATCAACACTTGCCTTACCGAAACGTTGCTGAATACCTGCGGAAATTGTACTTAAAGAGTTATCTACTTTACTTCCCGGAACAGCCTGAGTGCGGGGTGCAAATAACTCCTCAAAGGTATCTAACGGTTGAGGTGCAATGCCAAAGTTATTTTCATGGTCGTATTGCGCGCGCAAATTAGTAGTTGGAGAAAGTTGACCCGTCAGTTGCGCTCCGTAACGAGTTTGACCTGGGACAAAGCTAATGGTGGAATTATTAGCAAACCCTGTATCGGCAAAGCGATAATAGCCTCGTGCTTGCAGTCCATTAATAACTTTACCTTGAGCTTCTATCCGCCAAGCATCACCATTGATAAACCCCAAAACATCCGAATTATTGCTGGAATGGGCATATTCTGCCAATAATTTACCTTGAGAACCCAAGGAAATCATCGCATCTGCTCCATATAATTCAAATTCTCGCACCCCTTGATTTTCTTGAATATAAGTTGCACCCAACCAACTCTCTTGGTTTAAATCGCGCGATAAATTGAATTGCAGACGACCACCATAAATATTACTGTCATTACTTTGACTTTCATATTGATAAGTAACAACAATTCGCCGAACTAAAACTTGTCCCTTATCATCTACATCTGTACGTAAAATAGGCTGACGAAATAATAATGTTCCTTGGTCATAATTAATTTCATAATCGGAACCTCGATTTAAGCTTTGACGCTGTAATACTGTACCGGGACGGTTAAGTTCTTCCAATTCAATAAAAACATTTTCGCTACCTGGCTGTAATATGCGTCTGGAAAGGAAATAAAACCCGCTTGTACCATCCGGTGCTATAGTATCGCGTTGAAAACCTTGAATATTATTACCGTAAAAACCCGTAACTTGTAAGTTTCCAATATTATAATTTGCTTTAAATCCGTGTAACTGCCGCGTAATTGCAGTAAACTGTTGCGAAGCTCGTGCAATTTCTTCGGTGTTATAGTCACCCCACATGAAATAATCAGGATTGGCGCCTGGTATTTTGGGTGAGCGCTCTAACCGAGCAAAAAAACTATCAGTCGAAGGCGCCAGTACATCAACCGTAGAACTATCACCATAAACTGGATAGTTTTGCTCACTCGACTGCAAAGTTCTAAACAAACGAGTGTCGCAGTTACAGTCTTCGTTCAAATTACGGGTACTATCAAACGCACCAGTAAATAACCATTCCCCTATTGCTCCAGTTGCAAAAACCGCCGAACGGAAATTCACCTGGGTACTATTATCTTTGTCAACAGGAAGAAAATCGCGGAATCTACCGTAATAATCTGTTCCCCTGGCGCCTAACCGGAAATCTAACACACCCGTGACAAGACTTGGGCGCAGCGCAGTTTTAAATTGTAGCTGAGTAAAAGCTTCTAGCTCACCACTCATCGCCCGAATTCTAACAGTTTGAGCATCCAGGGTAGACTTGAGATTTGCGCTAAATTCTCCACCTTTGGCTAATACTTGGAAACCTGGTTGGTCTGGTTTGTTATCTTCACCTATAAATTCTCCTGCGTTAGATAATAAAGTAACAACAGCATCTCGATTAGAACGGTTTTCATTCGCATCAAGTAATTCACCTCTGATTGTTGCTATCGAACGCCCATCTGCTGGAACATGCGCTTCTAATGTTTCGAGTTTCAGTTTTTTTGGGGCGCCGCGAACTTCGACTTTAACGGTTGCCGTATCTTCTGTAGAGCCAACAATCCTAGCTGTAATAGTGTTCTCACCTTCTTTCAATGAAACACCAAACCATGACTGTGTGACTAAATTTTCTCCTGTTTCTGTACGACCAATCAAAGAACGGTCTACTAACTCACCATTAACTCGCAGTTCTACTTGCTTATCTACAGGAAATTGTAAAACGACAGTAGTTGCAGGAACATCAACTACGCTTAAAGATGAAGGCGCCAGTATTTGTACGGTTATAGGTAACTTATTAGCTAACTTAATTTTAGAAGCAGGTTCAAATGTTTTAATAGAAGAAAAAGAAAATTCTTCCTGACTTAATTCCGGGGGTGCGACTTGATATGAGGTAGTAATATTGTTTGTCTCATAATTTTTTCTAGAATCAGAAGCAGTTTTAAAAAAACTTTCTTGTTCCTGTATCAAATCTGCTTTCGCAATCTCAGAGTATGAAACAATACTTAAAGCTCCAGCGATAAACCCCATAAATTTTAAGTTAAAACTTAAGTTAGAAAGTTTTAAATTTAAATTTGATTTTGAATTGAAGTTTGAAATATTTGCATTACGCAGCCGCTGTCTCATTTCTTCACCTCTTCTGTGATGGAGGTGACTGCAAAGTTCATCCTTGCCATACCACCAGGTGCTAAATTTACTAAACGAGATTGACTATTACGTTCTTTGAATTTGTAATTAGGCGCCAATTTATAACCAGGAACACTAGTTAAATCAAGAACTCCAGTATGCTTGCCAGGTAGAGAATTAGCCACTGAGAATAAACCATTTTTATCAGTATTTACACGATTCCCGTCTTGTAATATAATTACAGCATTAGAAATTCCAGGCTCATCCTGTTGCTGTTCACCATCAAAGTTTTTATCTTCAAACACGCGACCGATAATCGTACCGCAGTCAGAAGTTATACCTGGTCTAATTTTCAATTGATGTGTTGCAGGCCCATCTTTGATGGCAAAATCATTGTCAGCACGTTGAGCATTAACTATGGCACTGTTACGACCATTACCCCTAACCGCATCAGCAGTAAGTTGGGCGCCATAGGCAATATTTAAAACCTTTTCGCGACCCATCACAGCATCAGTACGGAATACTACTGTATTACCATCGTGTGCTGCTGTTACACTAATTACTTGACCATCAATTTCCGCGCGGATAGAGTTAGGTAAAAACTTAAATCCTAAAGGCAAGGTATCGCTAACAACTATATTATCTAAATTAGCATCGCTAAGATTTCGCAGTGAAAGACGATAAATAACCGTATCTCCAGGTTCAGCAGTTGCTCTATCTGCTGTTTTGATAATTTTTACTTGTTCGCTTTGACACAAACCTAAATCAAACTGGAATGCTAGCAAATCAAGTCCGACTTTTTCCGCATCAGGAACAAAAACAACGTTTTGACTAACTTGAGTTCCACCTCTAACACTAATAGGTTGACCATCAATGGAAGTTGCAACATAGCGAACAATATTGTTTTGAATACTACCCGTCGGTTGCATTATTTCTAGTTTCACCCGTCGTTGAGTATAAATAGAATTTGATGGTGCGTTAACGACTAAAATGTAAGTTCTACCTGGATTTGTTTGTCCTTTGTTCGGGTCTAACAAAAAGTTATAGAAACCACCATCGGTGTTAGTTAAGAAAAATGGGTTGCTATTTTCTCCATTCGGTTCCAAACCCCCAAAAACACCATTACCTTCAATATCGGGAACTTCTGTAGGAGTCAAATCTAGCAATCTACCCAACTCTGTTCCAGTTGGGTCATTGGGGTTTGGTTCGTACACAGCTACAGAGAAACCTCTGTAGTCAGTTAATATATTGCCACCGCAACCTAAAATACGTCCTAATGGGTCTACCAATGATTTAGGAGTTGCATCAAGAACGCTTGAAACTCCTTGATATTTAAATTGACTGTTAGCATCTGTATAGGTAAATGTAGCTTGGTTGTTAATTTCTGGACGCGGCACCTTATTTTCTGTTTGCGCGGACGCAGGTATAGGACGATTTAAAGTAATTCCTACTAACCCGACTAAGAAAGTTGCCACTATCCGTCTTAACCTGATACCACCATTCATCTGGAGTTGCTGTTGATGACGGCGCACTTAAAGTTTTCTCCTTGATATTTCTAAGCAACCTAAAAAACCGGGTTTCTATTCTTTGTCGTAAGAAACCCAGTTTCATGAAAATCTATTGTACTTGAACTTGATAAGTTCCTTTTACCATTGCTTTTACTGGAACTTCTGGTGCAAATTTCCAACGAAGGTGTGTGTAAGCGCTAGCAGGCGCCGGACGAGTTTCGACTTTACCCGACGGCAAAGTCACCTGTACAGTTGGCTTTTCTAAAAAATTACGGCCACCATCAATGCTGTATGTAATCTTGGTATCCTTTCCACCTTCCACAGTTGCAGAATTTAAAATAAATATCATTCCCTTTGGAACAGGTTGTTTAACAACCAAGTTTTTCACACCCTTATTGCCATTATTTGCCCCTGTTACGGTGTAGCGCAGCACATCTCCAGGTTGTACATTGACTCGACCTTGTAATGCCTGCCAAGAAACTTGCTGCTTGCCTTGTACCTGCTGAATAATTTTTTTTGCAGCTTCTAAGCGCAACTGTATTTGTCCTTTTTGGGAGCTTTGGGCAATAGCGACTCCAGATTGCCAAATGTTCGTAACCAAAGGTATTTGACTGTTAAATGTAACGCTTGTAATTAAAACAACTGCTCCTAAACCAGCAATAGATAAACGCTTCATTCAAATAACCTCTCAAAATAATTGTTTTTTTTCTAGATAGTAAGTAGGGCTATGCCCTACCTACTCTGTTACCACAGAGCGTGCGGAGAGAAGATTGCTTTTAGTTCATCCGTCGTTGAAAGATAAAGTTACGAGATTGACCTGGCTCAACGCTTCCAGTAACGCTATTGATATATTTCGTTACATCTGTATCAACTGTTGTTCCAGTTTGGTCTACAGTGACGTTACTTGCTGGATTACCACTGTGGAATCTGATAGTCGAAGTACCAGAATCTTTCGCGGTTCCAACGACATTGCTAGTATCAATTTGACCGTTTACATCGTTATCGATCGCCCAGTTGTTACCACCTGCTGTACCGTCTTCAGTTATTACCAACTCATTAGCTCTTAGAACTTTATTACCAGTTCCGGCTTGAGCATCAGAGATATTTGTATAGGTAATTCGGTATTCAATAATGTTTCCAGGCGCCGGTTTTTTGGGAGCAGTACTAAACTGAGCATCGGTTCCTTGAGGCGCAGGTCCCGTACCAGCTAAAATTCTGGATTCTTTCACCATTCTTAAGTAGCCAGTATAAACACGGTCGATAGTAGTGTTGCTTGGCTCAGTTTGTAAACCTGGTGTTGCATCATCAATAAACGCTGTAATTGGTACCGAGAAACCACCAATTAAGTCGTTAGGGTCAGGAGTAGAGGTGTCTAAATCTGTCGAGAGAGGTGTATTTGCAGGTAATTTAACCTCCACACCATAGTTTGCAGCTGCTCCTGGTGCCAGATTTGGAATGGTAATGTATTCACTCGCTTGGTCAATTGCTCCACCATTAAACTGGAATTGAGAGCCATTCCAGGTATAAACTTTAGATTCTGAACCATAGCTAATAGTTACTGTGGCGCCAGTTGGTAAGTCAGCAGTATTTGTAGGAGGTGTAGGAATCAAAGAGATACTGTTAGGAGAAGTGCCATTATTTTGAACGGTATTTGTAAAAGCAACAGGTGAGGGATTTGGAATTGTGTTACCCGAATCAGGTGCAATATTAGGAGGTACTAAAGAAGACTTGTTAGTAAAGTCACTATTTGTGCCAGTCGAATCAATAGCGCTTACAGGGCCTGTAGCATCTGGAGTTCTATCAGTACCATTAAGTACTGAAGATGCAACTGGTTCAGAAATTGTGAAGGTGTTAGTTTCACCTCCTGTACCTGTACCTGTGTTGTTATTGCCACTGTCAGAACCAATATTGTTTAAGTCTGTGGGGTCATTGACATAACCATCTGGAACGATATTGGGTAATTGGTCAGGAATTCTATCATTGTTAGCATCAGTTCCTGCAAACGGTGTACCATCATCATCAAAGTTACTAGGATTATTATCACCAGATTCATCGAATACAGGGGCACCACTTGTATTGGGGTCATTATCATTATCGGGGGTACCACCAAATAACTGCGCGATATTATTTACAGCAAATGTATCAGTTCCACCAGTGTTAGGGGCGCCTGTAGTTTTGATTTGAATATTAAAACCATTAACTATTGTACCAGGTGCAATCGAAGTAACAACTGTTGGGTCATTAACAAAACCGATACGTTTTACAGAAGCCAACTCAGCAGCAGATGGATTAGCAGGCATTAGTTTCCAAGTAGCTTTATCAGCGCTATTAGTAGCAACACTTGGGTCTTGGTCTGTGTAAACGACTTGCCAGCCTGGAATTGGAATAGGTGCTACTGCTAATTGAGTACCCGCAGGTATTGCATCCGAAATCAAAATCCTAGATCCGGTTAATCCTAGAATTGCTCTACCAACCAACGGCGCTGGAGTAATACCATTTCCAGTAGGGTCATTATTTTCTACTTCCAAACTCAAACTGTAGCTTAGTATATCATCATTAATGGCTTGCGTTCCAGCATTGTTATAACCTGTACGCATTTTCATAACCTTGGTTAAAGCATAGGTTTTGAGACCAGAATCTACTTTGACTTGTTGGGTAGCGCTAGCTTCACGAACACCATTTACAGGCGCCCCGTTAGCTTCATTAGCTGTACTATCAGGACTATCTACTGTGTATACATCACCACCATTAGGACTCCGCAGTTGGTTCTGAGCATCACCAGGAGTATCACCAAATGTAACAGTAATGACATCATTGGTTTGGGCACCAGCTGCTACAGTCACTGGTACTCGAACTAAAACAGTACCATTCACAGGAATAGGTGATGTAATAACTTCGCTACTATTTATTGGTGTCCAAGTATTTCCACCATTAGCACTATATTCAACATTGCCAGCTACAGTTGCGGCGCCTGTAGTTTTTGCCAAGTTGGGAATACGAAATTGAGTAGTGTCATTACCAACGTTAGTAATAGTGTAGTTATAGTAAACTGTATCGCCAGAGTTCACCGTACCATTATTGTTTGCATCTTGCTTAAAAGCAGTACCAGAAGCTGTAACAGTGATACCTGCAACTTCTGCAACTTCCACAACAACAGTGTTAGAAGTCGCATTAATAGTAGTTCCTGGGTTATCGGGGTCTTCATAAGTAGCTTCTGCGGTGTTGCTAATAGATTGACCCGCTTTCGTCCCTTCTGCAATTACAGGAGCAACAAATTGAAAAATACCATTAGTAATCAATGCAGTTGCTACCAAAGAACGGTAAAACTTCGATGGTTTTTTGACAAATCTTTTTAATTGTGGCATAAAAGAAACCAATACATAATAAAACACTCCTGCATCCCCATGCAGGATTTTTTTCATTTGTCACAATAATCCCCAATATATATTGGCTCTTAATTGTTTTTTCAATTAAAAAATTGAATATCTATAATTGAATTAATATAGATATTCAATGATTCGCAGTGTCAGCTACTCGTAAAAAAATATACAACCCTGGAGTCAATACAAATGTAATTATTTACAAAGCGATAATCATCGTGGGAAATACTTAAATAAGGTTCTTTTTGATAATCTTTAAACTGTATAATTTGATTATTTTCTAAAAAAAACATCAAATAATGGTCATAAAAAGCAAAAAAATAAACAAAATAAACAAAGTATAGCAATCCTAAATCATTTGTGAAATCCGCACGTCGTAGAGACGCGATTAATCGCGTCTCTACAGGGTTATAATTTTTACAAATCATGTAGGACTGCTATATTATTATTTATCTACACAAACTCAAAAACCTTAAACCCATCCGTTACATCCGTTACATCCGTTGCCAATATTACACTCTTAAACTAACTTGAGTGACACCAACGCGCATCTCGTGTTGACGT
>ERZ1066118.277-NODE-277-length-52727-cov-12.401902_pt1 | contig 52727 bp, 41 predicted proteins | sample MGYA00382765_ERZ1066118 | MGnify/ENA primary metagenome ERZ1066118 (study PRJEB33369, sample SAMEA5778348) | biofilm metagenome | biome: Industrial cooling water; feature: Water cooling tower basin; material: Biofilm | place: United Arab Emirates | collected...
GCTGCCCAACATGGTCGTGATGGCCGCCGCCGACGAGGCGGAGCTGGTCCACATGGTCCACACCTGCGTTCAGCACGACAGCGGCCCGATCGCGGTGCGCTATCCGCGCGGCAACGGCGTGGGCGTGGAGCTGCCGGCGGAGCCGCAGCGGCTGGAGATCGGCAAGGGCCGGATCGTGCGCGAGGGGAAGACGGTCGCGATCCTGTCGCTCGGAACGCGGCTGGCCGAGGCGCTCAAGGCCGCCGAGCAGTTGGAGGCCAAGGGGCTGTCCACCACCGTCGCAGACCTACGCTTCGCCAAGCCGCTCGACGAGGCGATGATCCGCCGCCTGCTGACGACGCACGAGGTCGCGGTCACGATCGAGGAAGGCGCGGTCGGCGGGCTGGGCGCGCATGTGCTCACCATGGCGAGCGACGAGGGGCTGACCGACGCGGGGCTGAAGCTCCGGACCATGCGCCTGCCCGACCGCTTCCAGGACCAGGACAAGCCCGAGGTGCAATATGCGGAGGCCGGGCTGGACGCGGCGCATCTGGTCGAGACAGTGCTGAAAGCGCTGCGGCACAACAGCGGTGGAGTGGCGGAAGCCCGGGCGTGACCGGATGGGAAAAGGTGATCGCCGCCACGCTGCTGGCGGTGATCGGGCTGATCGGCCTCAACCTGGCGATCTGGCGCCGGGTGCGGGCAGCGGCGCGATCAGGCCGCGAGATCGAGAATAAAGGTCAGCGCGACATCTAAACGGCTGATGTCGGCATCGCTCAATCGGCCGATCACCTCAGCTATCCGAATGCGCGGAACCGGGCCAACCTTGTCGGCCATGACGTAGGACGTTTTTTTCAGGCCGTTCCTCTCGCTTGGCTCGAGCACGGGCCGGTAGAACTCCGCGTCGACATAGGTCGTCGACAACGGGCAGACCAGGATTTCCGACGGCGTGTCGACCCCGTCCGCCTGGACGATCACGCCGGGCCGCGGCTTTCCCGTGGCGAACAGGACGACATCTCCACGCCTCAGGGCTCGCGATCCCAAGACTCTTGCGTAAAGCGCACCATCATCTCGGCGGCTTCCCGCTCATCGTCGCTTCGGTCCAGCAAAGCAGCTTGACGCTTGGCTTCGGCCAGCACCTCGGGCCTGCGGAGGTCCGGTATCCAAAGCCGCACTTCGCGCAGACCGGCGGCCTTCTTGCGGGCGCGATAGGCTTGGAACTTGCTCTGCTTGGGCGGGGCGTTCATGGCGGCCTTATGGTAGCGCGCAACCGGCTTAGGGTCCATGGCTAAAGCCCGGGTCGACCAGCTGCTTGTCGATCGCGGGCTGGCGGAAAGCCGGACGCGGGCGCAGGCCCTGATCATGGCGGGGCTGGTGTTCGCGGGCGAGCGCAAGGTCGCCAAGCCCGGCGAGCAGGTCCCGGCCGATGCGGCGCTGGAGGTGCGCGGGCGGGATCATCCCTGGGTCTCGCGCGGCGGGATCAAGCTCGCGCACGGGCTCGACCATTTTGGTTGGGACGTGAACGGCGTAGTCGCGATCGACGTGGGGAGCTCGACGGGCGGCTTCACCGACGTGCTGCTGCAGCGTGGGGCGGCGCGGGTCTATGCGGTGGACAGCGGCACGAACCAGCTCGCCTGGAAGCTGCGGCAGGACCCCCGCGTGGTGGTGCTCGAGCAGACGAGCGCGCGGGTGCTGACGTCCGAGCACATTCCCGAACCCGTCGACCTCATCGTATGCGACGCAAGCTTCATCGGGCTTTCCAAGGTGCTGGATCGGCCGCTCGGCTTCGCGCGCGCGCCGGCCCGGTTGATGGCGCTGGTCAAGCCGCAGTTCGAGGCCGGGCGCGAAGAGGTGGGGAAGGGCGGCGTGGTCCGCGACCCCGTGGTGCGCCAGCGGGTCTGCGAGGAGGTCGCCGCCTGGGTCGCCGGCTTGGGCTGGCGCGTGCTCGGGGTGGCGGAGAGTCCCATCACGGGACCGGAGGGCAATGTGGAGTATCTGCTCGCCGCGACGCTCGGTTGATCGCGCGCGGCGGGTGGGGCAGGAGCGCCGGCTCGGGGGAACGGAAAGGAACGGGCGTGGGCGGTATCGCGTCGAAGGGGCAGTTGCGCTGGTCGTTCTGGCGATGGGCGATCGTGACCGTGCCGCTGGTGCTCCTGCTCGGTTTCTGGTCCGGCAACCTCGCGCCGTCGGGCGACGACAACGCCTGGTACGCCGCGCTCGAGAAGCCCGCGCTCACGCCGCCCGGCTGGCTGTTTCCGGTCGCCTGGACGACGCTCTACATCCTGCTCGGCCTGGCGGTCGCCCTCGTCGTCAACGCGCGCGGGGCCCGCTGGCGCTGGCCGGCGGTGGCGATGTTCGCCGTCGAGATCGCGGGGTTGATGGTCTGGAGCCCCTTGTTCTTCGGCGCGCACAAGGTGCTGGCCGCGTTCGGGCTGATCTGCTTCCTGGTGCTATGGGGTATCGCGACCACCGTCGTCTTCGGCCGGGTGCGGACGCTCGCGGCGTGGCTGATGGTGCCGTTCCTGGTCTGGATCAGCTTCGCGGCCGCGCTCAACCTCGGCGTCCACCGGCTGAACCCCGACCCGGAGGCGGTTGCGCCCGCGGGCCGGACCACCCAGATGCTGTGAAAGGCTGGAGCAGATCATGCAATCCGAGAACCGGGTTTTCGACGACATCGTGAAGGTGCTGAACGGCGCCGCCGGGACGCTCGCCGGCATGGGTCGGGAAGCGGAGGCGGGCGCGCGCAACCGGGCGCGCGAGTGGATCGGCGGGCTGGACTTCGTCAGCCGCGACGAGTTCGAGGCGGTGAAGGCGATGGCCGTCGCCGCTCGGGACGAGGCGGACGCGCTGCGCGCCCGGCTCGACGCGCTCGAAGCGCGGCACGCGGTCACCCCCGACGTCGCCTGAGCTTATCCACACTTTTCTCCCCAGCTCCGTCCACCGGGGTTGCGGGGCGTTTCGCCTGGGGTCACCCTCGCGCGCGAGGACGATGCCATGTTGAACACCCATGATCTCGAGGCCGACGCGGCCGCGCCCATCGACATGCTGGAGGCCTATTACGCCGCGCATGGCTGGGAGGCCGAGCGCCACGACGACGAGATCATCGCGACGGTCAAGGGAAGCTGGACCGGCTATGAGCTGCGCGCGCTGTGGCGGGAGCACGACAGCGTGCTCCAGTTCCTGGCGTTTCCGGACATCAAGGTGCCGGACGATCGCCGCGCGCAGATCTACGAGGCGCTGGCGCTGGTCAACGAGCAGATGTGGATCGGCCATTTCGAGCTGTGGTCCGCGACCGGCGTGCTCCTGTTCCGCCATGCCGCGGTGATCGACGGCGAGGAGCAGGGCACCATGTCGCTGGCTGCGGCCGAGCTGCTGGTCGAGAGCGCGATCGACGAGTGCGAACGCTTCTATCCTGTGTTTCAGTTCGTGCTGTGGGGCGGCAAGAGCCCGCGCGACGCGCTCGCGGCCGCCATGGTCGAAACCCAGGGCGAGGCGTGACCCCGAACGACGCCGCCGGCCGGCTGTTGCTGGTCGGCTGCGGGGCGATGGCGGGGGCGATGCTCGGGCGGTGGCTGGCGACCGGCCTCGATCCCGAGCGGGTCACCGCGGTGAGCCCGAGCGGGCGCGCCATGCCGCCCGGCGTGCGGGCGCTGCGCGAGATTCCTGCGGAGCCGTTCGACACCGTGCTGCTCGGCTTCAAGCCGCAGCAGCTTCCCGTCGTCAGGCCAGGCCTCCACGCTGTTGCTCCGAGGACGCTCGTTTCGATCCTCGCCGGTGTCGAGCTCGCGATCCTGCGCACGCTGACCGGGGCCGGCGCGGTGGTGCGCGCCATGCCGAACCTGCCCGTCGCGATCGGGAAGGGCGTGGTCGCGCTCCACGGCGATGCCGACCCCCGCGTCGAAGCTCTGATGCAGCCGCTGGGCTTGGTCGAGCGGATCGCGGACGAGCGTCTGTTCGACGTCGTGACCGCCCTGGCAGGCAGCGGTCCGGGGTTCCTTGCCCGCTATATCGACGCGACCGCGGCCGCTGGGGTCGCACTCGGATTGCCCGAAGACCAAGCCGCCCGGCTGGCGCTGGCCACGGTCGAGGGATCCGCGATCCTCGCCGCCCGGTCTGGCGAGAGTCCCGCCGCGTTGGCGGATCGGGTGGCGAGCCCGGGCGGATCGACGCGCAAGGGACTGGATGTGCTCGACGCCAACGATGCGTTGGTCCGGCTGGTCACCGCCACGCTGGCCGCGGCGACGCGGCGCAATGCGGAACTGGCGAGCGCGGCGCGGGCGGGCTGAGCTCAGCCGCTGAGCGCCGCCACCTGGCTTCGCGCCTCTTCAGGGATCAGGCCCTCCAGCACCGCCCAGAAACCCGACACGGCGTGCTGTCCCGCACGCGCATAGGCAGCGGCGATCTTTTGCCGCCCCTGCTCGAACAGCTCGTCCTCCAGCTTCGCGCCTGCGGACGTAAGCCGCAGGAGGCGCTGTCGCCGGTCGCGCTCGCCCGTCCGCGTCTCGACCAGGCCGCGCTCGGTCAGCTCGTTCAGGACGCGGCCGAGCGACTGTTTGGTGATCGCCAGCAGCGAGAGCAGCTCGCTGACCGTTAGGTCGGGCTTGCGGCCGATGAAGTACAAGGCGCGATGATGGGCGCGTCCCAAGCCTTGCTTGGCAAGATCGCGGTCGATCGAGCGAGTGAGGTGCGACTGTCCGAAATACAGGAGCTCGAGGCCGCGGCGCAGCTCGGGTTCGCGCAGGAATTGGGCGGAGGCGGACGGGGCTGCGGCAGGCATGTTGACCCGTCTAACCAGCGGTCCTACGCCACGGCAACCCTGTTTCTCCAGAGAGTTGGACCGCAATGCACGCCCCCGCCGCCCCGGAGTTTCGCCTGGAGCCGCACCCCCGGCCCGTGGACGAGGCGACCCGGGCGGAGCAGCTGACGGACCCGGGCTTCGGCCGCGTGTTCACCGACCACATGGCCGTGGTCGGCTACAGCGCGGACCGTGGCTGGCACGATGCGCGGATCGTCCCACGCCAGCCGTTTACGGTCGATCCGGCGTGCGCCGTGCTCCATTACGCGCAGGAGATCTTCGAGGGGTTGAAGGCCTATCGCCAGCCGGATGGCGGCACGGCGCTGTTCCGGCCGGAGGCGAACGCGCGGCGGTTCCAGGCGTCGGCGCGACGCATGGCGATGCCCGAGTTGCCGGAGAGCCTGTTCATCCGCTCGCTAGAGGCGCTGGTCGCGGCGGATCGCGACTGGATACCCGATACCCCGGAGGGCGCCCTGTACCTGCGTCCGTTCATGATCGCGAGCCAGGCGTTCCTGGGCGTGCGGCCGGCCTCCGAGTATCTCTACATGGTGATCGCCTCCTCGGTCGGGGCTTACTGGAAGGGCGGGACGCGCGCCGTGTCGTTGTGGGTCAGCCACGAATACACCCGCGCCGCGCCGGGTGGGACCGGCGCCGCCAAGTGCGGCGGCAACTATGCCACCTCGCTGGTCGCACAGGCGGACGCCGTGCGTCGCGGACATGATCAGGTCGTGTTCCTTGACGCGACCGAGCGCCGCTGGGTCGAGGAGCTGGGCGGCATGAACATCTTCTTCGTCGGCCGCGACGGCACGATCCGCACGCCGCCGCTGACGGGTACGATCCTGCCGGGGATCACGCGCGATTCGTTGATCCAGCTCGCGCGCGACGAAGGCTTGACCGTGCGTGAAGAGCCCTATGCGATCGACCAATGGCGCGCGGATGCCGAGAGCGGGGCGCTGGCGGAGGCGTTCGCCTGCGGCACGGCGGCGGTGGTCACGCCGATCGGGAGCGTCGCTGGACCCGACTACGCGTTCCGGATCGGCGGCGGCGACACCGGACCGATCACCGCGCGCCTGCTCGCCCGGCTGAGCACGCTCCAGCGCGGGATCGGCGACGACCCGCATGGTTGGCGACACAGGCTATAGGGAAGGGCTTTTCGTTCGCGCCTGCGCCGCTATAGGCGCAGCCCGGGCCGATGGGGCGTCGCCAAGCGGTAAGGCAACGGTTTTTGGTACCGTCATACGCAGGTTCGAATCCTGCCGCCCCAGCCACCCTCGCTATCTCTCAATGAAAATCATGGCTGCGGATCGGGATGACGTCCTCGGGGTCGCAGCCGGTGCGGAAGGGCGGGTGGTAGAGGCTGCGGGGCTTGGGCTTCCACCCCGGCTCGCCGCGATCGGGTGAGCCGCCGCTGCCGGGCCGCGCCAGGCGGGGCATGTCGATATCGCCGACCTGGCGCAGCATGCCCGTGTAATCGTGGATGTGGTCAGCGATGACGTGGATGACTTCAGCCTCGCGCTGCACCTTGCCCACCACGCTGATCATCGCGGACGACATGACGACCGTCCGCTGCTTCTCGAACCGATCGGGCCAGAGAATGATATTGGCGACGCCCGTCTCGTCCTCGATAGTGATGAACAGCACGCCCTTGGCGCTGCCCGGCTTCTGGCGGACCAGGATGATGCCGGCGACCTCGACACGGCGGCCGTCCTTGATCGACTTGAGGTCGGCGCATGTGCGTATGCCTCGCTCAGTCAGCTCCTCGCGCAGGAAGAAGAGCGGGTGCTCGCGCAGCGTCAGCTGGGTGGAGCGATAATCCTCGACCACCTCGCGCCCCGCGGTCAGCGGGGTCAACTCCACCGACGGCTCGCGCCGTTCGACCGCATCGAGCAGCGGCAGCGGCTTCTCGCCCAGCCCCCGGATCGCCCATAGCGCCTGGCGGCGATCGAGCCCGAGCGCATGGAAAGCGTCCGCCTTGGCGAGCTTCTCCAGCGTCGCGAGCGGCACCTGGGCCCGCCGCCATACATCCTCGACCGAGGTGAAGGGCCGCTCGGCCCGCTTCGCGATGATGCGCTCTGCATCGGGCGTAGAAAGGCCGTGCACTACGCGCATGCCGAGCCGTACGGGCAGCATCGTCTCCTCGCGATCCACCCAGCCGCGGGCGCGCAAGGCGGGGTCCGACACCTCCGCTTCGGTCAGGAATGTGGAGCGCCGCCGCGGTCCGGGCTGGTCGGCCAGCAGACGCGTGTCCCAGTCGCTGTCGTTGACGCACACCGGGCGGATATCCACGCCGTGCTCGCGCGCGTCGCGCACGATCTGGGCGGGCGCGTAGAAGCCCATCGGCTGGGCGTTGAGCAGGGCGGCGCAGAAGACGTCGGGATGATGGCACTTCATCCAGGACGAGGCATAGGCGATCTTGGCGAAGCTGGCGGCGTGGCTTTCCGGGAAGCCGTAGGAGCCGAAGCCTTCGATCTGCTTGACCAGCCGCTCGGCGAATTCGGGGCCGATGCCGTTGCGGGCCATGCCGGCGATCAGCTCCTCTTTGAACTGGCCGACGCCCTGCGTGTATTTGAACGTCGCCATCGCCTTGCGCAGCTCGTCGGCGCGGGCAGGGGAGAAGCCGGCGCCCTCGATCGCGACCTTCATCGCCTGTTCCTGGAACAACGGCACGCCCAGCGTCTTCTCCAGCACCGCCTTCAGCCGGGGGCTGGGATAGTCGAACTCGATCGCCGGGTTGGCGCGCTTCTGTTCGCGACGCTTGAGGTAAGGGTGGACCATGTCGCCCTGGATGGGGCCGGGCCGCACGATCGCGACCTGGATGGCGAGGTCGTAGAACTCCTTGGGCTTCATGCGCGGCAGCATCGCCATTTGCGCGCGGCTTTCGATCTGAAAGGTGCCGAGCGTGTCGGCCTTCTGGATCATGGCGAAGGTCTCTGGATCGTCGATCTGCAGCGCGGCCGCGCCGAGCGTCAGATCGACCCCCTTGTGCGCGCGCAGCAGGTCGAAGGCGCGGTTCATGCAGCCGAGCATGCCCAGGCCGAGGATGTCGACCTTCATCAGGCCGAGCTCCTCAATATCCTCTTTCTCCCATTCCACGACCCAGCGGTCCGGCATGGCGGCGGGCTGGATCGGCACGATGTCGTGGAGCGGATCCTTGGTGAGCACGAAGCCGCCGGGATGCTGCGACAGGTGCCGCGGCGTGCCGATCAGCTCGCGCGCCAGCTCCAGCGTCAGCGCCAGGCGCGGGTCCGAGCGGTCGAGGTTGAGCGCGTCGACATGGCGGTCGGCGACGCCTTCCTCCGACCAGCCCCACACCTGGCCGGCAAGCGCGCCCGTCATGTCCTCTGGCAAGCCGAGCGCCTTGCCGACCTCGCGCACCGCGCCGCGCGCGCGGAAGCGGCTGACGACCGCGGTCAGCGCGGCATGGTCATGGCCATAGGTCCTGTAGATCCACTGGATCACCTCCTCGCGGCGCTCATGCTCGAAATCGATGTCGATGTCGGGCGGCTCCCGCCGGTTTTCGGAGATGAAGCGCTCGAACAGGAGCTTGTGCTCGATCGGGTCGATGGAGGTGATGCCGAGGACGTAGCAGATGACGGAGTTCGCCGCCGAGCCGCGGCCCTGGCACAATATGCCCTGGCTGCGCGCATAGCTGACGATCGAGTTCACCGTCAGGAAGTAGGGCGCGTATTCCATCTGCTCGACCAGGCGGAGTTCGTGGTCGAGCAGGTCGATATAGCGCTGGTCGGGAACGCCGTTGAAGGGGGGCTTCTGGAACAGCGCGTGGAGCGCGTTGCGGGACAGGGCGTCGAGCGCGGCCTGCGGCGTCTTGCCGCTGATCACGATCTCTTCGGGATATTGGTAGCGGATTGCGCGCAGGGAGAAGGTGCAGCGTTCGACGATGGCCTCCACGGCCGCGAGCGCTTCGGGGTGTTTGGCGAAGCGCCGCGCCATCTCGGTGGGCGGTTGCAGGCATCGGTCGGCGGACCGCTCGCGCCGAATGCCCAGCGTGTCGATGGTGCGCTTCTCGCGGATGGCGCTGACCACGTCCTGCAGGCGCCGGCGGTCCGGATGGTGGTACAGCACGTCGCCGGTCGCGAGCGGCGTCAGACCAAAGCGGCGCGCCTCGGCCGTGAGGGCGTGAAGTCGCTTGGCGTCGCCCGGCCGGCGCAGATGCGTAAGGCAGACATGGCCCCGATCCGCGCCGAAGATGTCGGCCATCCAGCGCAGCTCGGTCTCGCCCGCGCCGTCGAGGTCAGGGACCAGCGAGGCGACCAGCCCATCGGCATGGCTGGCCACGTCCTCCCAATGCAGGAAGCACCGGCCCTTTTCGCCATGCTGCGTGTCGGCGCGGGCGTTGCCGCGGGTGAGGAGCTTCACCAGGCGCGACCAGGCGGCGAGGTCCTCCGGCCAGACGAGCAGGGAAGCGCCGGTGACGAGGTCGAGCCGACAGCCGACGATCAGGCGGATGTCGATGCCCTGATCGCGCTTGATCTCCTCGGTCGCATAGAGCGAGCGGACCAGCCCCGCGACGGAGTTGCGGTCGGTGACGCCCAGCGCGGGCATCCCCATCTCCGCCGCCGTCGCGAACAGTTCCTCCGGGGAGGAGGCGCCGCGCAGGAAGCAGAAGTTCGTGGTGGTCTGGAGCTCGGAGTACTGCATCGCGGCTCAGGTCAGCGTGCGTGCATGAACCAGCGCAGGTCGCCGGTTTCGGAGCGTAGCCCGTCGCCTCGGCGGTAAAGCCAGAAGCGGTCGCCCGCTTCATCCTCGACGCGGAAATAGTCGCGTACGGCCAGCCTCTCGGCCGTGCGGCGCCACCATTCGCCGGCGATGCGCTCCGGGCCTTCGGCGCGGACGATGCGATGCGACTTGCCGCGCCAGGTGAAGCGGCGGGGCGGTTGATCGGGTAGTTCGGCGATGACATGATCGATCTGCTCCGGGCGGCGCAGCAGGCGCGCAGGGCGGGGCCAGCGGGGGTGCCAGGGGTGGTCGGGCTCGCGCGCGTCCAGGCGGCGTACGTCATCCGGCTTCATCGCTGGGACTTGGGGCGCAGGCGGATCGAGTGCGGGGACCTGGGTCTGGCTGCGTTCAGGCACGTCGCTCTCGACCGGAGCGAACCGCCACAGCCGGGCCATGCCGATGCGGTTGGCGAGCGTGTCGACCAGCGGGGCGAGGTCGGGCGCGGTCTCGTCCGCCAGCGCAGGCGCGAGCGACTCCGGCGCGAGCGGATCGGCGCGGCGGACGCGGAGCGCCATGGCGTCGATGCCGTAGCCGGGCTCGATCTCCTCGATCCGGCGCAGCGCGAGGCGCAGCAGGTGCGCGGCGTTGCGGGTCGGACGTGCGAAGCCGAGGTGCAGGCGCTGCGGCACGCCGTCAACGCGGGCCGCGACCAGCTCCACCGCGCGGGCGCCTTGCCCGGCCTCGGCGAGCGCACGGCAGAGGCGCGGCATCAACTCGCCGAGCCAGTGCTCGATCGCCTCGGGACTGGCGATCGGCTCGGCGAAGCGCTGCTCGACGACGATGGCCGCCGGCGGGATCACGGGATCGAGCGGCTCGGGCGCGTCGTCCAGCGCCTGGTCGAGGCGCAGCGCGATCGCCTGGCCGAAGCGGCGGACCAGCGGCGCGCGCGGCATCGCCAGCAGCTGACCGACCCGGTCCACCCCCAGCCGCGCCAGCAGCTCCAGCGCAGCCCCGTCGAGCCGGAGCGCAGCCACGGGCAGGAGGCTGACAGCTTCGCGTTGTGCGCCGGGCTGCGCCAGCGTCACCGGACCGTTCGCGCCATACCGCGCCAGCGCCCACGCCGCGCCGGCGCTGTCCGCCACCGCGATGCGCGCGGTCACGCCGCGGCGCGCCAGGAGACGCAGGAGGCGACGGGCGAAGCGCGCCTCGCCGCCATGGAGGTGCGCGACCCCGGTCAGGTCGATGAACAGCCCGTCGGCGTCAGAGATGGCGACGCAGGGCGCCCAGCGGCGCGCCAGCAGTTCGGCGAGACGGCGCAGGTCGGCGGCATCGCCCTCCGGATCGGCGTCGCGCACCTCCAGCCCCGGCACCTGCGCGCGCGCCATGGTGAGCGCGATCCCGGGCGTCAGGCCCAGCGCCCGCGCGGCAGGATTGACGGCCGCGACCTCCACGCGCGAGCCGGTCTTGCGGGCGGTCACCAGCGGCGGCTCCTCGGGCGGCACGTAGAGCGGTTCCGCCGGCATACCCTCGTCGCGACACACGCGCCCCACGACGCTGCCCAGCGTGCGGCCGGTCTGGAAGAAACGGCCCTGACCATAAGTGGGCGCGGTCGGCGCGCTTTTGCCGTGATTATCGGGGTGCGGCCCTTCGCCCGGGAACTGGACGGCGGGCATGGCGGCGAGCTGCGCCAGGCTGGGTGGGGCGATATAGCCTGCCTCACCGCCATGCCCGTCGCGCGCGCTGCGCCGCGGGCTCTTCATGGCCCGACGCACCAGCACGTCCTCGCCAGGTCCATGGACGGGCGGCAGGGCCGCGGCACGGGCGAGCGACAGCGGCGCGGGCGGCGCGTCGTTGCGGTAGCGGTCGCGTTTCGCCTCACCCCGGAGCGCGGCGCCGCGCTTGGCCTTGGCGGGGGCGTCCTCGCCGGGGAACTGTAGCGGAGGCAGGGCGGCGCGCTGGGCGAGGCTGGGCTTCACCTCGTCGGACGGCATCGGGCGGAAGGGGTGGTCGATCACCTCGCTCTTGCGCGACAGCTCGCCCGAGCGAGGTCGCTGGTGGGCGGGCAGCGCGTCGATCGCGCTCTGCAGATCCTCACCCATCCAGCCGCGCGTGCCTGGCCGAAACAGCGGCTCGGCAGCCTCGGTGCGCCGCGAAAGCTCGCGAAGGGGAGAGGGAGGGGCGACGCGCTCCTCGGGCGGGCGGCTTAATCCCTTTCGAAACGGATTGTTCGCCGCGACGCTGGTCCGGCCCAGTTCGCGCTGGGGCGGGCGCTGGTGGTGCGGCATGGTCCCGATCGCCGCCTCCACCTCTTCGCGCGTGTCGGCGAGCCCGCTGCCGGCGAGGTCGGAACGCGCCCACCGCGCGCCGGGGCGCCAGCCGCCCTCCTTGGGCACCGAGCAATGCTGCGCGCGCTCGGCCGCGGCCTCCGCGCCCAAGGCTTCGTAAAGGGCGCGGCTGTCGGCTTCAGCCGACGGCGCGTGCCGGCGCTCGATCCGCCGCAACCGGTCGATCGACCAGTCGGGCAGGTAGAGCGAGGCGACCCGCTTCATCCGGAGCCTCCACGTTAAGTTCAAAGGGATCACCGCCACGCTGGCGGATGCATTGCAGCCGCCAGCAGGCAGGGCCGAGCCCGTCCCACGGCACAGGCAGGGACGGCGCGCTCGCGACGCGCCAGCGGGTAACGGCGGCCGAGGGCACTGTGAACGGATCGTCGCCGTCGCGGGCCGGACGCTTGAGCAGCAGCGCGACGGTGCGCCCGCCCTCGGCCGCGAGCTGGAGCCGACGGGTCGATGCCATGGCGACGCGCTTCGCCTCCCCGATCACGGCGGCGAGACCGCGGTGGCGCAGCCCGTCCTCCATCACCGCGAGCAGCTCGGCATCGTCGCGCGCCTCGGCATAGAGGACGCGGGAGGGGTCGAGCCCCGCCTGATAGAGCCCGGGCGCGAACAGGTCGCGCGATCGCACCGCCCAGAGCACGGGGCCGGTGGTGCGCGCGACGATCCCGGCGATGAACAGCACCGCGGCAGCATCGTCGCCCCAGCCTGCGCCTTGGCCCACCATCTCGTGCAGCGCGTCGAGCCGGATGCCGCCATCAGCTAGCCTGCCGTCGAGGAGATCGAGCCCGAACGGCAGCACTGGATGCTCACGCGACCCGCCGCCATCCAGGGTGCGCAGCGTCTCGCGCAATTCGGCGATGGAGGGCACGGGTAAGGACACGACACGACTCGCAACAGCAATCGTTCGTGATTTGTTCCTTTCCGCCCGATTGAGTCAATCGGGTGCTCGCAACCTTTGTTGCGGCCTCGGCTAGGCTGGGTAGCGCGTCTTCAGCACCGACCAGGCGGCGCGCAGACCGAAAGCGTCGCCGCCCTTCGGTCGCCCCGCCCTGGCCGCCGGACGCCAGGCGAACACGTCGAGATGCGCCCAGGCGATCTCCTTGGGCACGAAGCGGCGCAGGAACAGCGCGGCCGTGACCGCGCCCGCCATCCCACCTTCGGGCGCGTTCTGCAGGTCGGCGATGTCGGACTTCAGCATCTCGTCATAGCCGTCCCACAACGGCATCCGCCAGAGCGGGTCGCCCACGGCCGTCCCCGACGCCAGCAACGCGCCCGCGAGCGCGTCGTCGTTGCAGAACAGCGGCGGCAGGTCGGGCCCGAGCGCCACGCGCGCCGCGCCGGTCAGCGTCGCATAGTCCAGGATCAGCTCGGGCTTGCTCTCCACCGCGCGGGTCAGAGCGTCGCCCATGATCAGGCGGCCCTCGGCATCGGTGTTAGTGTTCTCGACCGTCAGCCCCGCCCGGGTGCGGAGCACATCCCCGGGCCGAAAGGCGGCGCTGCCGATCGAATTCTCCACCGCCGGGATGAGCATGTGCAATCGCACCGGCAGCCGCGCCGCCATGATCAGGCCGGCCAGCGCGAGCGCATGCGCGGCTCCGCCCATGTCCTTCTTCATCAGGCGCATGCCTGCTGACGGTTTGATGTCGAGCCCGCCCGTGTCGAAGCACACGCCCTTGCCGACCAGCGCGACGCGGGGGTGCGCGGCATCGCCCCACTCCAGCTCGATCAGGCGCGGGTGCCGGTCCCTGGTCGCCGCCTGACCGACCGTGTGGATCATCGGATAGCCCTGCACCAGGGCATCCCCGCGGGTAACCGTAATTGTCGCGCCGTGCCGCTTGCCCAGCGCCTCGGCGGCCGCCTCCAACTCGGCGGGCCCAAGGTCGCTGGCCGGCGTGTTGACGAGGTCGCGCACCAGCGCCGTCGCCTCGGCGATCCGCACCGTCTCGTCGAGCCCGGCCGCATCCGGGGTGAGCAGGATCCGTCCTTCGCCCTCGCTCGCCTTGCGGTAGCGGTCGAAGCGGTACTGGCCCAGCAGCCAGCCCAGCGCCCCCGCACCCGGCTCGCCGTCCGCCAGCCGATAGCTTCCCGGCGGCAGGAAGCCGCCCATGGACGCGAAGCGCCAAGGGGAACTGGGCGGCTCGTCGCAGACCAGCAACGCCGACCAGTCCTCAGCGCCGTCGCCGGGCAGGATCGCCCGGTCGCCCGGCTTGCCCGTCAGTTGATGGGCGGCGACGCAGGTGCGGACGCGCGCCGGCTGGAGAGCCAGCCAGCGCTCCCAGTCGTTCGGCGGGACGACATGGATGGCACGCGCGGGCTGGCCGCGATCGGGCTGCAGCAGGGCTGTGAAGGCGCTCATTGTGCGGGCGAGACCATGAACTGCTCCCAGCGGCCCTGTGCGCCGGGTTCGGCGAAGGTCGCGATCGTCAGCGCCCGGCCGGGATAGGTCACGCGGAAGCGGCGCGCGACGAAGCCGCCGCGCAGCCGCGCCGGACCCGCCTGGGTGAAGCTGAGCGGTTCGCCGAGCGGGCTCAGGCTCGCGCTATAGTCGGCGAGCGCAGTCGGGGTGAAATAGAAGCGGGCGTTCTCGGTCAGCCGGGCCGCGTCGGGCGCGCCGTCGCGGAGCTGGTCGAAAAGCATGCGCGCCGCCGCCAGCGCCGCCGCATCCTCGACGTTCGCGGGCGGCAGCACGATGCGCGCGAGCCCGTTCGCAATGCGGGTCGCCGCGTCGGAGAAGGAGCCGTTGGTCAGGACCGTGACCGCGGCCTTCTGTTCCGGATAGACCATGTTCTGCAGCAGGAAGCCGACCGCGCCACCGGAATGCTCGAGCACGCGCCGGCCCTCGCGGTTGGAGATCATCACGCCAAGACCATAGCCACTGCTCTCGCCATTGGTGAGCTTGACCGGCGTCTCCTGCTCCGCCCAGTCCTCCGCCGGGAGCAGGGGCGCGCGGGACAGGCGGGCGACGTTCCATTTCGCGAGGTCGCCTGCGGTCATGGCGAGATCACCCGCGGCGTAGAGCCAGCCGCGCGCCGCCGGAGGCTCGAGCCGCACCGGCCCGAGCGCGAATCGCTGGTAGCCCTGTGCGTAGCCGGGGCCGACGGCATCGTCCTGATCGACCGCGCGGATGCCGAGCGGGGCCAGCAGGCGCTCGCGCATGAGCTGCAGGATCGGCTGGCCGCCGAGCTTCTCGGCGATCCGGCCGGCGACGACGTAGCCGGTGTTCGAATATTGCCACTGCGCGCCGGGCTCGAAATCGAGCGGCTTCCTGGCCCAGCGATCGAGGATACCCTGCGGCTTGGTCGCGCTCGCCATCGCGGCGAAGCTGTAGTCCTGCGGCCAGTAGTCCTGCAGGCCGGAGGTGTGGCTCAGCAGCTCCCGGATCGTGATCCGCTCGCCGCCGCTGACCCCGGGGAGATGCTTGGCGACGATGTCGTCGAGCGACAGCTTGCCCTCGTTCTCCAGCTGCTGGAGCACCGTCGCGACGAACTGCTTGGAGATGGAGGCGATCGGGTAGATCGTCTCCGTCCGGGCGACCGGGATCGCTTCCGCCTGCTTGCCATACGCCCTGGTGAGCACGGTCGCCCCGCCGCGCACGATGGCGATCGAGGCGGAGGGGACACCGGTGTCTGCCAGCGTGGTGGTGACGAGCCGATCGACCTGGGCCTGTTCGGCCGGCGTTAGCGCCTGAGCAAGGAGCGGGGCGGGGGTGAGGAGGGCAAAGGCGAGGGAAAGATGGCGGAGCATAGCTGAGCATAGCCACGCATTCCCGCTCTCGTCACCCCGGGCTTGACCCGGCGTCCCGGTTCTTCGGCCGGTTCGGGGCAGCGGGATCCCGGCTCAGGGCCGGGGTGACGACAATTGGTGGACGCCGTAAAGGTCGTGCTCGTCCGCATCCTCGATCGCGACGGGGACGATATCACCGGGCTTCAGCCCGGCGGCGTCGCGCAGGAACACTTGGCCATCGATCTCCGGCGCGTCCGCCTGGCTCCGGCCGGTCGCACCGCCGTTGTCGTCAGCCTCGTCGATGATGACCTCGACGATGCGCCCGATCTTCGCCTGGAGCTTGGCGGCGCTGATCGCGGCGGTCTTCTCCATCACGCGGGCGTAGCGCTCTTCCTTGACCGGCTCGGGCACATGGTCGGGCAGGTCGTTCGCCGCCGCGCCCGCCACGGGTTCGAACCGGAACGCGCCGACGCGGTCGAGCTGCGCCTCGTCCAGCCAGTCGAGCAGATACTGGAAATCCGCCTCGGTCTCGCCGGGAAAGCCGACGACGAAGGAGGAGCGGATCGCGATGTCGGGGCAGACCTCGCGCCACCGCCGCAGCCGCTCCAACACCTTGGCGTCGTTGGCGGGGCGCTTCATGCGGCGCAGGACTGCGGGCGCCGCATGCTGGAAGGGGATGTCGAGATAGGGAAGCACCAGCCCCTCCGCCATCAGCGGAATGACACTGTCGACGTGGGGGTAGGGGTAGACGTAGTGCAGCCGCACCCAAGGCGCGATCCGGCCGAGCTCGCGCGCGAGGTCGGTCATCGCGGGTACTACCTCGCGACCCTGCCACATCCGCGGCTCCCGCCGGATATCGATGCCATAGGCGGACGTGTCCTGGCTGATGACCAGCAGCTCCCGCGTGCCCGCCGCGACCAGCTTTTCCGCTTCGCGCAGGATCGCGTCGGGGCGGCGGCTGACAAGGTCGCCGCGGAGCGACGGGATGATGCAGAAGGCGCAACGGTGGTTGCAGCCCTCCGAAATCTTCAAATAGCTGTAGTGGCGCGGGGTGAGCTTGAGGTCCGTGTCTTCGACCGCGGCACCGGGCACGAGGTCGAGATAGGGCGAGCGCGCGGGCGGGGCGGCGGCATGCACCGCTTCCACCACCTGCTCGTACTGATGCGCGCCGGTGATCGCGAGCACGTCGGGGAAGCGGGCGCGGATCGCGTCGGCCTCCTTGCCCATGCATCCGGTCACGATAACGCGGCCGTTCTCCGCGATCGCTTCGCCGATCGCTTCCAAGGATTCCTCCTTGGCGGAGTCGAGGAAGCCGCAGGTATTGACGAGCACCACGTCCGCCCCGGCGTAATCGGGGGACATGCGGTAGCCCTCCGAGCGGAGCACGGTCAGGATCCGCTCGCTGTCGACCAAGTTCTTGGGACAGCCGAGCGACACCATGCCGACGCGCGGCGGGGAGGGGAGAACGGTGGCCATGGGAGGCGGGCGACATAGGCGAAAGGCCGCGCAGTTTCCACCCGTTCGCCCCTAACTTGTCGACGCGCGTCCTTCGCTCGATAGGGCAGGGCGGCCTACGACCACTTCAGGCCGAACGGAGGAGAGGTGCTCTATTCGCTACGACCGCATCCCGATCACCCGCCGCTGACGGTGAGCGGCGTAGCCGTAGACGTGCAGCGTGACGGCGCTGCCTTGCGGCTTCGCTACGCGGTTGACGGAGCGGACCGCGTCGTCTGGCCGAAACCCGCGTCGCCGGAGCGCGGGGACGAACTCTGGCGCACCACATGCTTCGAGCTATTCCTCCGCTTCGACGACGACGAGCGTTATGTCGAGTTCAACTTCTCCCCGTCCACTCGCTGGGCAGCCTACGCCTTCGAGGCGTATCGCGACGGGATGGCGGCCCTGGCGCGTGAGCGACCGCCGATGGTCGAGCGTCTTGGCGACGGCGTGGTGGTCGACTGCGACCTGGGCGGACTGCCGCATGGCGAGCTCGCGATGGCGCTGACCGCGGTCGTCGAGGAGGAGGGCGGCGTGAAGTCGTTCTGGAGCCTCGCTCACCCGCCCGGCGCGCCCGATTTCCACCATCCGGCTTGCTTCGTGGCGCGGCTGCCCTCACCAACGGCCCCATGAAGTTCGGGATCGATCGGCTCCTCTCCGAGCCGGAACTGCTGACATCGCTGCAAGGTCGGCGCGTGGCGCTGCTCGCGCACCCCGCCTCGGTCACGGCGGACCTGACCCATTCGCTCGACGCGCTGGTCGCGGCCGGAGTGCGCGTGACGGCCATGTTCGGCCCGCAGCACGGCGTGCGGGGCGACCTGCAGGACAACATGATGGAGAGCCCGGACTATACCGACCCGGTCTACGGCGTTCCCGTGTTCAGCCTGTATGGCGAGGTGCGGCGGCCGCGCGGGCAGTGGATGGGCACGTTCGACGTACTGCTGGTCGACCTGCAGGACGTGGGCTGCCGCATCTACACTTTCGTGACGACGCTCCTTTATGTGCTGGAGGCCTGCGCGGAGCATGGCAAGGCGGTGATCGTGCTCGATCGGCCCAACCCCGCAGGGCGGCCGGTCGAGGGCACGACCTTGCGGGGGGGTTGGGAGAGCTTCGTGGGGGCGGGTCCGATGCCGATGCGGCACGGGCTGACGCTGGGCGAGCTGGGGCGATGGTTCGTCCGGCATTTCGGACTCGACGTCGACTACAGCGTGATCGCGATGGAGGGCTGGCGGCCTGACGACGCGCCGGGTTGGGGCTGGCCGCCCGAGCGGGTCTGGATCAACCCGAGCCCGAATGCCGCGAACGTCAACATGGCGCGCGCCTACGCCGGCACGGTGATGCTGGAGGGCACGACCTTGTCCGAGGGGCGGGGCACGACGCGGCCGCTGGAGCTGTTCGGCGCGCCCGACCTCGACGCCCGCGAACTGCTGGCGACGATGGAGCGGATCGCGCCGCAGTGGCTCGCCGGCTGCACGCTCCGGCCGATCTGGTTCCAGCCCACCTTCCACAAGCATCAGGGCCAGCTCTGCGCCGGGCTATTCCTCCATGCCGAGGGCGCGGCTTACGACCACGCCGCGTTCCAACCTTGGCGGCTCCAGGCGCTCGGCTTCAAGGCGATCCGGACGCTCCGGCCCCACTACGAGCTGTGGCGCGACTTTCCGTACGAGTACGAGTTCGACAAGCTCGCCATCGACGTGATCAACGGTGGCACGGAGCTGCGGGAGTGGGTCGACGACCCAGCGGCCGCCCCCGGGGACCTCGACGCGATCGCCCGCCCGGACGAGGAGGCGTGGGGAGAGGAGCGGCAGGCGGTGCTGCTATACTAGTCCGTCATGCCGGCCCTGTGCCGGCATCCACGGTGAAGTTAGGGCTGACCTCTTAGAGAGAGGTTTGCGTCAAGGACGAGGGTGGACCCCGGCACAAGGCCGGGGTGACGAGAATCAGCCCTTCTTGGCGCTCTTCTTCTTACCCTGCTTCTTTTTACCCTCCTCGCCCTTGATCGCCTTGGCGATGGCCGGGCCGCCGACGATCGCGGCCGCGCCTGCCAGCACGGCCGCGCCGATCGCGGCGGCGACGCCGGGCCGCTGCTTGATCGTCCGCTCGGCGTTCTCGATCAGCGCGTCGGCCTTACCGCCGAACAGCTTGCCGCGCCCCTGGGTGTCAGCGGCGTCGTTCGCGGCCCCTCCAGAGCTCGGCTGCGCCACGGCCGGGCCTTTCTCGGCGGCATCGTCGCCGCCGCGGTCGGACGATCTGGTCGCCGCAGGTTGAGCCTGGGTGACCTCGTCCTGCCCGTCCTCATGTGCGTGGGCGTGCTTCATCGCGGTATTAGGGATGCTCGACATGGCTTGCTCCGATGATCGAGGTTACAATCGGATGACAGCCGCCAAGGTTCCTATTCAGATGGGGCGTCGCGTTCGCACGGCTCGAAATCGCCAGTTTCCAGATTGCGGATGAATGCTGACCCAATCGGCGCGTCCACCCAGCTAAGCCAACTATCGTCCCTGTTTAGCGCCGCGCCGACTGCAACATATTGAACGGCGTTGTCTCGCTCCTGATCGGCAAGCGTCGCTTCCTCGCTGGCGCGCACGCGCCAGCCGCTATCGGGAAAGCGGTCGCCCTCATGAGTCATGTCGGGTTCTTCCCGGTAGATGTAATCGACTGAGCATTCTCCGCGCAGGATGCAAGCATCTACAAGGCAGCGCTCCCAATATCCGCGATGGGGTGGCGCGGGCGGCGGAGCGCAGGACCGCTCGGCGGACCAGTCGATGTCGATGACATACGAACGGTGAAATTTGATTGGAGAGCCGGGGCGCAGTTGCGGCATGTCCACGGGGTCATTCGCCAGCTTGCCGATCAGCACATCACCATTGATGCGAAGCACTTCCACCCACATGCGCTCTGCATCCCACTCGTCACCTGCCGGGATCGACTGGATAGTAAGCTTGACCAAGTCACCTGGTTCGATCGCCAGCAACTCGTTCTCGGACGGCAAGAAGAAAGTATACGGCGCGCCTGCGGCTATGGGACGCGGATCCTCGACGCGATAGCTGCCCAGCCAGCGGCGCAACCGCCCTCTAAGCCAGCTCGCTGCCATCAATGCTTGCGCGTCAGCTCGCGCATCGCGTCGTCCAGCCCTTCCAGCGTCAGCGGGTACATGCGGTCGTTCATCAGCTGGCGCACGATCTGCACCGACTGCGAATAGGTCCATTGCTGCTCGGGCACGGGGTTGAGCCACACCGCGGCCGGATAGGTGTTGGTCATGCGCTGGACCCAGATCGCGCCCGCTTCCTCATTGAAATGCTCGACCGAGCCGCCCGGATGCGTGATCTCGTACGGGCTCATCGAGGCGTCGCCGACGAAGACGAGCTTGTAGTCGTGCCCGTATTTGTGGAGCACGTCCCAAGTCGGAGTCCGCTCGGTGAAGCGGCGGCGGTTATCCTTCCACACACCCTCATACGGGCAGTTGTGGAAGTAGAAGAACTCCAGGTTCTTGAACTCGCTGGTTGCGGCGCTGAACAGCTCTTCGCAAAGCTTCACATAGCCGTCCATCGAGCCGCCCACGTCGAGGAACAGCAGCAGCTTGACCGCATTGTGCCGCTCCGGCCGCATCACGACGTCGAGCCAGCCCTGGCGAGCGGTGCCGTCGATGGTCGCATCGATGTCGAGCTCGTCGGCCGCGCCCTCGCGCGCGAAGCGGCGCAGCCGGCGAAGCGCGACCTTTATGTTGCGGGTGCCGAGTTCGCGCGTCGAGTCGAGGTTCTTGAACTCGCGCTGGTCCCAAACCTTGATCGCGCGCTTGTGCTTCGACTCGCCGCCGATTCGCACGCCTTCGGGATTATAGCCGCTGTTCCCGTAAGGCGAGGTGCCGCCGGTGCCGATCCACTTGTTGCCGCCCTGATGACGACCCTGCTGTTCCTCGAGCCGCTTCTTGAGCGTCTCCATGATCTCGTCCCAGGAACCTAGCGACTTGATCTGCTCCATCTCCTCGGGCGTGAGGAACTTCTCGGCGACGGCACGCAGCCATTCGGCGGGGACCTCCGCCTCCTGCTGACCCCAGCTCTGGGCGACGCCGCGGAACACCTTGGCGAAGACCTGGTCGAAGCGGTCGAGCAGGCCCTCGTCCTTCACGTAGGTCGCGCGGGCGAGATAGTAGAAGTCCTCGGGCGTGCGCTCGATCACGTCCGCCTGAAGCGCCTCCAGCAGCACCAGATGTTCTTTCAGGCTGGCCGGGATGCCCGCGCCGCGAAGCTCGTCGAGGAAGCTCAGGAACATGCTCCCGCCATAGCGGGCGCGGGACCGCTTGGGAAATGGGCTAGGGCGCGGTCGCGTCGGGCAGATAGGCGTCCATCAGCGCGCCGACCATGTCGGGGCTTCGGCCGGTCAGCTCGGCCGCCGGGCGGCCGCCATAGATGAAGCCGGCGATGGGATAGATTGAGCCGCCTAGCCCGGCGCTGTCGCGATACCAGACCTTGACCACGCTCCAGTCATTTTCGGGCGATACGTCGAACAGGGTCACGTCCTGCTCCGCATGGCCCTGCTCCCCATTCTGACGCGACCAGTTGGCGTGGGTGAGCAGCACGACGCGCTTTTCCACCACGCGCGATACGACGGCGACATGTCCGAACGGCAGGCGGCTCGTCTTCTCGAACACGATCACCGCGCCGGGCTTCGGCCTGGAGCCGCGGGCGTAGCGGCCCTCGGCCTGCTCCCACCAAGTCCAAGCGTCGCCGTAGATCTGGATGCCCGACGCCGCGCGCGCGAACGGCACGCATTGGCCGACATAGTCGAGCAGCGATCCGACGCGGGCGTGCGCGGGGGTCCAGGCCAGCGCCAGGGCGGCCGTGAGTCGGAAAAGCGTCGCCATCCGGACCACGTTACACCCGCCATGCTTACCGCCGCCTTGCCGAAGGTCAGGCCGGTATGGGTTCGGCGCGGTTCAGGGGCGGTTGGCCTGACGCTTGGCCATGAACGCCAGCCGTTCGAACAGCATCACGTCCTGCTCGTTCTTGAGCAATGCCCCGTGGAGCGGCGGGATCGCCTTGGTCGGGTCGCGGTTCTGCAGCACCTCGAGCGGCATGTCCTCGTGCAGCAGCAGCTTGAGCCAGTCGAGCAGTTCGGACGTCGATGGCTTCTTCTTCAGGCCCGGCACCTCGCGGACGTCGTAGAAGATGTCCATCGCCTTGGAGACGAGGATCTTCTGGATGCCTGGGAAGTGGACGTCCACGATCGCCTGCATCGTCTCCCGATCGGGAAACTTGATGTAGTGAAAGAAGCAGCGGCGCAGGAAAGCGTCGGGCAGCTCCTTTTCGTTGTTGGAGGTGATGACCACGATCGGCCGCTCGGCCGCGCGAACCGTCTCCTTGGTCTCGTAGACGTGGAACTCCATTCGATCGAGCTCCTGAAGGAGGTCGTTCGGGAACTCGATGTCGGCCTTGTCGATCTCGTCGATCAGCAGGACGGGCGGCTGGGGTCGCGTGAACGCCTCCCACAGCTTGCCCTTGCGGATATAGTTGGCGATGTCGTGGACGCGCGGATCGCCGAGCTGGCCGTCGCGCAGCCGGGCGACCGCATCATATTCGTACAGGCCCTGCTGCGCCTTCGTGGTGGACTTGATGTTCCATTCGATCAGTTCGGCGCCGGTCGCCTTGGCGATCTCATAGGCAAGCACCGTCTTGCCGGTGCCGGGCTCGCCCTTCACCAGGAGCGGGCGGCGGAGCGTCACCGCCGCGTTGACCGCGACCTTCAGATCCTCGGTCGCGACATAGCTCTGCGTACCCTCGAACCGCTTCATGCCTTTGTCCCGCTGTCTCGTGCGAGGCGAGGCGATGGCCTATCGCGTTGCGGCGCGCAACTCCTACTCGCGGTCCCGCGCGCTCGCCCGCGCCTCCAAGAGGCCCAGCAACCCGCGATGCTGGGCGAAGAGCTGCTGCGCGCCGAAGCCGATCGCGCGTTCGGCGGCCTTGCTCGCGTCGAGCGCCGCCAGAGTGTCCGCCAGGTCGGGCAGGGTCGTCGGCGGCAGGGCCACGCCGAAGCGGTCCGCGGCGGCCGTCAGGACCGGCCGGAGATCATGCCAGTCGATCACCAGCGCGGCAGCGGCGCCCAGCCCGACGCCGACGCGCTCCGACCGGGCGAGCATCTCCAGCGCGTGCCGCTCCGCCGTCAGTGCGGCGGCGGTCTGCGCCTGTCCCGGCGTGGAGGGGAGGGGGCCGGCCGCGGCGGTCAGCTGGACCAGGATGGCGCGTTCGGCCGCAAAGGCGGTGACCGCCTCCTTAAGCCAGGTCGCGGCGGGGGAGGGCGCGGCCAGCGAGGCGACGATCTGGATCAGATCGGGGCGGGTGCTGTGAACGGCGCAGAAGGCGTGTACCGCGTCCCCGAGATCGCGCGCGGGCACGCGCGGCGCGAGCAGTCGGGCGAGGTGCGGGTGCGACCTGGCGCCGTCGACTTCGGCCAGTCGGGCGACCAGATCGGAGGCCTCGCGGGCCGAAAGTGCAAGCTGTTCCGCCACTTGATCGCCTCCGCCAGGGGTGTCCGGCCGTGACCGGGCGTTTAACTTAGCCTTGGACCTATACCGAAGGGCGTAAAGACGCGGTTGATCCCCCGGTAACCCGCCCGCAACCGGACTGGACGGCGGCACGGCTCACCGCGATAAGCCGCCCTTCCTCCTGGGAGACGATGGGATGCGCGCATGGATGGCGGGATTGGCGTTTCTGGCCGGCGGGAGCGCCGCCGCCATGGCTGATACGCCCGCCAAGCCCGGCGACCTGACGCTCGAGCGGGTGTTCGCCAGCCCCGACTTGTCCGGGCAGCAGCCGCAGTCGCTGCGGCTGTCGCCCGACGGCGAGCTGCTGACCTCGCTCCGGCCGCGTGCGGACGAGAAGAACCGGTTCGACCTCTGGGCGCGCGATACGCGGACCGGCGAAGAACGGATGCTTGTCGACTCGAAGCGGGTCGGATCCGGCGCGGAGCTGTCCGAGGCCGAGAAGATGCAGCGCGAACGCGACCGGAGCATCACGGGCAAGGTCGGCATCGTGAACTATCTGTGGTCGCCGGACGCCCGCACTATCCTGGTCCCGCTCGACGGCGACCTGTTCCTGGCCGATCGCACCGGCGGCGTGCGCCGCCTGACCGCGACGCCGGGCGGCGAGCTCAACCCGACCGTCAGCCCCGGCGGCCGCTATGTCAGCTTCGTGCGCGACCAGAACCTGTGGGTGCAGCCGCTCGCCGGCGGCGGCGAGGCCCGGGCCGTGACCAAGGGCGGCGGCGGCACCGTTCATTGGGGCGAGGCCGAGTTCGTGGCGCAAGAGGAGATGGACCGGCGCACCGGCTATTGGTGGTCGCCCGATGACCGCCGCATCGCGGTGGAGCGGTTCGACGAGGCGCCGGTGCGTACCTTTGTCCGCGCCGCGATCGGGGCGACGGGCACACGCACCTTCGAGCAGCGCTATCCGGCGGCCGGCACGCCTAACGTGCTGGTCGAGCTTTGGGTGATGAATGCCGACGGCACGGGGCAGGTGAAGGTCGACCTCGGGCCGGACCCCGACATCTATCTCGCCCGCGTGGACTGGACGCCCGACGGCAGGACGTTGCTCGTTCAGCGCCAGAGCCGCGACCAGAAGGTGCTCGACATGCTCCGCATCGACCCGGCGACGGGCCGGTCGAGCGTGCTGTTCACCGAGCGTGCGGGCGCGCGGAGCTGGATCAACCTGACCGACGCCTATCGCCCGCTCGCCGACGGGCTGCTGTGGCGCTCGGAGCGGGACGGCTACGGCCACCTCTATCGCTGGCGCGGCGGCAAGTGGACGCAGCTCACCAAGGGGCCCTGGGTCGTGACCGACCTGGTCGCCGTCGACGAGGCGAAGGGGCGCGTGGTCTTTGTCGGCAACAAGGACGACGTGCTCGAGCGGCACGTCTATGCGGTCGACCTGAACCGGCCGGCGGAGCCGACCCGGCTGACGGAGCGCGGCTATAACCACAGCGCCGTCGCCGATCCGACCGGCGAGCGGCTGATCGTGTCGCGCTCCAGCCCGAGCCAGCCGACCCAGGTCTATCTGGCCGACGCGAGCGGAAAACGGCTGACCTGGATCAACGAGAACGCGGTGCGGGGCGACCACCCCTATGCGCCCTATCTGACGAGCCACCGGCCGTCGCAGTTCGGCACGATCAAGGCGGCGGACGGCACCGTCCTGCACTACGAGATGATCACGCCGCCGCTGGAACCGGGCAAGCGGTATCCCGTGTTCTTCCAGCATTATGGCGGACCGAACAACCAGTCGGTCTCCCGCAATTGGGGTGGGGCGCTGCCGCAGTTCCTGGTCGATCAGGGCTGGGTCTTCTTCCAGCTCGACAATCGTGGCTCGTACAACCGGGGCAAAGCCTTCGAAGACCAGATCTATCACGCGATGGGCGGGGTCGAGGTCGCCGACCAGCTCGCGGGCGTGGCGCATCTGAAGACGTTGCCCTTCGTGGATGCGTCCAAGATCGCGACCTATGGCTGGTCCTATGGCGGGTTCATGACGCTCAAGATGCTGGGCCAGCACCCCGGCGTGTTCGCGGCGGGGGTGGCAGGCGCGCCGGTGACGCTGTGGGAGCTGTACGACACCCACTACACCGAACGTTACCTCGGCGATCCGAACAAGGACAAGGACAGCTACGCCCTGTCGAACGCGCTGGAGGACGCGGCCAGGATCAAGGACCCGCTGCTCTTGATCCACGGCATGGCGGACGACAACGTGTTCCTCGACAACTCGACCGCGCTCGCGGCGCGGCTGCAGCAGCAGGGCACGCCGTTCGAGATGATGCTTTACCCCGGTCAGGCGCACGGCGCCGTCCGGTCGGGCGTGGGCGCGCATGTTTGGAGCACGATCCTGCGCTTCCTGGACCGTGAGGTGAAGAACCGGCCGGCACGCTAGGTTGCGCCGGGGCGGGACGCCACCTAGGTCCGGCGCGAGGACGGAGACGAAGCATGGGTTATCGGGTGGTGGTCGCGGGCGCGACCGGGAATGTCGGGCGGGAGATGGTAAACATCCTCGCCGAGCGCGAGTTTCCGCTCGACGACCTCGCTGTGCTCGCCTCCTCGCGCTCGGTCGGCGACCCCGTCGACTATGGCGAGAGGGGCAAGCAGTATCGCGTCCAGAACATCGAGCATTTCGATCCCACCGGCTGGGACATGGCGCTGTTCGCGATCGGATCGGAGGCGACCAAGGTCCACGCGCCGCGCTTCGCCGCCGCGGGCTGTACGGTGATCGACAATTCGTCGCTCTACCGCATGGACCCGGACGTGCCGCTCATCGTCCCGGAGGTGAACCCGGAGGCGATCGGCGGCTATGCCAAGAAGAACATCATCGCCAACCCGAACTGCTCGACCGCGCAGATGGTGGTCGCGCTGAAGCCGCTCCACGACGCGGCGCGGATCAAGCGCGTGGTTGTCGCGACCTATCAGTCCGTCTCGGGCGCGGGCAAGCAGGGCATGGACGAGCTGTTCGAACAGTCGCGCAACATCTTCGTCGGCGACCAGGCCGAGCCGAGGAAGTTCACCAAGCAGATCGCCTTCAACCTGATCCCGCACATCGGGGATTTCCTGGACGATGGCTCGACCGCCGAAGAGTGGAAGATGGTGGTCGAAACGAAGAAGATCCTCGACCCCAGCATCAGGGTGAACGCCACCTGCGTGCGCGTGCCGGTGTTCGTCGGCCACTCCGAAGCGATCAGCATCGAGTTCGAGGACGAGATCAGCGCCGCCGAGGCCCAGCGCATCCTGCGCGAGGCGCCGGGCGTGATGCTGGTCGATAAGCGCGAGGACGGCGGCTACGTCACCCCGGTCGAGTGCGTGGGCGAGTATGCGACCTATGTCAGTCGCGTCCGCGAGGACCCGACCGTCGAGAACGGCCTGTCGCTGTGGTGCGTCAGCGACAACCTGCGCAAAGGCGCGGCGCTGAACGCGGTGCAGATCGCGGAGCTGCTGGGCCGGAGGCACCTGCAGAAGGCGGCCTGACCTGGTCGAGGGCGGCTGCCGCTGCGGCGCGCGTTCCGGTGCGAGCTGGCGGATGGGGGCGTCGGGAGCGATGTGGTCATCTCATTCTCGCGCCCATCTGGACCAAGCGCAGCCGCCCTGGATCATTCTGCCCGAGCACGTGCCGAGCCGGCTCGGCTACGCGGCGCTGGACAGACCCGATCAGGCGCGGCACCGGACTTCGTGAGCCGGCGCGTCCGGACGCAAGCGAAAGTCAGCCATGGAAAGCTCCCCGACCCACTTCTTCGACAGCTGGGACGGGTTGCGCCTGGCGTGGCGGGAGATGGGCGAGGGACGGCCGGTGGTGCTGCTGCACGGCTTCTTCTCGGACGCGCAGACGAACTGGGTTCGCTACGGCCATGCCGCCGCGATCGCGGCCAAGGGGTTCCGGGTGATCATGCCCGATCTGCGCGCCCATGGCGAAAGCGCGAAGCCGCACGATGCCGCGGCCTATCCGCCCGACGCGCTGACGCGCGACGGCCATGCGCTCGTGGCGCATCTTGGGCTCGAAGACTATGATCTGGTCGGCTACTCGCTGGGCGCGCGCACCGCATCGCGAATGCTTGCCACCGGGGCGACGCCGGGCCGCGTCGTCTTCTCGGGCATGGGGCTGGAGGGCCTGACGAAGACCGGCCGCCGCGCCGATTACTTCCGTACGCTCCTGATCAACTTCGGCCGGAACGAGAAGGGCAGCCCCGCCTGGCTCGCCGAGCAGTTCCTGAAGACGACCGGCGGCGATCCCGTGGCGCTGCTGGGTGTGATCGACACCTTCACCGACACCACGCTCGAGGCGATCCAGGGCTTTGACCTCCCGGCCGGCGTGGTGTGCGGGGCCGAGGACCAGGACAACGGCTCGGCCCCGGCGCTGGCCGAGGCGCTGCCCAAGGGCCGCTATATCGAAGTGCCCGGCGGACATATGAGCGCCGTGGTGAAGCCGGAGCTCGGCCGCGCCATCGCCGACTTCCTGACCGCCTGAGCTCAGGGTCTCCCCGGGCGGGCGAGGCCGGCAAGGCGGCGCGCCGTTCCCCGCGGCGCGCCGGACGGATCAGGACCCGTTCGGAACCATGTTCTCGTCCGCGATCATCGCCTCCATCTGGCCCGAGGAGTCGGTGCCGTCGGGCTGGTGGGCGGACGTCGGAACCGTCGCGGGCGCATCCTGCTTCCCCGGACGTGGCGGTTGACCGCCGCCCTGCCGGGGGGTGCTGCCGCGCAGGTTGACCAGCGCCGCCGCCGCGGCGCCAGCAGCGATGCCGCCCAGAATACCGACCGCCCCGCGGATGCCGCCGATCCGATCGCCCGCCTTGGCTAGGATGGAGCGATCCTCCGCCTTGCGGCCGGTGGCTCGCTTGGCACTAGAGCGCTTGCTCGCCTCAGAGCGGGGCTTCTCCGCCGCGCCACCGCTCTTGCGCGAGCCGGTGGTGGCGGCACGCTTGGCCGTGCTTCCCCCGCGTTCGCCGCTCGGCTTGCGCGTCGACGGCCGCGACCGGCCGCCCGACCGCGGACGCACGACCCCGGCCGCAGTCTCCGCCGCGTCCCCGACGGCGTCCTTCAGGCTGGTCGCGGCGCGAGAGGCCGCTTCTTCGGCACGGGCGACCACGCCCTTGTCCCCGCCCGGCTTCGCGCGCCGGGCAGGGCGGGACCGCTCCGCAGCCTGACCGGCAGGTTTGCGCGGCGCGGCGCGCCGGCGCGGGGCGGGCTTCGCCTGCTCTGCCTGAGGAGTGTCGGGGGTGTCGGGCGTATCGGCCATGAGCAAGCGCTCCCTGTTTAGATTCGGTTGCGTAACGCACGGCCGCCGGTTGGTTTCCGGCTCACCGGAAGGGGGGCTCGTCGAACGCGCGCAGCTTGCGCGAATGGAGCCGATCGCCCTCTCGGCGCAACTGCTCGCACGCTTCGATGCCGATCCGCATGTGTTCGCTGATCGCGCGCTCGTAGAAGCGATTGGCCTGGCCCGGCAGCTTGAGCTCGCCATGCAGCGGCTTGTCCGACACGCAGAGCAGCGTTCCATAGGGCACACGGAAGCGATAGCCCTGCGCGGCGATGGTTGCGGACTCCATGTCGACGCCGACCGCACGCGACAGCGAGAAACGCAGGGCGGAGCGGGAGTAGCGCAGCTCCCAGTTGCGGTCGTCGGTGGTGACGATGGTGCCCGTTCGCAGGCGGCGCTTCAGCTCCTCGCCCGACTGACCGGACACGATCTCCGCGGCGCGCGCGAGCGCGAGCTGAACCTCGGCGATGGCCGGCACCGGGATCTCGGGCGGCAGCACGTCGTCCAGGATGTGGTCGTCGCGGAGGTAGGCGTGAGCGAGGACGTAGTCGCCGATCCGCTGCGAGGGACGGAGCCCGCCGCAATGGCCGATCATCAGCCACGCCTCCGGCCGCATCACCGCGAGGTGGTCGCAGATCGTCTTCGCGTTGGACGGGCCGACGCCGATGTTGACGAGCGTGATGCCGGTGCCGTCCTCCGCCATCAGGTGATAGGCGGGCATCTGGTGCCGCCGCCAGGCGCTGTCGGTCACCAGCCGGTCCGGATCCTCGCCCGCGCGGATCACCACCCCGCCCGCGCCCGACACACCCGTGAAGCGAGAGCCCTCCCCAAGCTGCCCCACCGCCCAGCGGACGAACTCGTCGACATAGCGGTGGTAGTTGGTGAACAGCACGAAGCGCTGCGTGTGCTCGGACGGCGTGCCGGTATAGTGACGCAGCCGCGCGAGGCTGAAGTCGGTGCGGAGCGCGTCGAACAGCGCCAATGGCCGTGTAGAGTCGTGGGGAACCCAGATTCCGTCCGCCAGCTCGTCGCCGATGTGCTGCAGCTCGGTCGCAGGGAAGTAGCGGGCGAGCTCGGCGGCGGAGACCTCGTCAAGGCTCAGCGCATGCCCGGGGTCGAGGACATAGGGGAAGGGGATCTCCTGACGGCCTTGTACCGCCTCCACCTCCACGCCGTAATCCTCGATCAGGAGCGTCAGCTGCTCGGTCAGATAGTCGGCGAACAGCACCGGCTTGGTGACGCTGATGCGGTAGTCGCCGGGCGTGACCAGCCGACCGAACGAGCGCATCGGCGTCGGGCGCCCATCGTCGCCGCGGAAATGCAGCCGGATCTCGGGATAGGCGAAGCTGCCGTCGAGGCGGGTGGCGGGATCGGGTTGCGTCCCGTCGCGGAGATATGCGGTCAGCGCGGCCTGCAGCCGGTCCACCGAGGCGCGGTACAGGCGATCGAGTTCGGCGACGATGGCGGCGGCGGTTGTCATCCGGAGCCGCTACGCTTCGAAAGGGGGTGCTGGCAAGGCGGGGGAGCGTGCGGCGAACGTTCCCAATGTTCTCGCTGACGGGCCGAACGCGGCGCTCGATGAGGTGCGGTCGCGCTCTGTCGAAGGGGAGGGTGCACGGGACGCCATGGAGCGACCGTGCGCCTTCTCACCCTTGTAGGACAGAACTTATCGCGAGGGCCGCGATCAGAGCCGCTCGAGCAGATAGTCGGCCGAGCTGACCTTGAACTCGCCGGGCTGCTCGACATGGAGCTGCTCGACCACGCCGTCGTTCACGACCATGGCGTAACGCTGCGAGCGCTTGCCCATGCCGAACTTCGCGCCGTCGAACGTGAGTCCGAGCGCGTCGGCGAATTGGCCGTTCCCGTCGGCGAGCATGGTGATGCCCTCGGCCGCGGCGGACTTCGCCCAGGCGCCCATGACGAACGCGTCGTTGACGGAGGTGCAGGCGATCTCGTCCACGCCCTTGGCCTTCAGGGCTGAGCCCTTCTCGATATAGGTCGGCAGGTGGCGCGCCGAGCAGGTGGGCGTGAACGCGCCCGGAACCGCGAACAGCGCAACGCGTCGGCCCGCGAAATAGGCGCTGGTCGTGACGGGCTCGCTGCCGTCGGCAGTCACCTTGATGAGCGTGGCCTCGGGCAGGCGGTCGCCGATCTGGATCGTCATGGGCTGGGTCTCCTTGTCTGCCGCGCCGTTCGACCAAGCGCGCGCGGATTTCAAGCGTGGCGGTACGGCCCCGATGGGCCTATGTTGGCAAGTGATGGAGGAAGCGCGCTATCTTTCCGGCCAGCTGCTGCTCGCGACGCCGGGCATGGTCGATCCGCGGTTCCAGCGCGCGGTGATCGCGATGTGCGCGCACGACCCGAAGGGCGCCATCGGCATCGGCGTGGGGGCGACGGTGGCCGGTCTCGGCTTCCACGATCTGCTGGAGCAGTTCGACATCGCGCCGGGCGAGAGCGAGAACGCGCCCGTCCACTTCGGCGGACCGGTCGACCCCCGGCGCGGCTTCGTGCTCCATAGCCTCGACTGGGGCGGGCAGGACACGCTGGACGTGGCAGGACTCTGGGGGCTGTCGAGCACGGTCGACGTGCTGCGCGCGATCGCCGAGGGCAGGGGGCCTGCCCGCTGGCTGATCGCGCTCGGCTATGCCGGCTGGGGTGAGGGACAGCTGGATGGGGAGCTGGCCGGGCCGGGCTGGCTCAACGTGCCGGGATCGGCCGAGCTGATCTTCGACCGTTCCCCTACCGAGCGCTGGGAAGCGGGGCTGGCCGCGGCGGGGGTCGATTCCAGGCTGCTGGTGGGGAGCGCGGGCACGGCATGAAAGCGACTAGGACGCCGCGCCACGGCCCTTATCGAAACATATAAAGATTCCTTTATATTTGATTCCGGGCTGCCGAACGGCTATGTCGCGGCTACCCGGCACGGGCGTTCGGCCCGCCGATCACACGATTTCAGGAGCTTTTCTCTTGGCCACCGCTCTCGCCGTGCAGGCGCATGACCATGCCATCAAGGACATCGGCCTGGCCGATTTCGGCCGCGCCGAGATCCGCATCGCCGAGACGGAGATGCCCGGCCTGATGGCGCTGCGCCAGGAGTTCGGCGCGTCGCAGCCGCTGAAGGGCGCGCGCATCACCGGCTCGCTCCACATGACGATCCAGACCGCGGTGCTGATCGAGACGCTGACCGCGCTGGGCGCCGAGGTGCGCTGGGCGACCTGCAACATCTTCTCCACGCAAGACCACGCTGCCGCCGCGATCGCCGCGCAGGGCATTCCCGTGTTCGCGATCAAGGGCGAGAGCCTGGCGGATTACTGGGACTATGTCGGCCGCATCTTCGACTGGGACCAGGACGGCTCGGGCCAGACCGCCAACATCATCCTGGACGACGGCGGCGACGCGACCATGTTCGCGCTGTGGGGCGCGAAGCTGGAGCGCGGCGAGCAGTTCGCGGAGCCCGAGAACGAGGAGGAGGTCGAATTCCAGCGGGCGCTGAAGGCCTTCATCAAGGCGAAGCCCGGTTATCTCACCGAAACGGTCAAGAACCTGAAGGGCGTGTCGGAGGAGACGACCACCGGCGTCCACCGGCTGTACGAGATCGCCAAGAAGGGCGAGCTGCCCTTCCCGGCGATCAACGTCAACGATAGCGTCACCAAGTCGAAGTTCGACAATCTGTACGGCTGCAAGGAGTCGCTGGTCGACGCGATCCGGCGCGCGACCGACGTGATGCTGGCGGGCAAGGTCGCCTGCGTCGCGGGCTTCGGCGATGTCGGCAAGGGTTCGGCGGCGTCCCTACGTAACGGCGGCGCGCGCGTGCTCGTCACCGAGATCGATCCGATCTGCGCGCTGCAGGCGGCGATGGAGGGTTACGAGGTCGTGACGATGGACGAGGCGGTCAGCCGTGCGGACATCTTCTGCACCGCCACCGGCAATGCCGACGTCATCACCGCCGACCACATGAAGGCGATGAAGCCCATGTCGATCGTGTGCAACATCGGCCACTTCGACAGCGAGATCCAGATCGCGGCGCTTTCCAATTACAAGTGGACGGAGGTGAAGCCCGGCACCGACCTGGTCGAGTTCCCGGACGGCAAGCAGATCATCGTGCTCGCCAAGGGGCGGCTGGTGAACCTGGGCTGCGCGACCGGTCACCCGAGCTTCGTGATGTCGGCGTCGTTCACCAACCAGACGCTGGCGCAGATCGAGTTGTGGACGCGGGGCGACCAGTACCAGAATCAGGTCTATGTGCTCCCCAAGCACCTAGACGAGAAGGTCGCGGCGCTGCACCTGGAGAAGCTGGGCGTGCACCTGTCCAAGCTGACGGAGAAGCAGGCGAGCTATATCGGCGTGCCCGTCGAAGGGCCGTTCAAGCCGGATCATTATCGCTACTGATCGATCCGGCCCTGAATCGAGAGGAAGCCGCGCCTGGCAACGGGCGCGGCTTTTTTGTCACAGGTTAAGCCCGAAGCGTGATCGTGGCATCATGGGGCGGCTTGACCCGCTGTAATGCGCTCGTCACCCTTCCGATCACCGTAGCACCGCGCCGTGCGACCGCCCCGTCGAGAGGGCGCCGCGGCGTGGCCCGAGGAACGGGTGGTCGGGGACGCGTGGGCGATCCCGGTCGTGCTGACGATCGAGAAGGGGTCTTACATGATTGCATTCGCTGAGGTTCGTCGGGCGGCTCTGCTGTCGGGCAGCGTGCTGGCGCTGGGATGGGCGGCTCCGGCCTTCGCGCAGACCCAAGATGTGCCGGTGGGCACGGCTGCAGCTGGCGGGCAGGGCAACACCGTGCTGGATCCCGAGCCGCAGGCCACGGACGACGTGGTCGTCACTGGGACCCGCTTGGCCCGCGATCCGAACGAGATCGCGCCATCGCCGATCAGCACGATCACGGCGGCGGATTTCCGTTCCACCGGCCAGATCGACACTACCGAGACGCTGCGCGAGCTTCCTGCGCTGTCGAACTCGATCACGATCGGCGATACGCTTGAGCGGGGTCCGGCGGGCAATCTGGGCTTGGCGACGCTGGACCTGCGCGGACTTGGCGTGGACCGCACTCTGGTTGTGGTGAACGGCCGGCGACATGTCGCCGGACTTCCCGGCACTCAGGCCGTCGACGTCTCGACCATCCCGAATGTACTGATCGAACGAGTGGAGGTTCTGACCGGCGGCGCTTCAGCCGTTTACGGCGCGGACGCAGTGACGGGCGTGGTGAACTATGTCTTGAAGCAGGACTTCGAGGGATTGGACCTCAACCTCAATCAAGGCATCTCCGAGCAGGGCGATGGCCGTCAGTTCACTCTCGACGCGGCGATCGGCAAGAACTTCGACGAAGGCCGGGGTAACATCACCTTGGCCGGTAGCTATTCGACGACAGATGAACTGCAGCAGGGAGATCGCCCCTTCACCGCCAATAACGCTCGGTTCAATACGGGGCTGACGTATCCAAACCCGGCACGGCGCTTCCAGGTGGGGGATATCACGCAGGCGTCTACCCCCAATTTTTTCCAGCGGTTCAGCGTCGCGTCCGGTCGTTATCCAATCGGTTTCGCGATCCCCACCGCCGCCCAGTTCGCCACCCAGTTTCCGGGCCGCACGCCCACGCCGGCGGAGCAGGCCCTTATCGATCGCGCCCGCAACGCGCCGTCGCTTGCGTTCCAGTCTTTCCCGACATTCGCCATCTCTTCAACCGCAGGCCTGATCGCGCGCGACGACTATCAGGGCTTCCTGCTTGACGTGAACGGGAACGGGACCCAGGACTGTAACGAGTCGTACATCGGTGCGACCACCATTCGAAACTTCTTCGGCGGCTGTTATGTGTCGCAGCCCGACGGCACCGTCCGGATTTTCCGGGACGGCATCATCGCATCGGGCTCCAACCAGTTTGGCGGCGACGGTGCACCCGAGCGTTTCAGCGCACAGTCCCTGACCCCGCAAAACGTCCGCTACAATGCCAATCTCCTTGGTCATTATGACTATTCGGACGCGCTGACCTTGTTCTTCGAGGGCAAGTACGTCCGGACAGAGACGCGCTCTCAGAACCCGTACAACACCTTCTACGACTCGCTTTACATCGCGCCGGACAATCCCTTCATCCCTGCCCAGCTTCGTGCTGACGCGATCGCCGCCGGCGGCCTGCGAGTATCGCGCGACTTCACCGATCTCGGGCCGAACTTCAACACCGCCAATCGCGACACCTATCGCATCGTCGGCGGCGCTCGCGGCAAGATTACGCCCGAGCTGTCCTATGAAATTTCCACCAATTACGGGCGAACCGACTCGGCAATCTCGTTCAGCAATTCCGTGCTCTACGATCGACTGTTCGCCGCGATCGACGTCGTGCAGGGGCCGAACGGTCCGCGTTGCCGTTCGGACGTGAGCTCCGTGCCGTATCGCGGGTCTGAATTCTTTCCGGTCATCGAGGGAGGGTTCTTCACCTTCCGGCCGGGCGACGGGCAGTGCCGCCCCGCGTCGCTTTTCAATGGCTCCAACTCGGTCAGCGCGGCGGCAGTCGATTTCATCACCCGACCGACCACGACGCGCGCGCGCCTGGAGCAATTCGTCGCGAATGCGCAGCTGATCGGCAACACGGGCGCGTTCTTCAGCTTGCCAGGCGGTCCGATCCAGTTTGCGATCGGCGGCGAGTATCGCGAGGAGAAGAGCCGCACCCGGTTTGATCCGCTTGATCTTGGCCTCCTGCCGGCCGGTTCGCCGGCTGGCCCGGCAGGCACGTTCATCGGCACGATCAATAACAATCAATCACTGACCTTTGACGCGCAGACGCGGACCTTCAACACCGGCGGCCGCTTTGACGTGAAGGAGGCCTATGGCGAGCTTAAGCTGCCGATCCTTTCGCAACGGCCGTTCTTCGAACAGCTCGAGGTGAGCGGCGCCGCGCGCTATTCGGACTATTCCACCGTCGGGAACACCTTCACGTGGAACGTGAACGGCGTGTATGCGCCGATCCCCGATATACGGTTCCGCGGCACCTACGCCGTCGCCATTCGCGCGCCTAACATCGCGGAGCTCTTTGATCCGCAGCAGGGGGCGGTGTTCCGTCCAGCCGACCCATGCGATGCGGCGCAGATCGCCGTCGCGCGCGATCCGGCCCGCCGGCAAGCGAACTGTACCGCAGACGGAATCCCCGTCGGGTTCGAAGACCCGTTGTCGGCACGCTTCTCCGGCACGACTGGAGGCAACCCGAACTTGCGGGAGGAGACTGCCACCACCTACACGTTCGGCGGCGTGCTCGCTCCCCGGTTCATACCGGGCCTTGTGGTGACAGCAGATTATTACAGCATTAGTATCAAGGACGCGATCAACGCCGTCGCCGCGCAAGACATCGTCAACAGCTGCTACGACAGTGCCTCTATTCAGAACCAATTCTGCTCGCTCTTTACTCGTAACCGGAATCCAGCATCGCCGACGTTCCTTGGCCTGAACTTCCTACGGCAAACTCAGCTGAATTTCGGACGGATCGAGACGTCTGGCATTGACGCCGCGGTTAGCTATCAGTTTCGTATCGGCGAGACGCGCGTGCAGATGCGGGTGAACGGAAACTGGACGGAAAAGCTCAACTTCTTCTTCGATCCGTCTGACCCGAGCCGCATCGATAATGAACTGAGGGAGTTGGGGCGCCCGGAATTCAGCGGGGTGGGCTCGATCAACGTCCAGCGCGGGCGCTTCGGGCTCGGCTACCGCCTCCAGTATCTGGACAGCCAGGCACAAGGCGGTATCGAAATCGATAATGTGCTCGCCGTAGCCGGCCCGGCCGGCTTCGCGGACGAGGTCTTCGTCCACGACGCATCGTTCAACTTCGACCTGAACGACCGCGCGAGCTTCTATGGCGGCGTCAACAACTTTACGGACGTCAAGCCATACCCGACCAACTCGGCCTATCCGGTCAGCCCGCTCGGGCGCTACTTCTTCCTGGGCGTGCGGGTGAAGACCGGACCGCTGTTCTGAGCCCAATTTAGTCTCGCGGGCCAGCGTCTCGTTTCGGAGGCGCTGGCCCTTTCGCTTTCGAAAATGTGCGATGCCGTTCAAGCAAGCCTTGCGACGTGCTCGCGCTTCCCCCTCCCGCTCCGTTCGCCTAGACGGACGGCGATGCCCCGCCGCGATCGAGCCCGACCTTGCTGACGGATCCCGTGACCCTGGCGGCGGCCGGGGTGGTGCTCTTCGCGATCGTCGCCGCGGGCGCTTGGGCGCTGCTGGTCGGGTTGCGGGCGCGGCAGCAGGGCAAGGCGCTGGTCGCCGAGCATGAGCGCATCGCCGCGCTGCTCCAGGCCGCGCCCGCGCTGCCGATGCTGGTGCGCGCCGATGGGCAGGTCGACTGCCCGCAGCGCCTGGCGGACTGGCTGGGGCTGAGCCAGCCGCCCCGCTATCTGGCGGAGCTCGCGGGCGACGGGCGGGGGCTGTCGCCGATGGACCTGCCCGCGCTCACCGCCGACGTGAACGCCGCCGCGCGCGCAGGCAAGCCGTTCGATCGCTCCGTCCGGCCGATCGGATCGGAGCGCACGGTGACTCTGCGTGGTGCGCGTGCCCCCGGCGAAGAGGGCGCGGCGGGCGCGGTGCTCGTCTGGGCCACCGACGCCACCGATCGCGAGACCCAGATCGCCCGTCTCGGCGATCAGGCGACCCGGCTGAAGCGCGCCTATGACGCGCTCACTGCGGTGATCGAGGTCGCGCCGCTGCCCATGTGGTATCGCGGTCCCGACCTGAAGCTGACCATGGTCAATTCGGCCTATGTCGAGGCGGTCGACGGGGCCGACGCCGCGGACGTGATCGCGCGCGGCATCGAGCTGGTCGAGGAGCAGGGCCCCGCCGGTCCCCTCGTGGGCGCGGAGGCCGCCCGGCAGAGCGGGCGACCGCACGAGGCGGTGCTGCCCGCGACGATCGGCGGCAAGCGGCGCACGCTGCGCGTCTACGACGTCCCGCTCTCCACGGGCGGCGTGGCCGGCTTCGCAATCGACATCGAGGAACTGGAGCAGGCGCGCAGCGGGCAGAAGCGCTTCGCCGAGGCTCAGCGCGAGATGCTGGACCGGCTGTCCGCGGGCGTGGCGCAGTTCGGGGCGGACCGGAGCCTCGTCTTCTCCAACCAGCCGTTCCGCCGCATGTTCGCGATGCGAAGCGAGTGGCTGGCCGACCGGCCCGAGTTCGACCGCGTGCTGGAGCGGATGCGCGAGGCCGACCGGCTCCCCGAGGTGCGCGACTTCCCGGGCTGGAAGGCCGAGCGGCGCGAGTGGTTCTACCAGACGGAAGGCTCGATCGAGGAGGCGTGGCACCTGCGCGGCGGCACGCACCTGCGCGTCGTGGCGCAGCCGCTGCCCGATGGCGGGCTGCTCCTTATCTTCGAGGACCGGACCGAGCAGGTCCAGCTCGCCAGCGCCCGCGACACGCTGCTCCGCGTCCGCACCGCGACCTTCGACAATCTGTTCGAGGCGCTCGGCGTGTTCGCGGCCGATGGCCGGCTGCAGCTATGGAACAACCGGTTCCGCGCGCTCTGGGGCATGGAGGAGGAGTTCCTCGCCGGTCATCCTCGCGTGGACGCCTTCGCGGAGGCCGCGGCCACGCGATTGTCGACCCCGAACCGGGCCGCGCTGATTCCGGAGCTCGTCCGCTCGGCGACGCACGAGCGGCAGCAGCGCGCGGGGCGGGTCGCCTTCGCCGACGGCCGTCACTTCGAGTTCGCGGCCGTGCCGCTGCCCGACGGCAACGCGCTGTTCACGATGCTCGACATTTCCGACAGCCGCCGCGCCGAACAGGCGCTGCGCGACCGCAACCGCGCGCTGGAGGAGGCGGATCGGCTCAAGACCCAGTTCGTGGCGAACATGAGCTACGAGCTGAAGACCCCGCTCACCTCGATCGGCGGCTTCGCCGAGATGCTGCACGGCGGTTACGCGGGCAAGCTGCCCAAGGAGGCCAACGCGTATGTCGAGGCCATCCTGGAGTCGGTCGAGCGGCTGGGTCTGCTGGTCGACGACGTGCTCGACCTGACCCAGGGCGACGAGGAGCAGGCCCGGGAAGACGTGGACCTGGCCGCCGTCGCACGCGCGGCGGTGGAGACGGTCAAGCCCTCGGCCGCGCGCAAGAAGCTCGATCTGGCGGTGGAGATCGCGCGCTCGGCGGGGCGGGTCACAGGCGATCCCAAGCGGTTGCGCGAGATGATCGAGCATCTGTTGCGACACGCGATCGGCTCGCTGCCCGAGCGCGGGCGCGTGCTGCTCCATGCGGACGGCGGGGCAAGGTCCGCGCGGGTGGTCGTGTCCGACGACGGACCAGGCATGGACGCGGAGGCGCAGGCGCGGGCGTTCGACCGCTTCGCCGCGCCGGGCATCCAGCCCTCGGGCGAACGCGCGCTCGGCCTCGGCCTGCCGCTCGCGAAGCAGTTCGCCGAAGCGCATGGCGGGACGGTCACGCTGGTCAGCGAGCCGGGCGCGGGCACGCTGATCACGGTCGAGCTGCCACGGCGGTGAGCAAGCTTCGTCATGCCGGGTTTGTCCCGGCATCCACGCCTGCCCTGCAGCCGATCCGTTCGCGCCTGGCCCGCCGCTGGACCCCGGCACAGGGCCGGGGTGACGTATGCTGTTGAAGTCGCCTGCCGACACCGAGGCCGTCGGCGCCCGGCTTGCGGGCCTGATCCGCCCCGGCGACGTCGTCACCCTGTCCGGCCCGCTAGGGGCGGGAAAGACCTCGATCGCGCGCGGGCTGCTCGCATCGCTCGGGCTGGCCGGCGAGGCGCCGTCGCCGAGCTTCGCGATCGTGCAGGCCTATGCGCCGCCCGAGGTCCGGCTGCCGCTTTTGCATGTGGACCTGTACCGGATCGAGCATGCGGCGGAGCTGGAGGAGTTGGGGCTGGACGATGCGCTCGTGGACTCGGCGCTCGTGATCGAATGGCCGGAGCGGGCGCCCGGCCGCTGGCCCGATGCGCTCGCCCTGTCGCTGGCGGTCGCTCCGGACGGCGCGCGCATATTGACAGCCGACATACCCCCCGCTTGGGAGCGGCGATGGCCGATCTGACCCCGCCCGCGGGCGCGTCCGCGTTTCTGGCGAAGCATGGCTGGGCAGGGGCGGACATCCGCTCGCTTGCCGGCGACGCCTCGTTCCGCCGCTACTTCCGCGTGACGCAGGGCGGCCGGCGGGCGGTGCTGATGGACGCGCCCCCGCCGCACGAGGACACCGCGCCGTTCCTGTCGGTCGCGGGGTGGCTCGCCGAGCGCGGCTTCGCGGCGCCCGCCGTCCATGCGCACGACCCCGAGGCGGGGCTGGTGCTGCTCGAGGATTTCGGCGACGCCCGGATGCGCGAGACGGTGGACGAGGCGCCCGCCGCCGGGGTGCGGCATTATGAGGACGCGGTCGACCTGCTGGTCGAGCTGCATCGTCACCCGGCCGGACCGTTTCGCCCTTACGACGCAAGCGAGCTGCACCGCGAGGCGGCGCTGTTCACCGAGTGGTACTGCGCGGCGGTCGGGCTGGACGTCGACGCAGCCGAATATCGCGCCGCGTGGGATAAGGTGTTCGGCCACGCGCTGTCCGGCGCCCCGGTCACCGTCTTGCGCGATTATCATGCCGAGAACCTGATGCTGGTCGGCGAGACGCAGCGGCTGGGCCTGCTCGACTTCCAGGACGCGGCGGCGGGGCACCGGGCCTATGACCTCGTCTCGCTGCTGCAGGACGCGCGGCGCGATGTCGATCCGGGCCTAGAGGAGGCGATGCTGGGGCGCTACATGGCCGCGACCGGTCAGGGCGACGACTTCCTCGCGGCCTATCACGTGCTCGGCGCTCAGCGGAACGCGAAGATCATCGGGATCTTCACGCGTCTGTGGAAGCGCGACGGCAAGCCGCGCTATCCGGCGCTGTGCCCGCGCGTCTGGGCCTATCTGGAGCGCGACCTGTCCCAGCCCGTGTTGCGGCCCGTCGCCGCCTGGTTCGACGCCCATGTGCCGCCGGAGAAGCGGGGCGATCCGCTGGTGCTGTCGGCGTGACCCGCCAGCTCGCGCTGCGGCCCGATCCGGGCGGCAGCGTTCCCGAGACCGCGATGGTGCTGGCCGCGGGGCTTGGCACCCGGATGCGGCCGCTAACTGCGACGCGGCCCAAGCCGATGGTCCAGGTCGCGGGCAAGCCGCTGATCGACCATGCGCTGGACCGGCTGCGGGCGGCGGGTGTCCGGCGCGCGGTGGTCAACGTCCACTACCTCGCCGACCAACTGGAGGCGCATGTCCGCCGTGCCGGCGGGATCGAGGTGGTCGTCTCGGACGAGCGGGCGCGGCTGATGGAGACGGGCGGCGGGCTGGTCCAGGCCCGCGCGCAGCTCGGCCCGGACCCCTTTCTGGTGGTGAGCAGCGACGTGCTCTGGATCGACGGACCGGCGGACGCGATCAGGCTGCTCGCGTCCGGGTGGGACGACGCGCGCATGGACGTGCTGATGCTGCTGGTGCCATTGGCGCGGGCGCATAATCACGAGGGGCGGGGCGACTTCCACCTCGACGCCAATGGCCGGATCACCGGCCTGCGCAAGCCGGACCGGGTCGCGCCGTTCGTCTATACGAGCGTGCAGATCATGTCCCCGCGGGTGTTGGCCGATGCTCCGGAGGGGCCATTCTCGCAGATGCTGTTCTGGCAGCGCGCCATCGCCGCGGGCCGCGCCTATGGCATGGTCCATCAGGGCCTGTGGTTCGATGTCGGCACTCCCGGCGCCATCGGCCGGACGGAGGCGCTGCTCGCCGATGGCTGAGCGGGCGCGCCCGGCGGTCTACACGATCCCGCCGCACCGGGCCTTCGCCGACGCGCTTGTGGCGGGGCTGCGGCGACGGGCGGGGGACGATCCGCTCGGCCTCGCCCGCGCGACCGTGCTGCTGCCCAACAACCGCGCCGTGCGCGCCGTGACCGAGGCGTTCGTGCGCGCCAGCGGAGGGGGGCTGCTGCTGCCGCGCCTGGTCGCGCTGGGCGACCCGGAGGCAGGGGAGGCGATTGGGGCCGCGTTCGACCCGGCCGATGCCCAGCCGATTCCGCCCGCCGTCGACGCCTTCCGCCGCCGCATGACGCTCGCCCGGTTGGTGCAGGAGGAGCGGGCGAGCGCCGGCCAGGCGATCGATGCCGCGGAGGCGGTGCGGCTGGCCGGCGACCTCGCGCGCACGCTCGACCAGCTGCTGGTCGAGGAGGTCGCGCCGCACCGGCTACGCGAGATCGAGCTGGGCGAGCTGCGTCGGCATTGGGAGACGGCGCTCCGCACCTTCTCGGTCGTGCTCGATCGCTGGCCGGCGGAGCTGCGCGCGCTCGGCTGCATCGATGCCGCCGACCGGCGCAACCGCCTGCTCGACCGGGTGAGCGAGCGGTGGCGCGCCGAGCCGCCGGCCGGGCTGGTCTGTGCGGCGGGCGTGACCGACTCCGCCCCGGCGGTCGCGCGACTGCTGCGCCGGGTCGCCGCGCTGCCCCGCGGGCTCGTCGTGTTCGCCGGGCTCGACCTCGCCATGCCCGACGCCGAATGGGACGCGCTCGGCCCGCACCATTCCGATGCGGAAAGGGGCATCGCGCGTCGGCCGATCGAGACGCATCCGCAGTTCCATCTGAAGCTGCTGCTCGACCGGCTCGGCGTGGCGCGTGGCGAAGTCCGGCTCTGGCGCGACGGGAGCGACCGCGACGCCGACCCGTCGCGGGCGCGCGCCATCGCGAGCGCCCTCGCGCCCGCCGCCTACACCGGCAAATGGACCGCGTTGCCCGCGGCCGACCGCCGCCTGGCGGGCGTCACGCGCGCGGAGCTCGCCACGCCGGCGGAGGAGGCGCAGGCGATCGCGCTCAAGCTGCGCGAGACGCTGGAGACCCCTGGCCGCACGGCGGCGCTCGTCACGCCCGATCGCGGGCTCGCCCGGCGCGTCGCCGCGCACCTGACGCGCTGGGGCGTGCAGGTGGACGACACGGCAGGCCGGCCGCTCTCGATCCTGCCGCCGGGCACGCTGCTCTTGGCGCTGGCCGAAGCGGCCGCGCAGCGCTGGGCGCCGCTGCCGCTGCTGGCGCTGTTGAAGCACCCGCTGGTCCGGGCTGGGGAGGGTCGGGTCGCCTGGCTAGAGGGCGTGCGCGCCATGGACCGGCAGCTGCGCGGGCCACGTCCGGCGCCGGGGCTCGACGGCATCGCCGGCGCGCTGAAGGGCCGCGCGGCGCTGTTCTGGGCCGAAGCATGTCCCCTGCTCGCCCAGGTCGAGCGGTGCTGGGGCGAGGGCGCGCAGCCGCTGGCGGGTATGGTCGCGTGCCTGCGCGAGGCGGCGCAGGCGCTGTGCGGCGATGCGCTCTGGGCCGGGCCGGCGGGCCGCTGCGCCGCGGAGTTCCTGGCGAGCCTGGAAGCGGAGGCAGTGGCGGGGCCGGCCCTGGCGCAGCCGGAGGGGCTGGCGGCGCTGCTGCGCGTGCTGCTCGACGAGCAGGCGGTGCGCCCGCCGCAGGGCGGCCACCCGCGCCTCGCCATCTACGGCCTGATCGAGGCGCGGCTGCAATCGGCCGACCTCATGATCCTGGGCGGGCTGAACGAGGGCACCTGGCCCGGGCGGCCAGCGCCGGACCCGTGGCTGGCGCCGCCGATCCGCGCCGCGCTGGGCTTGCCGGGACTGGAGCGACGGATCGGCATTTCCGCGCACGACTTCGCGCAGGGACTGGGCGCGCCGGAGGTGCTGATCACCCGCGCACGGCGCGACGCGGGCGCGCCGGCGCTCGCCTCGCGGCTCTGGCTGCGGCTGGAGGCGATGGCGGGCGCGCAGTTCACGCGCGACGCGACGCTGGAAGGGTGGACGCGAGGGCTGGATGCGCCCGAGCTCCACCGGCCCGCACCGCGTCCCGAGCCCACGCCACCGCCCGAGCTGCGGCCCCGCCACATCTCCGTCACCGAGGTGGACCGGCTGAAGGCCGACCCCTTCGCCTTCTACGCCCGCCGCGTGCTCGCGCTCGCGGCGCTCGATCCCGTCGATGCCGAGCCGAGCCCAGCGTGGCGTGGCAACGAGGTCCACCGCGTTCTGCAGGAATGGTGGGAGCAGGATCGCTGCGCGCCCGAGGCGCTGATGCCGCGCGCGCGCGGCATGCTGGCGGACGCCTCGTTCCACCCGCTAATGCGGGCGCTGTGGGAGCCGCGACTGCTGGAGGCGATCGACTGGATCGCCGGGCGGGTCGCGGCGCATGCGGAGGAGGGCCGCCACGTGCTGAGCGCCGAGGGGTCGGGCGAGATCGAGTTCGCGGGCGTGCGGCTGCGCGGCCGATACGACAGGATCGACCGGTGCGGCGACGGCGGGCTCGCGATCGTCGATTACAAGACCGGCAAGGCGCCCTCGGCGGCCGCGGTGCGCGAAGGCTATTCGCAGCAGCTCGGGCTGCTGGGGCTGATCGCCGAGCAGGGCGGGTTCGCCGAGGCCGACGGGACCGCGACCGCGTTCGAATATTGGTCGCTGACCAAGAAGGGCGACAGCTTCGGCACGCTAGCCAGCCCATGCGATCCCAACGGCGCGCGCGACCGGATCGTCACATCCGAGTTCACGACGGTGGCCGCGCGCAACTTCGAAGGCGCGGTGCGGCGCTGGCTCACGGGCGACGAGCCCTTCACCGCCAAGCTGCAGCCTGAATACGCACCGTATGGCGACTACGACCAATTGATGCGCCTCGACGAGTGGTATGGGCGTGAGTAGCCCGCTGAAGCCGCTGCAGCCGCTGAAAGACGCGCAGGCGGCGGCGACCGATCCGGGCGCGCATGTCTGGCTTTCCGCGTCGGCCGGGACGGGCAAGACGCATGTGCTCGCCGCGCGCGTATTCCGCCTGCTGCTCCGCGGCGTCGATCCGGCTTGCATCCAGTGCCTGACCTTCACCAAGGCGGGTGCGGCCGAGATGGCGGACCGCATCAACGCGAGGCTGGCGGCCTGGGTGCGGATGCCCGACCCGCAGCTCTTCAACGACTTGCAGGCGCTGGGCGAGAAGGGGACGCCCGAGCAGCGGGAGATCGCGCGCACCCTGTTCGCCAAAGTGCTGGACGCGCCGGGCGGGGGCTTACGCATCCAGACGATCCATGGTTTCTGCCAGGGCCTGCTCGCCGCCTTCCCGGTCGAGGCGGGGCTCGCGCCCGGCTTCCGCCCGCTGGAAGCGCGCGAAGAGGCGGTGCTGCTGCGCGAGAGGCTGGCGGCGATGCTCGCCGACGCCGCACGCGAGGGCCGGACGCGGCCGGTGGAAGTGATCGGCGCGCTCAGCCTGAGGCTGGGGGAGGGCGGGGCGGAGGAGTTCCTGCGGGCCTGCGCCAAGGCGCCGGCGGCGCTGGACGCGCTGCCGAGCGGCGTCCAGCCCTGGCTCCGGCGACAGTTGGACCTGCCGTCCGGGCCGATCGCGGACGCCTTGGCCGAAGGCTGCGACGCCATCGACCTGGAGGCTGTGCGGCGGATCATGGCGGCGAACCGCGCCTGGGGCACGGCGACGGGCGACAAGCGCGCCGGCGCCGTCGAGCGGTGGCTCGCCGCCGAGCCCGAGGGACGCGTCACCTCTCTCCGAGAGCTGCTGGGCGCGGTGATCAGCATGAGCTCGGGCGCGCCGTTCAAGCCGTCGGCCAAGCAGCTGGCCGCCGAGCCGGACATTCTGGAGCTATCGCAGCAGTTGGGGCAGCACTGCCTCGACCTGCTGTCGCTGGTCGACCGCGCGGCGTATGCCGACCTGCTCGCCGACGCGCTGGAGGTCGGGCGGGACTATGCGCGTGCTTACGCCCAGGCGAAGCGACGCGTGGGCGCGGTCGATTTCGACGACCTGATCGAGACGGTGGTGCGCCTGTTCCAGCAGGACGGCGTCGGCGACTGGGTCCGCTACAAGCTCGACCAGCAGACCGCGCACGTCCTGATCGACGAGGCGCAGGACACCAACGCGCACCAATGGGCGATCGTGCGCGCGCTGGTGGAGGAGTTCTTCGTGGGACGCGGCATCTTCGCGCCACAGACCCGGACGCTGTTCACGGTCGGCGACTTCAAGCAGGCGATCTTCGGGTTTCAAGGCACCGATCCGGTCAATTTCGAGGCTGCCGAGCGCTACTTCTCGCAGCGTGCGCGCGAAGCCTGGGGCGAGGACGGGTGGCCGCAGACGGAGCGGGGGCTGCCGCTGGAGCGGCTGTCCCTCAACCAATCGTTCCGCTCAACCCGGCCCGTGTTGCAGTTTGTCGACGCCGCGGTCGCCGCCATCCCGGAGCCGGGACTGGGAACCTTCGACCCGCCCGAGCCGCATGCGAGCGAGGTGCCCGGTCCCGGGCGGGTGACGCTCTGGCCGCCGGTCGCGGCGGGCGGGGATGCGGATGCGGAGGGCGAAGAGGGCTGGGTGGACGAGCCGGTCCGCATCCTCGCCGGCCGGATCGCCAAGGCGGTGAAGGGCTGGATCGCTGATCCGGCCTGTCTCAAGCGCGACGGCACGCGGCTGCGGCCCGAGGACGTGATGATTCTGGTCAAGCGGCGCGGCGACCTCGCCTCGCTGCTCGTGGCGCGGCTGCATGCAGAGGGCGTGCCGGTCGCGGGTGTCGACCGGCTGCGGTTGAACGCGCCGTTGGCGGTGCAGGACCTGCTCGCGGCGGTCCGCTTCGTTCTCCAGCCCGACGACGATCTGAGCCTCGCCGCGTTGCTCGTGTCGCCCCTGATCGGGTGGACGCAGGAGGAGCTGCTCGCCGCCGCTGCGCCGCGCACCGGCCGACTGTGGCGACATCTGCAACGGACGCAGCCCGCCGAGCGCCTGGCGCCGCTCGCCGCCATGCTCGCGCGCGCGGACCTCGCCACGCCGTACCAGTTCCTGGAAGAAATCCTGTCCGGGCCGCTCGACGGTCGCCGCAGGCTGCTGGAGCGGCTGGGGCCGGAGGCGCGCGATCCGGTCGAGGAGCTGCTCAACGCCGCGCTGCAGTTCGAGAGCGCGACCACGCCATCGCTGCAGCGCTTCCTCGACTGGTTCGACCGCGGCGAGGTGGAGATCGTCCGCGATCCCTCGCAGCCGCTCGACGCGGTACGAGTCATGACCGCGCACGGGGCGAAGGGGCTGCAGGCGCCGCTGGTGATTCTGGCGGATGCGTGCGTCGACCCGACCCAGAACCGGGCGCGCATCCTGAAATGGAGCTACGATCCGGCCGCGCCCGCCGTGCCCGTGTTCCGGCCGCGCGCGGGCGAGCGGGGCGGGCCGCTGGACATCGCGATCTCTGAGGTCGAGCGGCGCGAGCTGGCGGAGCACTGGCGGCTCTTCTACGTGGCCGCGACGCGGGCGGAGGAGCAATTGGTCATCGCCGGCTCGCTCGGCCCGCGCGCCAACGGCGTGCCGCCTGGGACGAGCTGGTACCATGCGGCCGCGCAGGCGATGGACGTGCTCGGCGCGCGCGACGAGGACGGCAAGCGCGTGTTCGAGGGCGAGGGCTCGCCCCCGGTCACGCCCGCGAAGGAAGACAGGGCCGAGGCGCCGCGGTTGCCCGACCTGCCCGACTGGGCGCGCACGCCTGCACCGGCGGAGCGCAGGCCGTCGCGGCCGCTCGCTCCGTCCGCCATCGGCGAGGACGCGGTCGCCGATCCGCCGCCCAGCCCCGCGCAGCGCGACGCGGCCGAGCGCGGGCGGCTGCTCCATGCCCTGTTCGAGCGGCTGCCGCCGGTTGCGCCCGATCGCCGCGCCGAGGCGGCTCACCGCTGGCTGCGCGATACGGGCGGGGTCGCGGACCCGGCGGTCCGAGCGGAGATCGCGCGCAGCGTCTGCGCCATCATCGGCGACCCGCGCTTCGCCGAGCTGTTCGGCCCGGACTCGCTGGCCGAGGCGCCGGTCACGGCCGTGATCGCGGGCGGGCTGGTCGTGTCGGGGACGGTCGACCGGCTGCTGGTCGGGCCCGACCGGGTGCGGGTGGTCGACTTCAAGACCGGCCGACGCGCGCCGGCGTCGCTGGCCGAGCTGCCCGACTATCACCTGCGGCAGATGGCGGCCTATGCGGCGGCGCTGGCCGTCATCTTCCCCGACCGGGCGGTCGAGGCGGCATTGCTCTACACGAGCGGGCCGGCGCTGTTCGCGCTGCCTGCCGACCTGCTCGCCGCGCACAAGCCGGGCTTCGCTAACGCGGAGCAAAGCTAGCTCCCCGAGGGTTGGCCCGCCGAGCGCGCGCGCCTATCTGATCCCCTCCCAAGGAGTTTGCGACCATGCCGACCAAGACCGTCACCGACGACAGCTTCACCCAGGACGTGCTGCAGAGCGACACGCCGGTGCTGGTCGATTTCTGGGCGGAATGGTGCGGGCCGTGCAAGATGATCGGGCCGGCGCTCGAGGAGATCTCGGACGAGCTGGCCGACCGCGTCACGGTGGCCAAGATCAACATCGACGAGAACCCGGACGCGCCCGGCAACTATGGCGTGCGCGGCATCCCGACGATGATTCTCTTCAAGGCCGGCGTCCCCGCCGCGACCAAGGTCGGCGCGGAGCCCAAGGGCCGGATCAAGGCGTGGCTCGAGGGGGCGCTGGGGTGATCCTCGCGGCACTCCTTCTGCAAGAAGCGCTGGCCGATCCGTGTGCCTGGACCCCGCCGGGACCGCTCCGCCGGATGGAGGGCATCTTCGTCACGGAGTTTGAGCGGCCCCGGTTCTACGAGAACCGGGAAGCGCACGAGGTAGAGCGCACGACGCCGTACGCGCTTTTACAACGGGATGCAGCCAAACAGGCCGCGTCTGTTGGCCTGTGGCGGCAAAACCATGCATTCCGGGTCGTGATCATTGGCTCGGAACGCTTTCCGCCCCATGGTCCCGCGGACCCGAAACGACCATGCCCACCATCATCGGGCGAGTTGAGCCACATCGATGCGACCGAGATCGTCTCGCAGAACGATCTCGGCCATGCAGCAGATGTCTTGCCCCAGCTGGGATTCAGCTCCGATAATCAGCGTTGATGGAGATGTAGCCGTGGGTCAGGTCGCACGTCCACACGGTCGCGCGGCCCTCGCCCAGGCCCAGGTTGATCCCGATCTCCACCTCCTGACCGGCCAAGTGCGCGGCGACCGGGGTCTCGTCATAGCCCTCGACCGCCAGCCCGTTCCGCGCCACCTGCGTGTCGCCGAAGCGGATCGACAGGCGGTCGCGGTCGGCGGGTTCGCCCGCCTTGCCGACCGCCATCACCACGCGCCCCCAGTTCGCGTCGCCGCCGGCGATGGCGGTCTTCACCAGCGGCGAGTTGGCGATGCTCATCGCGATCCGGTGCGCCGAACGGTCGCTCTCGGCGCCGGTCACCTGCACCTCGATCAGCTTGGCCGCGCCCTCGCCGTCGCGCACTACGAGCAGCGCGAGCCGGCGGCACAGGTCCGCCAGCGCCGCGCGGAACGCGTCCGCGCCGGGGCTGTCGTCCCCTGACAGGGGCGCGTTGCCCGCCGCCCCGGTCGCGAACGCGAGCACGGTGTCGCTGGTCGAAGTATCGCCGTCCACCGTGATGCAGGAGAAGCTCGGCGTATTAGCCTGCGTCAGCGCAGCCTGGAGGAAGGCGGGCTCGACGGCTGCGTCGGTGAAGATGAAGCCCAGCATCGTCGCCATGTCGGGCGCGATCATCCCCGACCCCTTGATGATGCCGACCAGCGTCACCGTGCGGTCGCCGACCACCGCCGTCGTCATCGCGCCCTTTGGGAACGTATCGGTGGTGCCGATCGCGTCCGTTGCCGCGCGCCAGTCGCACGGCGGGGCAGCGAAGGCAGCCTCCAGCCCGGCCTCCGCCTTGTCGATGGGCAGCGGCACGCCGATGACGCCGGTGGAGGCGACGAACACGTCGGACGGCTGGCAGCCGAGATGCTGTGCCGCCCGCGCCGCGATCGCCTCCACCGCCGCGCCTCCGCGATGGCCGGTGAAGGCGTTCGAGTTGCCGGCGTTGACGACCAGCGCCCGCGCGTGGCCCAGCACCAGCGCCTGCCGGCACCATTCGACCTCGGGCGAAGGGCATCGGCTCTGCGTCAGCACGCCTGCGACGACCGTACCGGGCGCGAACTCGGCGAAGGTCAGGTCGCAGCGATCCCATTCCTTGTAGCGCGCCCGCGCCACCCGGAGCGTCACGCCCGCGACCGGCGGCATGTCGGGGAAGGGCTGGGCTAGGGGAGACGTAGATGACATGCGGCAAGCTCGATCCTATGGTCGCGCGACCTTTGGCGAATGGCTGAGGTAGAAACAACGGTGTCGCATATTCCTCGCGCTTCACTGTCCAGCCCATCCGTCGAACAGCGCCGCCGTGATCGGCATCTCGCGTGGATGATCCTCTGCGCGTGCTCCGCCGTAAGCCTCCCTGTCATTGGGCTTGTGGCCGCGTGGCTGTTGCGAGATTTCACCAGCTCCGCTTTGCGCGACGTCCAGGAGGCGAAAGCGGGAGCCGAGCAGCTGGCTCCAATCCCGCCGGATACCGCCAAACCCGTGGGGGAACCGTCAAGCTGGATCAAGCCGAGCGACTATCCGGGCGGGGCGCTTCGCGCGGGCGAGGAAGGCCGCGCCCGGGTTACCCTAGCGATCGACGCAGCGGGCAAGCCGACCGGTTGCGCGGTCGCGCGGAGTAGCGGGTCCTGGTCGCTCGACAACGGCACGTGTTCGGCGCTGATGCGGAGGGCTCGCTTTGCTCCGGCACGGCCGGGAACGCTCGGATCGCATGAGGGCGAGGTGCGTCGCTGGACCTCGCCCTATGTGCGCTGGGTCCTGCCTGACTGACGCTAGACGGTTCCGCCCGGCATCCCTATGTCTGCAGCCGTGAACCTATTGCTGCTGCTGACCGCTCTGTTGAGCGCGCTGACGGGCGCGCATGTGAGCGCGCGTCCGACGCAGCTGGCCGTCGCTGTCGCGCAGGCCGCGGAAGCGCACGAGACGGCTCGGCCCGCTCTGAAAAGCGCGGCATATCGCCCGGTCGCGAGTCTGCCGGACCTTGTCTCTGTCGCGCATGTGCTCCCGACAAGCGCGCCGGTCCTGGTCGCCCCTGCCTTTCTGAGCCGCCGCCGCGAATAGCGGCGGCCCTCTTTCCGCTTCGACCGTATCCGCGCGCCCGTCCCGGCGCGCCGTCTTCGTATCAGGATCATGCCCATGCTCGGCGGCCTCGCCAAATCCATCTTCGGTTCGTCCAACGACCGATATGTCAAATCCCTCAATCCCCTGCTCGCCAAGATCGCCGGCCATGAGCCCGCGTTGCAGGCGATGTCCGACGACGAGCTCGCCGCCCAGACCGTGCGCTTCCGCGAACGGCTGGCCAACGGCGAGAAGCTCGACAGTCTGCTGCCCGAGGCGTTCGCGACGGTGCGCGAGGCGGCGCGCCGCGTGCTTGGCCAGCGTCATTACGACGTGCAGATGGTGGGCGGCATCGTGCTCCATCGCGGCGAGATCGCCGAGATGCGAACGGGCGAGGGCAAGACGCTGGTCGCGACGCTCGCCACCTATCTGAACGCGCTGCCGGGGGACGGCGTGCACGTCGTCACCGTTAACGACTATCTCGCCGAGCGGGACGCGAACTGGATGGGGCAGGTCTACCGCTTCCTGGGGCTATCGGTGGGCGTGATCATCCCCAACCTGACCGACGAGCAGCGTCGCGCCGCGTACCACAGCGACATCACCTACGGCACGAACAACGAGTTCGGCTTCGACTATCTGCGCGACAACATGAAGTACGACCGCGCATCGATGGTGCAGCGGCCCTTCAATTTCGCGATCGTCGACGAGGTGGACTCGATCCTGATCGACGAGGCGCGCACGCCGCTGATCATCTCGGGCCCGACCGACGACAAGTCGGAGCTGTACAAGCAGGTCGACGTGGTCGTGAAGCAGCTCGATCCCGCCGATTACGAGAAGGACGAGAAGCAGAAGACCATCATCCTGACCGAGGACGGGACGGAGAAGGTCGAGCGCATGCTGGAGGCGGCGGGCCTGCTCCAGGGTGCGAACCTGTACGATTTCGAGAACACCCAGGTGGTCCACCACCTGAACCAGGCGCTGCGCGCGAACGTCATGTTCCGGCGCGACACCGACTACATCGTCAAGGACGGCAAGGTCATCATCATCGACGAGTTCACCGGCCGCATGATGGACGGCCGGCGCTGGTCGGAGGGGCTGCACCAGGCGGTGGAGGCCAAGGAGGGCGTGCAGATCGAGCCCGAGAACCAGACCATGGCCTCGATCACGTTCCAGAACTACTTCCGCATGTATCCGAAGCTGTCGGGCATGACCGGCACCGCCGCGACCGAGGCGGCCGAGTTCTACGACATCTACAAGATGAACGTCGTCTCCATCCCGACCAACGTGCCGGTCAAGCGGGTCGACGAGGAGGATGAGTTCTACAAGAACACGCAAGACAAGTTCGCGGCCATCGCCAAGAAGATCAAGGAGCATGCGGACCGGGGGCAGCCCGTGCTGGTCGGCACCGTCTCCATCGAAAAGTCCGAGCTGCTGAGCGAGTTCCTGCAGCAGGAGGGCGTGGAGCACCGCGTCCTGAATGCCCGCCATCATGAGATGGAGGCGCACATCGTCGCGCAGGCGGGGCGCAAGGCGGCGGTGACGATCGCGACCAACATGGCGGGCCGCGGCACCGACATCCAGCTCGGCGGCAATCTGGAGTTCCGGGTCAACGACGAGCTGGGCCATCTGCCCGAGGGTCCGGAGCGCGAGGCGGCGATCGAGCGCATCAAGGCGGAGATCGCGGCGGAGAAGGCCGAGGTGCTCGCCGCCGGCGGGCTATTCGTGCTCGGCACCGAGCGTCACGAGAGCCGGCGCATCGACAACCAGCTGCGTGGTCGCTCGGGGCGCCAGGGCGACCCCGGCCTCAGCCGCTTCTACCTTTCGCTCGACGACGACCTGCTGCGTATCTTCGGCCCGGACACGCTGTTCGCGCGCATGATGCGCTCCAACATGGAGGACGGCGAGGCGATCGGGTCCAAGTGGCTGACCAAGGCGATCGAGACCGCGCAGAAGAAGGTCGAGGCGCGCAACTACGACATCCGCAAGCAGGTCGTCGAAT
>ERZ1066118.278-NODE-278-length-52585-cov-14.291491_pt1 | contig 52585 bp, 43 predicted proteins | sample MGYA00382765_ERZ1066118 | MGnify/ENA primary metagenome ERZ1066118 (study PRJEB33369, sample SAMEA5778348) | biofilm metagenome | biome: Industrial cooling water; feature: Water cooling tower basin; material: Biofilm | place: United Arab Emirates | collected...
CCCGAAATTCCGATGACGACGCTCATCGACCGCTTCCACGTGCCCCTGCTCGTGTACAGCCCCCGGTTGAGCCGCACGGCGGAATTCCAGTCGCTGTCGTCGCACTTCGACGTCGGGCCGTCGCTGCTCGCGTATTTCCGGCAAAATTACGGCATCGCCACGCCCACGGTGGCGAGTTGGATGGGCACGGGCCTCGACACGGCCCGCGGATTCCGCAACGTCCACGCTCACCCGATGATGATGACCAAAACCGAAACCGTGGATTTCGTGATGGGGCCGTACCTGCTCAATCGGGGCAACCTCTACAAAATCAGTGACGCCCTGGGCCTCGACCCCGTGCAGGAACCCGACCAGCAAAGCCGCCTGGCCGGTGCGTTTGACCGGTTCAAACAAAAAAATCAGCAGTTTATCGGCGGAGCCAGACTGGTACCCGATTCGGTGCAGGCGCGGTTTGGGTTTTAGGAAACAGTCCTTGCCCCAGCCACGGGGATTGCCCTCCGGTTCGACCGGCACCATCCTTCTGACTTCGGATATTTTAGCAGAAATGCGATTGATTTACAGAGTTTTACTTTCCCTGCAAACAACCGTCCGCAAGCCGTAACCGCATTTTCCCTAATTTGGCACCCGAAAAATCGTAATCACCGAACCGACCAACCCCGACTCCATGAACATTCACGAGTATCAGGCGAAGGACATTCTCAAAAGCTACGGCGTCCGCATCCAGGAGGGCATCGTGGTCGATACCCCCGCGCAGGCCGTCGAGGCCGCCCGCGAACTCAACCAGCAAACAGGCACGAAGTGGTTCGTCATTAAAGCCCAGATTCACGCCGGGGGCCGCGGCAAAGGCGGCGGGGTGAAACTGGCCAAGAACTACGACGAGGTGAAGGAAAAATCGAAGGGCATCCTCGGCATGCAGCTCGTTACGCACCAGACCGGCCCCGAAGGCAAGAAAGTCAACAAGGTGCTTATTTCGGAAGACGTGTACTACCCCGGCCCCTCCGACCCGAAAGAATTTTACCTCAGCATCCTGCTCGACCGGGCCAAATCCTGCAACGTCATCATGGCCTCGACCGAGGGCGGGATGGACATCGAGGAAGTGGCCGCCAGCACGCCCGAGCGCATCATCAAGGAGTGGATTGATCCCCGCGTGGGCCTCCAGCCCTTCCAGGCCCGCAAAATCGCCTTTGCCCTCGGCCTCGAAGGCGACGCCCACAAGGAAATGGTGAAGTTCATCAACGCGCTCTACCGGGCTTACACCGACACCGATTCGTCGATGTTCGAGATTAACCCCGTGCTGAAAACCTCAGACAACAAAATCCTGGCCGTGGACGCGAAGGTGAACCTTGACGACAATGCGCTCTTCCGCCACAAGGATTTCGTCAACCTCCGCGACCTGTCGGAAGAAGACCCCCTCGAAGTGGAAGCCTCCGCCAACGACCTCAACTACGTGAAGCTCGACGGCAACGTGGGCTGCATGGTCAACGGCGCGGGCCTGGCGATGGCCACGATGGACATCATCAAGCTCAGCGGCGGCGAACCGGCCAACTTCCTCGACGTGGGTGGCGGGGCCAACGCCCGGACCGTGGAAGCGGGCTTCCGCATCATCCTGAAAGACCCCAACGTGAAGGCCATCCTCATCAACATTTTCGGGGGCATCGTGCGCTGCGACCGCGTGGCCAACGGCGTGGTGGAAGCCTACAAAAACATCGGCGAAATCAAAGTGCCCATCGTGGTGCGGCTGCAAGGCACCAACGCCGAAGAAGGCGCGAAAATCATCGACGAATCGGGCCTGAAGGTCTATTCCGCCGTGCTGTTGAAAGACGCCGCCCAGAAAATCAGCGAGGTGCTGAAGGGAGACGCGGCGTAGTTTTCGCTGTTTTGCCACGAAAAAGCCCGGCCTGATGGATGCATCAGGCCGGGCTTTTTTGCGTTCGGGGGCTATTTCCGCGCCACGCCTCCGCGCCCGCTGCGGCCGTAGTATTTTTTCGCTTCGGGCATCAGCCGCTGCAAATCACGGATGCGTTTGGAGTCGTGGGGGTGCGTCGAAAGAAATTGCGGCGGTTTTTGTTTTCCCGCAGCCGCTTTTGACATCCGCGTCCAGAACGACACGGCTTCCTCGGGGTTGTAGCCCGCCATCGCCATGAAAATCAGCCCCAGGTGGTCGGCCTCCGACTCCTGGTCGCGGCCGTACTTCATCAGGGCCAATTGCGCTCCGACCGGCGCGGCCAGGCCGTACACCTGGTTCCACAGGTTCTGAGTCTCGCGGCGGTTGTTCGACATGGCCAAACCCAGGCCCACCTGCCCGGCCGCCAGCAGGCCCTGGGCCACCAGGCCCTGGCTCATGCGCTCGCCGCCGTGCTTGGCGATGGCGTGCGAGATTTCGTGGCCCATCACGGTAGCCAGGCCCGCTTCGGTGGCCGTTACGGGCAGGATGCCGGTGTACACCACCACCTTGCCACCGGGCATGCACCAGGCGTTGATTTGCTTGTTTTCGACGAGGTTGAATTCCCAGTTGAAGCCGTTGAGGTAGTCGGGTCGGTTCACGCTCTGGAAATACTGCGTCGCGGCGCGGGCGATGCGCTCGCCCACCCGGCAGACCATCTGGGTCTGCGAACTGCCCGACGACACGACCCGGTTGGTGTCGAGAAACTGCCGGTAGCTGACCAGCGCCTGGGCGTTGAGTTCCTGGTCGGAGACGAGCAGCAGTTGCCTGCGGTTGGAAATTGGAACCTTGCTGCACGCAATCATCGTGACGACGACGGTCAGCGAGGCAAGCATCAATTTTTTCATGGACGCGAACAGGTTTGATTGGTTGATGAAGGAATGGTTTTGACCGAAAAATCGTCCGTTGCCCGCGTTAAAAACGGTTAACAACGGCGAAAGCGGCGTAGTTTTGCGCCTCAGACGCGAGCGTGCCACAGGACAAACCGGTTTCAGAAACTGGGAACGGCGGTTTGGGCTGCGGCACGTTGGCTCCTTAAAAAAAAGCATTCCATGCGGATTTTTTGCATTGGCCGCAACTACGCCGAGCACATCGAAGAATTGAAAAACGAGCGGCCCTCGGAGCCGGTCATTTTCACCAAACCCGACACGGCCCTCATCCGCCCCGGCGAGGCGTTTTACCACCCCGATTTCTCGGAGGACATTCACCACGAGGTGGAAATCGTGCTGAAAATCAGCAAAATGGGCAAGAACATCGAAGCCCGTTTCGCCCCAAAATACTACCAGGAACTCGGCGTCGGCATCGACTTCACCGCCCGCGACGTGCAGAGCCGCCTCAAGGCCAAGGGCCTGCCCTGGGATTTGGCCAAGGGCTTCGACGGCTCCGGGCCGGTGTCGGGCTTCGTGCCGAAAACGGAATTTCCCGATTTGCAGAACATCACCTTCGGCCTGCGCGTCAACGGCGAGGAGCGGCAGCGGGGCAACACGCGCATGATGCTCTGGAATTTTGACGAACAAATCGCTTTTCTGTCGCGCTACTTCACCCTCCGCCCCGGCGATTTGCTCTTCACCGGCACCCCGGCGGGCGTCGGCCCGGTGCGCGTGGGCGACAAGTTGGAGGCGTTTCTGGAGGACAAAACCACGCTGGAACTTGAGGTTAAGTAATCGAATCGGCGTAGCCGGGGGATGGAGCGCGCTGGCGAAAGTGCTTTTCTTTCTCATCCCAACGTTCGCTTTCGCCCAAACTCTTCCCCCCAACTACTTCCGCTTCCCCCTCCAGCCCGGCCAGCGGGCGTACCTGTCGGGCAGTTTCGCCGAACTGCGGCCCAACCACTTCCACGCGGGCATCGACGTGAAAACGGGCGGGCGCGAGGGCATCCCGGTGCAGGCGGCGGCGGGCGGGTACGTGTCGCGGGTCGTCGTGTCGGCGGGGGGGTACGGCAACGCCGTGTTCGTCGCCCACCCCAACGGCTACGTGACCGTGTACGCCCACCTGCAACGCTTCAGCGACCGCATCGGGGCCTTTGTTCGCGAGCGGCAGTACCGGGCCGAAACCTTCGAGGCGGACGTCCGCCCCGAACCAAAAGACCTGCCCCTCACGCCGGGTGAGGTGCTGGGCCTTTCGGGCAATTCGGGCGGGTCGGCGGGGCCGCACCTGCATTTTGAAATCCGCAACGACCGGGGCCTGCTCGTGGACCCGCAGCAGGCCCGCTTCCCCGAAATCGTGGACGACGTGCCGCCGGTCATCGAAGCCCTTGCCCTGCGTCCGCTGGGCATCGGCTCCCGCCTCAACGGCACCTTCGAGCGGCAAGCCTGGGAGCCGGTTTCCGGAAATGGCCCACTCATCCTGCCCGACACGCTCACCGCCACGGGCGACCTCGGCCTCGAACTCCTCGCTTACGATCGGGCCAACGGCACGCCCAACCAGAACGGCCTCAACTGCGTGGAGGTACTGCTCGACGGCGTGGAAACGCACGTTCACCGCCTCGACCAATTTTCCAGCGAAGTCAGCCGCGACATCAACGTCCACACCGACTACGCCACGGCCCGCCTCACCGGCCAGCGGTTCCAGCGCTGCTACCGAATTGACGGCAACGACCGGCTCCCCATTTACAACCCCTCGCCTACCCGTGGGCGGCTGCGCATCACGCCCGGCCTGCACCGGGTCACGGTGAACGTGTGGGACAGTTTTCAGAACAAAACGAGTTTGAGTTTTTGGGTGAAAGGCGAGACCCTGCCCGTTCCATCGGCGGACTCGACGGCGGTTGCCACGTTGCCCGTCGCCAGGTTGATGCCCCCGACGGTTTCGTGGTTTGTCGAAGAAAATACGTTGGTGTTAAGCGCGTTCAACCCCAAAACGGCCAACCCAGCAGCGCGGTTGTTTTTCCCGAAAAACGGGTTTCAGAACCTCTCGCCCGCGTACCGCGCCGGGAGCCGGGCCGTGTACCTCTGGGATTTGCGCCGGGGCCTGCCCGATTCGGTCAATGTGAACGGGGGCGGGGCGCGCCTACCCTTCGTGAAGGCACTTTTTCCGGGAAAAACCGAAACCGTTTCCGGCCCCAACTGGCACCTCGAAGCCGGACCGAGGGCGCTCTACGACACCCTCTACCTGACGGCCCAGTCCACGCCCGGCGGCGTGCAATTCGGCCCTGTGGGCATTCCGTTCCGGGAAGCGCTGCGGGTCAGCCTCACTCTTTCCCTGCCCGATTCGCTTCGCCCCCGCTCGGCGGCCTACGCCAACGACGGCTACGTGGAGCGGTACGTGGGCGGTGCGTGGGCGGGCAACACGCTGACGTTCGGCACGAGCGAACTGAATGCTTTCCTCGTCAAAGCCGACACAACGGCCCCGAACATTCGCCTCGTGCAGAAAAACGAACACGGGTTTCGCTTCAAAATCGGCGACGACTGGTCGGGCATCCGTGCCTTCCGCGCCACGGTGGACAGCCAGTGGGTGCTCATGAATTACGATTACAAAACCGGGCTGCTCTGGTCGGAAAAACGGGACTCGACCGTGCGGTTCAGCGGCCCTCTGGCCCTGACCGTGACGGACAATTCGGGGAATACCGCTATTTTTAGCGGCGATTTCAGCCAACCGTTCCCTACGCCCAGACCGCCGACGAAGGTGGTGAAGCACAAACGACGGTAATTTTTGAAATGTCGCGTTTTGACTTGTTGACGCCATTCAAAACTCAGCCATTCAACGACTCAACAATTCCTCTTCCCATGCCCCTTAAACCCGGCGACCCCGCCCCCGACTTTGAAACCCGCGACCAGGACGGCAACCCCGTGCGCCTGAGCGATTTCCGGGGCAAAAAAGTCGTCCTTTATTTTTACCCCAAAGACGACACCCCCGGCTGCACCGCCGAAGCCTGCGACCTGCGCGACAACTACGAGCGCTTCCTCGCCCAGGGCTACGCCGTGCTCGGCGTGAGCGTGGACGACGAAAAATCGCACCGGAAATTCATCCAGAAATTCAACCTGCCCTTCCCTCTCCTGGCTGACACCGACCAGCAACTGGTCACTGCCTACGGCGTGTGGGTGGAGAAAAACATGTACGGCCGCACCTACATGGGCACGGCCCGCAAAACCTTCGTCATCGACGAGGTCGGCGTCATTGCCGACGTGATTGAAAAAGTAGACACCCAAAACCACACAGCCCAAATTTTGAAGTCGTAAGTCGTAAGGGGTAAGTAGTAAGTTTTGATTTGCCTTGTCACTTACCCCTTACGACTTACGACTTACGACTCAACTATGGATATTCCTCAACTCAAAGGCCTCGCCACGCAGGTGCGCCGCGACATCGTTCGGATGGTCGCCGCCGTCAATTCCGGTCACCCCGGCGGCTCGCTGGGCTGCACCGAACTTTTCGTGGCCCTGTATTTCAACCACCTCCGCCTGAAAACCGGTGCCGACGGCAACGTGGTTTTCGACATGGACGGGCGCGACGAAGACCTGTTTTTCCTCTCCAACGGGCATATTTCGCCCGTCTGGTACTCGGTGCTGGCCCGGCGCGGGTACTTTCCGGTGAGCGAACTGGCCACGTTTCGCAAGCTCAACTCCCGGTTGCAGGGCCACCCCGCCACCGCCGAGCATTTGCCGGGCATCCGCGTGGCCTCGGGTTCGCTGGGGCAAGGTTTGTCGGTCGCCTCGGGTGCGGCCCTCGCCAAAAAACTGAACGGCGACGACAAATTGGTGTACGTACTCATGGGCGACGGCGAGCAGCAGGAGGGCCAGGTGTGGGAAGCCGCCCAGTTCGCCCCCAATGCCGGGGTGGACAACCTCATCGCCTTCATCGACCTGAACGGCCAGCAGATTGACGGCACCACGAAGCAGGTGAACGACAACCGCGACCTGGGGGCCAAGTACGAAGCCTTCGGCTGGAACGTGATGCACATGCACGGCAACGTGCTCGAAAACGTGCTCGAAACCCTCGAAGCCGCCCGCAACGCCGCCCACCAGGGCAAGCCCACGCTCATCCTGATGAAAACCGAAATGGGCTGGGGCGTGGACTTCATGGTCGGCACCCACAAGTGGCACGGCACCGCCCCCAACGCCGAACAGCTCCAGCAGGCCCTGAACCAGTTGGTGACGGAGGGGACGGATGTGGATTATTAAAGCAGTTCAGAGTTTAGGGTTCAGCGTTTAGTGTGCATCAAGCCTAAACGCTGAACGCTGAACCTGAACCCTAAACAAGTTCATGAAAAACTTCTCGGACGTGGTCGAGGATGTCAAGGAACTGAACCTCGACGAAAAAGAACAGCTCTCCCGCCTGCTCGACCGACTCATTGCCGAGGAGCGCCGCGAGGAGATTTTTTTCAATTATCAGGAAGCCCGGAGCCTGGAAAGTGGCTTTCAGTTCACGGATTCGCTGGAAATGCTGAAAAAACGGCTTTCCCAATCGGATAAAGCTTGAATTCGCGCCTTCGTTCGAGCGCGCTTTCCGCCGTCTCGTCCGCCAGAATCGCCTTGACGAAGCGGTGTTTTGGAAACGAACCGAGCTTTTTCTTAAAAATCCCTTCGACCCGGCGCTCAAAACGCACAAGCTTTCCGGCAGGTTGAAAGACCTCTGGGCCTTCAGCCTCGGCTACGATTTGCGCGTCGTTTTTTACTTTTTCTCTCCCGACCAAGCCGTTTTCGTGGACATCGGCACCCACGACGAAGTGTATTGAATGAGTCTGGGGTTTAGGGTTCAGTGTTTAGCGTGCATCAAGCCTAAACCCTAAACCCTAAACCCTAAACCCTGAACTTCTCCATGAAAAAATACCCCTACACCGAAAAAAAAGACACCCGTTCCGGCTTTGGCGCGGGCATGGCCGAACTGGGCCGCAGCAACCCCAACGTAGTCGCCCTCTGCGCCGACCTCGTGGCTTCGCTCAAGTTGGACACGTTCATCAAGGAAAACCCCGACCGGTTTTTTCAGATGGGCATCGCCGAAGCCAACATGGTGGGCGTGGCCGCCGGGCTGACGATTGGCGGAAAAATCCCCTTCACGAGCACCTTCGCCAACTTCTCGACGGGGCGCGTGTACGACCAAATCCGGCAGTCGGTGGCGTACTCGGGCAAAAACGTGAAGCTCTGCGCCTCGCACGCGGGCCTCACCCTGGGCGAAGACGGGGCCACGCACCAGATTCTGGAAGACCTCGGGATGATGAAAATGCTGCCCGGCATGACGGTCATCAACCCCTGCGATTTCAACCAGACCAAAGCCGCTACCATCGCCATCGCCGACCACGTCGGGCCGGTGTACCTGCGCTTCGGGCGGCCCGTGGTGCCCGTTTTCACCGACCCCGACCAGAAATTTGAAATCGGCAAGGCCTGGATGGTCAACGAAGGCACCGACGTAAGCATCTTCGCGACGGGTCACCTCGTTTGGACGGCCATCGAAGCGGGCGAGGCGTTGGCCGAGCGGGGCATCAACGCCGAAATCATCAACATCCACACGATTAAACCACTGGACGAGGAAGCCATCTTAGCCTCCGTGCGCAAAACGGGCTGCGCCGTCAGCGCCGAGGAACACAACGTGTGGGGCGGGCTGGGCGAAAGCATCGCCCACGTGCTGAGCGCCCAACACCCCGCGCCCCTCGAACTGGTCGGCGTGCGCGACACCTTCGGCGAAAGCGGCACTCCCGACCAGTTGATGGAAAAATACGGGCTCACGGCCAATCACATCGTCGAAGCGGCGGAGCGGGCGATGGCAAGAAAAAAATAGTTCAGAGTTCAGAGTTTAGAGTTCAGAGTTATGCACTCCCGGTTAACCCTAAACTCTGAACTCTAAACTCTGAACCCACCAATGACCGACGCGGAACTTCTCGAAAAAACAGCCAACCCCGACACCCGGAATTTTGGGTTTAACCTGCTGGTGCGCAAGTACCAGCAGAAGGTGTATTGGCTCATCCGCAAGATGGTCATCGACCACGACGACGCCGACGATTTGACCCAGGAAACCTTCATCAAAGTCTGGCAGGCCCTGCCCAATTTTCGCGGCGACGCCCAGCTCTACACCTGGATTTACCGCATCGCCACCAACGAATGCCTGAATTTTCTGGCCAAAAAACGGCGTCGGTTTTTCCTGCCCATCAGTGACGTGGAGAACGAACTCTCCGAAAAATTGGATGAAAACCCGGACCTCACGGGCGACGAAATTCAGGTGCGGCTTCAAAAAGCCATCCTGACCCTGCCCGACAAGCAGCGGCTGGTGTTCAACCTGCGGTATTTCGACGAAATGAAGTACGAGGACATGGCCGAAATTACGGGTACGTCGGTGGGAGCGCTGAAGGCGTCGTACCACCTAGCGGTCAAGAAAGTGGAGGAATTTTTGAACAAACACTAAACGTCAACCCGTTTAGCCGGTCAAAGCCGCCGTCAACTCCCCGCTCACGGGACTTAGGAACGATGGAAAAGAAACGAATCAACCTGGAAGACCTGCCCCGCGTGAACCCGTTTTCGGTGCCCGAAAACTACTTCGACGAACTGCCCCAGCGGGTGCAGGCCCGCGTGAACGGCCCGGCCCCGGCACCGTCCTTCACGATTTCCTGGAGTTGGCAGCGGACCGTGGCTTCGCTGGCGGGCGTGGGATTGGTGGCCGTTTTGCTGGTGGAAACCCTGCCCCGCAAGCAGGGCGCGCTGGGCACCGAGGTGTTGAGCACGGTCGAAAACGCCGCCATCGTAGACTACCTCAACACCCAGAACCTGACGCCCTTCGATTTGGAAGAATCTCTCCCCAAAACGGTTGCCCTGCCTTCGGGGGCTGCCGCCAGCGTGGAGCAGTTGAATGTGACGGACCGCGACATTCTGGAACACCTGAAAACCGAGAACGTCCAAGACGTTTTGTAACATGACTCGACTCAAAACCCTGCGCTGGCTGGTTTTCGGCGTCGGTGTGCTGCTGGCAGGGGGCGCATCGGCCCAGAGCCGTCCCGGCCTCCAGCGCATTCAGAACGCCAAAATCGGTTTGATTACCAACCGCCTGAACCTGACCACCGAGCAGTCGCAGCAGTTCTGGCCGGTGTACAACGAGTACGAAGCCAAAAAACAGGACGTGCGCCTGTCCATCCGTCGCCTGAACGCCGAAACCAACAACCTGACGGCTTCCGACGACCGCATCCTCGCCGACATCCGCGAGATGATGAGCCTGCGGCAAAAGGAAGTGGACCTCGACAAGGAGTACATGAACCGTTTCCTGAAAATCATCAACGTGCGGCAACTGGCCGAGCTTTACAAAACCGAGCAACAGTTCACGCGGATGCTGCTCGAAAAGCTGAACCGACAGGACGCGAACGCGCGGCCGTAGCTGAGTTTCCGACTCTCGAATCTGAAAACGCCCGACTTTCTGCGAAAGCCGGGCGTTTTTGTTTCAGGGTGAATTCCCGGAACTTTAAGGCATGATTGACCAGCGAAACCGACCGACATCGTCCTCCTCAACCGGACAAACCCCGCCCGAAACGGTCCCGCCCCTGCGCATTGTTACTGCCGGGTCGCTGTTCGATGGGCACGACGCGGCCATCAACCTCATGCGGCGGCTGATGCAGGCCAGCGGGGCGGAGGTGATTCACCTCGGCCACGACCGCTCGGTGCAGGACATCGTGGAGGCGGCCATCGAAGAAGACGCCCAGGCCGTGGCCGTGACGAGCTACCAGGGCGGGCACCTCGAATTTTTCAAGTACCTGCACGACCGGCTCCGCGACCTCGGCGCGGGCAACATCCGGATTTTCGGCGGGGGCGGCGGTACGATTCTGCCCCAGGAATTGGCTGAACTCCACACCTACGGCATCACCCGGCTCTACGCGCCCGACGACGGGCGGGCGATGGGCCTGCAAGGCATGATTGACGACCTACTCGCCCGCGCCGACCAGCCCCACCCCGCTCCCCTGCCCACCGACTGGCCCGACCGCCTCGCCCAGCGCGACCCGCTCACGCTGGGGCGGCTCATTTCCTGGGCCGAAAACCGTCCCGATTTTTTCCGAAAAAACCTCACTCAGTCACTCAGTCACTCAGTCGCTGACTCCTTCGTCCTGGGCATCACCGGCCCCGGCGGGGCGGGCAAGTCGTCGTTGGTGGATGAGTTGATTCTGCGGTTTCGGAGAAATTTTCCCGAAAAAACCCTCGCCGTGCTTTCGGTGGACCCGTCGCGGCGGAAAACGGGCGGGGCACTGCTCGGCGACCGGATTCGGATGAACGCCGTTTCGGGTCCGGCCGTGTTCATGCGCTCGATGGCCACCCGGCAGGCCCACGCTTCGGTCAGCCGGCACCTGCGCGACGCGTTGGCCGTATGCAAGGCGGCGGGGTTCGATTGGATTTTGCTGGAAACCTCGGGCATCGGGCAGTCCGACACGAGCGTCACCGAACTGGCCGACCTGAACCTCTACGTGATGACCGCCGAGTACGGCGCGGCCACGCAGTTGGAGAAAATCGACATGCTCGACTACGCCGACGCCGTGGCCGTCAACAAATTCGACAAACCCGGCTCCACCGACGCCCTCCGCGACGTGCGCAAGCAACTCCGCCGCAACCGCAACGACTGGCAGTCGCCCGACGAGGCCCTGCCCGTGTTTCCCACCCAGGCCGCCCGCTTCAACGACGGGGGCATGAACGCGCTGTTTGAATTTATTGTGGCGCGGGTTGATAACCCGCGAGGGTCGCCTGCCAAGCCCATTGCTTCCTCCGAATCCCCACAACCCCTCATCACCCCCGACCGCACCCGCTACCTCGCCGACATCGTTGCCGAAGCCCGGAAGTACGCCGATTTCGTCGCAAAACAAACCGCCCTCGCCCGGCAGTTCTACCAACTCGAAGGCGCTAAAACCGCCCTCGAGACCGATTTTTCCGAACTTTCTCAAAAACTCGAAGAAACCCGCGCCGCTCTCGACCCTGCGTGCCGGAACCTGCTCGACGAATGGCCCGAAATTCAGCAACGTTTCGCCGCTGACACCTATCGCTACGAAGTTCGTGGCAAAACCATCGAGCAACCGTTGACGAATACCTCGCTTTCCGGCACGCGCATCCCGAAAATCACCCTCCCAAAGTACACCGACTGGGGCGACAGGCTCCGCTGGCGGCTCACCGAAAACCTGCCCGGCGAATTTCCGTACACGGCGGGGGTGTTCCCGCTCAAGCGCCAGGGCGAAGACCCCGCCCGGATGTTCGCGGGCGAAGGGCTGGCCGAACGCACCAACCGCCGGTTTCACTACCTCGCGCAGGGCCAGCCCGCCAAGCGGCTTTCCACGGCCTTCGATTCGGTCACGCTGTACGGCAATGACCCCGACCCGCGCCCGGACATTTGGGGCAAGGTTGGCAATTCAGGCGTGAGCGTCTGCACGCTGGACGACGCTAAGCGGCTCTACTCCGGCTTCGACCTCTGCGACCCGGCCACGTCGGTGTCGATGACCATCAACGGCCCCGCACCGATTGTCTTGGCGATGTTTTTGAATGCGGCGATTGACCAACAGGTTGAGAAGACCACCCTGCTCCGACCAAAGGTCGGAGCTACCTACCGCGCCAACCTCCCCGAAGGCCACGATGGCCTGGGTCTCGCCCTCCTCGGCACCACCGGCGACCGGGTCGTTGAACGGGAAGTTTACCAAAAAATCAAAGCCGAAACGCTGAAAACCGTCCGTGGCACCGTCCAGGCCGACATTTTGAAGGAAGACCAGGCCCAGAATACCTGCATTTTCAGCACCGAATTCGCCCTGCGGATGATGGGCGACATTCAGGAATTTTTCATCGAAAACGACGTCCGCAATTTTTACTCCGTCAGCGTCAGCGGCTACCACATCGCCGAAGCCGGGGCCAATCCGATTACCCAACTGGCCTTCACCCTCGCCAATGGCTTCACCCTCGTGGAGTACTACCTCAGTCGGGGCATGAAGGTGGACGATTTCGCGCCAAACCTCTCGTTTTTCTTTTCCAACGGCATGGACCCGGAGTACACCGTGCTGGGCCGGGTGGCCAGGCGCGTCTGGGCGAAGGCGATGAAATTCCGGTACGGGGCCAACGAGCGTTCGCAGAAACTGAAGTACCACATCCAGACGTCGGGCCGCAGTCTGCACGCCCAGGAAATCGCCTTCAACGACATCCGCACCACCCTCCAGGCCCTCACTGCCCTGCTCGACAACGCCAATTCCCTCCACACCAACGCCTACGACGAGGCCATTACCACGCCCACCGAGGAGAGCGTGCGCCGGGCGCTGGCGATTCAACTCATCATCAACCAGGAGTTTGGGGCGATGAAATCGGAGAATTTCCTCCAGGGCAGTTTCGCCGTCGAGGAACTGACCGAGTTGGTCGAAGAGGCCGTGTACCAGGAATTCCTCCGCCTCAGCGAACGCGGCGGCGTGCTCGGCGCGATGGAGCGGATGTACCAGCGCAGCCGGATTCAGGACGAAAGCATGGAATACGAAATGCGAAAGCACACCGGCCAGTTGCCCATCGTCGGCGTCAACACCTTCCTCGACCCCAGCGGCTCGCCGACGGTCGTGCCCCGCGAAGTCATCCGGGCGAGCGAGGAGGAAAAACGACTGGCCGTCGAAGAGCGCGATGCGTTTCAGGCCCGTTACGCCAACCAAGCCCCGGCGGCACTCCGGGCCGTGCAGGAGGTAGCCTTGTCGGGCGGCAACGTCTTCGCCGCGCTGATGGAAGCCGTGAAAGTCTGCACGCTGGGCCAGCTTACTCAGGCACTCTACGAAGTGGGTGGGCGGTACCGGCGGAACATGTGACTGAGTGGACTGAGTGGACTGAGTGAAATGCAATGTCTTTTTTCTCACTTAGTTCACTCAGTCACTCACTCCACTCAGTCAATTCAGCCTCGGGTCCGTCGGGTAGTGCGACAGCACCCGGTATTGCCCGCCCATCTGCCGCAGTACGGCCCGCCAGAACTGGTCCGGCGGCGTGTCGAACAGAAATTCCGCCGAAGCGGGCGTCACAATCCACGAATCGCGCTTCAGTTCGCCTTCCAACTGCCCCTCACCCCAGCCCGAGTAACCCACGAAAAACCGGATGTCGCTCACGGGCAGCGTACCCAGGTTGAGCAGGCGTTTCACTTCTTCAAAATCCCCGCTCCAGAACAGTCCTTCGGCCAGTTCACGGGCCTGCCCGATGAGGTCGGGGCGGCGGTGGATGAAGTGCAGCGTGTTGTGCTCCACGGGTCCGCCCATGTAGAGCGGCACGTCGGGGTAAATGTCGTCGTTGAGCACGTCGTCGAGGTGGAGTTGGGTGGTCTGGTTCCACACCAGACCAAACGAGCCGCGCGCGTTGTGTTCGCACATCAGCACCACGCTGCGCTCGAAATTGGAGTCGCCCAGAAACGGCTCCGCAATCAACATACTGCCTTTGGTAACGGTGGGAAGGGCCATGATTTCGGGAATTTTTAAGGGTCGTTCGCGCCATCGGCACGTTTTTTTCTAAAGCAGCGGACGAAACCAATTTTCAGTCCCAAATTAAAAGTTCATTCCAACCATGTTCAAAAAAAGTCTGCTTTTCGTCGCCGCCATCGCTGTCAGCTTCTCGCTCCACGCCCAACGGGCGCGCAACCTGTCGATTGGGCCGATGATTGGCGTGAACGTCTCCGGTCTGCGTGGCGACATCGCCAACAACACCCCCAAAGCGGGTCTGGTGGCCGGAGGGTTTTTCAACTACAGCATCGTTGAGCACTTCGGCATCAGCGGTCAGGTTACGTACAGCCGTCTGGGAACCCGGTTCACGGAGCCGATGTACGGCCTGGGTGACCGCCTCCGGCTGAATTACCTGAACGTACCCCTGCTGGCCGTGTTTTACTTCGGCGAGGGCCTCCGCCCCGGCACGGTTCGCCCCAAACTGTTCCTCGGGCCGCACGCCAACTTTCTGCTGGCGGCCAAAGATCAGGCCGACCAGAACCGCACGAAGGAGTTTAACAGCGTTGATTTTGGTGCGACCGTCGGCGGCGGGCTGAACATTGCCCTGCGCAATCAACGCTGGGTGAACCTCGACGTGCGCTACGGCCTGGGCCTGTCGGACGTGCGGAAAAACGACAACCTCGCCTGGAAAAACGGCGCGTTTTCGGCCACCCTCGGCCTGAGCTTTCCGTTGGGGAACTACAATGAAAACACGGGCACGATTCGCCGGTGATGCGTCTTCGTGTTGAGATTTCCTGAAACGGGGGCTTCGGCCCCCGTTTTTTATTTTCCCTGCCGGGTAAAAGCAAGGGGGAGTGGTATTTATTTTGGTTTCCCGCATCCACCCCACCATGACCAAATCGCTTGCCCTCGGCGCGCTGCTCCTGCTGAGTACCCGACTGCTTTTCGCCCAGACCACGCTGTACGAAGACGTTTTCTGGCAAAGCCCCCCCGACCGCCTCGTGCTCGGCAACGCCGCCTGGCGCGTCGAAGTGGACAAGACGACCGGTGAGTGGCAGGGGCTTTTTCCGAAAAATTCAACCCAAAACCTGCTCGGCCCGCGCCCCGCCGGGCAATCCGCCGTGGACGTTCGCTTGGGTGGCAAACTGCTCCTGGCCGGTACGACGCCCCGCGTGCTCCGTTACGACGTGGCCATCGACCGCCTGCGCCGGGGCATCACGCTTGAAGTCGTGCTCGCAGCGGGTGAGGGCTACGAACTCGCCACCCGCTACACCCTCCGCCCCGGCGAGGCCCGGCTCGAACGCAGCGCCCGGCTGACGCGGGCACCGGGCACGGGCGAAGCCGTGAAGCTCGAAACCTTCCGCTTCCTGCTGCCCGCCCCGACATTGGGCGACGCCAAAGATTGCGTCGTGGACGTGCCGGGGCCGTTTTTTCCAAAAACCTTCACCAAACCCGAAACACCCTACGATTCGCTGGTGAACCGCAAAATCGGTTTTCACTCCGCCCCCGACGCGGGTTTCGGCCTGCTGGCCCTGACGAACCGACAAACCAGCCAAACCTTGGCCACCTGGATGGACACGGGGGGCGAAACGAACTACCGGCCTTTCGTGGAAGGCGACGGGCAGCGGCTGCATTTCGCCCACGATAACTACCGCTACCACCGGCTCCTGCCGGGTCAGTCGGTCGAATCGGACGCGCAGGTGGTGGTGTTCGAGGCCGACATCGGCCCGGCCCTGAGCCGCTACCGCGAGACGGTGAACGCCACCATGCCGATGGACCCGCTGAATCCCGACTGGGTGCGCGACGCGGTGATTCTGGAGATTTACCCGAACTATTTCAAGGACGGCTTTCGGGGCATTGCCAAGAAATTGCCGTTTTACCGGTCCGTGGGCGTCAACGTAGTGTACCTCATGCCCCACTGGCGGGGTGGCTACAGCCCCCTCGACCTGTTTGCCGTGGAGCCGAAGATGGGCAGCGAGGCGGATTTGAAAGCCCTGGTGAAAACCGCCCACGGCCTGGGCATGCGCGTGGTGTTCGACATGGTGATTCACGGGTTCAACCGAAAATCCGACGTGCCGAAGCAACGCCCGGACTTGTTCGTGAAGGCCGAATCGGGCGACACCCTGGCCTATCACCCCACCTGGGGCAGCATCACCACCGACTGGGCCGCGCCCGCCTACCAGCGTTACATGGCCGACCTGGTGACGCACGACCTGACCACCTACGGCATCGACGGCTACCGGGTGGACGCCGCCTCGTACAAAGGCCCGGCCTGGAACGCCGCCCTGCCCTACCCCGCCTACCGCCCCGGCGCGGCGGCCCCCGAACTGATGCGGGCCATGCGCGACGCGTTGCGGGCGAAAAAAAAGGACGCCATGCTGCTCAGCGAGGTGTTCGGGCCGGTGTTTTACTCGGTCAGCAATTTCGGCCACGACAACCAGACGGAGGCCGTGCCCGTGCTGTTGGAGCGGATGGCGCGGGGGCAGTACACAGCGGCGGATTACCAGAAACACCTCGCCAACGTGTACGCCATGCTGCCCGCCGGGGCCAACCGGGTGTTTTACGCCCGCAACCACGACACCGACTGGTTCTACCATTTCGGAGGGTACACGCCGCTGTTCATGGCCTTCGAGGCCGTTCACGCGCTGGTGGGCATTCCCGAAATTTTCGCGGGCGACCCCGACTACAAATTCAACCCCGACGACGACCCGAAGACCTTCGACACCTACCGCAAGCTCTTCACCATCCGCCGCCAGCGCCCCGAACTGACGCGGGGAGCGGCCCGGCTGCGGGATGTTTCGGCGCAAAATCCGGCGGTGTTCAGCGTGGTGAAAGCCTTGCCCGGAGCCTCGTCGCTCGTGCTGGTGTCGATGAGCGAACGGCCCGAAACGGCGCGGGTGACGGTAGGCGGGCAAAAGCTACCTGCCACGGTGGAATTCACCGACCCGATTTCGGGCCTAACCTTCAAAGCCAACCCCGCCGACGTGAAGCTGAAGCCGTTTCAGGTGTTGATTGGGAGGCTGTGAGAACCGAAAAATGTAAAATGAAAAACCGCAAAATGAAAAAGTAGGAGAGCAATTGTCTTTCTCTTTTTCGGTTTTGCGGTTTTTCATTTTACATTCTTCGGTTCCAAACTCCTTCACCACACCTCCACCCCTAACTTCCGGTACACGTCCAGCTTTTCGGGGGCGATGGACGATTCGACCACAAGCAGGTCGAGTTCGTCGGCGTCGCAGACCCGGCAGGTTTCGGCCGTGTTGAACTTGTCGCGCCAGGCCGTCACGACGAGTTTCTGCGTCACCTGCACCATTTTTTGCTTTACCTGAGCCTCTTCCCAGTCCGGCGTGGTCAGGCCGACTTCGGGATGGATGCTGCACACGCCGAGAATGCACAGGTCGGGGCGGAGTTGGTCGAGGGCCGACACCACCGCCGCGCCCACGGCCACCTGCGCCCGCTTGAACACGCGCCCGCCGAGCAGAATCACGTCCACCGTGGGGTGTTCGCTCAAAATCTGGGCGATGGGGATGCTGTTGGTGAACACCGTGGCCCGCAACTCCGGCGGCAGGTATTTGGCAATCAGCATGTTGGTTGAGCCGTTGTCAAGAATCATGGTCTGGCCGTCTTTGAACAACTTCGCGGCCTTGCGGGCGATTTCTTCTTTCTCGGCCTGGGCGTAGAGCACCCGCTCGCTCAGGTTGAGCGGGGCCGGGGCCTTCGGCACGGTGGGTATGGCCCCGCCGTGGACCTTCCGCAGCAGCCCGCTTTCGGCGAGTTCGGTCAAATCCCGCCGGATGGTGTCGTCCGAAACGCCCAGCTCCTCGCTCAGGGCAACGGAGGCAATGCGGGCATGATTTTCCAATTTGGACAGGATGAACCGGAGGCGTTCTTCGCGGAGCATTGCGGTTTATTTCGGTTTTTCGGTCGAATTAACGGAAATTTTATTTGGAAAACCGCAAATTACTTCGGTTTTTTGCGTCATCTTCTTTCTTCCCATGAAAAATTTGCCACAGATTCCCGCAAAAAAACTCATCATTTTCGACATGGACGGGGTGCTCATCGACAGCGAAGTGGTGTACCACCGCTTCCACCCCGTTTTTTTTCGCGAACACCTCGGCATTCACCTCACGCAGGAAGAAATCGATGGCTTCACGGGGGTGTCGTCCCGCGAAATTTACACCCGGTACAAAGCCCTGTACAACCTGCCCGAAGAGCCGGAGGTGTACGTGGAGCGCGAGTACGATTTACTGATGGGCGTGTTCGGTAGCCTGGAGCCGTTTCCGGTCATCGAGGGCATCCCGGCCCTGCTCGAAACCCTGCGCGACGCGGGTTTCCGGCTGGCACTTTCCTCGTCCAACCAGCGGCGGATGGTGCGGCTTTGCCTCGAACGCTCCGGCCTGGGGCCTTTTTTCGAGCACGTCCTGACCGGCGAAGACGTACCCCGCGCCAAACCCGACCCGGAGATTTTCCTCCGCCAACCCCCGCACTTTGGCCTCACTCCCGACGACTGCCTCGTCATCGAAGACTCAACCAACGGCGTGAAAGCCGCCAAAACCGCCGGGATGTTCTGCATCGGTTTCGTGAACCCCAATTCCGGCCGCCAGAACCTCGACCCCGCCGACTGGCGCGTGGACGCCTGGACAACCGAGGTGGTGGAGCGGTTGCTGGCGCTGGGGCAAACGACCTTAGTTTGAAGTTTGATGTTCGCAGTTTGAAGTTGTTCGTTCATCAACTCTGAACTCCAAACTTCAAACCCTAAACTCATCGAAAATGCAACGCATCGCCATCGACATGGACGACGTGCTGGCCGACGCCACGCAGCGGTTTCTGGATTACGTGGAAGACCGCACGGGCGTGCGCGTCGAAAAAAGCACACTCTGGGGCAAAGACTGGGCCGACGTGGCGGACATCCACCGCGACGACATCCGCAAGTGGCTGTTCGAGCCGGGGTTTTTCCGGCACATGAAGGTCATCCCCGGCAGCCAGGACGTCGTGCGGAAGTTGGGGGAGCGGTACGAAGTCTTCATCGTCTCGGCGGCGATGGAGTTTCCCCTGTCGCTGCACGAAAAGCTGGAGTGGCTCGGCGAACATTTTCCGTTTATCAATTGGCGCTACATCGTCTTCTGCGGCCACAAGCACATGATCAAGGCCGACTACCTCATCGACGACCACGAAAAAAACCTGCGCACCTTCGAGGGTACGCCCCTGCTGTTTTCGGCCCCGCACAACGCCGACCTGACCGGCTACCGGCGCGTAAATTCCTGGCAGGAAGTGGAGCAATTGCTGCTGCCCGAAGCATCGCTGATTGAAAACCCCGGATGGAATTGACCCTTGACAAACCCGTCGCTGCCCGCGTCGCCACGGCGGGGCTTTTTTTCGCGATGGGCGCGGCGTTTGCGACGTGGGCCTCACGGATTCCCGACATTCAGGAGCGGCTGAACCTCAGCGCGGCCCAACTCGGCGGCGTGCTGATTGGAATGCCCGTCGGTTCGCTGTCGTCGCTGCTGGTAAGCGGGGCGCTGGTGACCTGGCTGGGGAGCCGCAACCTCTCGGTGCTCGTCGCGCTGGCCCACATTGGTGTGCTGCCCCTCATCGCCCTCGCCCCGACATCCTGGCAACTGACCCTGGCCCTGGCCGTGTTCGGGTTCTGCGAAAATCTGTTCAACATCGCCCTCAACACCCAGGGTGTGGGGGTCGAAACCCGCTGGGGTAAGCCCATCCTCACGTCTTTCCACGCGCTCTGGAGCCTGGGAGCCATGACGGGCGCGGCCTTCGGCGGGGTGTTGGCCGGTCAGGGCCTGGAGCCGTTGCGGCATTTCGGGCTGTCCGGGGTGGTCGTGGCGGCATCTGGCCTGCTGGCCTACCGCTTCATGCTCCCCGCCGACGTGCAGCCCAACCGAAAATCGGGCGAAAAACAGCCCCTTTTCGCCCTGCCCGACCGCACGCTGCTGCTGCTGGGCCTGATTTGCTTCGCCTGCATGCTGACCGAAGGTGCCATGGCCGACTGGTCGGCGATTTACTACAAAACCATTCTCACCGGCGCGGGCCTCGCCACGACGGGCTACACGGCCTTCACGCTCACGATGGCCCTGGGTCGCTTCGGCGGCGACTGGCTGACGAGCCGATTCGGCATTCGGAACATGCTCACGTTGAGTGGTTTGCTCATCGCGGTGGGCATGGGATTGGCCCTGGCCTTGCCCACGCCCCCGCTGGTGGTGGCGGGTTTCATGGGCGTCGGGCTGGGCGTGGCCACGGTGGTGCCGCTGGCATACAGCGCGGCGGGGCGCTCCACCACGATGGCCGCCGGGCTGGCGCTGTCGGCGGTTTCGACGGTAGGCTACACGGGTTTTTTGCTCGGTCCGCCCTTGATCGGGTTCCTGGCCGAGGCCACTTCCTTGCGCGGGGCGCTGCTGCTCCTCGTTGGGCTGGGACTGGTCATTGCGGGGTTGGCCCGTCGGGTGCGGGCATAGGATTGTACGGAACTTCGATGACGACTGTCGTTCCCTGGCCGACCCGCGATTCGGCGACCAGCCGGGCACCGAGGTACTGCGCCCGGCTGCTGACGTTTTGCAACCCGATACCCCCTCCCGTGGCGGGCGGTTCAGCGGCCAAACCTCTCCCGTCGTCTTCCACCATCACGCAGAGGCAGTCGGGGCGGTACACCAGTTGCACGAAGGCCGACTGGGCCTGGGCGTGGCGCACCACGTTGGTAAGCAGTTCGCTGATCATGCGGAAAACCACCAGTTCACGGCTCAGTTCGAGCCGCTGGGGCGTACCGGCCTGCACGAGTTGAAACCGCGTACCGTGCAGGCCGTCGAGTTTCCGAACGCTCTCGCTGAGCACCCCCGCCAGGCCGAACCGCTCGAACTCCGAGGGCATGAGGTTGTGCGAAATGGCCCGCACGTTGCGGGTGGCTTGCATGAGCATCCGCCGGGCCTCGTCCACGCCGGGGGGCGGGTCGGGCACGCGTTCGAGCGCGAACCGGATGGCCGCCAGCAGGTTGCCGAGGTCGTCGTGGAGGTCGCGGGCAATGCGGCGGCGTTCGTCTTCTTCGGCCTGAATCACCCGTTCGCGCGCCTCCTGTCGGCTGTGGGCCAGTTCCTGCTCCAGCCGGTTGCGCTGCTGGTGCAGCGCGTAGTACCGAATGATGAGGCCGAAACTGAGCAGCGCGATTTCAACCACGAACGCCACCGCGCCGAGGTTGACCGGTCCGAAAAACACGGGCAGGGCCAGCACGCCCAGCCGTCCCAGGCCGCTGAGCAGGGTGATGAAGAGGAAAAAACTCGTCGCCCCCAGAAAATACCCCGAGGCCGCGTTGCCCCGGCGTACCCCCTGCAAGCAGGCGTACACGAGCAGCACCAACGAACCGTACCGGAAGGTTTCGATGCATGCGCTGAGGGCGCGCATGGTGCCGCCGTCGGGCAGTGTGTTGAGGGCGTAAAATCCCACGAACGGTAGCAGCAGCAGGTAGTGGCCCCATTCCGCTCCCCGCAAGGCGAGGAGCGTGGGGCGGGGAGCCGAAGCGCCGAGTAGTTGCCGGGTGAAGCGCAGCAGCAGGGCTTCCCAGAGCAGCGTAAACCACGACCGGGTGTGGTCGTTGAACCGGGGCCAGTGGCCCCACACGTACTCCAGCCCCAGCCCCGAACTGGCCAGCATCGACAGCCCCACGCAGAGCACGTACAGGCTGAACGTGCCGTAGAGCGCTTCGCGAAACCGCAGCCAGAGCGCCGCGCTGAACACCACCACGAACAGCAGAACGCCGGAAAATCCGCCGTGCAGGGCGTAGTTCAGGCGTTCCTGGGCTTCAAACCGCGCCCGCTCCGTCAACTGCATCGGGATGAAAAGAAAATCCCGGCGTTTGTTCGCGAAAAACAGGTAAGCCTGGGTTTCGCCCGGTTCGAGCAGGAGCGGGAAGGCGTAGTGCCGGTGGTCGAGCGGTCGCGTGGTTACGGGCAGGTGGTCGCCCGTGCTGACGAGCCGCTCCGCCCCCGACCCAACGACCCGGTACTGCCGGAGCAGGTTGATGTTTTCGTGGGAAATGCTGAAAATCAGGTGCCGACGTCGGGCCGTTGCGTTTTGAATCCGCAGGTACACCCAGCAGTTGGGGGCACCGTAGCCGAGGTCGATGACCCGCCGCTGGCTCACGGCGAAGCCCCCGGTTTGGAGCCGTTGCAGGGCTTGGCGTGGGGTCATTTCGCCCCAGTCGGTGAGGTAATGCACGCGCCCGGCCAGATCGAAGTCGGGGCCTTCGCCCACCACCACGGGCGGGTAGCCCGGCTGGGCGGCCAATCGCCCGAACGCGCCCACCCACAGCGCCCAACGCAACAACCGGCGGAAAAAACGGGACATGGGGATGGTGGGGGGGGATGCGAACGATTGGTTTCGCAAAAAACAAACGCCCCGCCCGATTCCGCAATACCGGAAACTAGGTATTTCGCGCCGTTCGGTGGCCGTGTTACAACCCCAGTTTTCCGGCAAATTGCACGAGTTCGGCTACGCTACCAATGCCGAGTTTCACGTAGATGTTTTTCCGGTGCGTGTCCACCGTGAATGGACTGAGGCCGAGCCGGTCGGCGATTTGCTTGCTCGACAGCCCCTCCCGCACCAGGCGGATGATGTCCACTTCGCGGGGCGTGAGCAGAAACTGCTTCAGGAACGCGTCGTCGGCGTGGGCCGCGTCGGCTGCCTTGCCCGGCGGTGGCGGGAAGTACAACCCGCCCCCCACCACGAGCCGAATGGCCAGGGTGAGTTCTTCTTTCGAGGCCGTTTTCAGTAAAAAGCCCCTGGCTCCGAGCTGACGAAATTCTTCGACGATGCGCGGCTCGTTGTACATCGTCAGCAGCACGATGCGCAGGGCGGGAAAATCGGTAATCAGCGTGCGGGCGGCTTCGAGGCCGTTGAGGCCGGGCAGGTTGAAATCGAGCAGCAGCACGTCCGGGTCGTGCCGGAGTACCGCCGGGGCGATGGCGGTGCCGCTGAACACTTGATCCACGACCGTGAAATCATCGCTGAGGAGGGCCTTGAGGCCGTCGTTGAACAGGCGGTGGTCATCGGCGAGCAGCAACCGGGGCTTGCCGCCGTTTTTCGGGGCGTTCTGAACCGTCATACGGAATCTCGAGCAGATGGAGCGTACCCCAGGGGCCGGTGTCGGTGGTCAGGCTGGCCCCGATGTACTGTGCCCGTGAAAGTACGCTCCGCAGTCCGATTCCGGCGGGGGCGGCGGTGTTTTTTTTCGGCAAAATGCCCGTTCCGTCGTCTTCCACGGTCAGGCTGAGGCCGTCGGGGCGGTAGGTGAGCTGCACGAAAACCCCGCGGGCTTCGGCGTGCCGGAGGGCGTTGCCGAGCAGTTCGCTGGCGATGCGGAACACCGTCAGTTCGCGGCGGGGGTCGAGTCGCCGCACCTCGCCCGCCCGCGCGAACCGGATTTCGAGGTCGGTTCGGTCGCTCAGTTTCTGCACCGTATCGGCCAGTACCCCGGCCAGCCCGAACCGCTCGAATTCCACCGGCATGAGGTTGTGCGAAATCTGCCGGAGGTCGCGGCTGGCTTTTTCGAGCAACTGCCGCAGTTCGCCCGACGCGGGGGCGGCGGGCAGGCGCTCGAGCGCGTGGCGAGCCGTGGCGAGGGTCTGGCCGAGGTCATCGTGCAGGTCCTGGGCGAGGCGCTGGCGTTCGGCTTCCTGGGCTTCGTCGAGCCGCTGCGCCATTTCGGCCCGCACCCGCGAAGCTTCGAGCAGGGCCTGGAGTTTCTGGCGCTGTTCGGCACTAAACCGCAGCGCCAGGCCCACGCACAGCACCGCCACTTCCCACACCGGGCTGTAATTCAGGAATTCGTACATCAGCCAGCTTTCGGCGAGCAGGCCCGTCGTGGCGAGGCAAATCCACACGACGGTGCCAAAAAACGGCCCTACCGCCGCCAGGTACAACCCTGCTTCGGGACGCTGACTGCGCAGTGCGGCCAACAGCAACCCCACGGCGAGCAGCACGTACCCCGCGTTCACCGCGAGCGCGGCGCGGTACAGCCCGTCGGTGGGAGGGAAGCCGAATAGCTGCCACCCGAGCAACAAACCGCCCACCCCGCTGACCCCCCAAGCCGCCCACCGCCAGAATTTCTGGGGGAGGTTCAAAAACAGCAGCGCAAACCACGTGTGGCTCACGATGCACAACATCGAGAAAAATACCCAGGCATCGGTGCGGGTAACTAACGCCATCCGGCTGGCCAGGAATTCGTTGAGGTAGCCCTGTTCTTCGAGCAGAAAACCAGCCAGCCCCAGCGCGTAGAGGGCGTAAAATCCGTACAGCGCCCGGCGGGTCAGGAAGCAGAACGCCGCTCCCAGAAAAGCCGCCAGCAACAGACAGCCCGCGGCCAGGCCGTGGGTAAGGTTGTCGCGGGTGGTGTAGGCTTCAAAGTGGCGGGCCTCGTGCAGTTTGATGGGCAGCACGAGGTAGCCTGCGTTTTTGCGAAGGCGCAACCCCACGCGGTACGTCTGCCCCGGCCGGGTGGAAAACCGAAACGCCGGTACCCGGTGCGCCACGTCGCGTTCGAGGGTGGGCGTTCGTGCCGTGAGCGTGGGCACGGCTTTCACCAGGCGGTCATTTTCCCAGACATAAAACCGAGTGCTGTCGATGCCGACGAAATCAAGTTCCACCACCAGATTCCGCACCGTCGGCGACGCGTTGCTGACCCGGAAGTACACCCAGTGGGCGCGGTGGTCTTCGCCGAAGTTGGGTACTTCCTCGCCCAGCCGCTGAAGGCTGGGGTTGCCGGAAGCACCACCGGTCAGGCTCAAGGAGTCGGTAGAGTGCCCCAGAAACCCCCACAGGTTGGAGTGGGTAAAGCCTTCCCGCACGACCAGCGCAGGCAGGTCGCCGCGTTGGGCCAAACCGGGCAAGGTGAGCAGGCAGGCAGTAAGAATCGGTAGCTGTTTCAGCATGGAGGGAGGTTCTGCAGCGAAAGGTACGCCCGGCTGCCACGGCGGGGAATACCTGATTTTAGGTAGGAGGCGGGGGAAAAATACGGGTAAATCTACCGGGATTTAGGTATGGTGGGAACGGAGGGGGCGGGGGAATTTTGGGGCGGTTGAACCAATCCCCCGACTGCCATGAAACCGCTCCAACTCTCCCTGCTCACCGGCTGCCTGCTGCTGGCCTCGCTGGCGTTTGCGCAGGACCCCGACCCGGCGGACACGACCCGCCCGGCACTCGCTCCCACCGAAGTGCCCACCTCACCGGCTCCCAACCCGGCAACCCCTCCGTCCGAATCCGCTGCCACCCCGGCGAACACCAGTCAACCCTCGGCGCAAGACGCCGCAGATAAACCCTTCGACTGGCAGGCCGACGTGCTCGGCCCCCTGGCCCGGTTCGGCGGCGTGGTGCTGGTGCTCGTGCTGCTCATCTGGTGGATGGGCCTGCCCAATCTGCTGAAGGGCGAATTCTGGACCGACCGGACCGTGCTCGCGCTCATCGTCATGTTTTCGTTCTGCACGGCGGCGCTGATGGACGTTGCGGGCGGCGTGTTGAGCACCCTCAAGGAAGTAACCCTGCTGGTCATCGGCTTTTACTTTGGTTCGGGCAAAGGCCGGGACGAACAACGGGAGAGGACTGCCTTGCCCAACCCTCCCGCTCCGCCTGGTACACCCCCCGCCGACGGACCCGCCACGACTCCGGCCTGAAACTTTCCTCCTGCTTCTCCATCTTGTGAAAAGCCTGTCATACTAGTGGTTAGGTGCAAGTAGCAGACAGGCCACCCGTGCGGGTGGCCCGTTCTCTTTTCACCACTCCCCGTCCGGCTCCTGCTGCGACACGCAGTGCATCCCGCCCCCACCCCAGTTGACGGGCAGGGCGTCGATTTGCAGGATGTTCCGGTCGGGAAACAGTTCGGCGAAGAGCCGCCGCACACGCTCGTCCTTCTCGCGCAGCACGGCGGGCAGGCCGGGTTTGAAGTACTTCGGAATCAAGACCACGCCGTTGGTGACGAGAAAGTTGAGGTAGCTCACCGCCGGGACGAACTTGGCCGTGTCGCCGTTTTTCAACCCGACGATGCCGTGTTTTTTGCGGGAAGCCTCGTCCACCACCACCCGCCGCACGAATGGCTCCAGGTCGGGGGTGGGCACGCGGATCACCCGCAGCGGTTTGCCTTCGGCGTCGGTGGCAGCCCGGAGCGTGGCGGCGTACTCGTCCAGAATCGGGCCGTCGAGGCGGGCGATGGGGTTGGCGCGGCGTTCAGCTTCGTCAATTTCCCCGACGAGCACCGTGTTGGGGGCCACGAAGCGGGCCACTTCGTCCACGTGCCCGTTGGCCCCGCCCGCGAAGTAATTTTCGGCGCTGGGGCCGGTCACGTTGCGGTCGTGGTTGGTCATCCGTTTCAGCCAAATAACTTTTTTCGTGCCCATCAGCCGGTTGTACTCCCGCCCGATGTCGGCCAGGGATTTGCCGGGGTTGCGCTGGAGCGCGGTTTCTTCGATTGTCATCAGCAGCCCCCGGCCGTTGGTTTCCAGTCCGCCGCCCTCGGCGGCTAAGGGCGTTGAAACCAGCGGAAGGCCCAGGCGTTGAGCCAGCAGGTCGTCGCCGAGGCCGTGGAGGGTGTCGGCTTTCACCGGCGCGAGGTCTTCGGGTACCAGCGGCCCGCCGTACTCCGTCCAGCGGAAATTGGCCACCTTCATCTTGCCCTCCGGCGTTTCCAGAAACAGCGGACCCGGATCGCGCATCCAGAACGAGTAGTGCGGGTTTTGCACCCATTCCATCCGAGTCGTGTCCACGTCGAGGCGGCGGAGGAAAGCATTGCCCGCCCGGCGCATCGAATCCGTCCGGCAAAGCACCTTCACCGGCACGTGGGGCTGCAAGGCCCGGATCATCTCCGCCAGCACCGAATCGCGCCGGGCCGTTTCGTGCCAACCCAGCCAGATGGCCGCGTGGGGTTCCCACTCGGCGGGGAAGCGGTGGGGTGGGGTTTCAGTCGTAGAACGGCAGCGCGTCAGGGCGAACAGGAGGAGCAGGTGGGGTAGGCAGCGCATGAAAAAACGGGAGTTGGGGCAAAATAGCCAACTCCCGTATTGCGCACAAATCCGTTTAGTCCTCCGCCTCCGGAAAATCATACCGGAAAATCGACTCGATGGGGCTGCCCGGCGGCAGACTGAGGATTTCCTTGATGAGGCCGGTTTTCAAGTCGAACACCCAGCCGTGCAGGTGCGGAGCGTCGGAGCTTTTCCAGGCCCGCTGCACGATGGTGGTTTTCTGGAGGTTTTTCACCTGTTCGCGCACATTGAGTTCCACCATCCGGTCGATGCGGGCAGCCGGGTCGCTGAGGGCCAGAATTTCGTCCTCGTGTTTCTCGTACACGTCCTTGATGTTGCGCAGCCACTTGTTGATGAGGCCGAAATCGGTGTTGGTCATGGCCGATTTCACGCCTCCGCAGCCGTAATGCCCGCACACGATGACGTGCTTCACCTTGAGCACTTCGACGGCGTACTGGAGCACCGAGAGCATGTTCATGTCGGTGTGCACGACGAGGTTGGCCACGTTGCGGTGGACGAACATCTCGCCGGGGTCGGTACCGGTCACTTCGTCGGCGGGTACGCGGCTGTCGGCGCAGCCAATCCACAGGAAGTCGGGTTTCTGGTCTTTGGCCAGACGCTCGAAGTAGTCTTCGTCGAGTTGCAGGCGGGCGGCCGCCCAGGCCTTATTGTTGAGCAGTAAGCGCTGGTAAGTTTGCACGGGGTACCGGAGATAGGGTTGCAAAATGGGTCAGTTCAATCAGTGCGCGGCTACGGGGGCGTCGTCGGCGAAGGTGATGCCCCGAAAATCCACGGTGATGCCGCGGCTGGGGGCCGCGTCGCGGAATTCGCGGAGCATCGTGCGGATGTCATAGTCAATAAAATACGCCCGCCCGGCATCGACGTACACCCGGTCGCCGGGTTGCAGGTTGGCCAGTTCGGACTTGAGTTTGGCTTTGTTCAAAAACGTCACGTCTTTCGTAAACTTTAGCAGCACCGTTTTGCCATCACGAACGACCGTGAGGACCGACTGAAAATTGGTGTAGACCACGAACAGCAGCCCCACGGCCGTACCGACGGCGATGCCCACGAGCAAATCTTTGAACACCACGAGCAAAATCGTGACCATAAACGGAATGAACTGGCTCCAGCCATCGCGGAAGGCCTTGCGGAACAGCCCGGGACTGGCCAGTTTGTAGCCCACCATCAGCAGGATGGCCGCCAGGCAGGCCAGCGGGATGCGGTTGAGGTAGGGCGACAAAAACAGCACCGCCACCAGCAGCAACACCCCGTGGACGAGCGCCGACATGCGGGTGCGCGCCCCGGAGTACACGTTGGCCGACGTGCGCACCACCACCGCCGTGACGGGCAGCCCCCCGACGAGGCCCGACAGCACGTTGCCTACGCCCTGGGCGTACAACTCGCGGTTGGGCGAGGCGATGCGCCGCTGGGGGTCGATGGCCTCGGCGGCTTCGAGGCTCAGCAGCGATTCGAGGCTGGCCACGACGGCAAGGGTTCCGGCCACGACGTACACCTGAGGGTTGACCAGGGCGCTGAAATCGGGGAAGGTCAGCACGTTGAAAAAATCGCCGAACCCCTTCAGCGGAGGCACATTGACCATGTGAACTCTGGAATCGCCCAGGTACCAGTCGGGCCAAACCGCGCGAAACAACTCGTTGAGCGCCACACCCATCAACACCACCACGACCCCCGAAGGCACGGTTTTGAAAAACCCGATGCCCCGCTTTACGGCCTTGTCCCAGTACAGCAGCAACAGCAACGATACAACGCTGATAACCAGCGCGCCGGGGCTGAAATTGGCCATGGCCCGGACGAGTTCGGTGAAGGTGTTTTCGCTGTCGGCGGTCTGGAGAAACTCAAATTCGCCTTCGTAGTCCTGGTCGTCGCCCAGGGCGTGGGGAATTTGCTTTAAAATAATCACGATGCCGATGCCAACGAGCATGCCCCGGATGACGCTCTCGGGAAAATAACTGCCCAGCCGCCCGGCTTTCAGCACCCCCATGCCGAGTTGAAGCGCCCCGGCCAGCACCACGGCCACCAGGAAGACGTTGAATGACCCCAGATCGGTGATGGCCTGTGACACGATGACCGTCAGCCCCGCCGCCGGGCCACTCACCGACACCTCCGACCCCGACAGCAGCGATACGAACAGCCCGGCTACGATGCCCGCCAGCAGCCCGGCAAACAGCGGCGCTCCCGAAGCGAGCGCAATGCCCAGGCAGAGGGGCAGCGCCACGAGGAAAACGGAAATGCCGGATTTGAAGTCGTGTTTGAAGAGCGATTCCCGGTACTCGCGGAGTTGTTGGGAGGTGTACAAAGCCATTGGTAAGAAGTGGTCAGAAGAAGTTCGTCCGAAATGTCAACCCTTTCTTGGGACAAATCTTGTACCGGAGGTGAATTTTTCCAAAAAGAAACTCCCTGCGCATCGCACCCCCCGCGCCCGGAACGGAATTGTTACGCAACGCGCAAACCAATCACAACCATGAACCGACCCAAACCCCGCACCGTGCGTCTGGAGGACTTCCGCTACGACGGTCGGCGGAAGTTCCACCTCGCCGCCACTCCCACCCGCATCGAGCCGCTCTACGCCGACGAGGCCGATTACGATCAGCAACTCGCCGCCCTGACCCACCGCATGGACCAGCTTCAGAACGAAATGCACGCCCACGAACGCTACGGCCTGCTCGTGGTGTACCAGGCCATGGACGCGGCGGGCAAGGACAGCTCCATCCGGCACGTGTTCAGCGGCGTGAACCCCTCGCGGTTCCGGATTTCAAGTTTCAAACAACCTTCCGACCTCGAACTAAAACACGATTTCCTCTGGCGGTTTTGGCGCGAATTGCCCGAGCGGGGCACCATCGGGATTTTCAACCGGAGTTACTACGAGGAGGTCATCGCGCTGAAAGTACACCCTGACCGGCTGGACGAGGCCCAACTTCCCGCCGAAGCCGTGCGTGACGAAGCCATACTCTGGAAGCAGCGCTACGCCGACCTGGTGCAGTTTGAGGAGTTTCTGGTGCGCAACGGCTTCCCGATTTTGAAACTCTACCTGCACGTGTCGAAGGAAGAGCAAGGCCAGCGGCTCATCAACCGCCTCCGCAACGACGAAAAACAGTGGAAATTCAGCGAAAACGACCTGAGCGAACGCGAGCACTGGCCCGAGTACATGGTGGCTTACGAAGCGACGATCAACCACACAGCGTCGAAGCAAGCGCCCTGGCACGTAATTCCTTCCGACGACATGCGCACCCAGCGGCTACTCATCGCCCAACTCGTGGTGGAGTTGTTGGAAGGGTTGCCGATTGATTTTCCGAGAAAAGACGAGAAGGAGGCCCAGAAACTGATTCGGGCGATTGAACGGCAGGATAGCAAGAAATCGTAGCGGACGCCGCAAGGGTTGCCCCCGTGCGGCGTCCGCTACGATTTCTTGCCGTTTGGTGAGTTGAATTTTCCAAAACTAACCCAATAGTTCAATCCCGACTTTCCGTTAGTTTTGGGAATTCAACCCGTTTTCTCCTGTCCTCTTTTCGAACATGGAAACGCTGACGCCCGACCAACTGAAGAGAGTCCGCGACCACGTCATTTTCAGCGGCGTACTCGACGATGACCTCGAAGCCCGCTTCGTGCGGGAAATGGCCGACGACGTGGCCGTGAAAATCACCTACGCGAACCTGACTTTTGAAGAAGCCTTCGGCAAAGTGAAGGCGTTTCCCGCCTACCTGCACCTCGGCGAGGTGCAGGAACACCGCCGCGAACTGCGCCGGGTGCGGGGCCTGCTCAAGCGCGACACCGTGCTGGCCGTGCTAATTTTACCCTTGATTTCGGCCCTGCTGTTTGCCTTCAACCGGGGCGAAGCCTTCGTGGCCTTCTGGGAAGATTTGGGCGAGGGCATCCAGTGGGCGGCCCTGTTCTGCGTGCCCTTTGCCATCTGGCGGGTGTTGCAAACGCGCAAGGCGTTGCGGGAGCTTGACGAGGTGAGAGTTTGAAGTTTGTAGTTTGGGGTTTGTAGTTCGTTACTGACACACAACTACGAACTCCAAACTCCAAACTCAAAACTTCACCCCCATCTTCTTTGCCATGTCCATGAACATCTGCGGGTCGTACTCATCGGCACCGGGGGCGTTGAGTTGGGGTTCTTCGTCGAGGTCGGGCGGGGTGAAGCCTTCGGGGTGGCCTTGGATGAATTCAACCTCCTGCCCGTCGTCGGGGTGCGGGCCGTTCCAGATTAGCCCGGCCTGCTGGTAATCTTCCTGACTGAACGTGTACAGCTTCAGGTGCAGGTTGTTGTCCATGAACTTCCGGGCTTCGGGGAAGGCGTTGTTGCTCAGGTCGGGGATGGGCAGCAGCTTCGTCAGTTGCACCCCGGTCAGTTTTTCCAGGGCTTTGGCGTAGGCCACCACGTGGATGCCCCCACGCACGAGCAGGTAGCCCACCATCGTGCGGGCGGTGGGGTCGTCCACCATTTCGTACACGCGCATTTTGTTGGCGCGGGCGCCGCATTCGAGGAAAAAGTTGTGGAGCAAATCCAGCTTCAGGTTGCCGCTGTTGAACACGTTTTCGCCCGACCAGAAGCGCCCCATCGAGTCCATCGGCAGGGCGGACTGGCCGCTTTCGATGAAGTGCGAAGTAAGGCGGGCGTCGGTACCGTTGGCCAGGGGCGTCGTGGTGGGGTCCATGCCCCGCTTGCTGACGCCGGTGAGCAGCAGGTTGATGGTGTACGACACCACTTCGATGTGGCCGTACTCTTCGCCCGCGATGCTGCAAATCAGGTCGTAAAACGGCCGGAGTTTTTTGCGCCCCCGGAAGTTGAACGACTGGTAGGTGTAGTTCATCAGGGTGGACATTTCCCCGAATTTGCCGCCGAGGAGTTGCTGCACGGCGGCGGCGTTGTTGGGCGAGGGGTTTTTGGGCGTTGGCAGCTCGATGGGCAGCCGGTCCATTTTTAGGATCATGGTTGGAGGATGTTTTGGGTAAACGTGGTCACCCCCCAGCGCGACAAAACCGTTCCGTCCGATTTCAGCCTGTTTCCCGGTCTGGCACGGCGTCATTTCCGGCCCTAATTCCCAAAGTGGGGACATTCCCCCCCGCTCCCCACCCACCCCCGCCGGGGGTTTCGACGACGAGCCGGTCGCCGGGTTGGAGGTTGGCACCGGCGATGCCCGCCAGCGGTTCCGTCGCGCCGTCGGCCCGCAGGAGCCACTGCCGCCCCCGTGCGCCCGGAGCGCCCCCGTGCAGCCCGAAGGGCGCTTCGACCCGGTGCTGGGTCAAAACCGACAGTTCGACGGGGGCCAGAAATTCCAATTCCCGGATCAATCCATCGCCGCCGGGCCACTCGCCCGCGCCGCCCGACCCGTGCCGCACCGCGAAGCGCCGCAGCCGCACGGGGTAGCGGCGTTCTAGGATCTCCGGGTCGGTGATGCGGGTGTTGGTCATGTGCTGCTGGGTGGCGGTACTGCCCGCGAAGCCCTCGCCCGCGCCGCCCCCGCCGCCGAGGGTTTCGTAGTACCCGAACCGTTCGTTGCCGAAGAGCACGTTGTTCATCGTGCCCTGGCTTCCGGCCTGGAGGCCGAGGGTCTTCAGCAACAGCCCCGTCAGCCGCTGGCTGAGTTCGACGTTGCCCCCCACCACGGCGGGGCACCGCTCCGTGTTTTCGGAAAAACGGGGGTTCAGAATTGAATTTTCGGGCAAAACCACTTCGACGGGTTCGAGCAGGCCCTCGTTGAGGGGCACGTTTTCTCTGCGGGCCGCTTGGCCCAGCAACACCCGCAGCACGTAGGTCACCACACTCCGGGCGATGGCCTCGGTGCCGTTGAGGTTGCCGGGGTGGACGGGGGCGGAACCGGAAAAGTCAATTGAGAACGGGCGGCGTACCGCTTGAGAATTGAGAATTGAGAATTGAGAATTCTTTAACGTGACTCGCAGCGGCGTACCGTCGTCGAGGTTTTCCTGGCCCGATGTCTCGCCTTCGGGCAGTTGGGTGAGTTTGGCCCGCATTCGTTGGGCCGAATAGTCGAGGAGGGCGGCCATTTGGCGGTGGACTTCCTCTACTCCGTGTTCGTCGGCGAGTTGGCGGAGGGCGGCTTCGCCCCGGCGGTTGGCGGCGAGGGCGGCGGCCAGGTCGGCAAGGTTTTCCGCCACGTTGCGGGTGGGGTACGGGCCAGTCGTCAGCACCCGGCGGATGTCGTCCCAGCGCACCTCACCGCCTTCCACGAGTTTCATCGGAAAAATCACCACGCCCTCCTGGGCCAAATTCGTGGCGTTGGGCGGCATCGAGCCGGGCCGGATGCCCCCGATTTCGGCGTGGTGGCAACGGTTGACGACGTAGCCGAGAAGCGGGGGGCGGGGAGCAGGGGGCAGGGGGTAAAATGCATCTGCTCCTTGCCGACCCGTCGGACCGCCCCCGCTCCCCGCCCCCCGCCCGAACACCGGCGTAATCAGCGTCACGTCGGGTAGGTGGGAGCCGCCGAAGCCGGGGTGGTTGGTCACGACGACGTCGCCGGGGGCCATGTCGACGACCTCGCGCACCCGCCGCACGCACACGCCGAGGCTGCCGAGGTGGACGGGGATGTGCGGGGCGTTGGCCACGAGCCGCCCGTCGGGGTCGAGCAGGGCGCAGGAGAAATCGAGGCGCTCCTTCACGTTGACCGACACCGCCGTGCGCTGCAACATCGCCCCCATCTGATCGGCCACGGCCCGGAAGCGGTTGGTGAAGAGTTCAAGTTGAGTTTGTGGGTCAAATCGGGGGTTTTGTGAAAAATGGTCGGGTAGTTTTTCCAGAATACGCGTCCCATCGGGCGTGGTGCGGGTGAGGGCGAAACCGCGCTCGACGAAAGCGGTGCTGAACGGGTCGGTGAGGACGTGCGGCCCCTCGACCCACACCGAAACCCTGACAGCGGTCGAAGACCCTGTCAGCGGTTGAGGAAGTCGGCTGAAACCGCTGACAGGGTCTTCGACCGCTGTCAGGGTTTCGGTGCCTGCCCGCACCCGCAGGCTCTCCACCTCCACCGCCCGGTTTTCGACCCAGTGGCCGTACACCTCCTCGTATTTTTTTCGGAAAATGCCCAGCCAGTTGGCGGGTTTTTCCAGGGAAAAAACTTCGATTTCCAGGCTCGTTTCCTGCCCCTTCAGCCGCAGGAACGCCAGGGCGCTTTTCACCGAAACGGCCGTTTCGCTCACGCCCTCGGCCACCACGGCGGCGCGGGCTTCGGCGCGGAGGCGATCCAGGGTTTGGCGAAGCGCCCCGTCGTTGGCTTCCAAAAGTTCGAGCAGCACCGTCGCCTCCGCGAAACGTTCGACGGGCGCTTCGCCGATGCCCACGGCGCTGAGCAACCCGGCGTCGGCGGGGAGCAAAATTGTGGTGATGCCCAGCAGCCGGGCCACCCCGCAGGCGTGCAGGCCCCCCGCCCCGCCGAAGGCCACCAGCGCGTGGTCGGCGGGGTCGTAGCCTTTGGCCACCGAAATTTTCCGCACCGCCTCGGCCATCGTTTCGTTGGCGATTTGCACGAAGCCTTCGAGCACGGTCTGGGCTTCGGGGCGCTGGCCGGATGCGGTTTGCATCCGGTCAAGCAGTTCGTTGAGGCGCTGTCGGGCGTTTTCGGGAAAAACCGGAATGCCAAACGTCGTCGGGTCGAGGCGATCCAGCAGCAGGTTCACGTCGGTCATCGTCAGCGGCCCGCCCGCGCCGTAGCAGGCCGGGCCGGGGCTGGACCCGGCGCTTTCCGGCCCCACGAACAGCCGGTAGCCGTCGAACCCGCACACCGACCCGCCCCCCGCCGCCACGGTTTCGATAGCCAGGGCCGGGGCTTGCAGCCGGGCATTGCCGACGACGGTTTCAAACCGGTAGTCAAAACTCCCGTCGTACCGGGCCACGTCGGTGGAGGTGCCGCCCATGTCGAAGGTGATGATTTTGGGGAAACCCACCCGCCGGGCTACCGCCGCCGCGCCCACGACGCCCCCGGCGGGGCCGCTGAGCAGGCTGTCTTTGGGCTGAAAGCGGTCGGCCCGCACGAGCGCTCCGGCGGAGGTCATCACGTGCAGGCTGCCGTCGGGCATCTGACGTTGGATGCCGTCGAGGTACTCGTGGATGACTGGCGCGAGGTAGGCGTTGGCCACCGTCGTTTCGGCCCGCGCCAGGAATTTAATCTGGGGCGAAAGCTCCGTCGAAACCGAGACGAATCGGAATTTCTGCCGCAACGCCTCCGCCAGTTGCCGCTCGTGAACCGGGTTTTGGTAGGCGTTTTTCAGACAAACCGCGATGGAGTTGGCATTGAGAATTGAAAATTGAGAACGGGCGGCGTTCCGCTTGAAAATTGAAAATTGGACCGGCTCCAGCACCTCGCCGTCGGCGCTGATTTGTTCTTCCACCTCGATGACTTCGGCGTGCAGCGGCTCTGGTCGGCGGGCGGAGAGCGAAAACAGGTCGGGGCGGCTCTGGTCGCCGATGCGTAGCAGGTCGGCGAAGCCCTTCGTGACGAAAAACAGCACCTTCGCGCCCCTGCCTTCGAGCAGGGCGTTGGTGCCTTTGGTCGAACCCAACCGCATCGCGACGGGCGGGAACGCCTCGCCGAGCGCCGTCTGCGTCACCAGTCGGGCGGCAAGGACGGGGGCTTCCTCGTGGGCGGTGAGTTCGAATCCCAATTGAGAATTGAGAATTGAAAATCGAGAATTGAAAATCAAAATCTGCTGAGTTGGATCGAATTGCTCAACCCGCGCCGTCTCATTTTCCCCCAAAAACCGAAACGTGTAGCCCCGGAGCACGTCGCGGGTGAGGTTCCAATTGGTGGAAATCCGGAAGGTCGTGGGACTGAGTTGTTCGACCACGGTGCCGCGCAGGGTGCCGTTGCTGAGCACTTTGCGGCGGTGGGTCTGGCCGTGTGAATCGGTGGCGAGGCAGTCGGTGAAGGTGCCACCCGTGTCGATGGCGAGGAGGTACGAAGGCATGGCGCAAAGCTACGTCCCGGCGGAAAAAGGCGTAGGTTTGCGGGAAATTTGGTCTTTCTCCATGAAAAATTCTCCCACGGCGCGCATCTGGCTGGGTTTGATTTTCCTCTACATCGCCTGGGGCAGCACGTACCTCGCCATCCGGTTTCTGGTCGAAACGGTACCGCCCGTGTTCGCGTCGGGTGCCCGCAACTTCATCGCCGGGGCCATGTTGTTCGCCTGGGCGAAAATCCAGTCCCCGAACATCCGCCTCACCCGCCGCGACTGGTTGGTGTCGGGCCTGGCGGGCATCCTGATGCTCACCATCGGCAACGGGGGCGTCACCATCGCGGCAGCCTGGGTACCGTCGGGGTACGCCTCGCTCTTTTCGGCCCTGGTGCCCGGCTGGCTGGTGCTGCTGCAACTCCGCGAGGGCGTGCGGCCCACGGCGGCGGTGCTGCTGGGCCTGCTGCTGGGGCTGGTCGGCGTGGCCCTGCTGCTGGGCCTCGATCACCTGGCCCTGACGGGGGCCGAGGCGTACTTTGGCTGGGGGGTGTTCTCGCTGCTGGTGGCCACGCTGGGCTGGAGCGCTGGGGTGATGGTGGCGAAACGGGGCGGGCTGACGCACCCGGCGGCCTACATCGCCGGGATGCAGATGCTCGTCGGCGGCACCACGGCCCTCCTGCTGAGCGCAGCCCTCGGCGAGTGGAACGGCTTCGACGTGGGGGCCGTAACCGGCAAGTCGCTCACGGCGTTTTTGTACCTGCTCACCGTCGGGTCGCTGATGGCCTTCACGGTGTTCGGCTGGCTGTCGAAAGTCGCCCCGCCGACGCTCGTAGCGACCTACACCTACGTCAACCCGCTGGTGGCGATTCTGCTCGGCTGGGCGCTGGCGGGCGAAAGCCTCAACCCGCAAATGCTGCTGGCTACCGGGCTGATTGTGGGGGCCGTGGTGCTGATTACCTACGGGCAGCGGGCGGCGCGGGCGGTGGAAACGCTGGAACCGAAAAATGTAAAATGAAAAACCGCAAAACCGAAAAAGGAAGAAGCAATGTTGTCTTTCTACTTTTTCATTTTGCGATTTTTCATTTTACATTTTTCGGTTCTAAAGCATCGCCTCCCTCACCTTCACGTCAAACACCCCCGTCAGCACCTGCCCGGCGCGTTTGACCTGCACCCAGACGCGGTAGGTGCCCGCCTGGGGGAAGGCGTAGGGAAACTCGACGGCGTGGCCCGCGTGGGCAGACCCGGCGGCGTGGTTCATCGCAGGCATCATCACGCGATTGCGCTCGGTTTCCGGCAAGGATTTCAACTTCGCCAGGTACGTGTCGATGCTGTCGCGGAAGCGCTTCGGGGCCGGGTCGTGGTAACTGCGGGTGGTGTCCCTGATGCGCGTGCTGAGGGAGGTTTCGGCGGCCATCGAGTAGGTGCCCACCGGGTGGAGGTGGATGTACACGCCGCCGTCCGACCGGACGAGCACCATGTGCCCGGCCATGCCGAGGTAGGGGTCGAGGGCGGCGGGCTTGCCTTGCGGGTCGTTGACGGCAAAGCGCATCGTGTACAGCTTCCCGGCTTCGAGTTCGGAGCCGGGTTTTTCTTCCCAAACCATCGTCGAACCGTCCGAAAGTTTCACCGGCTCGCCGGGTTTGCCGCAGGCAGCGATGTTGGCGTCGAGTTTCGGTGCCGACGTTTGGCCCAGGGCGTTCGTGACCAGAAAACTGTCGTCCGAATCAAGCATCGGGGCGGTTGAAACCGCCGACGCGGACAGGTCGAGCGTGTCGGTCATCGTTTCGGCGAAGCCCGAATTGTACACGATGTCGGCGTACACGAGGTACTTCCCGGCGGGCAGACCGGGCAGGCGGCTGCCGAAAGTCAGCGAGTCGCGGCGCTCCGGGTGCAGGTGGGCGAAGGCGTCGAGGCCGGGCGTACGCACCAGGAACAGGTGCATCAGCTTGCCGTGGTCGGGCACGAGGTAGCTTGCCCGGTGGATGCGGCTGCGGCGGTTGGCGTGCAGGTTGGTGGTGTCGAATCGCAGGGTCAGGGCGTTGTTTTGCACCGCCGTTTGAATCGGCGTGGGGCGAAACAGGTTGTCGGTGCGGTACTCATCGGCCCAGGAATTCCACCAGGTGCGCCCGCCGGTCAGGGCCAGCACGAGCACCACCGCCGCCAAGCCCATCCCGACGAGCCGTTTGCGCTTCAGCGAAGCCGGTTTCGCCTGACCCGGTGCCAGCAAGCCTTCCGACACGCTGCTGCCGATGATGGTCACCATCAAAATCACCAGCAGCAGACCAAGCACGGCGAGCGCCGCGCCCATCCCGGCGGGCATGGTGCGCTGGGCCGTCGCCACCGACACGACGGGCACTACGAGTTCCTGCCTGCCATCCGGCCCGTCGAGGAGCAGTTGTACGCTCGACGAGCCGCTGTCCATGAGCCACACGAAGCCCTCGAGCTGGTTGGGCTGGCCCTTCACGGGCAGCAGTTCGTCGTGGGTCGGCGCGCCTTCGTCGCCGGAGCGAAAGTACACGGGCCGGGCCAACACGCTCGAAAGGCGGCCTTTTTCGACAAAAACCGTGACGCGGGCGGTGCCGGGCACCACGTCGGGGGGCATCACCTGCACCACGAGCTGGTACGGCCCCGCTTGTTTCTGGACAATCACGCCGGGGCTGCCGACGTGGGCCAGGGCGGGGAAGGAAACGGCGAGGAGAAGGAGAAGACGGAAGAATTTCATTTTTGGTGTAGAGAATGTTCAATTTTCAATGCACAATTCTCAATGTTCAATAAATCGATTTTCAGAGTTTAACATTGAAAATTGAGCATTGAAAATTGAACATTAATACCTGCCTTTCACCGCTGCACCTTCCGCATCCAGTTGCCCCACCACAGCCCGATGCGGGCCGAAACGAAGGCACCCACCAGCGCTTTGCCGATGCCCAGCGCGAAGTCCGGGGCCGGTTGGAGCAGGCTGGGGTGAAATTTATAGCGGTACTCCCAATCGGGCGGGTTGCCGTAGGCCCAGGCGTCGGAGAAGAAAAACCAGTTGCGGGCCAGGGGCGAGGTGTGCAGGAATTCGCCGAACACCCACTGCACTGGCAGCAGAAGCCCCACAAATACCAATGCAGCAAGAGCCGCCAGCGCCCAGTCGTTCAACTTGCCCCGCACCCGCCGCGTGAGCAGGTCGAGGGCGAAACCGGGCACGATGAACAGAATTGGGAACATGAACGCCTGGTAGTGCGTGATGGGGTTGAGCACCGGCCCGAGTTTGGGCGTGGCCGGGAACAGGGGCAAAATCCAACTCGGAATCAGGAGCGCCAGCGTGTACACCGCCGTGATGGTCGTCAGCGGAAAGCGCAGCAGCGAGGCCCGGCCTACGGCCAGGAGGAAAAACGGAAACGCCACCGCCGCGTTGACGTAAAACGAGGAATGGTGCATCCGCCACTGGCCCAGTTCTTCGGACAGCAGCACGTACAGCACGGCCAGCAGCAGCCCCGCCGAAACGCCGAACATCAGCCGGATGCGCCGGGACTGGGGCGACGTGGCCAGCGCGTCGCGGTTGCGATTTTGCAGGGCCAGCACGCCAATCATCGCCCCGAACTGCACCGTCATCATGCCCAGCAGGAGCACGGTGTGCGGCGGGGTCAGAATCTGCACGTCGAGGCCGTAGGTGTTGTGCCACCAATCGTCGAAGGGGGCCGACGTGAGCATGGCCAGCGCCCCCCACACGCAGAACAGCGCGCCGAGCGAACCGTAAAACACGCCCCAGAAGTGCACCGAAGCGGGCCGGTCGGGGTGGTTTCGGCGAAAGGTCAAATCCAGAATCTGGTAGCCCGAAAACAGCCCGGCCACCACGGCCCCGACGTACATGAGAACGTGCGGGGGCGAAAACAGCCCGTCGCGACCGATGCTCATGTGCCACATGATGTCCCAGAGCAGGCCCCATACGATGCAGAGCGAGGAAAACACGACGGCGTACACGTACACGGGAATGCCTAGCCGCCAGTCGGTGGCGCGGGCAACGGCGGGCGTACCGACGCCCGTCAGCGGAGTGGAAAGCGTAGAGGACATGAAAAAAAGAGGGTTTCATTCGGGCAGATGCACGAAGCTACCGAAAAGTTGCGTCCCGCCGCGCACTTTGCGTAATTCGGAACCGGAAAAGCCAGCCCTTGCCATGTCAACCCAACCGCAGCCGTACATCTCGCCTGAAGAATACTTGCGCCGGGAGCGCGAAGCGCCCTACAAAAGCGAGTATTTCCAGGGGATGATTTACCCCATGGGCGACCGCGAGGGCGACACGCCCGAAGCAATGGCGGGAGCCACGACCGAGCACAATCGCCTCAAAAGCAACGTGGAATTTATACTGCGCTCCCACCTTCGCAAACGCGGGGGGTGCGAAACGTTTTCCAGTGACCAACGCGTGCACATTCCCGAAAATGGCCTTTTTACCTACCCGGACGTGGTTGTGTTGTGCGGAAAAATCGGCGCTTCCGACGACGACGAAGACAGCCTCGTGAATCCAACCGTCATCGTCGAGGTGCTTTCCAAGCGCACGGCCTCGTACGACCGGGGCGAGAAATTTCAGTTGTACCGCCACATTCCAACCCTGCGGGAATACATCTTGGTTGATTCCCGGAAGGTGGCCGTAACCCTGCACCGAAAAACGGAAGCAGGCCCCTGGATGCTGGTCAGCGAGGTCAACCGATTCGATGATTCGATTTTTCTTGAAAGCCTCGCTTGCTCTTTGCCCCTGCGCGAAATCTACCTGAACTCCAACCTCACCGACAGCCTCTACATCCTCCGCGAACCATGACGTTTTCTCCCACGATTCCGCTCTTTTTCTGCACCCTGACCGCGTTGGCCCAAACCGAAATCCCGCTCTACCCCGGCCCGCCGCCCAATGCCAAACCCGGCGTTTCCATTACCGAAAAACGAGACGTGGACCCGAAAAGCGGCATCCTGCGCATTTCCAACGTCCAGACGCCCACGCTGACGGTGTTCAAACCCGCCAACCCCAACGGCACCGCCGTGGTGGTGTGCCCCGGCGGCGGCTACTACATCCTGGCCGCCGGGCACGAGGGCACCGACGTGGCCAAGGCCCTCAACGAATTTGGTGTGACCGCCTTCGTGCTCAAGTACCGCCTGCCCACGAGCGGGGTGTTTGAGAACGACGAAATCGGCCCGCTTCAGGACGCCCAGCAGGCCCTGCGCGTGGTGCGGCAGCGGGCGAAGGAATTCGGCGTCAACCCCGACCGCGTGGGCATCCTGGGTTTTTCGGCGGGCGGGCACCTGGCCTCCACCGCCGCGACGCACTTCGCCACGCCCGTTGGCACCAGCGACCCCACGAACGTAAGGCCCGATTTTGCCGTGCTGATTTACCCGGTGATTTCCTTCCTACCACCCATCGCCCACACGGGTTCGGCGAACGGGTTGTTGGGAAAAGATGCGTCGGAAGAAAAAAAGCGGCTGTACTCCAACGAGTTGCAGGTAACGGAGCAGACCCCACCGGTGTTCCTCGTTCACGCGGCGGACGACGGGGGGGTGCCGTTTGAAAACAGCCTCGAATTCGCCAAAGCCTGCCGGGCGAAGAAGGTGCCTGTCGAACTGCACGTGTACCCCGGCGGCGGCCACGGCTTTGGCCTCGTCAACAAAACCACCCCCGACCGCTGGATGGACCGGTTGCGGAATTGGATGGTTTCGATGGGGTGGGCGAAGTAGCCTTGCCCGTCTTCCAAAAAATGCAACTACGGCATCGTAGGGGCAACCCTTGCGGTTGCCCGTGGCGTCGTTGGCAGGCCCAGGGTAACCGCAAGGGTTGCCCCTACGATGTTTTAGCGTGAAAAGCCGCTGTTTACCCAAAGCGGGTAAACAGCGGCTTTTCACGCTAGCACCCCCGTCGGGCGGCTGGCGGGGAAATGTGCGGGGTGCCGTCCGGCGGGTATCACCGGGAAGCACCTTCCTACCCAACCCCCTACCGCGCCACGACGCCCGCCGAACGCGCCGGGGTTGTTTCGGGGAAAATTTCCAGGAACACCTTCCGCACCTGCGTCCGCAGGGCCGCTTCGTCGGCGGGGCTGGCGGTGCTTTCGAGGACGTTGAAGTAGAGAATCCGGTCGTGGGGCAAATCGAAAATCACGGTCCCGACCTGTATTTTTTCTTTGGAAAGATTCAGGGCCTGCGTCAACCGGGGCTGGTGAACGGGGTCGTTGCCCGTCGAGCCGAAGGTCAGGGCCAGGCGGCCCGCCGTTTTCACCGATTCCCAGGCAAAATTTCCCGCCGTCCGCGAAAAACCTTCCTGGAAAAAGCCCACGGCGTAGTCAAGGTGGGCCGTTTCCATCACCTCGCGCACCACGCCGGGCAGGTGCGCCTCGGCCACGGCCCGGTGCCGGGGCACGAGGCCCCGGAGGGAAAACGAATGGCGTTCGGCCAACCCCTGAAACAGCCCCGCCAGCACGCCGTCGAGTTGCCGCTGGGTGTCCGCTTCGGGCCGGAGCGGTACGCTGACGCAGGCCCGGCTGAGGTGTGAAAATTCGTCGAGCAGCACGCCCGTGGCAAAGCGGGTCAGGAGCGGGTCGTAGCTGCCCCCGGTGCCGGTTTCGATGACCTGCACGTGGCTGAGGGGCCGGAACACGCCGAGGCGCTGGATGGATGGGGGTTGGGAAACCCTTGAAACGGTTTTGTGCGACGAGCAGCCGCCCGCCAACAGGAGCACCGCCGCCGCGAGCGGGAGGTAGAAATTGGCCATGAAGAAGATGGGTTAGGGTTACTTTCCGAAAAATAGAAATCATTTCCCAAACCGCTTCTACCCAACCTCCTAACTTTTTTAAACCGGCCCACCCGCGCGCAGGCCGGCGTTGAGCCGGTCGGCGTCGCGGTCCATCTGCGTTTTGATGTCGGCCAGCGCCGCCTTGAAAGCCCGCACGCTCGACGCCCGCGCCGCGTCGTCCGGGGCATAGCCCCAGTAGGCCGCGACGGGCACCGCAGCCTGGCCGTAACCGCTGTACCGCCCCAGCGAACGCCGCTGGGCGTCGAACACCTCTACTTCGACCTCCATCCACCGGCGGCTTTGCCCGGCGGGGTAGCCCAGCAGGTTGGGCGTGAACAGCAGCACCGCCGACGACACCAGCCACAACGCCCCCGGCCGGTGCCGTTCGGCGATGACCCGACACACGGCGTAGCCGTAGCGGTCGCCCCCGGCGCGGGTCAGGTTTGATTTCACTTCCCGCTCGTACACCACGTTCAGGTCCTGAAACACCGGCGGCGGCAGCGGCGGGCCGTAGGGCGTCGGGGCCGCACCGAGCAGCACGGGTTCGAGCGCAGGCAGGGGATTTTGGAGGGGCGAGCCGGGTTTCAGCTCCGAAAACTGGAAGGGTTTGCAGGAAAAAAGGCCCAGGGCCAGGAGCAGCACGGGCAGATTGACGGCATTTTTCATGGCGACGTTCGGGATGAGGCCGTCAAGTTCGCCGCCGGGGCGATTGCTTCGCCGGGGTTAACAATTTTTAACCGGGGGGCGTCCACCCAGGTCCACAGCGCGGGCGTGATCAGGCAGCCAAAAAAATGACCCATCACCTGACCCGGCCACCCGGATTGCTGTCAGAAAAGATACCCCTACTTTTGCAATTCGCCTTCCCCGCCGTGGGCCATTCCCCTCACCCGATGAAAACCATCATCGAACCCTTCCGCATCAAGTCCGTCGAACCGATTCGGTTCACCACCCGCGAGGAAAGGCAAATCCTCCTGAGGGAAGCCCACTTCAACCCCTTCCTCCTCCACGCCGACGACGTGCTCATCGACCTGCTCACCGACAGCGGCACCTCCGCCATGAGCAGTCGGCAGTGGGCGGCCCTCCAACTCGGCGACGAGAGCTACGCGGGCAGCCCCAGTTTTTTCAAGTTTGAAAACGCCGTGCAAAAGATTACGGATATGCCCTTCGTGATTCCGACCCACCAGGGCCGGGCGGCGGAGAAAATCCTGTTCGGGATTTTAGGGGAAAAAGGGAAATACGTGGTGAGCAACACGCTTTTCGACACCACCCGCGCCAACGTGGAATTCAGCGGGGCCGAGGGCGTGGATTTGGTCATTCCCGAAGGCAAAAATCCGGGGCTGATTCACCCCTTCAAGGGCAACCTCGACGTACCGGCGCTGGAAAGTTTCATCGAAGAAAAAGGCGCGGAGGCCATCCTGATGGTCATCCTGACCGTCACCAACAACTCCGGCGGGGGCCAGCCGGTGAGCATGGAAAACGTGAAAGCCGTGAGTGCGGTGTGCCGGAAGCACGGCATTCGGTTTTTCATCGACGCCTGCCGGTTCGCCGAAAACAGTTACTTCGTCAAGCTCCGGGAGCCGGGTTACGCCGAAAAAACCGTCCTCGCAATCGCTCAGGAACTGTTCAGTCTCGCCGATGGCTGCACGATGTCGGCCAAAAAAGACGCCTTCGCCAACATCGGCGGCTTTCTGGCGATGCGCGACGAGGCTTTGGCCCAGCACTGCCGCAACCTGCTCATCGTGACCGAGGGCTTCCCCACCTACGGCGGTCTCGCGGGCCGCGACCTCGAAGCGATTGCCGTGGGGCTGGAAGAAATTCTGGACGAAGACTACCTCCGCTACCGCCTCCGCAGCACCGAATATTTGGGCGAAAAACTCACCGCCGCCGGGGTGCCCCTCGTGCTGCCCACGGGTGGCCACGCCGTGTACCTCGACGCGCGGGCGTTTCTGCCCCGGATTCCCGTGGACCAATTCCCCGGTCAGGTGCTGGCCTGCGCGCTCTACGAAGCGGGCGGCATCCGGGGCTGCGAAATCGGCAGCGTGATGTTCGGGAAAAAGGACGAAGCCGGAAACCTGATTCCCAGTCCGATGGACCTCGTGCGCCTGGCCATTCCCCGCCGGGTGTACACCCAAAGCCACATCGACTACGTGGCCGAGGTGATTCTGGAGGTTTTTGAACACCGCGAATCCCTCCGAGGCCTCCGCTTCACCTACGAAGCGCCGATGTTAAGGCATTTTACGGCGCGCTTCGCGCAAACGGAATCGTAGGTGCAACCCCGGGCGGCGTTCCGCTTGCGGTTGCCCGGAGCGGAGGCGGTCCAACGACGCCACAGGCAACCGCAAGGGTTGCCCCTACGAAAAACAATGGGCAAACCGTCAGTTCTGCGCCTCAATGCGCTGCACTTCTTCCTTGCCGTTATACACGACCACGTCCTTGCCCGTTGCGACGGTTTTCGGGATGGCCACGAGCGTGACGGGCTGGCGGGTGAACGACTCGGTCTCGCTTTCGGGCTTCATTTTGTAGTTCACCATCAGCGTCTGGCCCTTCTGGGCCACGTTCATCGAAAGCATCGTGGGTTGCTTCGTTTTCGGGGCAGCGAGGGCCACGACGGTCTCCTTCTCGAAGTTCACCGCTGAGGGTTTCAGGCTGGCGGTGGCCGCCATGCCAAAGGCATTTTTGAAGGCTTCTTCGTTGTCGAACACCCACACGTAGGGCTTTTCGGCGGCGTCTTTCACGTTGCTTTTCAGGAAGTAGCCTTCGAGCGGGCGGGCTTTGACGGCCTTCTGGGCCAGGGTGGCGAGCGGCAGGCCGAGGGCCAGCAGCAGGGTGAAAACGGGCAGCTTCTTCATGAGAAATTAGGGTTTGGTTGGCGAAAAACTCCCGCCGCTGCGGTGCGGCGGTTAGCGCCAAAACGGGTTTTTCGGGAAAAATTGTACAAACCGAAGCCGCGTTCGGGCCAAAACGCCCGCCGTTTTCCACCCCGAAGGGCTACCTTTGCGGCGGTTGTCTGAACCGCGATTGGCCGGGATTTTAGGATGTTCAGGATGAAATGCAAAAGCAGGATTAAATCTTGTGAATCCTAAAATCCTGGCCAATCGCGGTTCAGACAGCCATCCGACTTTTCAAGTGGATTACGCGGCGGAAAAGCTGATTCATGCATCGGCTGTATTCGTAATTCGTAATTCGTAATTCGTAATTGACAACATGTCCCAAGTCGCCGAAGCCCTTCCCACCGTCGAAACTGCCAAGAAACTGGGCCTGCTGCCCGAGGAATTCGACCGCATCCACGCCATCCTCCAGCGCCCGCCCAACTTCACCGAACTGGCCATTTTTTCGGTCATGTGGTCGGAGCACTGCTCGTACAAAAACTCGATTGCCTGGCTGAAAAAACTCCCCCGCGACTCCCCCCGGATGCTCGCCAAAGCGGGCGAAGAAAACGCCGGGCTGGTGGACCTCGGCGACGGCATCGGGTGCGCGTTCAAGATTGAATCGCACAACCACCCCTCCGCCCTCGAACCTTACCAGGGCGCGGCCACGGGCGTCGGCGGCATCAACCGCGACATTTTCACGATGGGCGCCCGGCCCATCGCCCAACTGAATTCGCTGCGGTTCGGCAACCTGAGTTTGCCGAAAACCAAGCGCCTGCTGAAAGGCGTCGTGAAAGGCATCGGCGACTACGGGAACGCGTTCGGCATCCCAACCGTGGGCGGCGAGGTATTTTTCGACGATTGCTACAACGTCAACCCGCTCGTCAACGCCTTCTCAGCGGGCATCGTGAAGGCGGGAAAAGTGGCCAAAGCGACCTCCTACGGCGTGGGCAACCCGGTGTTCATCGTCGGTTCGGCCACGGGCAAGGACGGCATCGGCGGGGCTTCGTTCGCCTCCGAAGACATTTCCGCTGGCTCCGAGGCTAAGCTCCCCGCCGTGCAGGTGGGCGACCCGTTTCAGGAAAAATTGCTCCTCGAAGCCACCCTCGAAATCATCGAAACCGGCCACGTCATCGGCATTCAGGACATGGGCGCGGCGGGCATCATTTGCTCGACCTCCGAAATGAGCGCGAAGGGCGAGCACGGCATGGAAATCAACCTCGACCTCGTACCCACGCGCCAGGAGAACATGCGGGCCTGGGAAATCCTGCTCTCCGAATCGCAGGAGCGGATGCTCGTGGTGGTGGAGCGGGGTTACGAGCCGGTGATTCTCCGCATTTTCGAAAAATGGGACCTGCACTGCGCCCAAATCGGCACCGTGACCGACACGAAGCGCCTGCATTTCTACCGCGACGGCGAACTCGTGGCCGACGTGCCCGCCGACGACCTCGTGCTCGGCGGCGGCGCGCCCGTGTACCACCGCGAGTACCGCGAACCGGCGTATTTTCAACAGTTCAAGCAATTCGACATCAGTTCGGTGCCCGACGTTTCGGGCAGCGAGGAGTTGAAAGCCGTGGCGAAACACCTCCTCTCCCACCCCAACATCGCCTCCAAAAAGTGGGTGTACGAGCAGTACGACAAAACCATCGGGGCCAGCACCCGCACCGTCAACGCCCCCGCCGACGCCGCCGTGGTGCAGGTGCGCGGCACCGACAAGAGCATCGTGATTACGGTGGACTGCAACGCCCGCTACGTCAACGCCGACCCCGAAGTGGGCACGGCCATCGCCGTCAGCGAGGCGGCCCGCAACATCGTCTGCGCGGGGGGCGAGCCGCTGGCGATTACCAACAACCTCAATTTCGGCAACCCGTACAACCCCGAAGTGTACTGGCAGTTCGTGGGCGCGATTCAGGGCATGAAGCGGGGCTGCGAAAAATTCGGCACGCCCGTCACCGGCGGCAACGTGAGTTTTTACAACCAGTCCGCCGACGGCGGGCCGGTGTTCCCCACGCCCACCATCGGGATGCTCGGCGTGATGGAAAAGCCCGACAACCTGATGACGCTCGACTTCAAAGCCCCCGGCGATTTCATCTACCTCATCGGGCTTTCGCAGAACGACATCGCCACATCTGAGTACCTCTACAGCTACCGGGGCGTGAAAGCCTCGCCCGCGCCCGTGTTCGACCTCGACGAAGAAGCCCAGGTGCAGAACGTGGTGAAGGATTTGATTCAAAACCACCTCATCCAGTCGGCCCACGACGTGTCCGACGGCGGGCTGTTCGTCACGCTGGCCGAGTCGGCCCTGCCCCGCAACCTGGGTTTCTCGGTAAAAACCGACCGCCGGTTCCGCAAAGACGCCTTCCTCTTCGGCGAAAGCCAGAGCCGGGTGGTGGTGAGCGTGTACCCGGAGCACGAAGCGGCGTTTGAGAAGGCGCTGCTCGGCCACAACGTGAGCTTTGAACTCCTCGGCACGGTGACGGCCTCGGGCCTGGTCGTGGACGGCGAGGAAATCCTTTCCACCGCCGAAGCGAAAGACGGCTACGACAACGGGCTGGAGCGGGCGCTGCTGGGGTAAGCCCCTTTTCCACTGCGTCGTTGCATTGTTTCGCCTCGCCAGCGCGTCATTTAGGGGCTTTTTGAGGGCTTTTTTGTTTTCCCCCTTTCGCATGTCGCAAACGCTCCCGCTTCGGTGGGCCGCGATACGACCAGCTTTGAATTTGCCGTCGTCACTGTCAGATTATCCTCCGACAAGGTTAGGAACACCGTTCTCCATGTCAAAAACACCCTTATCGACATGGAAGAGCTTGATGTGCACGTCGAAAACGCCCATGTCAAGAACGAAAACGGTCTCGTCAATCACGATAATGGTCTGGTCAATCAGGAAAACGCACTCATCAATCAGGAAAACGCACTCATCAATCAGGAAATCGCACTCATCAATCAGGAAAACGCACTCATCAATCAGGAAAACGCACTCGGCAATCAGGAGAACGCACTCACCAATCAGGAAAATGCACTCGGCAATGTTGAAAAGTGCGATGTCGATGTCATAGAGTCCATCGTCGATGTTATTTAGTACGATGTTGAGGTCGTAGAGTGCGATGTTGAAATCAAAAAGTGCAATGTCAAAGTCATTTAGTGCGTCGTCAATGTCAAAAAGTGCAATGTTGAAGTTGTAGAGTGCGATGTTGAAGTCAAAAAGTGCGATGTTACTATCGCCGAGGGCCTTTTTCCGATTAAAAAGGCAAAATACCACTAAAAAACCCCCGGCGTGGGGGTTGCCGGGGGTGTTGACGAGTTCAGAAAGGGCCGTTCAGGCGGCGTAGGCCCCGGCGTCGGTGGGGCGGAGCAGGGCGAGCGTGGCGAGGGTATCGAGGAGGGGCTGCACGGCGGCGGGGCGGAGTTTCCCGAACCGGCCAGCCACCTGCGTGGCGGTGAGCGGCTCCCCGGCGCTGCGGACGACCTCGCGCACGGCCTGCATTTGCTGGGCCAGTTCCTTCGGCCAGGGCTGCGGCCCGGCGGCGGAGGTCATAGGTTCGATTCCTTTTGCTTCCACTTCCGACAATCCCAGCCCAAGCTGCTGCTGGCCCGGTGCCTGGTAGGCGGGGCGGAGGTAGCGCACAAGCCCAGCTTCTTCCTCGCGGGCGCGTTCGTGGTTGAGCCGCACGAGGCGGGTTAGAATTTCGGCTTCGGGCAAATCGACCGGCCAGCCGTAGGCGTCGGCCACGGCGGCGTCAAGCTGCTGGTGAAGGCTCTGCACCACCGAGGCGAGGCCCTGCTGGTGGGTTTGTTGCTCTTTGGCATTCAGCGGCTCGCCCGTGCGGAGTTTTTCCACGACGTTGTACAAATCCGTCAGCGTGAGGGTGGGGTGCTGGGCCTGCTGGCGCTTGCGGTGGGCGTCCAACTGCTCGGCCAGGTCGCGGATGCGGTCTTTTTGGGCGTCGGTGGGGTCGGGGAAGGGGAAGGTTTGGAAACAGCGGGAACTTGGGTAAACGGGACGGTCTTCCAATGTGCTCCCAGTGGCTAATGCCCAAACAATATGAGTGTGGCTGGAAAGAATACCCAGGTGATACGCATCATCGAGAGCAATTACAACGATTTTATGGTCAGGTGTTACTTCAATTTCTACGAATTGAAAGAAGCGATGCTTGGCAGTTTCGACAGTTGCAATGTATCTATTGAGACTTAAACCTTTAAGGGCGCTTCGTAACCCTTTTCGTGTTTCCCCAAACTCCCACCAGACTTCCTTCAGCTTTTTCCGATTGTTTACATCCCGTTCCGGCTTGACGTGTGTGAAAAGATGCTGGTAGATTTCGGGAAAACGCTGAATGATTTCGGCTTCGGTCAATCCGAACATATCAATCAGAAAGACCCCGCGCGGGCGGGCGGTTAAATCTTTGCCGTTGCGGTAGGGACGAATGCGGGCTTCGAGGCCGGGAATCCTTCCCAACCCCAGCGTTTTGGCTTCTTCTTCCGAAACGATGAATCCCGAACCCGCGAGCATCATGCCGTTGCTCGTGATGCCGGTGTTGGCTTTGAGGGTTTCGGCCCCGGCCACGTCGGCCCCCACCGTGAAGTCGGCGTTGAGGGTGCCTGCCGTTTCCGAAAGCACCACCTCGTGGGCGTCGTCGGCGTCGGTGGCGGTTTCGCGGGTTACGGTGGCGAGGGTGCCGGGGAGTTTGCCCGCCCGCGCCACGCTCATGGCGATGCGTACGGCGGCACCCTGGGCGCTGTCCACCCAGGGGTGGTCGGGAATGGCGAAAGTGAGCGACAAATCACCGTCGAGGTGCCGCTGAATCACGCGGCGGTTGAAAGTCTGGGTGATGGAATTGGTGGTGATGAAGCCAAACGCCTCGGTTTTGCCGCTTGCCACGGCCTCGGCGGCTTTGTCCCACCAATACATCACCAAATCCGACGATTCGGGCACGCGGCCCTTGTAGGTTTTGCGGAGCGCCTCCACGTAGGCATCGCCGAGGGCACCGCGCATGGCCTTGTCGCCCACGAAGGGCGGATTGCCGACGATAAAATCGGCCTCGGGCCACTCGGCGGGGTGGAGGTTTTCAAAACCCTCGTCGTGCGCGAGCACCGCGTCCTGCTGGTGGATGTTCTCGTACTCGTCGAGGAGGGGTTCGCGGAGTTGGCTGGGGCCGTGGGTGCGCAGGTGCCACTGGAGGTAGCCGATTTTGAGCACCACGTCGGCAATGGCCGCCGCGCGGGGGTTGAGTTCCAGCCCCAGCAACTGGCGCGGGCCGACGGTCGTGCCCCCGCCCAACTCCAGCAGCCCCGCCTGCCCGAAGGCGTTGACGGCCGCCAGCACCTCGCCTTCGAGCCGCTTGAGGTGTTCGAGCGTCACGTACAGGAAATTGCCCGAACCACAGGCCGGGTCGAGGATGCGCAACCCGGTGAGGCGGTTCAGGAAGCGGACGAGTTCGGCGCGGGCTTCTTTCGGGTTGCCTTCGTCGAGGCGGCGGGCGCTGGCGGCCTGGGCCGCCGCCCACTCGCGGCGCAGGGGTTCGAGCACGGTGGGCAGCACCAGCCGCTCCACGTAGCGGCGGGGGGTGTAGTGCGCCCCGAGGCGGTGGCGCTCGCGGGGGTCGAGAGCGCGTTCGAGCAGGGTGCCGAAAATGGCCGGTTCTACGGCGGTCCAGTCCATTTCGGCGGCTTTCAGGAGCAGGCTCATCTGCCCTTCGGTGAGGGGCAGGGCCGTGGCGTCGTGGAAAAGTTTGCCGTTGAAGCGGCGCAGGCGGGCCTTGAGGTCGGGCGAAAAGCCGCCCGTGTCCATCGTGCGCCAGAGGCTTTCGAGGGCATCGGGCAGAAACTCCCGGAGGTCGGGCTGGGCGTACTGCCGGAGCATTCCGGTGAAGGATTCCTTCGGGATGAGGCCCACGTCTTCCGAAAACATGGTGAACAGGCAGCGCATCAGGAACTGCGCCACCGCGTCGGGGGCGTGCCCGGCGCGCTCCAGTTGCGCCGACACCCCGGCGAGGTACCCGGCCAGTTCGCGGGTCACGCGGGCGGCGCGGCGGCTGGGGTCGAGGTCGCGGGGGGCCTCAAAAATGGCTTTCAACATCGCCCTTGTGTTCTCGTCGGCCAGTTTGGCCAGGGGCAGGCGGTACGAAGCCTGGTCGGGAAACGGCACGAACGCCTCGCCGACGCCGGTGAAGTTGGCGTAGAGGTCGAGGCAGTAGCCCACGTCGGCCACGAGCACGAACAGCGGGCGGGGTTCGCCGTCGGGCAGGGCGCGCAGGTAGCCGAGGGCCTGCTGGCGGGCGGCCTGCATCATCTGCTCCCAGCGGGCGGTGCCGCGCAGGGCGTGGCCGGTGCGGCGGCGTTCGGGCGGAAGGCCGAGTTCGGCGCGTTCGGCGGCTTTCTGCTGGTCGGGCGTGTCGGTCCCTTGCTTGGCTTCGAGGATGAAACAGCCGCGTTTGTAGAGGTCGATGCGGCCGGTGCTACGTTTGCCGCCGTCGTTAAATTCCACGGCCCGTTCGAGCACGTAGGCGTCGTGGGCGGGGTTGTCGGTAGTGGGGTCGGGGCGCGGCACGCCGATGAGGTCGCAGAGGTCTTGCAGGAAGAGGCCGTAGTTGGCGCGTTCGGCACCGCCCGCCGGTCGCCAGCGGGCTTCAAAGTCGGGATAGGTCACGGGAAAGGGGAATCGGGCGGTTGGGAATTGGCCGCAAGCAACGCAAACGGGCGGGGATTGGCAAGGGCGGGGAACAGCTAATTTTATCGTAGGGGCAACCCCGGGCGGCGTTCCGCTTGCGGTTGCCC
>ERZ1066118.282-NODE-282-length-52285-cov-34.754949_pt1 | contig 52285 bp, 59 predicted proteins | sample MGYA00382765_ERZ1066118 | MGnify/ENA primary metagenome ERZ1066118 (study PRJEB33369, sample SAMEA5778348) | biofilm metagenome | biome: Industrial cooling water; feature: Water cooling tower basin; material: Biofilm | place: United Arab Emirates | collected...
TCAGGCGTCCTGCGCCGCCCCCCCGATGTCGTCGAAGAGCGAGTTGATCTCGAACTCCGCCTGCGCCTCGGCCTCGGCGGCCAGGTCCTGGATGGACCGCCCGGCGGCCTGAAGCTCCGCCTCCTCGGGGCTGCGCGCCACGTTGACCCGGATGGCCGCGTCCACCTCCGGGTGCAGCCGCACCGTCACGCCGTGGATGCCCAGCTCCTTGATGGGCTGGACCATGACCACCTGCTTGCGGTCGAGCCGCGTGCCCTGCGCCTCCGCCGCCTCGGCCACGTCGCGGCCCGTGACCGACCCGTAGAGCGCACCCCCGTCGGAGGCCGAGCGGATCACCACCACCGTCAGCCCCTCGATCCGCGCGGCGGCCGCCTCGGCCTCCTTGCGGGTCTCCAGGTTGCGGGCCTCCAGCGTGGCCTTCTGCGTCTGGAAGGCGGCGATGTTGGACTCGCTCGCCCGCATGGCCTTGCCCTGCGGGAGCAGGAAGTTGCGCGCGAAGCCGGGCTTGACGTTGACCACCTCGCCCATCTGGCCGAGCTTGGCGACGCGCTCCAGGAGGATCACCTGCATCACTTCACCGCGTAAGGAAGGAGGGCGAGGAAGCGCGCGCGCTTGATGGCGGCCGCGAGCTTGCGCTGGTTCTTGGCCCCCACGGCGGTGATGCGCGAGGGGACGATCTTGCCGCGCTCGGAGATGTAGCGCTGCAGGAGCCGCGTGTCCTTGTAGTCGATGACGGGCGCGTCCTTGCCCTCGAAGGGGTCGGACTTGCGGCGGCGGAAGAAGGGTTTGGTCGCCATGTCTCTCTACCTCTCAGCGCCGGAAGCCGTCGCGCGGCGGCTCGCCGCGGAACCCGCCCTCGCGGGGGCGGTCGTCGCGGGGCCGGTCGTCACGGGGGGGCCGCCCGTCGCGGTCGCGGTCGCGGCCGTCGCGGTCGCGGCCCTCGCGCTCGTCGCGCTTCTGCATCTGCACCGACGGCCCCTCGCCGTGGGCGTCCACCTTGACGGTCAGGACGCGCATGACGTCCTCGTGGAGCCGCATCAGCCGCTCCATCTCCTGCACCGCCGCCGCCGGCGCGTCCGACCGCAGGAAGGCGTAGTGCCCCTTGCGGTTCTTGTTGATCCTGTAGGCCATGGTCTTGACGCCCCAGTACTCGGAGGCGCCCACCGTCCCGCCGTTGTCGGCGAGCACCGTGCCGAAGTGCTCGACGAGAGCCTCGGCCTGGGCGGTGGAGAGATCCTGGCGGGCGATGAAGACATGCTCGTAGAGAGGCATGGTCGCTCCTGAGGGGCGCGCTTCAAAGGGGGGGCCTTCCGCGCCCCGTCCCACGAGAGGTCGCGCCGATGAAGGTTCGTCGCGGAAGGATGGCGGCCCCTACACGCCCCGCGCGCCCGGCGCAACGGGGGCGGGCCCGTTAATCGCCCCGTCACCACTTCTCCCTAACCTCACCCCTCGCCCGCCCCAGTTCCGCCACCCCCCCGGGGCCACATGGCGCCCGAACGCCCCACCCCGGAGCCTCGCCATGCAAGCCCTCGCCTCCTTGCCCGCCCAGGACCGCGCCGCCCCCCCGCCCGCCTTCGCCGTGGAGGAGGCCTACTGGGGCTACGCCGTGCGCCCCGCCGACGCGGGCTCCTGGCCGCTCAGGCTCGCGCAGGGCCTGGCCTGGCTCGGCGGCATCGGCCTCGTCGTCCTGGCGGCGGGCCTCCTGATGGGGCCGGCCGTGGACCCCGCGCTCGACGCCATGCGCCAGGGCCTGGGCGCCGTCGCCGCCGCCGCCGCCGCGCTGCTCCTGTGGTTCGCCAGCCGCGGCTCGGTGGTGGAGCTGCAGGTGGACCTCGCCCGGGGCGAGCTGCGCGAGGCCGTGCGCAACCGCGCGGGCCACCCCACCGTGCTCGGCCGCCACGGCCTCGACGCCGTCGCCGCCCTCGAGATGGACCGCGGCCCCGGCCGCTCCGCCACCCTGTCGCTGCGCCTCCAGGGCTCGGACCGCCGCATCCCCGTGGCCTCCGGCCCCGTGGCGGACCTCGGCGCGCTCCTGCGCCGCCTCCAGGCCGACATCCTGCCCCCCCGCCAGACCATCCGCGTCCTGCCCCCCGAGGAGGAGGCGGCCGCCGACCCCGCCGTCCTCGACCGCGCCGCCTGACGCCGCCGGCCTCGTGGCCCCCCCGCCCCCCCCGGGGGGCGGCGCCTCCTTGCCCCATGGCCCCCGCCCGACTAGGACGGGCGGGGCTCACCACGGGGGGACCGGATGCGCGCGTGGCTCTTTCCGGGGCAGGGGGCCCAGGCCGTGGGCATGGGGCGCGACCTCGCCGCCGCCTACCCCGCCGCCCGGGCCGTCTTCGAGGAGGTGGACGACGCCCTGTCCGAGCCCCTCTCGCGCCTGACCTGGGAGGGCGACCTCGACACCCTCACCCTCACCCGCAACGCCCAGCCCGCCCTCATGGCGACCTCCCTGGCCGCCGTCCGCGCCCTGGAGGCGGAGGGCGCGCCCCTCTCCGCCGCCGCCTACGTCGCGGGCCACAGCCTGGGCGAATACTCCGCCCTCTGTGCCGCAGGCTCCCTCTCACTCGCCGACGCGGCCCGCCTCCTGCGCCTGCGGGGCGAGGCCATGCAGGCCGCCGTGCCGGTGGGCGAAGGCGCCATGGCCGCCCTCCTCGGCCTTGACTTCGAGTCCGCCGCGCAGGTCGCCGCCGAGGCCGCCTCCGAAGGCGGCGTGGTCCAGGCCGCCAACGACAACGACCCCGCCCAGGTGGTGGTCTCGGGCACCCGCGCGGCCGTGGAGCGCGCCGTCGCCATCGCCAAGGCGCGCGGCGCCAGGCGCGCCCTCCTCCTGCCCGTCTCCGCCCCCTTCCACTGCGCCCTCATGGCGCCCGCCGCCGCCGCCATGGAGGCCGCGCTGGCGGCCGTCCCCATCGCCCCCCCCCGCGTCCCCGTCATCGCCAACGTCCTGGCCGAGCCCGTCCCGGACGCCGCCGCCATCGCCCCCCTCCTGGTGCGCCAGGTCACGGGCTCGGTGCGCTGGCGCGAATCCGTCCTGTGGCTCGCCTCCGCCGGCGTGGCCGAGACCTGGGAGGTCGGCGCCGGCCGCGCCCTCTCCGGCATGGTCCGCCGCACCGCCCCCGCCCTCGCCACCCGCACGATCTCCACCCCGGCGGAGGCGGCCGAGGCCGCCGCCGCCCTCAACGCCTGAGGGCCCCCATGTTCGACCTCACCGGCCGCCGCGCCCTCGTCACCGGGGCCTCCGGCGGCATCGGAAGCGCCACCGCGCGGGCGCTGCACGCGGCGGGCGCCGCCGTGGGCCTCTCGGGCACCCGCGTGGCCCCCCTCGAATCCCTCGCCGCCGAGCTGGGGCCCCGCGCCCACGTGCTCCCCTGCGACCTCGCGGACGCCGCCGCGCTCGCCGCGCTCCCCGGCCAGGCCCAGGCGGCGCTGGGCGGCGTGGACATCCTCGTCAACAACGCCGGCATAACGCGCGACGACCTCCTCATCCGCATGGGCGACGACGCCTGGGACCAGGTGATCGCCGTCAACCTCACGGCCGTGGCGCGGCTGACCAAGGGCGTCGTGCGCGGCATGATGAAGGCCCGCTGGGGCCGCGTGGTCAACATCGGCTCCGTGGTGGGCCACACGGGCAACGCCGGCCAGGCCAACTACGCCGCCGCCAAGGCCGGCCTCGTGGGGCTCTCCAAGGCGCTGGCGGCCGAGCTCGCCGGGCGCGGCGTGACGGTCAACGTGGTGGCGCCGGGCTTCGTCGCCACGCCCATGACCGACAAGCTCGGCGGCGACCAGAAGGCGGCCATCCTCGCCGCCATCCCGGCGGGCCGCATGGGCGCGCCCGAGGAGGTGGCGGCGGCCGTCCTCTTCCTGGCCTCGCCCGAGGCCGCCTATGTCACCGGCGCCACGCTGCACGTCAACGGCGGCATGGCGATGGCCTGAGGGGCGTCAGGCCCTGACCCGCGCGGGGGCCGAGCCCAGGGCCATGTGCGGCCCCGCCCGGCGCAGCCGCATCCCCCGCGCCACGGCCCCTCCGGCGGCGGGCGGCCGCCGCCTCGCCCGCCCCGGCAGCATGGCGAGAAGCAGCGCCGCCGCCAGCAGCAGCAGCGCCACGGTGAAGGCGCGCTCCTCGGAGGGGAGGCGCGCGAAGGCCGCGAGGGCGTCTCGTGCGAGGTCCATGGGGCGGTCCTGCCAGGCGAAAGCGGCGCCGGCGCGGCGCGCGCGGGGGCATTCGGGGGCAGGGGGAAAGCGTTTGCGGCCGATCAATCTTCTGCTATGTCCCCCCCGACGAGGCCCCGGCCCCCGGCGGGGGCCCGGGCCACGCGCCGGTTCGGGCGCGCATCACCGCCGGGGGGCGCTCCAGCCCGCCCCCTGGCCAACCGACAGGCCCCCCGGACCCCGGGGCGCGAAAGACGAGGACAGGCAATGAGCGACGTCGCGGACCGCGTGCGCAAGATCGTGGTGGAGCACCTGGGGGTCGAGGAGGACAAGGTCACCGAGGGCGCCTCCTTCATAGACGACCTGGGCGCGGACTCGCTGGACACGGTGGAGCTGGTGATGGCCTTCGAGGAGGAGTTCGGCATCGAGATCCCCGACGACGCCGCCGAGACCATCCAGACCTTCGGCGACGCCGTGAAGTTCATCTCGGAGGCGCAGTAGGCCCCACCCCGTCCCCGGACGGCCCAGCGGCGCCCCCCGGGGCGCCGTTCGCGTCTCGGGGAGCCGTTGACGCCGCGGCGCCCGCGCCCGTAGCCTCCCCCGCGACGGCAAGGGCAGGGCGAGGGGGCGGACGATGCGGAGGCTGGCGCTCCTGGCGGCGACGGCGGCCCTGGCGGGCTGCGCGGCGGGCGGCCCCGGCGGGGGCATCGGCGACCCGGAGGCCCCGACCTTCGACGAGCTCCAGGCGGAGCTCGCGGCGCTCTCGGGCGAGTGGCTCGACCCGAACGGCAACCCGCTCGAACCGGCCGCGACCGTGCCCGCCTCGGGCGGCGCGACCTTCGGCGGGCCGGTGACCCTGGCGGTCCAGGGGGTCGAAGGGCGGCAGGTCCCCGAGATCGCGGGCGAGATGACCCTCGCCGTGGACTTCGGCGCGCAGTCGATCGCGGGCGGCGTCACGAACCTCGTGACCGAGTTCGGCGCCGTGACGGGCCCCGACGGCGCGGGCGCGCTCGCGCTGGCGGACGGGCGCATCGAGCCGCCGACCAACGACTCGGGGCCGGGCATCGCCGGCACCCTGTCGGGTGACCTGGAAGTGCCGGTCCAGGTCGAGGAGCCCGACGACTCGGCCTTCGTCGACCTCTCGATCGACGCGCGGGTCGGCGGCCTCTTCCTGGGCGAGCCGGGCGGGGGCGCCGGGGCGGGCGCGATGGACGGCTTCGTCGCGGGCGGGGCCTGCACGGGCCCGCCGTTCCTTCAGGACTGCGGCACCGTCACGGGCGGCTTCATCCTCGTGGAGCGCTAGGCAGCCGGTCGGCCGCCCCGGGTTCTCGGCGGCCACCGGGAGGACGCCATGTCTGACGCCGCCCACGCCCCCGCGCGCATCGTCGCCGCCACCTTCCGCGAGTTCATGCCCGCGAGGGACGCGAACGGCCTCGGCGCCGCCTGCGCCGCGCAGGTGGTCGCCGCCCCCCTCGGCCCGCTAGGCCGCGAGGTTGCGCCACCACCCCCCGGCCGCTAAGAGGCGCCTGTTCCAGCGGGGGAGGGCCGCCCATGCGCCGCGTCGTCGTCACGGGCCTCGGCCTCGTCACCCCGCTGGCCGACGGCGTGGAGGCCACCTGGTCGCGCCTCCTCGCCGGCCGCTCCGGCGCGCGCACCATCCGCTCCTTCGACGCCTCCCACCTCGCCACCGACTACGCCTGCGAGCTGCCGCGCGACGGCGAGGCCGCCTGGGACCCCGACCGCTACATGGAGCCCAAGGACCAGCGCAAGGTGGACGACTTCATCGTCTACGGCATGGCCGCCGCCGTCCAGGCCGTCGAGGACTCCGGCTGGGCCCCCAAGTCGGACCATGACCGCCAGCGCACCGGCGTCCTCATGGGCTCCGGCATCGGCGGCCTGAAGAGCATCGCCGAGACGGCCGTGACCCTCAAGGAGAAGGGCCCGCGCCGCGTGTCGCCCTTCTTCATCCCCGGCGCCCTCATCAACCTCATCAGCGGCCAGGTGAGCATCCGCTACGGCTTCCAGGGCCCCAACCACGCCGTGGTCACGGCCTGCTCGACCGGCGCCCACGCCATCGGCGACGCCACGACGATGATCCGCCTGGGCCGCGCCGACGTCATGGTCGCGGGCGGCGCCGAGGCCCCCATCTGCGAGATCGGCGTGGCCGGCTTCAACGCCTGCAAGGCCCTCTCCACCAAGCGCCGCGACGACCCCGCGCGCGCCTCCCGCCCCTGGGACGCCGACCGCGACGGCTTCGTCATGGGAGAGGGCGCGGGCGTCGTGGTCCTGGAGGAGCGCGACCACGCCCTCGCCAGGGGCGCCACCATCCACGCCGAGGTCCTGGGCTACGGCATGTCGGGCGACGCCCACCACATCACCGCCCCCCCCGAGGACGGGCGCGGCGCCGAGGCCGCCATGCGCGCCGCCCTGGCCGACGCGAGCCTCGCGCCCGACGCGGTGGACTACATCAACGCCCACGGCACCTCGACCATGGCCGACGTGATCGAGCTGGCCGCCGTCGAGCGCCTGCTCGGCCCCCACGCCGCCCAGGTCACCATGTCCTCGACCAAGAGCATGACCGGCCACCTGCTGGGCGCCGCCGGCGCCATCGAATCGATCTTCTGCATCCTCGCCATCCGCGACGGCGCCTGCCCCCCCACCATCAACCTCGACGCGCCCGCCGTGGACACCCCCGTGGACCTCGCCCCCAACGCCCCCCGCCGCAGGCCGGTCGGGGTCGCCCTCAACAACAGCTTCGGCTTCGGCGGCACCAACGCCTCGGTGCTCTTCGGGGCCGCCTGAGCCATGTGGCGCCACCTCGCGGCCAACGCGCTCACGCTCTTCGTCGTCGCCCTGTTCCTGGCGGGCGGCGCCGTCGCCTGGGGCGCGCGGCAGTGGTCCGCCCCCGGGCCGCTCGCCTCCGCCATCTGCCTGCGCGTGCCCTCGGGCGCCACCATGCGCGCGGTCGGCCAGGACCTCGCGGGGCAGGGGGCCATCGCCTCGCCCACCCTCTTCCGCCTCGGCGCCGACTACGCCGAGCTGTCCTCCCGGCTCAAGGCCGGCTCCTACCTGCTCCCCGAAGGCGCCTCCATGCGCGACATCGCCGGCATCGTCACCGAGGGCGGCGCCAACACCTGCGGCACCGAGGTCGTCCTGCGCGTCGGCGTCACCCGCAACGTGGCCGAGCTGCGCGAGCTGGACCCCGCCACCGAGACCTTCGCCGAGCTGGCCGCCTGGGACCCGGCCACCGAACCCGCCCCCCCCGACTTCGCCCGCGTGGCCGCCGAGCCCGACACGGCCTGGCGCGTCGTGGTGGCCGAGGGCGTGACCTCCTGGCAGGTCGTCCAGGCCCTCGACGCCTTCGAGGCCCTCGAAGGCGACGCCGCCGCCGTCCCCGCCGAGGGCACGCTGGCCCCCGACAGCTACGAGATCGCGCGCGGCGAGACCGTGGACGCCCTCCTGGACGAGATGGCGGCCGCCCAGTCCGCCATCCTCGCCGAGGCCTGGGCCAATCGCGACCCCTCCGTCCCCGTCGCCACCCCCGAGGAGGCGCTCACCCTCGCCTCCATCGTCGAGAAGGAGACCTCGATCCCCGAGGAGCGCCCCGTGGTCGCCTCCGTGCTCGTCAACCGCCTGCGCGAGGGCATGCGCCTCCAGTTCGACCCCACCATCATCTACGGCATCACGCGGGGGCAGGGGGTCCTGGATCGCCCCATCACCGAATCGGACATCCGCGGCGCCACCGAGGCCCGCCTGCACGGCGAGATCCTCTACAACACCTACCAGATAGACGGCCTGCCCCCTGGCCCCATCGCCAACCCCGGGCGCGATTCGATCCTCGCCGCCCTCAACCCCGCCGACACCACCTACCTCTACTTCGTGGCCGACGGCTCGGGCGGCCACGCCTTCGCCACCACGCTGGCCGAGCACAACGCCAACGTGGAGCGCTGGCGCGCCGTGGAGGCCGAGAGGGCCGCCGCCGCCGAGGCCGCCGAGCCGGCCCAAGGCGCCCCCACGGCCACCCCCTGAGGCCCCTCCAAGGGGTCGCCGGCGGCCCGTTCACGATCCGTCAAGGAATCCCAACGATTCCCGAGGCCACCGCGCGCTCCGTTTACGATTCGCGAACCATGGACCGCGCGGTGCTGTGACGGCTCGGTAGGGTTTGCGGCGCATCCTCCCCCTCACAGACCGGGACTCATCCCGGCGCAGCGAGGGACCAGATGACCAAGCGAATCGCCACCCTGGTGACGGACCAGGACCACGAGGACCACTACCGCGACGCCGTGCGGCTGCTGCGCTCCGTGCGCGTCGGCCTGGCCGAGATGCTGGTGGGGATGCGCGACGGCGACGCCTCCCCCAAGGACGTCGCCGCCAAGCAGGCGGAGCTGGAGACGGCGCTGCGGCGCGCCTTCGAATCGGAGGAGCGCTGGAACGCCTGGGTCGGCAAGGCCGCCAACGACGACCGCGAGCTGGACATGGAGGCCGTGCGCGCCGACCTCGCCTGCCGGCTGGCCCGCGTCCAGGGCTGCGACCCCAGGGCCGGGGTCCCCTCCTGCCGCGAGGGGGCCTAGGCCATGGCCACGATGGACCTGCGCCACGGCGCCCCCGCGCTCGCCCGCCTCGGCGCCGGGGCGCTCGCCGCGCTCTCGGACAGGGAGGCCCAGGCCCTCGCCTGGCTCTGGGAGTTCTGGGCGCTCCCCCACCAGCTCCCCCCCTCGGGGGACTGGCGCACCTGGGTCATCCTGGGCGGGCGCGGCGCGGGCAAGACCCGCGCCGGCGCCGAATGGGTCCGCGCCCAGGTCGAAGGCGCGCGCCCCCGCGACAAGGGCCGCTGCTCGCGCGTGGCCCTCGTCGCCGACACGCTCGACCAGGCGCGCGAGGTGATGGTGATGGGCGAATCGGGGATCCTCGCCTGCTCGCCCCCCGACCGCCGGCCCCGGTGGCTCGCCACCCGCCGGATGCTCGTCTGGCCCAACGGCGCGCAGGCCCAGCTCTTCTCGGCCCACGACCCCGAATCCCTGCGCGGCCCCCAGTTCGACTGCGCCTGGGCCGACGAGCTGGGCAAGTGGAGCAAGGCCCAGGCCACCTGGGACATGCTCCAGTTCGGCCTCCGGCTGGGCGCCGACCCCCGCGCCTGCGTCACCACCACGCCGCGCGACGCCGCCGCGCTGCGCGACCTCCTGGCCGCCGAGGGCACCGCGACCACCCACGCCCCGACCCAGGCCAACCGCGCCAACCTCGCCCCCGGCTTCCTCCAGGAGGTGGAGCGCCGCTACGCCGGCACCCGCCAGGGCCGCCAGGAGCTCGACGGGGTCATGCTCGCGGGCGCCGAGGACGCCCTCTGGACCCCGGCCATGATCGCGCGGGCGCAGGGCCTCGTGCCCCCCGCCGCCTACGACCGCGTCGTCGTCGGCGTGGACCCGGCCGTCTCGGGCCGGGAGGGGCGCGATTCGACCGGCATCGTCGCCGTGGGCGCGGTGACGCGCGGCCAGCCCGGCGACTGGCGGGCCTGGGTGATCGAGGACGCCACCGTCGCCACCGGCTCGCCCGACGCCTGGGGCCGGGCGGTGGCCTCGGCGGCGCGCCGCCACGGCGCCTCGCGGGTCTACGCCGAGGCCAACCAGGGCGGCGACCTCGTGGCCCACGTGCTGCGCGGCCTCGACCCCTTCCTGCCCGTCGAATCGGTCCACGCCCGCGCCTCCAAGGGCCTGCGCGCCGAGCCCGTGGCCCATCTCTACGAGCGCGGCCAGGTCGGCCACGCCCGGGGCCTCGGGCTCCTGGAGGACCAGATGGCGCGCATGACGCGGCGCGGCTGGGAGGGCCGGGGCTCGCCCGACCGCCTCGACGCGGCCGTCTGGGCGCTCCACGCCGCCCTCCTCGCCCCCGCCTGGCGAGAGCCCTCCGCGCGCCTCCTCTGACCCCCCCAGGGGGGGGTGTTGCGTCCGAGGCCACCCCACCGCGCGGTGGCCTAGGAACCTCTTCACTATTTGGTCGCAGATTCGCCTCAACCGCCGCGAGGAGGCACGGATGCTGGAGTTCCTGAAGCGCAAGACCACCGACACGGCCACCCCCGACGCCGGGGCGCGGGCCGTGCCCATCGCCGTCCCGGCCGCCACCCCGGTCGCCGTCCCGGCCGCCGTGCCCGAATCGAAGGCCTCGGCGGCCGGCGCCCTCCTCGCCTTGCCCCAGGCCCCGGGCCGCGCCGCGCCCGCCCGCGACACGACCTCGCTGACCCGCGCGGGCTTCGCCTCCAACCCCGTGGGCTTCCGCGCCGTCCGCCTCGTGGCCGAGGCCGCCGCCGCCCTCCCCCTGCTGCTCCAGGACCGGGCGCGCCGCTACGCCGAGCATCCCCTGCTCGACCTCCTGGGCCGCCCCAACCCGCTCCAGGGCCGCGCGGAGCTGCTCGAATCGCTCTACGGCCAGCTCCTGCTGACGGGTGATGCCTACCTCGAGGCCGTCTCCGACCCCGCCGAGGAGGGCGCGCTGCCCACCGAGCTGCACGTGCTGCGCTCGGACCGCATGAGCGTAGTGCCCGGCCCGGACGGCTGGCCCGCCGCCTACGACTACACGGTGGGCGGCCGGCGCCACCGCTTCCCCGTGGACCCCCTGCGCTCCCCCATCTGCCACGTGCGCTCCTTCCACCCCCAGGACGACCACTACGGCCTCTCCGCCCTCCAGGCGGCCGCCTCCGCCGTGGCCGTCCACAACGGCGCCTCGCGCTGGTCGCTCGCGCTGCTCGACAACGCCGCGCGGCCCTCGGGCGCCCTGGTCTACTCGGGCGCCGACGGCTCTGGGCAGATGAGCCAGGACCAGTTCGACCGCCTCTCGCGCGAGATCGAGACCCAGCACCAGGGCGCGCGCAACGCCGGCCGGCCCATGCTGCTGGAGGGCGGCCTCGACTGGAAGCCCATGGGCTTCTCGCCCTCCGACATGGAGTTCCAGAAGACCAAGGAATCGGCCGCGCGCGAGATCGCGGTGGCCTTCGGCATCCCGCCCATGATCCTCGGCATCCCCGGCGACGCCACCTACGCCAACTACCAGGAGGCCAACCGCGCCTTCTACCGCCTCACCGTGCTGCCGCTCGCCACCCGCGTCACCCAGGCCATCAGCGACTGGCTCTCCGACTTCACCGGCGAGCGCCTGAGCCTCGCCCCCGACCTCGACGCCGTCCCGGCGCTGGCGGCCGAGCGCGACGCCCAGTGGCGCCGCATCTCGGAGGCGCTGTTCCTCACCGCCGCCGAGAAGCGCGCCCTGCTGGGCCTGCCCCCGGCCCCCGCCCCGGAGGCCACCGATGCGTGAGCCCGCCTTCCTCTGCGCGCCGGGCCTGCGCATCGAGGCCCAGGAACGCCTCTCCGAGCTCCAATTCGCCCAGGTCAAGGGCACGCTGGCGCGCATCGAGGCCAGCATGGAGCGCCTGGAGAGGCGCCTCTGGGTCGCCGTCTACGGGGCCGTGGCGCTCGTGCTCGCCCAGGCGGTCCTGTCCCTGCTCAACGTCATCCCCTGAGGCGCTCGCCATGGACCTCGAGACCAAGCTCCACCCCACGACCCTGGCGCTCGCCCAGGGCGACGACGCCCTCGCCGTGTCGGGCTACGCCTCCCTCTGGGGGGAGCCCGACGGCGGCGGCGACATCGTCGAGCGCGGCGCGACCCTCGCCTCGCTCAGGCGCCTCGCCGCCTCCGGGGGCCGCGTGCGCATGCTCTGGCAGCACGACCCCCACGAGCCCATCGGCGTCTGGGACGAGGTGCGCGAGGACGGCCGCGGCCTCCACGTGCGCGGCCGCGTCCTGCTCGACGTGGACAGGGGCCGCGAGGCCGCCGCCCTGGTGCGCGCCGGCGCCATAGACGGGCTCAGCATCGGCTACCGCACGCTCCGCGCCACCAAGGACGCCACCGGCCGCCGCCGGCTCGCCGAGGTCGAGCTGTGGGAGGTCTCCCTCGTGACCTTCCCCATGCTCGCCTCCGCGCGGCTCGCCGCCAAGGGCGCCCACCCCCTCCGCGAGGCGACCCTCGCGGTCGCCGAGGCCCGCAGCCGCCTCAAGGGCTGACCCCACCACCAGAGGACCATCCCATGCAGACCACCGAGACCCCGGCGGGAGAGCCCGCCGAGCTGAAAACGGCCGTGACCGGCTTCCTGAGCGAGTTCAGGGGCTTCGCGGACGACGTGACCACGCGGCTTCAACAGCAGGACCAGCGCATGACCCTCCTCGACCGCAAGATGGCCCAAGCCCGGCGCCCCCACCTCTCCGCCCTCCCCGAGGACAACCCCCACGGCCTGGCCTTCGCCGCCTACATCCGCTCGGGCGACGACGCCGGGCTCCGGGCGCTGGAGGGCAAGGCCATGTCCACGGCCGTCGCCGCCGACGGCGGCGTCCTCGTCTCCCCCCAGGTGGCCGAGCAGGTGCGCGCCATCCTCGTCAACCTCGCCTCGCTGCGCTCCGTGGCCTCCGTGGTCCAGGTGGACTCGGGCAGCCTCGACGTGCTCATAGACCGCGGCGAGGTCGGCGCCGGCTGGGCCACCGAGGCGGGCACCTTCGCCGAGACCGGCACCGGCATCCTCGAGAAGGTCTCCATCCCCCTCAACGAGCTGGCCGCCCATCCCCGCGCCTCCCAGCGCCTGATAGACGACTCCGCCTTCGACGTGGAGGCCTGGCTGGCCGAGCGGATCGCCGAGCGCTTCGCGCGCAGCGAATCCAACGCCTTCATCCTGGGCAACGCCGTGGACCGCCCGCGCGGCATCCTCAACTACACGGCCGTGCCCAACGCCACCTGGACCTGGGGCAACCTCGGCTACGTCGCCACCGGCGCGGCCGGCGCCATCGCCAACATAGACCCCCTGGTGGACCTGGTCTACGCGCTGGGCGCCCAGTACCGCCAGAACGCCACCTTCGTGATGAACTCGCGCACCACCGGCGTGCTGCGCCGCATGAAGGACGCCGACGGCCGCTTCCTGTGGTCGGACGGCATGGCCGCCGGGGAGCCCCCCCGCCTGCTCGGCTACCGCGTCCTGATCAGCGAGGACATGCCCGACATCGCCGCCAACTCCATGTCGGTGGCCTTCGGCGACTTCCGCGCGGGCTACACGATCGCCGAGCGCCCGGACCTGCGGGTGCTCCGCGACCCCTTCACCGTGAAGCCCCACGTGATGTTCTTCGCCACCAAGCGGGTGGGCGGCGCCGTCACCGACTTCGCGGCCATCAAGCTCCTGCGCTTCGCCGTCTCCTGACGCCCCCCCGGGGCCGCCGCTCGGGCGGCCCCGCCACTCCCCAGGAGGACACACCATGATGCTGGTCGAGCTGGCCGAGGCGCCCGAGGCCTCCCTTCCCGTCGCGCGCCTGAAGGACCACCTGCGGCTGGGCTCCGGCTTCGGCCCCGACGCCGTGCAGGACGCCCTCCTCGCCGGCTTCCTGCGCGCGGCGCTGGCGGCCGTGGAGGCGCGCACCGGCAAGGCGCTCATCCGCCGCGCCTTCGCCCTGACCCTCTCCGAATGGCGCGGCCCCGACCGCCAGCCCATCCCGCTGGCCCCCGTCGCCGCCGTCGCCTCCGTCACCCTGCGCGACGCGGCCGGCGCCAGCACCGTCGCCCCCGCCTCCCTGTGGATCCTAGACCCCGACGCCCACCGCCCCGCGCTCCAGGCGCGCGGCGCGGCCCTCCCCGCCATCCCCGCCCAAGGATCGGCCACCGTCGTCTTCGACGCGGGCTACGGCGCTGACTGGTCCGCCGTGCCCCCCGACCTCGCCCAGGCCGCCCTGATGCTCGCCGCCCACTACCACGACCACCGCGACAACACGGCGCTCGGCCCCGGCTGCATGCCCTTCGGCGTCTCCGCCCTCATCGAGCGCTACCGCCCGCTCCGCCTGGGAGCCTCCGCATGAGGCCGCACCTCAACCGCAGGCTGACGCTGGAGGCCCCCACGCGCACGCCCGACGCGGCCGGCGGCTACAGCACCGCCTGGTCGGCGCTGGGCACCCTCTGGGCCGAGGTCGCCCCCGACCTCGCCCGCCTCGACGCCGTCCCCGGCGGCGCCACCGCGCGCGCGCGCCTGCGCGTCACGGTGCGCGCGGCCCCCCCCGGCGCCCCCGCCCGACCCCAGGCCGGCCAGCGCTTCCGCGAGGGCCTGCGCCTCTTCCCCATAGACGCCGTGCAGGAGGCCGACCCCACGGGCCGCCACCTCCTGTGCCTCGCCCACGAGGAGGCTTCGAGATGACGCCAAGCCCCCGCCCCGCCCCCGAGAGGGACGCACGATGACCTACGCCACCGCCCCCGCCCTCCAGGCGGCCGTCTTCGCCCGCCTCCAGTCCTTCGCCCCCCTCGCCGCGCTGGTGGGCGACCAGGTCCACGACGCCATGCCCCCGGGCCCGCTCCCCCCGCTCTACGTGGCCCTGGGCCCGGAGGTGGCGCGCGACCGCTCGGACGGCACCGGGCGCGGGGCCGTCCACGACTTCCTCGTCTCGGTCGTCACCGACGCCCCGGGCTTCGCGGGCGCCAAGGCGGCCGCGGCGGCCGTCTGCGACGCCCTGGTGGACGCCCCCCTCGCGCTGTCGCGGGGCACGCTCGTGTCGCTCCTCTTCCTCAGGGCCGAGGCGCGCCGGCGCGGCCCGTCCGGCACCCGCACCATAGACCTCACCTTCCGCGCCCGCGTGGACGCGGGCTGACCCCCAGGAGACCCCCATGCCAGCCCAGAACGGACGAGACCTCCTCCTCAAGGTGGACATGAACGGCGAAGGCCTCTTCGAGACCGTCGCGGGGCTCCGCGCCACGCGCCTGAGCCTCAACGCCGAGACCGTGGACGTGACCACGCTGGACAGCCCCGGCGGCTGGCGCGAGCTGCTGGCCGGCGCCGGCGCCCGCTCCGCCGCCGTGTCCGGTGCCGGCGTCTTCAAGGACGAAGGCACCGACGAGCGCGTCCGCGCCCTCTTCTTCGCGGGCGGCCGCCCCGACTTCCAGGTCGTCATCCCCGGCTTCGGCACGCTCCAGGGCCCCTTCCAGATCACCGGCCTCGACTACGCGGGCTCCTACGACGGCGAGGCCACCTTCGAGGTCTCGCTGGCCTCCGCCGGCGCCGTCGCCTTCTCCGCCCTGGCGGCCCCGTGATGGCGGTCGCTCTCGCCGGAGAGGTGGAGGTGGTGGTGGACGGCACCCCCCGCCTGGCCAAGCTCACGCTCGGCGCGCTGGCCGAGCTGGAGGAGTCCTTGGGCGCCGACGGCCTCGTGGCCCTCGTGGCCCGGCTGGAGGGCGGCACGGTGCGCTCGCGCGACGTGCTGGCCGTGCTCGTGGCGGGGCTCAGGGGCGGCGGCTGGCGCGTCACCGGCCCCGAGCTGGTCGCCGCCGACATCGAGGGCGGCCCCCTCGGCGCCGCCCGCGCCGCCGCCCGCCTCCTGGCCCGCGCCTTCGCGGTGCCCGAATGACCGGGGGCACGCCCCAGGGCCTCGACTGGCCCGGCCTCCTGCGCGCGGGCCTGGGCACGCTGCGCCTGCACCCGCGCGACTTCTGGTCGCTCACCCCCGCCGAGCTGGCCCTCATGCTCGGCGTCGCCGCCCGCCCTGCCCTGGGCAGGAGCCGCCTGGAGGCGCTCATGCGCGCCTTCCCCGACAGCAAGGAGACGCCGCCATGACCGACCTCGACGACCTGGGCCTCCCGGAGGGCGAGCGCATGGCCGCCGCCTTCACCCAGGAGATGGGCAGGCTCGCCTCGGGCCTGGCCGCCGCCTCCCGCGAGGCGGCCTCGCTCGAGCGCGGCTTCGCCGGCGGCCTCAGCCGCGCCATGGATGGCCTGGTGCTGGACGGCGGCCGGCTCTCGGACGTCCTGGCCGGCCTCGGGCGCAGCCTCCTGGACACCGTCTACCGCGCCGCCATGAAGCCCGTCACGGACCAGCTGGGCGGCCTGCTGGCCCAGGGCGTGTCCTCCATCGTCCCCTTCGCCAAGGGCGGCGTGGTCAGCCAGGCCACCGCCTTCCCCCTGCGCGGGGGCCTCGGCGTCATGGGCGAGGCCGGCCCCGAGGCCATCATGCCGCTCGCGCGCGGCCCCGACGGCAAGCTCGGCGTGAGGGGCGCGGGCGGGGGCGGCGCCCAGGTCACGATCAACGTCTCCACCCCCGACGCGGCCTCCTTCAGCCGCTCCCAGTCCCAGATCGCCGCCGAGATGCAGCGCCTCCTGGCGCGCGGCGCCCGCAACCGCTGACCGATCAACCGTCGAGGATATCACATGGCCTTCCACGAGGTCCGCTTCCCCGCAGCCCTGTCCTTCGGCGCCCTCGGCGGCCCCGAGCGGCGCACCGAGATCGTCGCTCTCGCCAACGGCTTCGAGGAGCGCAACGCCCCCTGGGCGCACGCCCGGCGCCGCTACGACGCCGGCCTCGGCCTGCGCTCGCTCGACGACCTCCACGACCTCGTGGCCTTCTTCGAGGCCCGCATGGGCCAGCTCCACGCCTTCCGCTGGAAGGACTGGGCCGACCACAAGAGCTGCCCGCCCTCCCGCGCGCCGGGCCCCACCGACCAGCTCCTGGGCCTGGGCGACTCGGCCCGCCTCGCCTTCCCCCTGCGCAAGGCCTACTCGTCGGGCGGCACGACCTACTGGCGCCCCGTCCAGAAGCCCGTGGCCGGCACCGTCCAGGTGGCCGTGGGCGGCGTGCCCCAGGACGAGGGCGTGCGCTGGACGCTCGACGCCACGGCCGGCGCCGTCACCTTCCTCGACCCCCCCGAGACCGGCGCCGACGTCACCGCCGGCTTCGAGTTCGACGTGCCCGTCCGCTTCGACACCGACTCGGTGCGCGTCCAGGCCTCCTCCTTCCAGGCGGGCGAGGTGCCCTCCGTCCCCGTCATCGAGGTGCGCCCGTGACCCTCCCCGCGACCCTCCAGGCCCACCTCGCCCTCGGCGCCACCACCGTCGCGCGCGCCTGGGCCGTGACCCGCGCCGACGGCCTCTCGCTCGGCTTCACCGACCACGACGGCCCGCTGAGCTTCGACGGCCTCCTCTTCCGCCCCAACGCCGGCCTCTCGGCGAGGGCGGTGGTCCACGGCACCGGCCTCGCGGTGGACAACACCGAGGCGCTGGGCGTCCTCTCGGACGACGGCATCTCCGAGGCCGACCTGGAGGCGGGGCGCTGGGACGGCGCCGAGGTCCGCCTGTGGCACGTGGACTGGACCCACCCCGAGAGCCGCGCGCTGCGCTTCCGCGGCACGCTGGGCGAGGTCCGGCGCGGCGCCGGCGCCTTCCACGCCGAGCTGCGCGGGCTCTCGGAGGCGCTCAACCGCCCCCTCGGCCGGCTCTACCAGGCCTCCTGCCCGGCCGTGCTCGGCGACGCCGCCTGCCGGGTGGACCTGTCGGGGGCGCCCTTCGCCGAGGTCCGCCCCGCCGGCCTCACGGACGGGCGCACCTTCCGCCTGGAGGGCTTCGGCCTCTACGCCCGGCGCTGGTGGGAACGGGGCCGCCTCCTGGTCCTCACCGGCGCCGCCCGAGGCCTCTCGGGCACGATCAAGCACGACGCGGTCGAGGACGGCGCCCGCGTCATCGAGCTGTGGTCCGCACTGCGCGCCCCCGTCGCCCCCGAGGATCAGGTCCGCCTGGTCGCCGGCTGCGACAAGCGCCTCGAGACCTGCCGCCTCAAGTTCGCCAACACCGCCAACTTCCGCGGCTTCCCCTTCGTCCCCGGCGACGACTGGCTGCTCAGCGTGCCCAGCCGCACCGCCCGCAACGACGGCGGGAGCCTCCGGTCATGAGCCGCGTCGTCGCCGCCGCCCGCCTTTGGATCGGCACCCCCTACCGCCACCAGGCCTCCGCCAAGGGGGCGGGCTGCGACTGCCTCGGCCTCGTCCGGGGCGTCTGGCGCGAGGTGCACGGGGCCGAGCCCGCCCCCGTCCCCCCCTACACCCCCGACTGGAGCGAGCCCTCGGGGGAGGAGCGCCTGTGGGACATGGCCCGCCTGCTGCTGCCCCCCGGGCGCGGCAGACCCGGCGACCTGCTCCTCCTGCGCATGAGGGAGGGCGCCGTGGCCAAGCACCTCGGGATCCTCTCCCAGGCGGGCCCCGCCCCCGCCTTCATCCACGCCATGAGCCGCCACGGCGTCCTGGAGAGCCCGCTCTCGGGCCCCTGGGCCGCCCGCGTCGTGGCCACGTTCGACCTGGAAGGGAGCTGACATGGCGACGATCCTGCTCGCGGCCGCCGGGGCCGCCATTGGCGGCTCCGTGGGGGGCACGGTCCTGGGCCTCTCGACGGCCGTGGTCGGCCGCGCCCTGGGCTCTGCCCTGGGCCGCGCCCTGGACGAGCGCCTCCTGGGCGGCGGCTCCGCCCCCGTGGAGACGGGCCGCGTGGACCGCTTCCGCCTCACCGGGGCCTCCGAGGGCACCCCGGTCGCCCGCGTCCACGGCGCCGTGCGCGTCGGCGGCCAGGTCATCTGGGCCAGCCGCTTCCAGGAGACCGCCACCACCGAGGGCGGCGGCAAGGGCGCCCCGTCCCCCGAGGTCACCACCTTCGCCTACACCGTGTCGCTCGCCGTGGCGCTCTGCGAGGGGCCGATCACCGGCATCGGCCGCGTCTGGGCCGACGGGGTCGAGATCGCGCGCGACGACCTCTCGCTCAGCGTCTACGACGGCACCGAGACCCAGCTCCCCGACCCCCGCATCGAGGCCGTGGAGGGCGCGGGGGCCGTGCCCGCGTTCCGGGGCATCGCCTACGTGGTGGTCGAGGACCTGGACCTCGCCCCCTACGGCAACCGCGTCCCCCAGCTCTCCTTCGAGGTCTTCCGCCCCGGCGCCACCCGCCCCGACGCCGAGGCCGAGAGCCTCGGCCGCCTCCTGCGCGCCGTCTGCCTGATCCCCGGCACGGGCGAATACGCGCTCGCCACCACGCCCGTCCTGATGGACAAGGGCTTCGGCGAGGAGGAGCCGGCCAACGTCAACACGCCCCAGGGCAAGGCCGACCTGCTCGTCTCGCTCGACCAGCTGCGCGACCAGTGCCCGCGCGTGTCCTCCGTGTCGCTCGTGGTGTCGTGGTTCGGGTCGGACCTGCGGGCGGCCGAATGCAAGCCCCGCCCCAAGGTCGAGCAGTCCGACACGGACGGGCAGGGGATGCCCTGGGCCGTCTCGGGCCGCCCGCGCGCGGCCGTCCCCCAGGTGGTGCGGCTCGACGGCCGCGCGGCCTACGGCGGCACGCCCGCCGACGCCTCCGTCATCGAGGCCATCCGGGCGCTCAACGCGCGGGGCCAGAAGGTGGTCTTCTACCCCTTCATCCTGATGGACCAGCTGCCGGGCAACGCGCTGCCCGACCCCTACACCGGCGCCGCCGGCCAGCCCGCCTTCCCCTGGCGCGGGCGCATCACGCTGTCGGTGGCCCCCGGCCGCCCCGGCACCCCCGACAAGACCGCCGCCGCCGAGGCCGAGGTCGCGGCCTTCTTCGGGGAGGCCCAGCCCTCGCACTTCACGCGCCTGGCCACGGGGGTGGACTACGCCGGCCCCCCCGAATGGTCCTTCCGCCGCATGATCCTGCACTACGCACATCTCTGCGCCGAGGCCGGCGGCGTGGACGCCTTCTGCGTGGGCACCGAGATGCGCGGCCTCACGTGGATCAGGGGCGCGGGCGGCTCCTTCCCCGCCGTCGCCGCGCTGCGCACCCTGGCGGCCGAGGTCAAGGCGCTCCTGCCGGCGGCCAAGGTCACCTACGCCGCCGACTGGTCCGAGTATTCCGGCTACCAGCCCCCGGGCGAGGGCGCCACCAAGCTCTTCCACCTCGACCCGCTCTGGGCCGACCCCGCGGTGGACGTGGTGGCCATAGACAACTACCTGCCCCTCTCGGACTGGCGCGACGGCGAGGACCACGCCGACGCCGCCTGGGGCTCGGTGCACGACCTCGGCTACCTCACGGCCAACGTCGCGGGCGGCGAGTGGCACGACTGGTTCTACCACTCCGAGGAGGCGCGCGAGGCGCAAAGACGCACGCCCATCACCGACGGCGAGGGCGAGCCCTGGGTGTGGCGCGTCAAGGACATCAAGGGCTGGTGGGAGAACGCGCACAGGGACCGGGTCAACGGCGTGCGCGCCACCGCCACGACCCCCTGGGAGCCCCGCTCCAAGCCCATCTGGTTCACCGAGATCGGCTGCGCGGCGATGGACAAGGCCACCAACGAGCCCAACAAGTTCCTCGACCCCAAGTCCTCCGAATCCGTGCTGCCGCGCTACTCCAACGGGGTGCGCGACGACTACTTGCAGCTCCAGTACTACCGCGCCCTGTTCCGCCACTGGGCCGATCCCGCCAACAACCCGGTCTCGCCGCTCTACGGCGGGCGCATGGTGGACATGGACCGCGCCTTCGCCTGGGCCTGGGACGCCCGTCCCTTCCCGCACTTCCCGGCCAACGGGGCGCTCTGGTCGGACGGCGCCAACCACGCGCGCGGCCACTGGATCACGGGGCGCGCCACCGCCCGCCCCCTCTCGGCCGTGGTCGCGGAGGCCTGCCTGGAGTCGGGCGCGCCCCTCCCCGACACCCGCCGCCTCCACGGCCTGGTGCGCGGCATGGTGCTGGACGACGCCGGCACCGCGCGCTCGGCGCTCCAGCCCCTCATGCTGGCCCACGGCTTCGACGCCACCGAGCGCGACGGCGCGCTCGTCTTCCGCTCCCGCACCGGGCGCGCCGACGCGGCGCTCGACGCCGCCGCCCTGGTCCTCGACCCCGAGGCCGAGGCCACGCTGACCCGCCAGAGGGCGCCCGAGGCCGAGCTGGTCGGCCGCGTCCAGGCGGGCTTCCTGGAGCACGGCGGCGACTACCCGGCGGTCTCGGCCGAGGCCGTCCTGCCCGACGACCCGCTGCCGTCGCTGTCGCGCAGCGGCCTGCCGCTGGTGCTGCTGCGCGAGGAGGGGACGCGCATCGCCGAGCGGTGGCTCCACGAGGCCCGCGCGGCGCGCGACACGGCCCGCTTCGCTCTCCCGCCCTCGCTGGCGCATCTGGGGCCGGGGGACGTGGTGGCGCTCGCGGGCGCCCGCTGGCGGCTCGACCGGGTGGAGGACGCCGGCGCCCGCCGCGTCGAGGCCGCCCGCGTCGAGCCCGGCACCTGGGAGCCGGTGGAGGCCCCGGACGCCCCGCCCCCCCCGCGCGCCTTCCGCGCCCCCGCCCCCGTCCAGGCCGTGTTCCTGGACCTGCCTCTCCTGCGCGGCGACGAGGCGCCGCACGCCCCCCACGTGGCCTTCTCCGCCAGCCGCTGGCCCGGCGCCGTCAAGTTCCGCCACTCGGACCAGGACGACGGCTACCGCCTCGCGCTCGACGTCGCCGCCCCCGCCACGATCGGCACGACGCTGACGGCGCTGCCGCGCGCGCCGGCGGGCGCCTGGGACCGCGGGCCGGCGCTGCGCGTGCGCCTCGTGCGGGGCGCGCTGGCCTCGGCGGGACAGGCGCGCGTGCTGTCGGGCGCCTCGGCGGCCGCCATCGGCGACGGCACGGGCGATCTCTGGGAGGTCTTCCAGTTCGCCGAGGCCGAGCTGGTCGCGCCCTCCACCTACGACCTGCGCCTGCGCCTGCGCGGCCAGGCGGGGACGGACGGGGTGGCCCCCGCCGACTGGCCCGCGGGCTCGCGCTTCGTCCTGCTGGACCGGGAGGTCCGCCAGTGGGACTACCCGCCCGCCTGGCGGGGCCTCCTGCGGCACTACCGCTGGGGGCCGGCGGGGCGGCCCTCCTCGGACCCCTCCTGGCGCCACCGCGAGGCCGCCTTCGCCGGGGTGGGCCTGCGTCCCTACGGCGTCTGCCACCTGCGCGCGCGGCCCTCGGGGGGCGACATCCTCGTGTCATGGATCAGGCGCACCCGCTTCGACGGCGACGCCTGGGGGCCGACCGAGGTGCCGCTCGGCGAGGCGCGGGAGGCCTACCTCTTGCGCGTCACCCGCGCGGGCACGCTCCTGCGCGAGGAGGAGGCGGGCGCCCCCCTTTGGGCCTACACGGCCGCGATGCGCGCGGCGGACGGGCCGGGCCCCGCGACGGTCGCGGTCGCGCAGCTCTCCGAGCGCTGGGGGCCTGGCCCCTTCCGCTCGCTCGGCCTCGTGGCCTGATCCCGTGGCGCGGTGGCGCCCGCGCCCTAGCTGCGCTAGCGTCGGACTCGTTCAAGGAGGCCCCCATGGCCACGCCCAAGCCCGTCCTCGCCGAGCTCGACCCGGTCTGGAGCCGCATCCGCCGCGAGGCCGAGGCCGCCATCGTGGGCGAGCCCCTGCTGGGGGGCCTCATCCACTCCTCGGTGCTCCACCACCCGACCTTCGAGCGGGCCCTGGCCTTCCGGGTCGCGCTCAAGCTCACGAGCCCCGAGATGTCGGGCCAGATGGTGCGAGAGCTGGTGGACGAGGCCATGGAGGCCGAGCCCGCCATCGCCCAGGCCGCCCGGGCCGACATCGTGGCCACCAACGACCGCGATCCCGCCACCACCACCTTCCTGCAGCCGCTCCTCTACTTCAAGGGTTTCCAGGCCGTGCAGGCCTACCGGGTGGCGCACCACCTCTGGACCGTGGGCCGGCGCGAGATGGCCTGGTACCTCCAGATGCGCGTATCCGAGGTCTTCGGCGTGGACATCCATCCGGGGGCGCGGCTCGGGCGCGGCCTGATGATCGACCACGCCCACAGCATCGTCATCGGCGAGACGGCGGTGGTGGGCGACAACGTGTCCATGCTGCACTCCGTCACGCTGGGGGGCACGGGCAAGGAGGACGGCGACCGGCACCCCAAGATCGGCGACGGCGTGATGATCGGGGCGGGGGCCAAGGTGCTCGGCAACATCAAGGTGGGCCATTGCTCGCGCATCGCGGCCGGCTCGGTGGTGCTCCACGACGTGCCGCCCTGCAAGACGGTGGCGGGCGTGCCCGCGCGCATCGTGGGCGAGGCGGGCTGCGCGCAGCCCGCCATCGTCATGGACCAGATGGTGGAAGGCTAGGCCAGCATCCCCATAGGCGCCTCCAGGTTGTCCTTGATGGCCTGGAGGAGCTGCGCCCCGAGCGCGCCGTCTATGACGCGGTGGTCCACCGACAGCGTCAGCGTCATCACCGTCGCCACCTCGACCCTGCCGTCTTGGACCACCGGCTTCTGGACGCCTGCGCCGACCGCCAGGATGGCCCCGTGGGGCGGGTTGATGACGGCGTCGAAGCTGTCGATGCCGAACATCCCGAGGTTGCTGACGGCGAAGGAGCCGCCCTGGTATTCGCCCGGCGCGAGCTTGCGGGACTTGGCGCGGGCCGCGAGGTCCTTCATCTCGGCGCTCAGGGCCGAGAGGCTCTTGGCCTCGGCGTCCTTGATGACGGGGGTGAAGAGCCCCCCCTCCACCGCCACGGCCACCGCGACGTCCGAGGCCCTCATCCGCAGGACGCGGTCGCCGGCCCAGACGGCGTTGGCGTCGGGCACCTGCTGGAGCGCCAGCGCCGAGGCCTTGATGACGAAGTCGTTGACGCTGAGCTTGACCTTGCGCGCCTCCAGGGCGGCGTTGATCTGGGCGCGGAAGGCGAGCAGCCCGTCCAGGCGGACATCGCGGCGCAGGTAGAAGTGGGGGATGGTCTGCTTGGCCTCGGTGAGCCGCGCGGCGATCGTGCGGCGCATCCGGTCGAGCTTGACCTCCTCGAAGGCGCGGCCCTCGTAGAGCCGCAGGACCGCGTCGGCCGAGGGCGCGGGCGCCGCCTTGGGCGCCTCGACGGGCTTCGGCGCGGCAGGCGCGGCGAGGGGGGTGGCGGCCGGCTTGGGTGCGGCCTGGGCGGCCTCCACGTCGGCCTTGACGATCCTGCCGTGAGGGCCCGAGCCCTCGAGGGCCGACAGGTCCAGGCCCTTCTCGGCGGCCAGGCGGCGGGCCAGGGGGGAGGCGAAGACGCGGGCGCCGTCGGGCTGGGGCTTGGGCGCCGCCTCGCCGTGCGCCTCGGCGGCCGTGGGCATGGGCGGCACGGCGGCGTCGAGGAGGGCCGCGTCGGGCTTCGCCACCCGGTCGGGCGTGGGGCCGACCGAGTAGTCGGACACGGCGCCGGAGGGGGCGGGGGCGCCCTCCGCGGCGTCCGCCTCGGGGGGCGGGGCGGAGGGCGCGGGCGAGGAGCCTGCGGCCTCCCCCTCGGCCAGGAGCTCGGCGATGGGGGCGTTGACCTTGACGCCCTGCGTGCCCTCGGGGACGAGGATGCGGCCCAGCGTGCCCTCGTCCACGGCCTCGAACTCCATGGTGGCCTTGTCGGTCTCGATCTCGGCCATCACGTCGCCGGCCTTCACGCTCTGACCTTCCTTGACCAGCCAGCGGGCGAGCGTGCCCTCCTCCATGGTCGGGCTCAGCGCGGGCATGAGGATCTGCGTCGGCATCACGGGGCCTCGGGCGGGGGGAAGGGGGAGGGCTGGCCTTGGGCCGCGAGGCGGTCCTCGACGCAGAGGAGCAGGATCTGCGTGGAGCCCGGCGCCCCCGCGTCCGTGGCCAGGGCCGCGCAGCCGCCGGCGATGTCGGCGGGCACCGCGTCCCAGCCGACCCGGAGCCGCAGGAGCGCCGCGGCCTCGTCGGCGAGGCAGCGGGCCTCCAGCGCCGCGTCGCCCAGCTGCTCGGCCACCTGGGCGCAGGTGGCGGCGCTGTCCAGGGCCGGCACGTCGGCCAGCGCGGGCGCGGCCAGCAGCAGGAGGGGGAGGAGGGCTCTCATCTGTAGGTCACCTGGCGGACGGCCTCGATGACCTCCTTGGTGGTCACGAGGGCGAGCTTCTCCAGGTTGGCCGCGTAGGGCATGGGCACGTCCTTGCCCGTCAGCGAGATCACGGGGGCGTCGAGGTGGTCGAAGGCCTCCTGCATGATGCGCGAGCCGATGTATGAGCCCACCGACCCTTGCGGCCACCCCTCCTCGACGGTCACGCAGCGGTTGGTCTTCCTGACGCTCTCGAGGACCGTGGGCAGGTCCATGGGGCGCAGGGAGCGCAGGTTGATGACCTCGGCCTCCAGCCCCATGCCCGTCAGCTCCTCGGCGGCCTGCAAGGCGTAGGTCATGCCGATGCCGAAGGACACGATCGTCACGTCCTTGCCCTCGCGCTCGACCTTGGCCTTGCCGAAGGGGATCGTGAAGTCGCCTTCGGGGACCTCGAAGGAGCGGCCGTAGAGGATCTCGTTCTCCAGCACGATCACGGGGTTGGGGTCGCGGATCGCGGTCTTGAGGAGGCCCTTGGCGTCGGCCGCCGAGTAGGGCATCACGACCCTGAGGCCCGGCACCTGCATGTACCAGGCGGCGAAGTCCTGGGAGTGCTGGGCGCCGACGCGGGCGGCGGCGCCGTTGGGGCCGCGGAAGACGATGGGGCAGCCCATCTGGCCCCCCGACATGTAGAGCGTCTTGGCGGCCGAGTTGATGATGTGGTCCATCGCCTGCATGGCGAAGTTGAAGGTCATGAACTCGACGATGGGCCTGAGCCCCCCGAAGGCCGCCCCCACGGCGATGCCGGTGAAGCCGTATTCGGTGATGGGCGTGTCCACGACCCTCTTGGGCCCGAACTCGTCCAGCATCCCCTGGCTGATCTTGTAGGCGCCCTGGTACTGGGCGACCTCCTCGCCCATGAGGAAGACGTCCTCGTCGGCGCGCATCTCCTCGCTCATGGCCTCGCGCAGGGCCTCGCGGACGGTCATGGTCCTCATGGCCGCGCCGGGGGCCCAGTCGGGGTCGCGGGAGGGCGCGGCGGGCTGGGCGGGGACGGGGGCGGTCGTGGGGGTCTCGTCGCCGGCCGTGGCCTCGGCCTTGCCCTCGGGGCCCGCGAGGACCGCCGGCACGGGGGTGGTGGCGGCCTCGGCCGGGGCGGCCGCGTCCTCGCCCTCGGCGACCAGCGTGGCGATGGGGGTGTTGACCTTCACGCCCTGCGTGCCCTCCGCCACGAGGATGGCGCCCAGCGTGCCCTCGTCCACGGCCTCGAACTCCATGGTGGCCTTGTCGGTCTCGATCTCGGCCAGCACGTCGCCCGCCCTGACGGCGTCGCCCTGCTTCTTGAGCCACTTGGCGAGCGTGCCCTCCTCCATGGTGGGGGACAGGGCGGGCATGAGGATCTCGGTCGGCATGGGTCGTCCTTCGGGTCTCGTCGCGCCGGTCAGCCGGGGGCGTCCGCGCGGGGATGTCTGCTGGGGGCGAGTCTGGCGCGGAAGTCCTGACAAGTCGTGACGGCACCGCGCGGTGCGTTCACCGGATCTTCACCTTCGTGAACGGATCCTTGGCGCCTCACGCGACGATGTCCGTCCACAACTCCGAGAGGGCGGGCTCGGGGCTCTGCTTGGCGAACTCGGCGGAGTCGTTGACGATCTCCTTGATCTCGCGGTCTATCGCCTTGAGGTCGTCCTCGGTGGCGTGGCCCCCTTGCAGCAGCATCGTGCGCACGTGCTCGATGGGGTCGCGGGTGTCCTTCATCTGCTGGACCTCCTCGCGCGTGCGGTACTTGGCGGGGTCGGACATGGAGTGGCCCCGGTAGCGGTAGGTCTTGACCTCCAGGATGTAGGGGCCCGCGCCCGAGCGGCAGTGCTGGGTGGCGCGCAGCCCCGCCTCCTTGACGGCGAGCACGTCCATGCCGTCCACCTCCTCGCCCTTGATGCCGTAGGCCTCGCCACGCTTCCACAGCGCGGGGGACTTGGTGGAGCGGGCGACCGAGGTGCCCATGGCGTACTGGTTGTTCTCGATCACGAAGACCACGGGGAGGTCCCAGAGCCGGGCCATGTTGTAGGTCTCGTAGACCTGGCCCTGGTTGGCGGCGCCGTCGCCGAAGTAGGTGAAGGTCACGCGCCCGTTGCCCTTGTACTTGTCGGCGAAGGCGAGGCCCGCGCCGATGGGCACCTGGGCCGCGACGATGCCGTGGCCGCCGTAGAAGTGCCGCTCCTTGCTGAACATGTGCATGGAGCCGCCCTTGCCGCGCGAGTAGCCGCCTTCGCGGCCCGTCAGCTCGGCCATGACGCCCTTGGCGTCCATGCCGCAGGCCAGCATGTGGCCGTGGTCGCGGTAGGAGGTCACGCGCTTGTCGCCCTCCTCGGCGGCGGCCTCCAGGCCGACCACGACGGCCTCCTGGCCGATGTAGAGGTGGCAGAAGCCGCCGATGAGGCCCATGCCGTAGAGCTGGCCCGCCTTCTCCTCGAAGCGGCGGATCAGGAGCATCTGGCGGTAGAAGCGCCTGAGCTCCTCGGCGGAGACGTTGGCAAGAGCCGGCGCCTCGGCCGGCCGGTCGGTCGCGTCCTTGGCCATGGCTGTCTCCCTGTCGCTCGCTTGCGACTTAGCGGAGGCCTAGGGGGATTTCGAGGGGCCGTCCACGCCGCGCCGCAGCAGGAGCAGGCCCGCGAGGAGCAGGAGCGCGCCGGCGAGCAGGAAGCCCAGGTCCCAGGCCCACCACTGGGGCCGGGGCGCGGTCTCGTTGACGTGGTGGAGGCCGAGGACCAGGTGGTTGACCGCGCCGTCCGCGAGGTTGAAGGCGCCGAAGGCCGCGAGGAGGGGGCCCGCGAGGGCGCCCGGGGCCCCGGGCGGGTGGGGTCGGCGGGCGGCGCGCCACAGCGCGGCGACGCCGCCGGCCGCGAGGAGCCAGGTGGCCGCGTGGAAGAGCCCGTCGAGGCGCAGGTTGGCGCGGAGGCCGTCCAGCGTGCCCGCGGGGACGGCGGCGGAGGCGAGGTTGTGCCACTGGAGGATCTGGTGGAGGAGGATGCCGTCGAGGAGGCCGCCGAGGCCGAGGCCCAGGAGGAGGCCGGCCGCGAGGGGGAGGCGCGCGCCCATGCGGGGTCAGCCGGGGGCGGGCGGGGGCGTTCCCCCTAGCGGATGACGATCTCGTCGGAGCGGACGTAGCCCAGCATGGAGCGCGCCTGCTCGTCCAGGAGGTCGAGGTCGAGATAGGCGTCCGAGAGGCGGTTCGTGAGGTTCTCCATGCGGGCGACCTCGGCGTTGAGGGCGGCGAGCTGGAGGCGCAGCTCCAGGGTCTCGGCCTGCACGGAGGCGCGGCGGAAGACGCCGTAGTCGCCCTGCACGGCGGCGAAGATGAAGTAGATGCCGGCGAGGATCATCGCGGCCACGAAGAGGAAGTAGCCCAAGGGGTCGCGCGTCGCCCGGATCATGCTGCCCCCGCCGCCCCTGCGCGCCGCTCCCGGGCGCCTGGCGGGGAGGCTGCCACGGGGGCGCGCGGCGGGCAAGCGCCGCGCGCCGGCGCCGGCGGGGGGTGGCGCGCGGCGGCCACAGGGTCAGCCCTTGTAGATCGCCACCATGCGGTCGAGCAGCGCCATGGCCTCCGCGCGGGGGCGCTGGAAGGCGTTGCGGCCGATGATGGAGCCGTTGCCGCCGCCCTCGTGGATGCTCTGGGCGTCCTCGATGACGCTGTCGTCGCCCTTGGTGGCGCCCCCCGAGAACACCACGAGGCGGCGGCCGCCCAGGCAGGCCTGGACCACGTGGCGCACGCGGGCGGCGCCGGTGGAGACGTCTATCTTGGTGCTCTCGTAGACCTTGCGCGCCTCGGCCTGGGCCACGTGGTCGGTGGAGAGCTTGACCTTGATGACGTGGGCGCCGAGGAGGGCGGCGATGTGGGCGGCGTAGGCGGTGACGTCCACGGCGGTCTCGGCCTTGGAGTCGAGGTCCTCGCCGCGCGGGTAGCTCCAGATGATGGTGGCGAGCCCGGCCTGGGCCGCCTCGCGGCGCATCTCGGCGATGTCGGAGAACATGTCGAGGGACTGGCTGGAGCCGGGGTAGATGGTGAAGCCGATGGCGCAGCAGCCGAGCCGCAGGGCGTCGTCCACGGAGGCGGTGATGGCCTGCGTCTTGGGCATCGAGGAGGGCAGGAGCGAGTTGGCCGAGTTGACCTTGAGGATCGTGGGGATCTGGCCCGCGAAGGTGTCGGCGCCCGCCTCCAGGGGGCCGAGGGGGGCGGCGTAGGCCGAGAGCCCCGCGTCCACGGCGAGCTGGTAGTGGTAGTGGGGGTCGTAGGCCGCCACGTTGACGCCGAAGGAGCGGGCGGGCCCGTGCTCGAAGCCCTGGTCCACGGGCAGGATGATCATGCGGCCGGTGCCGGCGAGGCGCCCCTGCATCAGCATCCGCGCGAGGTTGCCCTTCACGCCGGGGTTCTCGCCCTCGTAGCGGGCGAGGATGGACTTGACGATGGGGGTCATGGGGGCCTCCGGCTTGGGTCGCGCGGGGGCGGCTTAGGCCCTCGCGCGGGCGGGGGCAATGGCGGGGTCAGCGCCGCGCCAGCAGGCGCCCCGTGACGGCCGCCACGGCGCCGCGCGGCAGCAGGCGCGGCAGCAGGGTGGCGAGCTTGTTGCCGGCGCCGGGGACCACGACGCGGGCGCCCTCGCGGCAGCCCCACCAGCCCTCGCGCGCCACGGAGGCGGCCGTGGGCAGGCGGCCGCGCGTGAGGCGGTTGGCGCCCTCCGCCCCGTCGGCGGCGAAGAAGGAGGTGGCCGTGGCCCCGGGGCAGAGCGCGGTGACGGTGACGCCCGAGCCAGCCAGCTCCTCGGCCACGGCCTCGGACAGCGACAGCAGGTAGGCCTTGGTGGCGTGGTAGACGGCCATGTGGGGGCCGGGCAGGAAGCCCGCGACCGAGGCCACGTTGAGGATGCGGCCCTGCCCGCGCGCCCGCATGGCGACGGCCGCGCGCTTCATCAGGACCGTGGCGGCCTGGACGTTGACGGCGAGGCTCTCGGCCTCGCGGTCCCAGCCCGAGGGGTCGGCGAAGAGGCCGTTGCGGCCCAGTCCGGCGTTGTTGACGAGGATGCCGACCTCGCGGCCCGCGCCCGCCTCCTCCCAGAGCCTCTCGGCCTCGCCGGGGCGGGCGAGGTCGGCGGGGATGACCACCGCCCCCCGGGGCAGGTCGTCGGCGAGGGCCCGGAGGCGGTCCTCGCGGCGGGCGGAGAGGATGAGGTCGTGGCCGTCCTCGGCCGCGAGGCGGGCGAACTCGGCCCCCAGGCCGTCCGAGGCGCCGGTGACGAGGACCCAGGTCACGACAGGGCCGCCACGCCGGGGAGGGTCTTGCCCTCCATCCATTCGAGGAAGGCGCCGCCGGCGGTGGACACGTAGGTGAAGCCGTCCGTCATGCCCGCGTCGTTGAGCGCGGCCACCGTGTCGCCGCCGCCCGCCACGGACACGAGCCCCCTGGTCTCGGTGAGCTCGGCGATCTTGCGGGCCAGCGCGTGGGTGGCGGCGTCGAAGGGGTGCGTCTCGAAGGCGCCCACGGGGCCGTTCCAGATCACCGTGCGCGAGCGCATGAGGACCGTGTCTATGCCGCTGACCGAGGCCGGGCCGAGGTCGAGGATCATCATGTCGTCGGGCACCTCGTGGGCGGAGGCCACCTGCTCGGCGGCGCCCTCGGCCAGCTCCTTGGCGACGATCACGTCGCGGGGCAGCACGACGTCGCAGCCCGCGATCTCGGCGGCCTGGAGGATGCCGCGCGCGCCGTCGTGGAGGTCGGGCTCCTGGAGCGAGCGGCCGACGGGGTAGCCCTGGGCGGCGATGAAGGTGTTGGCCATGGCGCCGCCGATGACGAGGTGGTCCACCTTGGCCGCGAGGTTCTGGAGCAGGTCCAGCTTGGTCGAGACCTTGGCGCCGCCGACGATGGCGACCAGCGGGCGCTCGGGGCGGGCCAGGGCGCGGTCGAGGGCCTGGAGCTCCTCGGCCATGAGGCGGCCCGCGCTGGCGGGCAGGAGGTGGGCGAGCCCTTCCGTCGAGGCGTGGGCGCGGTGGGCGGCCGAGAAGGCGTCGTTGCAGTAGAGGTCGCCCAGGCGGGCGAGGGCGGCGGCGAAGGCGGGGTCGTTGGCTTCCTCCCCGGGGTGGAAGCGGGTGTTCTCCAGCAGCAGCACGTCGCCGTCGGCCATGGCGGCCACGGCCCGCTCGGCCTCGGGGCCCACGCAGTCTGGCGCGAAGCTGACGGGGCGGCCGAGCGCCTCCTCCAGCGCGGGGAGCACCTGGCGCAAGGACATCGAGGGGACGACGCGGCCCTTGGGGCGGTCGAAGTGGGCCAGCAGGATCGGCCGGCCGTGGCGCTCCAGGATGGAGCCGATCGTGGGCGCGACGCGCTCGATGCGGGTGGCGTCCGTGACCCGGCCGCCCTCCACCGGGACGTTGAGGTCCACGCGGACCAGGACGCGCCTGCCGGCCACGTCCACGTCGTCTACAGACTTCCAGGCCATCGCGTCCCCCTGTTCGCGGGCCAACAGGTGGGCGTTCCGGGCCGGGGCGTCAACGGCCGCGCTTCCCTTCGCGGGACCCCGGGCCTATGTCGCGGCCCGACGCTCAACCTGGAGGCCCCCCATGGCCGAAGCCCCCGACCCCAAGAACGCCGACCCCGAGAACACGGTGGTCATAGACCTCAAGGACGGCCCCGTCACGGTCGCGCTGCTGGCGGACGTGGCGCCCCGGCACGCCGCGCGCATGAAGGAGCTGGCGCGGGCGGGCCTCTACGACAACGTGGCCTTCCACCGCGTCATCGAGGGCTTCATGGCCCAGACCGGCGACGTGGAGCACGCCAACATGGAGAGGGACTACAGCCCCGGGCGGGCGGGGACGGGCGGGTCGGACCTGCCGGACCTTCCCGCCGAGTTCTCCAAGCTGCCGCACGACCGCGGCACGCTGGGGGCGGCGCGGTCTTCGAACCCCAACAGCGCCAACAGCCAGTTCTTCATCAACTTCAAGGACAACCACTTCCTCAACGGGCAGTACACGGTGTACGGCCGCGTCCTGTCGGGCATGGAGCACGTGGACCGCATCGCCAAGGGCGAGCCGCCGCGCAGCCCCGACCGCATGATCCGGGTGAGGGTGCTGGCCGACATCCAAGGGGGGGCGGCGTGATGCGCGCGGGGGTTCTCGCCCTGGCGCTCGCGGCGATGGCCGCGCCCGCGCTGGCGGCCCGGCTGGAGATAGACGTGGCCGGAGAGGCCAACGGGACCATCGTCGTGGAGCTCTTCGAGGACGTGGCGCCCCAGGCCGTCGCGCAGGTCGAGGCGCTGGCCGAGGAGGGGGCCTACGACGGGGTCGTGTTCCACCGCGTCATCGACGGCTTCATGGCGCAGACGGGCGACGTGCAGTACGGGCGCGCGGGCGGCGACCTGAGCATGGCGGGGATGGGGGGATCGAGCCTGCCGGACCTGCCGGCCGAGTTCTCGGACAGGCCCTTCGCGCGGGGCGTCGTGGGCATGGCGCGGTCCTCGGACCCCGACAGCGCCAACTCGCAGTTCTTCATCATGTTCGCGGACGCGCCCCACCTGAACGGGCAGTACACGGTGATCGGCGAGGTGACCGAGGGGCTCGAGGTGCTCGACGCCATCAAGCGGGGCGAGGGGGCCAACGGCGAGGTCTCGGGCGAGCCCGACCGAATGGTGGACGTGCGGGTGGTGCGCTAGGTTCCGCAGAAGGTGCGGGTGACGCGCTCCGCCTCCTCGGGCGGGGCGCGCAGGGGGTCGTCGGGGGCGGCGTCGTAGGGCGCGGCGAGGCTCGCGCGCAGGGCTTCGAGCGGGGCGAGGTCGCCCTTGACGGCGGCCCGGATCATGGCCTCGACGGCGTGGTTGCGGGGGATGACGGCGGGGTTGGCGCGCAGCATGAGGGCGCGGTCGGGGCGCTGGCGCTCCCAGTCGGCGCGCCAGGCGGCGAAGCCGGGGAGGGCGGCGAGGCGCTCCTGCTCCCAGGTGCTCTCGGAGAGGGCGCGGAAAGTGATCGTGAAGTCGGCCTGCGCGGCGGCCATGAGGTCGAGGAGGCGGGTGGTGAGGGGGGCGGCCTCGGGGTCGTCCGCCGGGAGGCCGACCTTGGCGGCGAAGCGGCGCGCCCAGGCGGCCTCGTGCAGCGGGGAGAAGGCGCGCACGGTCTCGGTGGCCTCGGGGATGGCGGCCTCGCCGCCCATGAGGGGCAGCAGCGCGGTGGCGAGCTGGGCGAGGTTCCAGGCGGCCACCGCGGGCTGCTGGCGATAGGCGTAGCGGCCCCATTCGTCTATGGAGGAGAACACGGCCTCGGGGTCGTAGCTGTCGAGGAAGGCGCAGGGGCCGTAGTCTATGGTCTCGCCCGACACGGCCATGTTGTCGGTGTTCATGACGCCGTGCACGAAGCCCACCGAGAGCCAGGCGGCGACGAGGTCGGCCTGCCGCGCCGCCACGGCGCGCAGGAGGCCCATGGGGCCCTCCGCGTCCGGGTAGTGGCGGGCGATGACGTGGGCCGTGAGGGCCTCGAGGCCGTCGCGGTCGCCGCGGCTCAGGAGCCACTGGAAGGTGCCGACGCGGACGTGGGAGGCGGCGACGCGGGTGAGGACGGCGCCGGGCAGGGGGCGCTCGCGCAGGACGGTCTCGCCGGTGGCCACGGCGGCGAGCGCGCGCGTCGTGGGGATGCCGAGCGCGGCCATGGCCTCGCTGACCACGAACTCGCGCAGGACGGGGCCCATCCAGGCGCGGCCGTCGCCCCGGCGGGAGAAGGGGGTGGGGCCCGAGCCCTTGAGCTGGATGTCGCGGCGCCGGCCCGTCCGGTCCACGACCTCGCCGAGAAGGATGGCGCGGCCGTCGCCGAGCTGGGGGTTCCAGCCGCCGAACTGGTGGCCGGCGTAGGCTTGGGCGAGCGGCTCGGCGCCCTCGGGGACGAGGTTGCCGGCCAGGACCGCGACGCCCTCGGGGGCGCGCAGGGCGGCGGGGTCGAGGCCGAGGTCGAGGGCGAGCGGCTCGTTGAGGGCGAGGAGGCGGGGCGCCGCCACCGGCGTGGGGCGGAGGCGCGCGAAGAGGCGCGGGGGGAGCCGGGCGTAGCTGTTGTCGAAGGGGACGTGCAGGGTCATGGGGGCCATGTGGGGTCGGGGGCGCCCCCCACCAACGCGCGAGGGGGCGGGACGTTGCCCGTCAGAGGCGGCCGATGCGTTCCGTGAGCAGCGCGAAGTAGCCGTCGGCGTCCACGGAGCGCGCCCAGGTGGCGTTGCGCGGGCGATCCGTGACGCCCCACCAGTCGGCCACCGTCATGCCGCGCGTGAGGTCGGAGCCGGTCTCCACCTCCACGTTGATGCGGCGCGAGGCGAAGAGGCCGGGGCGCAGGAGCCAGGCGATCACGAGGGGATCGTGGAGCGGGCCGCCCTGGGAGCCGTACTTCTCCACGTCGAAGCGCTCGAAGAAGTCGAGCCAGGAGGCCACCACCTCGCCCGCGCGGGTGCCGAGCGCGCGGAAGGCGGCGATCCGCGCGCGCGAGGTGAGCGCGCCGTGCGAGCAGTCGAGCGGGACGATGGTCAGGGGGCGCCCTGAGGCGAGGACCTCGGCCGCCGCCTCGGGGTCCACGTAGATGTTGAACTCGGCCGCCGGCGTGATGTTGCCGCCCTCGAAGAAGCCGCCGCCCATGAGGACGATCTGCTGGACGCGGCCCGCCACGTCGGGGGCCTCGCGGAAGGCGGCCGCGACGTTGGTGAGGGGGCCGAGAGGGCACAGCGTGACCGTGCCCTCGGGCTCGCGCCGCAGGGTCTCGACGATGAACCGCACGCCGTCGCGGGGGTCGAGCGGGACGGAGGGCTCGGGCAGCGCGATGCCGTCCAGGCCGGTCTTGCCGTGGACGTGCTCGGCGGTGACGAGGGGGCGGACGAGGGGGCGGTCGCGCCCGGCCATGACGGGGACGGAGCGGCCCGACAGCTCCACCACCTGCCGGGCGTTCCTCTGGGTCAGCGCGAGCGGCACGTTGCCCGCCACGGTCGTGATGCCCAGCACCTCCAGCTCGGGCGAGGCCAGCGCCAGGAGGATGGCGACGGCGTCGTCCTGGCCGGGGTCGCAGTCCAAGATGACCTTGCGCGCCACGGCGTCCCCCCGATTCCCGGCCACCGGGTCAAAGCCCGGATCGGCGCGGCCCTCAAGCCCCCCCGGGGGCGGCCTTGGCGCCGCGCGACAGGGCCGCGATGCCGGTGCGGGCGATCTCGGACAGGCCCAGGGGGCGCATGAGGTCGGCGAAGGCGTCCACCTTCTCGCTGGTGCCGGTCAGCTCGAAGATGAAGGACGAGAGCGTCGAGTCCACCACGCGGGCGCGGAACACGTCCGCGAGCCGCAGCGCCTCCACGCGGTGCTCGCCCGTGCCGGCCACGCGCAGCAGCGCCAGCTCGCGCTCGACGGCCGGGCCTACGGCGGTCAGGTCGTGGACCTCGCGCACCTGGACGATGCGGCCGAGCTGGGCCTCGATCTGGTCTATGATCTGGGGCGTGCCGGTGGTGACGATGGTGATGCGGCTGAGGTGCCCGGTGTGGTCGGTCTCGGCCACGGTGAGGCTCTCGATGTTGTAGCCGCGCCCCGAGAAGAGGCCCACGACGCGGGCCAGGACGCCGGGCTCGTTGTCCACGATGACGGCCAGCGTGTGGCGCTCCACGGCGTCGCCGAAACGCGAGCGCAGCTCGTAGACGGAGTGGGAGGCGGAGCCCTTCTGGATGTTGAGCGCCATGGTCTGTCCTAGGTGAGCCCCAGGCGGGGCGGGAGGTCGGGGCGGTCGGCGCGCAGCGCCACGATGTCGTTGCAGCGGGCGAAGCCCGGGGCGCCGTCCGGGACGGGCATGAGGCGCAGCAGCGCGCGGGGCAGGCCCCAGAGGCGGTAGCCCTCGGCCCGCAGGAGGGCGGCGACGGGGGAGGCGGTCGCGCCGTTCTCCTCGAAGAGCACCGCGCGGGGGCGGGGGGCGCCGGGGCGGAGGAGGCCGCGCAGGACCGGGGCCTCGTAGCCCTCCACGTCCAGCTTCATGAGGGCCACGTCCGCGACGCCCTCCTCGGAGAGCACGTCCGCGAGGGGGCGGACGGGGACGGCGTGGCCGGCCAGGTCGGGATGCGCGACCAGCGAGCCGCCGCCGGCGTTGCCTTCGGGGACGCGCAGGGCGAGGGTGCCGGGCTCCTCGCCCAAGGCGACCTCGTGGAGCCGGATGGGGAGGGCGGGGTTGGCGGCGAGCGTGGCGCGCAGGTGCGGCAGCACCACGGGCGAGGGCTCGAAGGCCAGGACGCGGCCCTTGGGTCCGACCCGTTGCGCGGCCAGGAGCGACACGAGGCCGAGGTTGGCGCCCACGTCGAGCACGGTGTCGCCGGGGGCGGCGAGGCGGTCCACGGCCCAGGTGACCTTGGGGTCGAGGTCGCCCGCCAGCGCGATGGCGCGGCCCACGAGGTCGTCGAGGGGGGCCGCGCAGCGCGCCGCGCGGACCGGGGCCCAGACCACGCGGGGGGAGGGAGGCACCAGCCGGCGGGCGGGGGCGGAGGAGGCCAGCTTGCCCAGGCCCGAGAGGAACGGCCAGAGGCGCAGCGCCCCGCCCACGGCGCGCTCCCAGGGGGTGAGGGCGGCCGGGGCCGGGGTCACACCAGCACCGCGCCCCAGAAGCGCGAGCGCAGCTCGTAGGCGGAGCGCAACGCGGAGCCGCTGACGCTGTCCTGAGTCATGGGGGCGACTAATCCTCATCCGTTTTGCGGGCGCCGAACGTCGGCTCGATCCGCATACGATGTCGAGACTTGGGCTGAGGTTCCTGCGGCAGCTCCTGCGACGTGACGACTTTCTTCTCTGCAGGTGGCGCAATCTTCATGGCTAGCCCAAACAAGGTCGCATAGGTTAGGACTGGCAACGAGTACAGGACGCTTGCGATGAACCAATTGCTCTCAAGGAGGCTATCGCCTCTGTAGGTGTATCGGCCCCAATCAGCCACCTCATCGAAATGACTCGCGGAGAAACCGATATTCAGCAGCCAGCAAATGGCGGCGAAGATCGCTGTCGCGGCCAACGTGGACAGGCCAGTGACCGCAGCCTTTGACTCCGAACTCTGTTCCAACGTTCGCCGAAAGGCCAGCTTCCCAAGTTGCTCAGCCCATAACGCTGAGGAGTAGAAGATGACTGCGGCGTAGATCAAACTGGCCAGCAGGCAGGCCAACACCGACATCGGATCATCGAAAGCAACAGCGGTTGCAATTCGAAGATAGAGGAAGGTGATGAACGAGGCAGCTACAATCAGAAGCATTTTGGCCTCACACCAGCACCGCGCCCCCGGCCTCGATGGCGTGCTCGGGGTTGACCTCGCCCATCAGCATCTCGTTGTGGGGCTTGCCCGAGGGGATCATGGGGAAGCAGTTCTCGTGCTTCTCGACCAGGCAGTCGAAGATGACCGGGCCCGGGTGGCGGATCATCTCCAGGATCGCGTCGTCCAGGGTGGCGGGGTCGTCGCAGCGGATGCCCTTGGCGCCGAAGGCCTCGGCCAGCTTGACGAAGTCGGGGAGCGCCTCGCTCCAGGACTGCGAGTAGCGCTCGCCGTGCAGGAGCTGCTGCCACTGGCGCACCATGCCGAGCCGTTCGTTGTTGAGGATGAACTGCTTGACGGGCAGGCGGTACTGGATGGCCGTGCCCATCTCCTGCATGTTCATGAGCCAGGACGCCTCGCCCGCGACGTTGACGACGAGCGCGTCGGGGTGCGCGAGCTGGACGCCGATCGAGGCCGGGAAGCCGTAGCCCATGGTGCCCAGGCCCCCGGAGGTCATCCAGCGGTTGGGCGCCTCGAAGCCCATGAACTGGGCGGCCCACATCTGGTGCTGGCCCACCTCGGTGCAGACGTAGCGGTCCAGGCCGCGGGTCAGCGCCTCCAGCCGCTCCACGGCGTATTGCGGCTTGATGGTCCTGGCCGAGGGGCGGTAGGTGAGGCACTTCTTGGCGCGCCACTCGGCGATCCGGGCGTGCCAGCGGGCCAGGCCCTCCTCGTTGACCTTGCGGCCCCGGGCGGTCCAGAGGTCGAGGACGGCGCGCAGGGCCTCGGCGCAGTCGGCCACGATGGGCACGTCCACGCGGATGACCTTGTTGATGCTGGACGGGTCTATGTCGATGTGGGCCTTGCGCGAGCCGGGCGAGAAGGCGTCCAGGCGGCCGGTGATGCGGTCGTCGAAGCGGGCGCCGACGTTGACCATCAGGTCGCAGCCGTGCATCGCCATGTTGGCCTCGTAGAGCCCGTGCATCCCGAGCATCCCGAGCCAGAGGGGGCCGGAGGCGGGGTAGGCGCCCAGGCCCATGAGCGTGGAGGTGACGGGGAAGCCGGTGGCCTCGGCCAGCTCGCGCAAGGCGCGAGAGGCCTCGGGGCCGGAGTTGACCACGCCGCCGCCAGTGTAGAGCACGGGGCGCTCGGCCGTCTCCATGAGGCGGACGAGGGCCTCGATGGCGGCGGGGTCGGGGCTGCGGCGGGGGGCGTAGCGGCTCCTGTGGGCCCCGCGGGGGAGGTAGGCGCCGGTGGCGAACTGCACGTCCTTGGGGATGTCTATGAGGACCGGGCCGGGGCGGCCGGAGCGGGCCACGTGGAAGGCCTCGTGGAGCGTCTGGGACAGCCGCTCGGTGTCCTTGACCAGCCAGTTGGCCTTGGTGCAGGGGCGTGTGATGCCGGTCGTGTCGGCCTCCTGGAAGCCGTCGGTGCCGATCATGAAGGTCGCCACCTGGCCCGTCAGCACCAGGATGGGGATGGAGTCCATCAGCGCGTCCGTCAGGCCCGTCACCGCGTTGGTGGCCCCCGGCCCGGAGGTGACGAGGGCCACGCCGACGCGGCCGGTGGAGCGGGCGTAGCCCTCGGCGGCGTGGACGGCGGCCTGCTCGTGGCGCACGAGGATGTGGCGCACGTCGTTCTGCTGGAACAGCTCGTCGTAGATGGGGAGCACGGCGCCGCCGGGGTAGCCGAAGACCGTGTCCACGCCCTGGTCCTTGAGCGCCTCGACCACCATGCGCGCGCCGGTCATCTCCCGGGCCCGAGTCGTTCCGTCCATGTCGTCCTCCGCCGATCCAGCAGGCATGAAAAAGCCCCCGAGGGGTTTCCCTGGGGGGCGCATGGTTGCGACCGATCACGGTCCGCCGTCACCGGCCCATGCACCCTCCGCCTACGCCTACGAGAAGAATGGCCATCGCGCCCTCCGCCGCGCGCATCTTGCACGCGGGGGGGATCGGGTCAACGGGGGCTCAGCGGGTCGCGGGGGCGGAGTCAGCCGGCGCCGGGCCGGGGCTGGCGCCGGGGGTGACGGCCTTGGCCGTCTCCACCGGGGCCGAGGCGTCGCCCGCCTCCTTGTCCTGGCGCTCGACCTCGGCGTCCAGCTCGGCGCCCATGAGCACGATGAAGGCCGACAGCCACAGCCAGGTGAGCAGCACGATGACCCCGCCCAGCGTGCCGAAGGTCTCGTTGTAGGCGCCGAAGTTGGCCACGTAGATCGAGAAGAGGATCGAGCCCAGGAGCCACAGCCCCGTGGCCGCGGCCGCGCCCAGCGTGATCCAGTGCCAGGGCACCGGCCCGCGCGAGGGGGCGTAGCGGTAGAGCAGCGCCAGCGCCACGACCACGACGCCCACGAGGAGCGGCCAGCGCAGCACCTGCAGCGCCACGTCCGCGAGGCCGCCCAGCGGGAACAGCGCCAGGAGCGCCGGCACCACGGCGAGCAGCACCGCGACCAGGATGAAGCCCAGGATCAGCGCGAGCGTCAGCCCGAAGATCGTGGCGTAGAGCCGGACGATGCCGCGCGTCTCCTGCACCTCGAAGGCGACGTTGAGGCCCTCGACGAGGCTTTGGACGCCCTTGGAGGCGGAGTAGAGCGCGACCACGAGGCCGAAGAGCGCGGCGAGGCCCAGGCCCCCCTCCGTGGAGCCGGTGACGGCCACGGCCTGGTCTATGACGATCTGCGCGGCCTCGGGGGGGATGACCTGGGCCAGCCCGTCTATCTGGGCCTGGACGGTGGCGGGGTCGAGGATCAGCCCGGCCAGCGCCATGAGCACCACCATGGCCGGGAAGATGGCGAGCAGCGCGTAGAAGGCCACGCCGGCGGCGATGAGCCCGATGTGGTCCTCGTTCATCTCCTTGTAGAGGTTGACGAGGAGGCGCCACCAGCCGATGCCCGCGCGCTTCGAGCCCTGCGAGGGGGCGCCGGCGGAGGCGGGGGCGTCGGACATGGCCTGTCTCCCGGGGGATGGTCGGGGGGCGAACGCGGGCGCCGGCCTCGCGTTCCCTGGCCAGAGGGGACCGGCCGTGCCATGGGGGGCGCAAAGGAGTCCCCCATGCGCGCCCTCCTCCTCGCCCTGCTCCTGGCCAGCCCCGCCGTCGCCCAGACCTGGGAGGTCACGCTGAACGGGCGCGCCCTGGGCACGGTCGCCTTCGAGGACGGGGGCGAGGCCCTGGCGGTGGCGGGCACCTTCGCGGGCACGCCGCTGGGCGTGGCGGACGGCACCTACCGGGCCACCTCGCGCCCCGTGGCGCTGGGCGAGGGGCGCGCGGGGCGGCAGTTCGTGGCCGAGAGCGCCTTCACGACCGAGAGCCGCAACATCTCCGTGCTCTTCGAGGGCGACCGCGCGGTGGAGACCGTGGTGCTTCCGGCGAGCGAGGCGACGGAGCTGTCCGACCCGGCGGACGTGCCCGCCGGCGCGCTCGACCCCGCGCGCGCCTTCGCGCTCCTGGCGCGCTCCGAGGGCTGCCCCGGCGCCTTCCTCCTGTATGACGGGCGGCGCGTCGCGGAGGTGTCGCCCCAGGGCGAGGAGGCGGCGCCCGAGGGGCTCGCCTGCCGGATGCGCTACGGGGTGGCGCTGGGGCCTGCGCACATGAGCCCGCTCGGCATCCGGGGCTTCGACCTCGTGCTCCTCTACGGCGAGGGGGGCCTCAGGCGGCTCGCGGTGCGGGCGGGGCCGTTCGAGCTGGCGCTCGGGCGCTGAGGCCTGCTTGCAATGGGGGCGCGGGGCGGCCAAGGTCCGCGCCATCCGCGACCCGCCGGACACGGGCGGGCGCCCCTAGGGAGGTTTCTTCATGGATCGTCGCTCGTTCCTCGGCGCCGCCACGGTCGGCGCGGCCGGGGCCGCGCTGGCCGCGCCGGCCCTCGCGCAGTCGGCCCCCACGGTGACGTGGCGCCTGACCTCGTCCTTCCCCAACTCGCTCGACACCATCTACGGGGGCGCCACGACGCTGGCGCGCTTCGTGTCGGAGGCGACGGACGGGGCCTTCACCATCCAGGTCTTCCCGGCGGGCGAGCTGGTGCCGGGCCTGGAGGCGGCGCCGGCCGTGATGGACGGCTCCGTGGAGGCCTGCCACACCGTGTCCTACTACTACTGGGGCCAGGACCCGGCCTGGGCCGTGCCCGCCGCCATCCCCTTCTCGCTCAACGCGCGAGGGATCAACGCCTGGCACTACCACGGCGGCGGCATCGACCTGGCCAACCAGTTCTACGCCAAGCAGGGCCTGATCGCCTTTCCGGGCGGCAACACGGGCGTCCAGATGGGCGGCTGGTACCGCAAGGAGATCAACACGGTCGCCGACCTCCAGGGGCTCAAGATGCGGGTGGGCGGCTTCGCAGGCTCCATCCTCGAACGGCTGGGCGTGGTGCCCCAGCAGATCCCGGGGGGCGAGATCTACTCGGCGCTGGAGCGCGGCACCATAGACGCGGCCGAATGGGTCGGCCCCTACGACGACGAGAAGCTGGGCTTCGCGCGCGTGGCGCCCTTCTACTACTACCCCGGCTGGTGGGAGGGCGGCCCGACCGTCCACTTCATGTTCAACCTGGAGCAGTGGAACGCGCTGCCCGCCACCTACCAGTCGCTGCTGCGGACGGCCGCGCGGGCGGCGGACGCGGACATGCTCCAGAAGTACGACTGGCTCAACCCGACCGCGATCCGCAACCTCGTGGCCCAGGGCGCGCAGCTGCGGCCCTTCTCCCAGGAGATCCTGGAGGCCTGCTTCAACGCCTCCAACGAGGTCTACGCCGAGCTCGACGGCACCAACGCCGAGTTCAAGACCTTGTGGGATTCGATCAAGGCGTTCCGCCAGGACTGGTTCACCTGGAGCCAGGTGGCGGAGTACAACTACGACACCTTCATGATGACCAAGGCCAACGCCGGCCAGCTCTGAGAGGGGGGGCGCCGGTCAGGGGGCCGGCGCCCCGAAGCTCGGCTGGCCCAGGGGGGCGGGCGCCGCAGGCGCGGGCGCGCCGAGGCTGGGCCGGCCGAGGGGGGCGGGCGCGCCCGGGGCCGCGCCGCCCGGCGCGCCGAAGCTGGGCGTGCCGAGCGCGGGCGCGCCAGTCCCGGCCGGGGGCAGCGTGATGACCACGTCGGCGGGGTCCACGGCCGGTCCCTGGTAGCGCATCACCAGGCCGGGGGCCGCCACCACCAGCACGATCATCACGACCTGCACGGCGATGAAGGGCACCGCGCCCCTGTAGATGTCGGCCGTCCGTATTGCCTCGATGCGCCGGCCCGTGACCTTGTCCACGTAGGGCGCGCGCGCCGCCACCGAGCGCAGGTAGAACAGCGCGAAGCCGAAGGGCGGCGTCAGGAACGAGGTCTGGAGGTTCACCCCGATGATGACGCCGAGCCAGATGAGGTCGATGCCCAAGGTCTGCGCCGGGGCGATCAGCAGCGGCACGATGATGAAGGCGATCTCGAAGAAGTCTATGAAGAAGCCCAGGACGAAGATGATGAGGTTGACGACGAGCAGGAAGCCGTACTGGCCCCCGGGCACGGAGGTCAGCAGGCTCTCGACCCAGACGTGGCCGTTGACCCCGTAGAAGGTGAGCGAGAAGACCCGCGCGCCGATCAGGATGAAGAGGACGAAGGACGACAGGCGCGTGGTGGCGACCAGCGCCGAGGTCAGCATGGGCATCCCCAGCCGCCCCTTGGCGGCCGCCAGCAGGAGCGCCCCCACGGCCCCCATGGCGCCCCCTTCGGTGGGCGTGGCGATGCCCAGGAAGATGGTGCCGAGCACCAGGAAGATGAGAGCGAGCGGGGGGATCAGGACCATGATGACCTGGGCCGCCAGCCGCGACAGCGTGCCCCAGCCGAGCCAGCGGTCGAGCAGCGCGTAGAGGTAGGCGGCGCCCACGCCCACGGTGGCGCCCCAGATGTCGGCGTTGGCGCCCTGCGACCCCTGGAGCCACAGGTGGCTCGCGTAGGCGATGGCGCCGGCGGCGGCGACGGCCACCAGGAGCGAGGTGACCCCGCGCCCCAGCGTGCGCGCCTCGGGCGGGAGCGCCGGGACGGCGTGGGGGCGGAACACGGCCACCATGGCGACGTAGCCGATGTACATCCCCGTCAGCACCAGGCCCGGGACGAGCGCCCCGCGATACATGTCGCCCACCGAGCGGCCGAGCTGGTCGGCCAGGACGATCAGCACGAGCGAGGGCGGGATGATCTGCGCCAGCGTGCCCGAGGCGGCGATGACGCCCGTGGCCATGCGCCGGTCGTAGCCGTAGCGCAGCATGACGGGCAGCGAGATGAGCCCCATGGCGATGACGGAGGCGGCCACCACGCCGGTGGTCGCCGCCAGCAGCGCCCCCACCAGGATCACGGCGAAGGCCACGCCCCCCCGGATCGGCCCGAAGAGCTGGCCCACGGTGTCGAGGAGGTCCTCGGCCATGCCGGATCGCTCCAGGATCAGGCCCATGAAGGTGAAGAAGGGGATGGCCAGCAGCGTCTCGTTGCTCAGCACCCCCCAGAGCCGCTGGGGCATCGTGTAGAGCAGCGGCCAGTCCAGCGTGATGACCCCGTTGGAATAGGGGGCGAGCCAGACGCCGATGACGAAGAACAGGAGCCCGTTGGCCGACAGCGCGAAGGCGGCCGGGTAGCCCATGAGCAGGAACAGGATCAGGCTCACGAACATGATCGGAGCCAGCTCCATGGCGATCAGCTCGATCATGGGCGGTCCTCTCCGGCGCGGTCGGGCGGGGGCGGCATCGCGCCGGCGACCGGCGCCTCGCCGGAGGCGGGCGGGAAGGGGTCGGGGATCAGGCCGCGCATCACGGCGACCTTCTTGACGATCTCGGCCAAGCCCTGGGCGCTGAGGAGGATGAACCCCGCCGCCAGGATGGCGCGGGCGGGCCAGATGGCGAGCCCTCCCGCGTTGGTGCTGACCTGCCCCGAGCGCCAGGCCCCGAGCGCGTAGGGCACGGTCATCCAGGCCATGAGCAGCGCGAAGGGCATCAGGAAGAGGACGTGCCCGAGGAGGTCTATCCAGTGCTGGGCGCGGCGCGTGCGCGAGGCGTAGACGATGTCTATGCGGATGTGCTCGTTGTGCTTGAGCGTCCAGGCGGCGGCGCCCATGAAGGCCCCCCCGAACAGGTACCATTGCAGCTCCAGCCAGGCGTTCGACGAGATGCTGAAGGCCTTGCGGACCACGGCGTTGACGGCGCTGACCAGGATGGCGAGCAGGATCAGCCAGATGACGGAGCGACCGACGGCCTCGGTCACGCGGTCCATGGCGCCCGCGAGGCGCAGGAGTGCAGGCATCGGACCTCCCCCGGGGCGCGTCGTCCGGCGCCACTCCGGCGCCATTGGGCGCGCCCCGGCGCCCCCGTCAACCGTGACGCGGGGGACCGAGCAGATCCCAGCGGTTGCCGAAGGGGTCCCGCCAGACGACGACGCGGCCGTAGGGCTCGTGGCGCGGCGCCTCCTCGAGGGCGGCGCCCGCGTCCCGCAGCCGCGCGAGGGCCGCCGCGAAGTCGTCCGCCCAGAGGAAGAAGGCCACGCGCCCGCCGGCCTGCCGGCCGATCGCCGCCGCCTGCGCGGGGCTCGCGGCGCGGGCGAGCAGCAGGGCCGCGCCGCCCCCGGGCGGCTCCACCAGGACCCAGCGCCTGCCGCCCCCCCGGTCCTCGTCCGCGAGCACCCGGAAGCCCAGGCCGGCCGCGTAGAAGGCCAGGCCGGCGTCGTAGTCCGGCACCAGGAGCGTGACGGCGTGTAGCCTCAGCCCAGGGGGGGACCCCGCGCTCAGCGCGGCGCCCGCGCGTCGGGGAGCGCGATGCGCGCCACCTGCTCGGCGATGGGGTCCACCGACAGGGGATGGGTGTCCACGGGGTAGGCGGAGGGGTCGCCGATGGGCTGCCAGCGGTTCTGCCGGTAGACCTCCAGCGCGCCGAAGCGGGCCTTGTAGCCCATCTTCTCGCTCCCCGGCACCCAGTAGCCGAGGTAGACGCAAGGCAGGCCCAGCTCGCGCGCGAGGCGCACGTGGTCGAGGATCACGAAGGTGCCCAGCGAGTCCCTGTCGCGGCCGGGCTCGAAGAAGGAGTAGACCATGGAGAGCCCGTCCTCGATCACGTCCGTGAGGCACACGGCGACCAGGCGCTCCCGGTCGTCGTGATACTCCACGAGGCGCGAGCGGATGGGCGTCTCCTCGACCATGGCGGCGAACTCGAAGATGTCCATGTCGGCCATGCCGCCCTGAGCGTGGCGCGAGTCGAGGTAGCGGCGGAAGAGGGCGAACTGCTCCTCGGTGGCCCAGGGGGAGGTGGCGCGGCGGCCGAGGCCCGCGTTGCGCCGCAGGACGCGGGCCTGGGAGCGCGTGGGGACGAAGTCGGCCACGCGGATGCGGGCGGAGTAGCAGCTCTGGCAGTCCGCGCAGGAGGGGCGGTAGAGCACGTTCTGGGAGCGGCGGAAGCCCTGCTTGCTAAGCGCGTCGTTGAGCCTCTCGGCCCCGTCGCCCTGGAGCGCTGTGAAGAGCTTCCGCTCCATCCGGCCCTCCAGGTAGGGGCAGGGCTGGGGCGCGGTCACGTAGAACTGCGGCGCGAGGGGGAGCGAATGGCGCATCGACACCGCGGGGGGAGGGGGGCCTGGCGCCCTGATGCTAGCGCGCCCCCCCGCGCCCGCCAAGGCCCGCTCAGGCGAGACGCCGCGCCGGGCGGTTGATGGCGGCGGTGCCGAGGCCGAGATCGGTCAGCCCCTGCCCGCGCCCGAGCCCGCCCATCAGGGCCACCGACAGCAGCTGCGGCAGGAACAGCGCCACGGAGACGGCGTAGCCCAGCGTGTGCAGCAACGCCGTCCGGGGCGCGAGGGGCCGGCCGTCGCGGTCGCGCAGCGTGATCCCCATGAGCGCCATGCCCAGCGTGGCCGACAGGGCCGACAGCGACGCCCAGCGGTAGAGGGTGCCCACGGCCACCCACAGGATGGGCCACCAGAGGATCGCGGTGAAGGCCGTCAACGGCAGGGCCAGGAGGCAGAGCAGGAGGGTCGCGGCCACGTCCGCGACCCAGGCCAGCGCCCGCTTGGGCGCGACGCCCGCGTAGAAGGCGGGCTGGCGGATGGGGTCGGGCAGCGGCATGGGCCTCGTCTTTCCCAAAGGGGGCGCGGCCCCCGATGTGGGGGCCGCGCGGGGGCCTGTGAAGGGTCAGGCGGCCTGGTCGTCCCGGTCGCCGTCCACGGGCGAGGCGCGGCGGGCGCGGTCCTCCATGAACTGGTCGAACTCGGCCTTGTCCTTGGCCTCGCGCAGGCGGCCCAGGAACTCCTCGAAGGCGCGCTGCTCGTCCTCCAGGCGGCGCAGCGTCTCGGCCTTGTAGGCGTCGAAGGTCGCGTTGCCCGAGGGGCGCATGGCGGCGCGGGCCGAGCGCATCCGGTCCTCCCAGCCCTCGCGCATCCCGTTGCGGCCCCAGCCGCAGGAGCGGGTCATCTCGGTGCTGTCACGGTGGCGGCGGGAGAACATGCGTCCGGTTCCGATGCTGAAGAGGAGGAGGGCGATGCCGACCGGGGGGGCGACGAAGAAGCCCGCCACGGTGGCGATGATCCAGGCCTTGCGGCCGTGGCCGTCGAGCCAGTCCACGCCACGGCCGAGCGCCGCCCAGGCCTGGGCGAGCACCCCCGGCCGGTCTTCGCGCCGCCAACCGGCGGGCGGGGTGGGAAAGGTGTCGGACATCGGGGCGCCTCCTTGGGGGCCGGGGTTGATGTGAACGTCTTTCACATCGCGCAAGATCGTGAGCGAGGGGCCCGGGGTCAAGGCGTCATGTGAAGGCTTTTCACATGGGGCCCGGCGGCATCGGCGGAATCCCGCGCATCGTTGACCCCGCCCCCGGCCCCGCCCATCCTGGCGCCATGGACGACCGCCCGCCCGCCTTCCCCCGCGCGCCCCGGCCCTTCGAGCCCGAGCGCGCCGCGCCCGCGCTGGCGGCGCTCGGGGACCTCGGCGGGGCACGGGCGCTGGTCGAGGGGGCGGCCGCCTCGAGCCCGCACCTGGCGCGGCTGCTCGCGCGGGAGGGGGCCTGGATCGTCCCCTCGCTCCGGGACCCGCTCGGCGCGCTGGAGTCGGCCCTGGGGGACGCGGCGGACGGGGCCGACGCGGGGCCTGCGCTGCGCCGCGCCAAGCGCCGCGTGGGGCTGCTCGTGGCGCTCATGGACCTTGGGGGGGCCTGGGCGCTGGAGGAGGTCACGGGGGCGCTCACGCGGCTCGCCGACCTCGCCGTGGACCGGGCCTTCGCCTGGGCCTTGCGGCAGGGGGCCGGGAGGGGGCGGCTCGGGGGGCTGGACCCGGAGGGCGCGGGGCTCGTGGCGATGGCCATGGGCAAGATGGGGGCGGGGGAGCTCAACTACTCCTCCGACATCGACCTGATCGTGCTCCATGACGAGGCGCGCCTGCCCGCCGACGCCGAGGCGGCGCGGGCGGGGCTGGTGCGGGCCACGCGCGCGGCGGTGGCGCTGCTGTCGGACCGCACCGCCGAGGGCTACGTGTTCCGCGTCGACCTGCGGCTGCGCCCCGACGCGGCCACCACGCCCGTCTGCATGAGCCTGGGGGCGGCCGAGTCCTACTACGAGGGCGTGGGCCGCACCTGGGAGCGCGCGGCCTGGATCAAGGCGCGGCCCTGCGGCGGCGACCTCGCGGCCGGCGAGCGGTTCCTGGGCACCTTGCGCCCCTTCGTGTGGCGCCGGCACCTGGACTTCGCGGCCATCCAGGACGCCCACGACATGAGGCTGCGCATCCGGGACCACAGGGGCTCGCGGGCCGGGCTCGACGGGCGCGACCTCAAGCTCGGGCGCGGCGGCATCCGCGAGATCGAGTTCTTCGTGCAGACGCGCCAGCTCATCGCCGGAGGGCGCGACCCGTCGCTGCGGGTGCGCGGCACGGTGGAGGGGCTCGGGCGGCTGGCGGCGGCGGGCTGGGTGCCGGAGGGCGTGGCGGCGACGCTCGCCGCCCACTACCGCCGCTTCCGCGAGGTGGAGCACCGGCTCCAGATGGTCGCCGACGCCCAGACCCACGACCTGCCGAGCCACCCCGAGGGCTGGGGGCGGCTCGCCGCCCTCATGGACGAGGAGGCGGCGGCGCTGCGGCGCGACCTCGCGGAGCGGCTGGAGGAGGTCCACGCCCTCACCGAAGGCTTCTTCGCGCCCGGGGTCGCGGCGCCCGGCCCCCAAGACGGCTTCGGCGCGGAGACGGTCGCGCGCTGGCCCTCCTACCCGGCCCTGCGCTCGCCGCGCGCGGCCGAGATCATGCGCAGGCTCCGGCCCACGATCCTGGGCCGACTCAAGGAGGCGCAGAGGCCCGAGGAGGCCCTGGCGGCCTTCGACCGCTTCCTGGCGGGGCTGCCGGCGGGGGTGCAGCTCCTGTCGCTCTTCGAGGCCAACCCGGACCTCCTGGGCCTCCTGGTGGACGTGGCGGCCACCTCGCCGGCGCTGGGGCGCGCCCTGTCGCGCAACGCGGGCGTGCTCGACGCCGTGCTGGGGGGCGACTTCTTCGCGCCCTGGCCGGGGGTGGAGGGGCTCGCCCAGGGGCTCGCGGCGGCCATGGCCGAGGGGAGCTGGGAGGGGCGGCTCGACGCCGCGCGCCTCTGGGCGCGGGAGTGGCGGTTCCGCCTGGGCGTGCACCACCTGCGCGGCCTCCTGAGCGCCGAGGAGGCCGGCGCGCAGGCGGCGGACCTCGCGGAGGCCACCCTGCGCGTGCTGCTCCCGGCCACGGCCGCGGAGTTCGCGCGTCGCCACGGCCCCGCCCCGGGGCGCGGGGCGGCCGTGCTCGCCATGGGCTCGCTGGGCGCGCGGCGGCTCACGGCGACCTCCGACCTCGACCTCATCGTGATCCATGACGGGGGCGAGGCCCCCTCGGAGGGCCCCCGGCCGCTGGCGCCCGGGTCCTGGTACGCGCGGCTCGCCCAGGCCCTGGTGACGGCGCTCTCGGCGCCCATGAGCAAGGGGCGGCTCTACGAGGTGGACATGCGCCTGCGCCCCTCGGGCCGGCAGGGGCCGGTGGCCACGTCGCTCGCGTCCTTCGGCGCCTACCAGCGCGAGGAGGCCTGGACCTGGGAGCACCTGGCCTTGACGCGCGCCCGCGTGGTGGCCTCGGTCGGCGACCCCGCCCTGGGCCCCGAGGTGGAGGCCCTGCGGCGCGACGTGATCGCCTCGCGCCGGGGCGACCCCCGGGTCTGGCCCGACCTCGCCGACATGCGGCGCAGGCTCTCGGGGCAGGGCGGCCCCTGGGACGCCAAGGCCGGGCCGGGGCGGCTGCGCGACCTCGACCTCTTCGCCCAGGCGCTCGCGCTGCTCGCGGGCTCGCCCGGGCGCGGCACGGACGCGCAGGTGGCGGCGGGCGAGGAGGCGGGGCTCCTGGACGCGGCCGAGGCGGCGACCATCCGCGAGGCCTCGCGGCTCTTCTGGGCCGTCCAGGCCGCCGCGCGGCTCCTGCTCGAAGGCCCGCTGGACCCGGGCGCGCTGGGGGAGGGGGGCCGGCGGCTCCTGCTGCGCGAGGGGGGCGCCGACACGATCCCGGCCCTCGCCGACAGGCTCGCCGCCGTCGCCGCCGGGGCGGCGGCGGCCATCGGCCGGAGGGCCTCGTGAGCGACCCCCACGACCCCAAGGGCCTCGTGCGCGAGGCCTACGCCATCGAGGGCATCACCGGGCCCGAGTGCCGCTCCATCTTCCTGGACTGGGCGCTGAGCCTGCCGGCGGACGCCGAGTCGGCCCCCGCCGCCCGCGCGCTGCTCCTGCGCCACGGGGCGGAGGGGCATCCCATGACGGGGGTGCTGCGGGCCGCGCTGGCGGCGGCGGGGGCGCCGCGCCGGCGCGGCGGCCGGGCGGGGCGCTTGACCGCCCCCGGCGCAGCGGCCAAGGGGCCGCCATGATCCCGACCGACCGACTGGAGGAGGTGGCTTCCCGCTTCGCCTACCTGGAGGCGCGCATGGGCGAGGGCCTGCCGCCCGCCGCCATCGCCGAGGTGAGCCGCGAATGGGCCGCGCTGAGGCCCGTGGTGGAGGCGGCCTCGGCCTGGCGCCGCGCGGGGGCGGCCGTGGCCGACGCCGAGGCGATGCTCGCCGACCCGGAGATGCGCCCGCTGGCCGAGGAGGAGCTGCCCGGCTTGCGCCAGGCGCTGGAGGCGGCCGAGACGGCGCTGCGCGTGGCGCTCCTGCCCAGGGACGCCGACGACGACCGCCCCGCCATGCTGGAGATCAGGCCCGGCACGGGGGGCGAGGAGGCGGCGCTCTTCGCGGCCGACCTCGCGCGCATGTACCAGCGCTACGCCGAGGGGCAGGGCTGGCGCTGGGAGGTGGTGGAGGAGCAGGCCACCGACCTCGGCGGCCTCAGGGAGCTGGTCGCGCGCGTGGAGGGCGAGGGCGTCTTCGCGCGCCTCAAGTACGAGTCGGGCGTCCACCGCGTCCAGCGCGTGCCCGCGACCGAGGCCTCGGGGCGCATCCACACCTCGGCCGCCACCGTCGCCGTGCTGCCCGAGGCCGAGGAGGTGGAGGTGGAGATAGACCCCGCCGACCTGCGCATCGACACCATGCGGTCGTCCGGCGCGGGCGGCCAGCACGTCAACAAGACCGAGTCGGCCGTGCGCGTCACGCACCTGCCCACGGGCATCGTCGTCACCTCCTCGCTCAAGAGCCAGCACCAGAACCGCGACATCGCCCTGCGCGTGCTGCGCGCCCGGCTCCACGACAGGGAGCGCCAGAGGGCGCAGGGCGCGCGCGCCGCCGACCGCAAGGCGCAGCTGGGGAGCGGCGACCGCTCCGAGCGCATCCGCACCTACAACGTCCCCCAGGGGCGGCTCACGGACCACCGCATCGGCCTCACGCTCTACTCGCTCGACCGCATCCTCGCGGGCGACCTCTCGGAGGTGGTCGAGGCGCTCTCGGCCCATGCCCAGGCCGAGGCCCTGGGGCAGGGCGGGTGACGGTCGCGGAGGCGATCCGGCAGGCGGCCCGCGCGCTCGACCGCGCGGGCGTGCCGGACGCGGCCACGGACGCGCGCCGGCTCATGGCGCACGCCCTGGGCCTCGCGCCCGACCGCCTCCTGCTGGTCCAGGCCGACCGGCTGGGGGACGTGGCGGCCGAGCTGTTCGCGCGGCAGGTAGAGGAGAGGCGCCGCCGCCGGCCCCTGGCGCAGATCGTCGGCTCGCGGCTCTTCTGGGGGCGCGACTTCCTCGTGACCGAGGACGTGCTCGACCCCCGGCCCGAGACGGAGACCCTGGTGGCCGAGGCCCTCGCGGGCCGCTTCTCGTCCGTCCTGGACCTCGGCACCGGCTCGGGCTGCCTGCTCGTCACGCTCCTGGCCGAGAGGCCGGGGGCGAGCGGCGCGGGCACGGACGTCTCGGAGGCCGCGCTCGCGGTGGCGCGGGCCAACGCCCGCCGCCACGGCGTCGAGGGGCGCGCCCGGTGGCAGCGCGCCGACTGGCTCGCGGGGGTGGAGGGGCGCTTCGACCTGATCGTCTCCAACCCCCCCTACGTCGCCGCCGGCGAGATGGCGGGGCTCGAGCCCGAGGTGCGGCTCTGGGAGCCGCGCCTGGCCCTGACCGACGGGGGCGACGGCCTCTCGGCCTACCGGGCGATCCTGAGCGACGCCGCGCGCGTCCTGGCGCCGGGGGGCCGCGTGATGGTGGAGGTGGGCGCGTCGCAGGCCCCCGAGGTCCTCGCCCTCGGCCGCGCCCTCGGCTGGGGGGCGGCGGAGACCCGCCCGGACCTCGACGGGCGGGCGCGGCTGTGCTTGTTCCGCGCGTCGTCCGACCCCAGATGAGGGGGGCACGCAGGCCCCCCTTGCCGTCCGGCGCCTTTCCTGCTTAGTGGCCCCCATCGGGAGAGGCGGGGCCGGCGGGACGCGGGCCCAGCGGGACGCCCCCCGACCGGTCGCCCTTCCACCCTCCTTCCCCGGCGCACCATGCGCGGGACGGGGCGGCCCACACCCTCAGCCACGCGGGACCCATGAGATCCTCCAAGCAGCGGCAGCGCAACAAGCAGAACCGCCAGAACCGCCCCATGGGCGGCAACATCGTCAACCGGGTCTTCGACTCCTCCGGTCCCGACGGCAAGGTGCGCGGCACGCCCCAGCAGATCATCGAGAAGTACCTCCAGCTGCACCGCGACGCGCAGCTGACGGGCGACCGCGTCAACGCCGAGAACTTCGCCCAGCACGCCGAGCACTACAGCCGGATGCTGGCCGAGGCCCAGCGCGAGATGGACCGCGCCCGCGAGGAGCAGGACCAGTTCCACCGCGAGCGCCAGCAGGAGCGCGACCGGCCCTGGGACCGCGAGCCCTTCCGCGACGGGCCCCGGGAGGCCCAGCGCGATGCCCCCAGGGACG
>ERZ1066118.283-NODE-283-length-52250-cov-12.700718_pt1 | contig 52250 bp, 50 predicted proteins | sample MGYA00382765_ERZ1066118 | MGnify/ENA primary metagenome ERZ1066118 (study PRJEB33369, sample SAMEA5778348) | biofilm metagenome | biome: Industrial cooling water; feature: Water cooling tower basin; material: Biofilm | place: United Arab Emirates | collected...
GTCCTATGCATCGCTCCTCCGGCGCATCGCCCCGGGCTCGACGGCGGAGATGGCGCTGCCCGCCGACCAGGGGGCGGACGTGCCCGACCCCGCGGCGCTCGCCGGCTACGACGCAGTGATCCTGACGGGCTCGCCCCTCCACCTCTACGAGGCCACGGCGGCCGCGCGCCGCGAGGTCGCGTTCATGCAGGACGTGTTCCGCAGCGGCACGCCGTCCTTCGGCTCCTGCGCCGGGCTGCAGGTCGCGGTGGTCGCGGCGGGCGGGACGGTGAAGCCGCTCGACGCGCCACGCGAGGCCGGCTTTGCGCGCCGTATCTGGCCGACCCATGCGGGGCGCGATCATCCACTGCTTCGCGGCCGGCCGCCCGCGTTCGACGCGCCGGCGGTGCATGGCGACGAGGTGGACCGCCTCCCGCCGGGCGCCACGCACCTGGCGCAGAACCTGAACACGACCGTGCAGGCCGCCGAGATCCGGCATGAGGGCGGCGTCTTCTGGGGCGTCCAATATCATCCCGAGCTGTCGCTGGCCGAAGTCGCCGCGGCGCTACGACGCGATGCCGACACGCTGCTGGAAGACGGGCTCGCCCCGGACGAGGATGCGCTGCACGCGCACGCCGACCTGGTCGACGCGCTGGGGCGAGAGCCCGACCGGCTCGACCTGATGTGGCGGCTGGGCGTGGACGCCCAGGTCGCGGACGACCAGCTCCGCCAGACCGAGGTGCGGAACTTCATCGCGCACCTGGTCGAGCCGACGCGCGCGCGCCGGCGGGACTAGAGCCTGTTCGGGTTGGGTGGAGGCGTCGTGATCGCCCTGTCGTGTTCGTCCGGCAAGGAGGGTCGTGCAGCGGGTAGCGGCGCTACCCGCAAGTGGCGCGACGCTGCCGGCGGGCGCGAAAGGGCGACCGCGTCAGCGGCGGGCGGATTTGCCCCAGGGCGTCGTCGCTCGTCGGTCACGATGCTCAAGCATTGCTCCCCCCTCGCTCCTCGCCCAGAACCAAATCCGCTCCGTCACGATGCCTCCACCCAGCCCGAATAGGCTCTAGTGCGCCGGCGTCCGTTTCAGAAAGGCGAGCGTGTCGGCAAGGACCGGGGCTGTGCCGCGGAACGGCACCGACAGCGCCATCGCGACCGCCTCGTGGCTTAGCTCCGGATAGTCGCGGTGCACCACCGGGGCGCCCAGCGTCCGGAGCCGCGCCGCCAGGTTCACCGCATTGTGCGCGCCGACCTGCACGTCCTTCCCGGCCGATAGCAGCAGGAGCGGCGGCGCGTCGGCACGGGCGAAGGTGATGGGCTGCGTCATCGGCCCGTCCTTGGCGCCCTTGAACGCGTCGATGGACCGCTTCTTGTTGAAGGGGAAAAAGTCGAACGGGCCGCACATCGGCACGCCCGCCTTGATGAAGCGGGGGTCGACGCCCTCGGCCAGCAGCCAGCGGCGGTCCAGCGCGAGCATGGCGGTGAGGTAACCGCCCGCCGAATGTCCGGATACCGCGACCCGGTTCGGATCCCCGCCATAGTCGGCGACATGGTCGCGCACCCAGCGCAGCGCCTGCGCGCCGTCCTGCACGAAAGCGGGGAAGCGGACACCCGGCACCTTTCGATAATCGGGTACGACGACGACATAGCCGGCGCGGGCGAACGCGCGCGCGGCGAACGGGTATTCGCCGCGTTCGCCATGCGCCCAGCCACCGCCGTAGAAGAAGACCATGACCGGCCGCGAGCCCGCCGACGCCGCCGCGGGCCGATAGACGTCCAGGCGCTGGCCGGTCGTGCCGAACGGCACGCCCTCGGCCACGCGCTCGACGCCCCTACCTCCGCCCATGACCGCATCGGCCCAGCTAAGGATGCGCGGCGGCTCGACAAAGGCGTAGGCGGCTCCGGCAAGCCCCAGCAGCACTGCCAGCAGCGCCCCCAGCCCGATCAGGAGCCGCTTCAACGCCGCCGCTCCGGCAGGCTCACGATCCAGCCTTCCAGCGCCGCCGTGTCGGTCATCGCGCCCCGATACAGGTGTTGTGGCGCCCATGGCACGTTCGACCCGCGCGCGCGGCCGCGATAGACCTTCATCGGCACTCCATAGCTTGCAAGGCCGCTCGGCAGCTTGCCGCTGCGGACCTCCATGTAGAAAGTATCAGCCGACGTCTCCCGGCCGACCTGCACCGCGCCCAATGCGCGCCACAGATCGACTGCATCGAGGCAGGCGGACGCGCACGCCGCGTCGGTCAGGACGTAGACGGGCCCGGCGGGCGGCGCGGGGTCGGGGCCGGAGGCGCCAGCGCGCTGCAGAAGCGCCGTGGCGGCGGCCGCATCCGGTTCGCGCCACAGCGGCTGGCCGGCGGCCTGGGCCTGACGCAGCCCCTCGGCGATCACATGAAGGAACGCCACCGCTCCCGGTCCGCCGGCGCTGAACTGGCGCACATAGGTGTCGACCGCCTCGATCACCTTTGGCGACGCGCGCCATTCGACATAGGTCGCCGCCTCCCGACGCCGTGCGTCCGCGACACGCTCCGTGCCCCAGAGCAGGCGCGCGATCTGCGCCGACCAGCTGGAGGAGCCGCCGCCATTGCCGCGCAGGTCGAGGACGATGGCAGGCGCCTGAACCAGCGCGGCCCGGTCGGCGCGCATGCCGGCGATGAGCGACGTCAGCGCCTTGGCGGCGTCCGAGTCGGGCGCGCCGTTGAACGAACTCATCGCGTACCAGCGCGTGCCGTCCGCCAGCGTGCGCGCGCCGATCGGCGGCCGGGCAACGCCGTTCACTTCCGACAGGCGGCGGGACAGCGCGTCCGCGCCGGCCAGCGGACGCCAGGCGAGCGTGACCTGCCGAACCGCGCGTCCGACGGCGAAGGCGCAGCGGACCGGCCGGCGCACGAACGGATTGCCGCGGTCGACAAGCACATGCCCCCCGCGCGTGGCGCGCACGGCGGCCAGCGCCCAACGCCCCTCGAACGCGCCGACATTGCGCGCGGCCAACGTCGCGGCGGGGACGCCGTCGCACGACTTCAGCTCCGCGCCGAGTGGGACCAGGGCTTCAGGATCGCGCGTCATCACCCGCTGCCGGCCGCCACCGTCGAAGCCGGTCAGGAACCCCGGCCATTGCGGGGTGGGCAGACCCGCCTCCGACGCCAGCGCGAACTGGACATGGCCGTCGTCGAAGCTGGCGACATACTCTTTCAGCGCGAAGCGATAGCTGGCGAGGTCGCGCACCGCCGCTGTTCGCCGGAGCAACCTGGCATACGCCGCAGCCTCGCGCGCGGCGAAGCCGGGATCGGCGGCGTTCAACGGGCCGGGGTGGCTGGCGAGAACCTCTTCGTGAAAGCCCTTAGCGTCCGCTCGGGCCGTTGCCGCCCAATCACGCACGGGCATGGCCGCGACCTGACCCAGAGCGGCCGCGACGAGCAGCCCGACGGTCATGCCGCGTAATGTGCAGTCGTCTTGGCCCGAACCTCGTCCGCCGTCACTCCGTCCGCGAGCTCGATCAGCCGAAAAGGCGAGCCATGGTCGGTGCGGGAGAAGACCGCCAGATCGGTGATGATCATGTCCACGACATTCCTGCCCGTGAGCGGCAGGGTGCAGGCGGGAATGAACTTGGGATCGCCGTTCTTCGACGTATGCTCCATCACCACGATGATCCGCTTGACGCCTGCGACCAGGTCCATGGCGCCGCCCATGCCCTTGATCATCTTGCCGGGGATCATCCAGTTGGCGATGTCGCCGTTCTGGGCCACCTCCATAGCGCCCAGCACGGTCAGATCGATGTGACCGCCGCGGATCATCGCGAAGCTGTCGGAGGAGGAGAAATAGGCGGACTGGGGCAGCTCGCTGATGGTCTGCTTGCCGGCGTTGATCAGGTCCGGATCGACCTCGTCTTCGTAAGGGAACGGGCCGATGCCGAGCATCCCGTTCTCCGACTGGAGGGTGACGGTCATCCCGTCCGGGATGTTGTTGGCGACCAGCGTCGGGATGCCGATGCCGAGGTTGACGTAATAGCCGTCGCGCAGCTCCTTCGCGGCGCGAGCGGCCATCTGATTGCGATCCCAGGGCATTACAGACTCTTTCTCGGGTGAAGCGCGGGCCAGGCGAGCCACAGGCCGACCGCGTGGACGAGGCCGAAGATCAGCACGATCAGCGACGACCAGAGCATGAAAGCTGGCGACAGGTCGGGACGGTTGAACGTCGCGGGCATGAACAGCACGGCCCCGCGCGCGAGGTAGATCGCCATGATGACGACCAGACCGGTCCGCAGCAGCGGCAACGGGCGGAGCAGGCCGGCGCCGGAAAAGGCGTAAGCGGCCCAGATCGCGAGCACCGTCGCGATCCCCAACGTCAACAGCGCCGGGATTGGGCTGCCCCGCTCGGCCGCGCGCGCGATCGGCTCGCCCGCGCCGAAGAACCGGTACCAGTCGGGTCCGCCCACGATGCAGGCCAGGTGCAGCAGGGACGCAGCCGCACTGAGCACGCCGCCCGCCAGCAGCCACGAACGGCCCGCGCCCATCAGTTCAGGCCGCCGGGCTTGGCGTAGGTGATGACGTCCTCGTCGGCGGGCGCGTCCGCGTCGCGCGGCGTATCGGTCGGCTTGGCCCTCTCGGCGTCCAGCCCCTCCCAGATCCGCTCCTCGATATGGCCGACCGGCATGTTCACCGCCTGGGCCCAGGCGCGTGCGCCGTGCCGCACCGCATCGGCCAGCGCCATGCCGAACAGGAAGGGGTCAGCGCCGAGCTTGGCGGGATCGATAAAGCAGCTCATCGGCCCGTCGGGCTTGGCCCACATCCGCAGGAACTCGCGGCTGCCCTCCAGCATGGCCGCATGGGGGACGAGGTTGATGGGAACGGGCTTGCTCATGCCGCCTCCCGCGCGCGCGTCATGCGGAACTCGATCTTCTTGTCGTAGGGGCTGCCGACGATCATCCGCTTCACATAGATGCCGGGCAGGTGGACGCAGTCGGGGTCGAGGCTGCCGGTCGGGACCACCTCCTCCACCTCGGCGACGCAGATGCGCCCTGCTGTCGCCATGGGCTGGTTGAAGTTGCGCGCCGTCTTGCGGAAGATCAGGTTGCCGCTCTCGTCCGCCTTGTAGCCCTTGATGATCGAGAGGTCGGCGCGGATGCCGCGTTCGAGGATGTACTCCTCGCCGTCGAACAGCTTCACCTCCTTGCCCTCGGCCACAAGCGTGCCGACGCCCGTCTTGGTGTAGAAGCCCGGGATGCCCGCGCCGCCCGCGCGGCACCGCTCGGCGAGCGTGCCCTGGGGGCAGAACTCCACCTCCAGCTCGCCCGACAGATATTGCCGCTCGAATTCCTTGTTCTCGCCGACATAGGAGGAGATCATCTTCTTGACCTGCCGGGTCCGGAGCAGCTTGCCGAGCCCCTCATTGTCGATCCCGGCGTTGTTGGAGGCGATGGTCAGGTCCTTGACCCCGCTCGCCTGGATCGCGTCGATCAGCCGCTCCGGGATGCCGCACAGCCCGAAGCCCCCGGCGCAGATCGTCATGCCGTCATGGAGCAGGCCGTCGAGCGCGGCCTCGGCATTCGGGAAGAGCTTGTTCATGGGCAAGCCGCGTAGAGCGGCGGCCGCGCGGCGGTCAATAAGCGAGCCGCAGCCCCGGGCGGGGCCAGCGCGCCTTCACGAGCCGGCCGGAGCCTGAGCAGGTGACGTAGGCGTCGCGCATGTCCTCGCCGCCCCAGCAGATGTTGGTGGTAAAGATGTCGTCGGTGGGCACGAACTCGACCAGCTCGCCGGCGGGCGAGATCACGCTGATGCCGCATTCGCCGATGGTGGCGACGCAGACGTTGCCGTCCGCCTCGACGCCGAGCGAGTCGAAGAACTTGTAGCCGGCCGGCCGGTAGAGCGGGATGCCGGGGCCGCCCGGCCCGGCCGTCCCGTCCACCTCGCCGGGCGCGATCACGTTGAACGCCATGAGCCGGCAGGTGAACGTCTCGGCGGCGTAGAGGCGGCGGCCGTCCGGCGACAGGCCGACGCCGTTGGGGTTCTCCGACGGAAAGATCACCTCCTTCAGCATCGATCCGTCCGCCCGGGCATAGAAGATGCCCGTCACGTCGCGTTCGCGGGCGCGCGTCTTGCCATGGTCGGTGAACCAGAAGCCGCCCTGGCCGTCGAACACGATGTCGTTGGGGCCGCGCAGGACGCATCCGAAGTCGCCGTCGCGATAGAGCGTCTCGACCGCCCCGGTCGCGAGGTCGATCCGCTCGATCCGGCCGCCGGAATAGTCGTCCGCCTGGCCGTGCGGGGTCAGGTAGCCGCCCTGCTCGCGCCAGCTGAAGCCGCCGTTGTTGCAGCAATAGAGCTTGCCGTCGGGCCCTATCGCGAGTCCGTTCGGGCCGCCGCCCGGCTCCGCCACGGTCTCGGTCGATCCGTCGGGGCGCACCCGCGTGATCCGGCCGGCGGCGGTCTCGACCAGCACGACCGAGCCGTCAGCCATCGCGACCGGCCCCTCCGGAAAGCGCAACCCGCTCGCGACCGTCGTCCACTCCACCATCCGCCTCTCCTCCGGGAGCGCACCTTGGCGGGTCGGCCGAGCGGCCGCAATCCTGCGGTCAGATCAGCCCGGCGAGCGGGCTCGACGGGTCGGCGTAGCGGCGCCGGCCCATGCGGCCGGCGCGATAGGCGAGCCGGCCGGCCTCGACCGCGGCGCGCATGGCGGCGGCCATCATCACCGGGTCCTTGGCCTCTGCGATTGCGGTGTTCATCAGCACGCCGTCGCAGCCGAGCTCCATGGCGACCGCCGCGTCGGACGCCGTGCCCACCCCCGCGTCGACCAGCACGGGCACCGTCGCGCCCTCGACGATCAGCCGGATCGTGACCTGGTTCTGGATGCCGAGCCCCGAGCCGATCGGCGCGCCCAAGGGCATGATCGCGACGGCGCCCTCCTCCTCCAGCTGCCTGGCCGCGATCGGATCGTCGACGCAATAGACCATGGGCTTGAAGCCCTCGCGCACCAGCTGGGCGGTCGCCTTCAGCGTCTCGCGCATGTCGGGGTAGAGGGTGCGCGCCTCGCCCAGCACCTCCAGCTTGACGAGATCCCAGCCGCCCGCCTCGCGCGCCAGCCGCAGGGTGCGGATCGCCTCGTCCGCGGTGAAGCAGCCGGCCGTGTTGGGCAGGTAGGTGTAGCGCTTGGGATCGATGAAGTCGGTCAGCATCGGCGCGTTCGGATCGCTGACGTTGACGCGGCGCACCGCCACCGTGACGATCTCCGCGCCCGACGCCTCCAGCGCGGCGGCGTTCTGCGCGAAATCCTTGTACTTGCCCGTGCCGACGATCAGCCGCGAGCGGAAGGTGCGGCCCGCGACCGTCCAGCTGTCGGTGTCGATACCCCGTTGGTGATCGCCGCCGCCGACGAAGTGGACGATCTCCAGGTCGTCGCCGTCCTCGACCACGACCTGCCCCAGCGTCGAGCGCGGCACCACCTCCAGGTTGCGCTCCACCGCGACCTTCTCGGGCACCAGCCCCATCTCGGTCGCGAGCTGCGCGATGGTGAGGCCGGCGGCCACGCGCTTGTGCTCGCCGTTGACGGTGATGGAGACGGTGCCGTCGGTGTGGGGCATGGGCGACTCGTGGGGTGCTCCCCACCTCCGTTCGGGCTGAGCTTGTCGAAGCCCTGCTCTTCCTCCGCCCGGACAGGAGGAAGAACGGCCCTTCGACAAGCTCAGGGCGAACGGGCTAGGAGCGGTTCGGGGGCGACATATAGTCGCGTTTCGTCAGCCGGGAACCGCCTATGACCGACACCGTCTTCGTCCTGAACGGCCCCAACCTGAACCTGCTCGGCACCCGCGAGCCGGAGATCTATGGACATGACACGCTCGACGACATCGCGGGACAGCTCGAGGACCGGGCGCGGGAGATGGGGCTCGCGGTCGACGTGCGGCAGTCCAACCATGAGGGGCATCTGGTCGACTGGCTGCACGAGGCGCAGGCGCGGGACGCGCGTGCGGTGATCCTGAACGCCGGCGCGTTCACCCACACTTCCGTCGCGTTGCACGACGCGATCAAGGCGATCCGCACGCCGGTCATCGAGGTGCACCTGTCGAACCCGCACGCGCGCGAACCCTTTCGCCACGTCAGCCTGGTCGGCCAGGCGGCGCGCGGGACGATCGCCGGGTTCGGCGCGCTATCCTATCTGCTCGCGCTGGACGCGGCAGCGCGCATCTGACAGGAGCCCCGGCCATGGCAGACCGCATGGACATCGATCTGATCCGCCAGCTCGCCGAGCTGTTGGACAAGAGCAGCCTGACCGAGATCGAGGTGGAGGACGAGGGCGTGCGCATCCGCGTGGCCCGCACCGCCGCCCCGGTCGCCGCGGCGGCCCCGGTGATCCATCATGCCGCGCCCCTCGCCATGCCCGCGCCGCCGCCGCCCAGCGCGCCCGCCGCTCCGGCCGAAGCCGGCGCGTCCACGCCCGCCAGGAACGTCAACGCCGTCCGGTCGCCGATGGTCGGCACCGCCTATCTGTCCGCGGAGCCGGGGTCCAAGCCGTTCGTCAGCCCCGGCCAGAGCGTCGCCGCCGGCGACACGCTGCTGATCGTGGAAGCGATGAAGGTGATGAACCCGATCGCGGCGCCCGCCGCGGGCACCGTGCGCGAGATCCTGGTCGCCAACGGCCAGCCGGTCGAGTTCGACCAGCCGCTCGTCGTCATCGACTGACATGCCCAAGATCAACAAGCTGCTGATCGCCAACCGCGGCGAGATCGCGCTGCGCATCCACCGCGCCTGCCACGAGATGGGGATCAAGACGGTCGCGGTGCATTCCACCGCCGATGCCGATGCGATGCACGTGCGCCTCGCCGACGAGGCGATCTGCATCGGACCGCCGCCCGCCGTCGACTCGTATCTGAACATCCCGAACATCATCTCGGCCGCCGAGATCTCCGGCGCGGACGCGATCCATCCGGGCTACGGCTTTCTGAGCGAGAATGCGCGGTTCGCGGAGATCGTCGAGCTCCACAACATCATCTTCGTCGGTCCAAAGCCGGAGCATATCCGCACCATGGGCGACAAGGTGGAAGCCAAGCGCACCGCCGGCGCGCTCGGCCTGCCGCTGGTGCCGGGGTCGGACGGTGCGATCAGCGATGTGGCCGACGCGGCGAAGCTGGCGGACGCGATCGGCTATCCCGTCATCATCAAGGCGGCGTCGGGGGGCGGCGGGCGCGGCATGAAGGTGTGCCAGTCGCCCGACCAGCTCGAGACGCTGATGCAGCAGGCCGGCAGCGAAGCCAAAGCCGCCTTCGGCGACGCGACCGTCTATCTGGAGAAATACCTGGGCAACCCGCGTCACATCGAGTTTCAGGTATTCGGCGACGGCAATGGCAACGCGATCCATCTCGGCGAGCGCGACTGCTCGCTCCAGCGCCGTCACCAGAAGGTGCTGGAGGAGGCGCCCTCCCCCGTCATCACGCCCGAAGAGCGGGAGCGCATGGGGGGCGTGGTGGCGAAGGCGATGGCCGATATGGGCTATCGCGGCGCGGGCACGATCGAGTTCCTATGGGAGGCGGGCGAGTTCTACTTCATCGAGATGAACACGCGCCTGCAGGTCGAGCACCCGGTGACCGAAATGATCACCGGCCTCGATCTCGTCCGCGAACAGATCCGCGTCGCCGAGGGCGAGCCGCTGTCGGTAGCGCAGGAGGATGTGCAGTTCCGCGGCCACGCGATCGAGTGCCGCATCAACGCCGAGGACCCCCGCACCTTCGCGCCCTCCCCCGGGCTGGTGAAGGCCTATCACGCGCCGGGCGGCATGCATGTGCGCGTCGATTCAGGCCTGTACGCCGGGTACAAGGTGCCGCCTTATTACGACTCGATGATCGCGAAGCTGATCGTGTACGGCCGCACGCGGCGGGGCTGCCTGATGCGCCTGCGTCGCGCGCTGGCGGAGATGGCGATCGAAGGGCCGACTACCACGATCCCTTTGCACCGCGCACTGCTCGACGATCCTGAGTTCCAGAACGGCGACTATACGATCAAGTGGCTCGAGGAATGGCTCGCCAAGCAGGCGGCGTGAGCGCGACCATCTACCACAATCCGCGCTGTTCCAAGTCGCGGGAAGCGCTGCGGCTGCTCCAGGACGCAGGCGCGGACGTCCGGGTGGTTGAGTATTTAAAGGCGCCTCCGATGTCGGCGGAATTGCGCGCCCTTTATGCGCGCGCCGGCATGGCGGTGCGGGACGGGCTGCGCATGGCCGAGCCGGAGGCGCAAGCGCTGGCCACGGCTGATGAGGCGGCGATCCTGACGGCGATGGCCGCGAACCCCGCGCTGATCGAGCGGCCGCTGGTCGCGACCGAGAAGGGTGTGGTCCTGGCCCGTCCGCCCGAGCGCGTCCGGGACATCCTCTAGCCCGTTCGACAGGCACGCCGAGCAGCCGATGCCACGTTTCCGGGCACCCAGGGCGCGTCGAATCCGGATTGCTCCTCTTGCCCCGCGCTGGCACGGTCCCTGCAACGTGGACCTTGGGGCACAAGGTCAGGATCAGGGCGGGAGCGGCTCGGCGTCGTGAAGAAGATCGAAGCGATCATCAAACCGTTCAAGCTGGACGAGGTGAAGGAGGCGCTGCACGAGATCGGCGTCTCCGGCATCACCGTGACCGAAGCCAAGGGCTTCGGCCGGCAGAAGGGGCATACCGAGCTGTACCGCGGCGCCGAGTATGTCGTCGACTTCCTGCCCAAGGTGAAGCTGGAGGTGGTGGTCGAGGACGGCCTGGCGCAGCGCTGCGTCGAGGCGATCGCCGCCGCCGCCCAGACCGGCCGCATCGGCGATGGCAAGATCTTCGTCATTCCCGTCGAGTCCGCACTCCGCATCCGCACCGGCGAGCGTGACGAGGACGCGATCTGACCCACCTCTCCCCCAAGGAGGAGGGCCTGTCCTCCTCCACACGCCCTCCCCTAGCCCCTCCCGCAAGCGGGAGGGGAACGAAGAAGGAAGAACCGGAACCATGGCGAACAGCGCGTCCGACGTCCTGAAGATGATCGAGGAGAAGGAGATCGAGTGGGTGGACCTCCGCTTCACCGATCCCAAGGGCAAGTGGCAGCATTTGACCATGGTCGCGTCCGTGATGGGCGAGGACGAGTGGACCGACGGGCTGATGTTCGACGGCTCGTCCATCGCCGGGTGGAAGGCGATCAACGAGTCGGACATGATCCTGAAGCCAGATCTCGACGCGGTCTATGTCGACCCGTTCTCGGCGACGCCGATGCTCATCGTCTTCTGCGACGTGGTCGAGCCGTCCACCGGCGAGCTCTACTCGCGCGACCCGCGCTCGACCGCCAAGCGCGCGGAGGCCTACCTCGCCCAGACGGGCATCGGCGACACCGTCTATGTCGGCCCCGAGGCCGAGTTCTTCATGTTCGACGACGTGCGGTTCGAGAACAGCTACTCGACCAGCTACTACAAGATCGACGACATCGAGCTGCCGGGCAATTCGGGCCGGGAGTATGAGGGCGGCAACCTCGCCCACCGACCGCGCGCCAAGGGCGGCTATTTTCCCGTCGCCCCGGTCGACTCCGCCGTCGACATCCGCGGCGAGATGGTCTCGACGATGATCGAGATGGGCCTGCCCTGCGACAAGCACCACCACGAGGTCGCGGCCGCGCAGCACGAGCTGGGCCTGACCTTCGGCACACTGACCACCACCGCCGACCGGATGCAGATCTACAAATATGTCGTGCACCAGGTCGCGCACGCGTACGGCAAGACCGCGACCTTCATGCCCAAGCCGATCAAGGAGGATAACGGCTCGGGCATGCACACCCACTTCTCGATCTGGCGGGGCAAGGAGCCGCTGTTCGCGGGCAACGGCTATGCCGGCCTGTCGGACACCTGCCTCTACTTCATCGGCGGGATCATCAAGCACGCCAAGGCGCTGAACGCGTTCACCAATCCGTCGACCAACAGCTACAAGCGGCTGGTGCCGGGCTACGAGGCGCCGGTGCTGCTGGCCTATTCCAGCCGCAACCGCTCCGCCTCCTGCCGCATCCCGTACGGGACGGGCGCCAAGTCGAAGCGCGTCGAGGTGCGCTTCCCCGACGCGCTCGCGAACCCCTATCTCGCCTATGCCGCGCTGCTGATGGCGGGCTTGGACGGCATCCAGAACCGGCTGCACCCGGGCGAGGCGATGGACAAGAACCTGTACGATCTTCCGCCCGCGGAGCTCGCCGACGTGCCCACGGTCTGCGCGTCTCTGCGCGAGGCACTCGAGTCGCTCACCGCCGACATGGACTTCCTGCTGCGCGGCGACGTCTTCTCCAAGGATCAGATCGAGGCCTATATCGAGCTGAAGTACGAGGAAGTGGCGCGCTGGGAGATGACGCCCAGTCCCGTCGAGTACGACATGTACTATAGCGGGTGACCGCCGACCTCGCCTAAGGTGGCGGGGCTGATTGCGGATGGGGGGAGACAGGTCGCGATGTTGAGGAGCTTCGCCGCGCTGGCTCTGCTCGTCGCGGCCCCGGTCGCCGCCGCCGACAGCCCGGCCCAGGCTCGCATGCGCGCCGCCATCGCGGCCGATGCAGGCCGTCACGTCGCTCTGCTGGAGCGGCTGGTCAACCAGAACTCCGGCACGTTCAACCTGCCCGGCGTCAGGGCGGTGGGCGAGATGATACGGGGGGAGCTGGAGCCGCTCGGCTTCAGCGTCCGCTGGGTCGACATGGCCCGGACCGGGCGGTCGGGGCACCTGATCGCGACGCGCACCGGGAAGGGGCGCGGCAAGCGGGTGCTGCTGATCGGTCACCTCGACACGGTGTTCGAGCCGAACTCGCCCTTCCAGCGCTTCGAACGCCGTGGCGACCGCGCGATCGGCCCGGGCGTCGGCGACGATAAGGGCGGGCTGGTCGTCATCGTCGCCGCGCTGCGCGCCATGAAGGCGGCGGGCACGCTCGACCGGGCGAACATCACGGTGGTGCTGACCGGGGACGAGGAGCGGCCCGGCCAGCCCACCAGCGCGGCTCGCGCCGACCTGATCGCGGCGGGCAAGGCGGCGGACGCGGCGCTGGAATATGAGAACCTCGCGCGCGAGAACGGGCGCGACCACGGCACGGTGGCGCGCAGGTCGGGCAGCGCCTGGGAGCTGAACGTGACCGCGCGGACGGGCCACTCCTCCGGCGTGTTCGGCCCGAGCCTAGGCTATGGCGCGATCTACGAGGCCGCGCGGATCATCGACACGTTCCGCCGCACGCTGATGGAGCCGAACGCGACCTTCAACGTCGGCCTGATCGCCGGCGGCACGCCCGCCACGATCGATGCCGGCGGCTCCAATGTCACGGCGACGGGCAAGACCAACATCGTCGCCTCCACCGTGGTCGCGCGCGGCGACCTGCGCACTCTCACCCCCGAGCAGGACCAGCGGCTGCGCGACGGCATGGCGCGGATCGTGGCCGATCATCTGCCGGGCACCGACGCGAACCTAAAGTTCTACGACACCACCCCGGCGATGGCGCCCAGCGCCGGCAACCGCGCGCTGCTCGCGACGCTCAACGAGCTCAACCGCGAGCTGGGCCTGGAGGAAATGCCCGAGCTCGATCCGGCCAAGCGCGGCGCGGCCGATTCGGGCTTCGTGGCGGCCGACGTGCCCACGCTGGGCGGGCTCGGCGTGGCAGGCGGCGGCGCGCATGCCGAGGGCGAGTGGATCGACCTGACCAGCATCCCGCGCCAGGCGCTGCGCAGCGCGGCGCTGATAACTCGCCTTACCGAGCAGCCTCGCAGCCGCTGAGCGCCAGCGGACCGTTCGGCGGCTGAGGCGTTGAGCAGCCGTGGCCGCTCTCGCCCCCGCAGCTGAACCCAAGTCGCGCGCCTGGCTGCCCCGGCGGCTGATCGCGACGCGCTCGGCGCTAGGCTGGGCACACGGCCGGGCGGTCGCGGAACGCGCGGCGGCGCTGGGCGTCGAGGTCGTCGAGCTGCCCGGCGACCGCGTCACGCTGGGCCTCCCCCATGACCCGCGCCGCAGCTATGCCGAGGCGAAGCGCACCCTCGCGCTCGTGGTCGCGCCGCCGTCCAAGCGCAGGCTCCAGCCGATCGCGCCATCGGCCGACTGGCGCGTCGACCTGGCGGAGGGATGTCCCGCCCATTGCAGCTACTGCTATCTCGCCGGCTCGCTGTCCGGCCCGCCGATCACGCGCGTCTACGCCAACCTGCCCGAGATCCTCGCCGAGCTGCCCAAGCATCTCGGTCAGGGCCGCGTCACCTCGCGGTCGCGCGCCCGCGCGCATGAGGGCACGACCTATGAAGCGTCCTGCTACACCGACCCGCTCGCGCTGGAGCACCTGACCGGCTCGTTGTCGGAGGTGATCCGGTACATGGGCGCGTGGGACGCCGACGCGCAGCTGCGCTTCACCACCAAGTTCGCCGAGGTCGGGCCGCTGCTCGCCCTCCCCCACCATGGCCGAACGCGAATGCGCGCCTCGGTCAACCCGCCCCGCTTCGCCCGGTTCGAGGGAGGCACGAGCCCCGTGGCCGCGCGGCTCCAGGCGCTCCGCCGCATGGCGCTGGCGGGGTACAGGGTCGGGCTGACCGTAGCGCCGATCATCGCCGCCGAAGGTTGGGAGGAGGCCTATGGCGCCCTGATCGCGGACGCGGCGGCGGCGCTGGCCGATATCGCGGACCTGGACCTGACGGTGGAGCTGATCACCCACCGCTTCACGCCGGGGTCGAAGGCGGTGCTCGACAGCTGGTACCCCGGATCCGCGCTGGAGATGGACCCGACCCAGCGCGCCGAGAAGCGTACCAAGTTCGGCTCCACCAAACATGTCTACCCGCCCGAGACGATGCAGGCGCTGCGAGGCTTCTTCGAACGCGAGATCGCCGCCGCCCTGCCGCCGGCGCGCATCCTCTATTGGACCTGAGCCGCTACTCCGCCGCCTGCGCCAGTTCCGCGAACTCGGTCGCCTGCAGGAAGCGTTCGGCGTCAAGCGCGGCCATGCAGCCGGTCCCCGCCGCGGTCACCGCCTGGCGATACACCTTGTCCGCCACGTCGCCGCACGCGAACACGCCCGGTACGCTGGTCCGGGTCGAGCCCGTCTCGACCGCGATATAGCCGTCGGGGTCGAGCGCGAGATGCCCGCGGAACAGCTCGGTCGCCGGGTGATGGCCGATCGCCACGAACGCGCCCTCAACGTCGATACGCGAGTGCGCGCCGGTCTGCGTGTCCTCCAGGTCCAGCGCGACCAGCCCCGCCGAGCCGCCCCCGTCGACGAACTCGCGGACCTCCTTGTTCCACAGCACCTTGATGTTCGGATGCGCGAAAAGCCGTTCCTGCAGAATGCGTTCCGCCCGCAAGCTGTCACGCCGATGGATAAGCGTCACGTCATCGGAATGATTGGTGAGGTACAGCGCTTCCTCGACCGCGGTGTTGCCGCCGCCGATCACCGCGACCCGCTTTCCGCGATAGAAGAAGCCGTCGCAGGTCGCGCAGGCGCTCGCGCCCTTGCCCTTCATCGCCTCCTCGCTCGCCAGCCCCAGCCACTTGGCCTGCGCGCCCGTGGCGATGACCAGCACGTCGCCCAGATACGTGTCGCCGCCGTCCCCGACCAGCCGGAACGGCCGCCGCGACAGGTCCACCTCGACGATCGTGTCCCACATCATCGTGGTCCCGACATGCTCAGCCTGTTTCTGCATCTGCTCCATCAGCCAGGGACCCTGGATGACGTCGGCGAAGCCGGGATAGTTCTCGACGTCGGTAGTCGTCGTGAGCTGCCCGCCGGGCTGGATGCCCTGGACGACGATCGGCTTCATGCCCGCGCGCGCGCCATAGATGGCGGCGGAGAGACCGGCGGGGCCGGAGCCCAGAATCAGCATGCGGGTGGAGTGCGTGGCCATGTGGTCGACTTAGGCGACCCGACCCGGCTTTTCCACCGCACGCGGTCCGCTAGGCTGTAGCGATGATTCGCGCCCTCGCCTGCCTTCTCGCCGCCCCGATCATCACCGCTCAGGTCGCCGCGCCGACCCCGGCCCCGACGCCCGCACCCGCCGCGCCGGCCACCGTCCGCGTCGCGCTGGCGACCAGCATGGGCCGGATCGTGCTGGAGCTGGAGAAGGAGCGGGCGCCGATCACGACCGCCAACTTCCTGCGCTATGTCGATCAGCGGCGCCTCGATGGCGTGACCTTCTATCGCACCGTTCGGGTGCAGCCAAAGTTCGGCTTCGTCCAGTTCGGCGTCCAGAACGCGCCCAAGCGCGTGCTACCCCCGATCAAGCACGAGCCGACCACCCAAACGGGGGTCCACCATGTCGACGGCGCGATCTCGCTCGCCCGGCTCGCGCCCGGCACGGGGGCGGGCGACTTCACGATCAGCGTCGGCGACCAGCGCCCTTCGCTCGACGCCGATCCCAGCAAGCCCGGCGACAATCTTGGCTATGCCGCCTTCGGCCGCGTGGTCGAGGGCATGGAGGTGGTGCACCGCATCCAGGACGCGCCGGTCGACGCCGGCGGCCATTTCGCGGGCGAGCAGATCGCGCAGCCGATCGTCATCACGACGGCGCGAAGAGTGCCGTAGGGTGAGAGCTTCCAACCGGTAGCGAGGGAGGGACTTGAACCCCCGACCTTGGGATTATGATTCCCCTGCTCTAACCAGCTGAGCTACCCCGCCCGACCGGTTGGAAGAGGCGCGCCTATAGGATCGCGCCGCGCGGGCGGTCAAGCGAACATATGGCGGCTGAGCGGCTCCCATGGGCCGCCGCGATACCACCAGGCGGCCAGGCCCGCGATCTCCACCGCGCGGGGCTGGAAGCCGCGCTGCAGCTCGGCGAGCAACAGCTTGGCCGCGGCCGGCGTGACCTTGTTCTGGATCGTCACATGCGGCCGCCATCCGCCTGCATCCTGCGGCGCGAGCAGCCCGGCAAAGGCGTCGACCAGCCTCCCCCGGATCGCGGCGAGCTCGGGTGCGTCGATCCGGAACGCGACGCCGCGCCCGAGCGACATCAGCCCCGCCGCCCGCGCGCGCGGCGCGGGCACGCCTCGCGTCTCGGCGTTCAGGCGATCCTTCAGCTCAGCCGCGATGGACGGCGGCAGGTGGTGAAAGAGGGTGAGGTGCGCGTCGAGCTGGTTGCGCTCGGGCGGAAAGTACTTCCGGCGCAGGCCGTCGAACCAGGCCTGATCCGCCCGCCCGAACAGGGCGGTGACGATGATCGGGGCGAGTTCGGTCAGATCTCGACCTGCGAGCCCAGCTCGACCACCCGGTTGGTCGGCAGGCGGAAGAATTCCATCGCGCTCTCCGCGTTGCGCAGCATCCAGGCGAACAGCTTCTCCCGCCACAGCGCCATGCCCGGCCGCTCCGAGGCGAGCAGGGTCTGCCGCGACAGGAAGAAGCTGGTGTCCACCATGCGGAAGGCCGGGCCGCACTGGTTGAACTGCTTCAGGCAGGCCGGGACGTCCGGATCCTCCATGAACCCGTACCGCAGCACCAGGCGGTGGAAGCCTTGGCCGAGATCCTCGTGATGGAAGCGCTGATCCTCGGAGATGACCGGCACGTCCATCACCTTGACGGTCAGGAGGATGATCCGATCGTGCAGCACGCGGTTGTGCTTCAGGTTGTGCAGCAAGGCATGGGGCACGCCGTCGGGGGTCGACGTCATGAACACCGCGGTGCCGCCGACCCGCGTCGCCGAGCTGGCGGCCGAGTCGATGAACACCTTCACCGGCATCGCCGACTCATGCATCCGCGCGAGCATCAGCTGCCGCCCCTTCGCCCAGGTCGTCAGCAGCGTGAACACGATCAGGCCGATCACCAGCGGCACCCAGCCCCCCGCCGGGATCTTGGTCAGGTTGGCGCTGAAATAGGCGAGGTCGACCGCGAAGAAGATCGCGAGCAGCAGCGTCGCCGCGATCCTGTTCCACCGCCACAGGCTGAACAGGACGACCGCGATCAGGATGTTGTCGATGAACATCGCACCCGTGACCGCGATGCCGTAGGCGGCGGTCAGGTTCGACGAGGACTGGAAGGTCAGCACCAGCACCAGCACCGCGATCAGCAGCGCCCAGTTCACCACCGGGATGTAGATCTGCCCCGCCGCCGCCGCGCTGGTGTGCGCGATCCGCACCCGCGGGATGAAGCCGAGCTGCACCGCCTGTTGGGTGACCGAGAACGCGCCGGAGATGACCGCCTGACTGGCGATCACCGTCGCAAACGTCGCCAGGATCACGAGCGGAAGCCGGAACGCCTCGGGCGCCAGGAAGAAGAACGGGTTCTTGACCGTCTCCATCGCCTCGGCGAGCGGCTGGGACAGCAGCATCGCGCCCTGTCCCATATAGTTGAGCATCAGCGCCGGCATCACGAACACGATCCAGGCCACGCCGATCGGACGGCGGCCGAAATGGCCCATATCGGCGTAGAGCGCCTCCGCCCCGGTCACGGCGAGCACGACGGAGCCCAGCGCCAGGAACCCCGCCCAGGGGTTGTCGGCGAAGAACAGGAAGGCGTTGTAGGGATTGAGCGTCTGCAGGATGATCCCGGGCCAGTCCACGATGTAGACGACGCCCAGCACGGCCAGCGTGATGAAGTAGACCGCCATGATCGGCCCGAACAGCGCGCCGACCTTGGCCGTCCCTCGGCTCTGGATCGCGAACAGCGCGACCAGGATGCCGACCGCGATCGGCAGCACGAACGGCTGCATGCCCGCATTGACCGTGGTGAGCCCCTCCACCGCCGACAGGACCGACACCGCCGGCGTGATCATGCTATCGCCGTAGAAGAGCGCGGTTGCGAACACGCCGAGCAGTACGATGCCTTTGGTCCAGCGCCGCTTGTTGGCCGTGCTGCGGTTGATCAGCGCCAGCAGCGCCAGGCTGCCCCCCTCTCCCTTGTTGTCGGCGCGGGTGATGACGGAGACGTATTTGACCGTCACCACCAGCATCATCGACCAGAAGATGAGGCTGAGGACGCCGTAGATGTGGAGGGGATCGGGCGCGAGCGGATGGTGGCCCGCGAACGTTTCCCGAAAGGCGTAGATCGGGCTGGTGCCGATATCGCCATAGACGATGCCGACTGCGCCCATCGCCAGCTTCGCCAGACCGGACTGAGCATGGCCGTGATCGAAAGCTGTTCCGCCGTCCAACGTAGCGGCGGTGTCCGCAGGCGTGTTGCTCATCTATGTCGGACCTGGCCCAAGGGCGGGAGAACGCTTCAATGCCCCCGCGGTTGCGGGCGCCGCGGCCCCTAGCATCCTCGCTCGGGAGCGGCAATAAGCGCGCCCGAACCCCATCAGGAGCTCTTCATGCGCGTCGGCGTACCCAAGGAAATCAAGAACCACGAGTATCGCGTCGGGCTGACCCCGCCGTCGGTCGCCGAGCTGGTATCGGCCGGGCATGAGGTGGTGGTCGAGACCCAGGCGGGGTCGGGGATCGACTTCTCCGACGACGATTACCGCGCGGTCGGCGCGACCATCCTTCCCGACGCCCGCGCCGTGTTCGCGGGCGCGGACATGATCGTGAAGGTCAAGGAGCCGCAGCCGGGCGAGATCGCGCTGCTGGAGCCGCGGCACCTGCTCTTCACCTACCTCCACCTCGCCGCCGACAAGCCGCAGGCCGAGGGTCTGATGAAGTCGGGGGCGACCTGCATCGCCTACGAGACCGTCACGGACCGGCTGGGCGGTCTGCCGCTCTTGAAGCCCATGAGCGAGGTCGCGGGGCGCATGTCGGTCCAGGTCGGCGCGCACTATCTGGAGAAGGAGCAGGGCGGCCGCGGCATTCTGCTCGGCGGCGTGCCGGGCGTGGCGCCGGCCAAGGTCGCGATCCTGGGCGGCGGCATCTCGGGTGTGAACGCGGCGCAGATGGCCGTCGGCATGCGTGCGGACGTCACCATCTACGACATCAACATGGCGCGGCTGGCCGAGCTCGACATGTTCTTCTCCAGCCAGATCAAGACCGCCTATGCCTCGCGCGCGGCGATCGCGGCGGCGGTGAAGAACGCGCACCTTGTCATCGGCGCGGTGCTGGTGCCGGGCGCGGCGGCGCCCAAGCTCGTGACCCGCGACATGGTCAGGACGATGAAGCGCGGCGCGGTGATGGTCGACATCGCGATCGACCAGGGCGGCTGCTTCGAGACGAGCCACGCCACCACCCACCAAGACCCTGTCTTCGAGGTCGACGGCGTGATTCACTACTGCGTCGCCAACATGCCCGGCGCGGTCGCCCGCACCAGTGCCTTTGCGCTCAACAACGCGACCCTGCCCTTCGCGCTCAAGCTGGCGAACATGGGCGCCGAGGGGGCGATGCGGGCGGACTCTCACTTGGCGGCTGGGCTGAACGTGTTCGGCGGCAAGATCGCCTACAAGGCCGTCGCCGACGATCTCGGTCTCGATTACCAGGCGTGGAACGGATAAGGAACATAGGGGTTCTAGGCCGTGCAAGGAGACGATCATGGCCAAGGCCGAACAGGACCACACGACCGAGAACCCCAAGACCCATCCGACGTCGAACGCGGTGAAGGACCCGCACGACTGGACCACGGGCGACGAGCCTATGACCGGCGCTCAGGCGAGCTATCTGAAGACGCTGTCCGAGGAAGCGCATGAGGAGTTCGACGACAGCCTGACCAAGGCGGATGCGTCGCTCAAGATCGACGAGCTGCAGGAGAAGACGGGGCGCGGCGCGCATTGAAGGCGGCGGATGCGAGCGGCGTCGATCGCCGCTCGCTCCCGCCCCGCCTCTTTACCGATTGTCGTCCCGAAAGGCTCGTTGCAGTTGCTCGCGTAGCGGCTTGATGATGTAGCTCGTCATCGAGCGACTGCCTGTCTGGATGAAGACTTCGGCGGGCATCCCGGATTTCAGCGCGACGCTTTGACGCAGGGCCGGGCCGTCGAATGAGACCCGGACCGCGAAGAACGCAGCGCCGGTGCGCGGATCGACGCTACGATCCGACGCGACGGACAGCACCCGGCCGTCCACGTCCGGGGTGGTCGCGCCGTTGAGCGCGGGGAACCGAACCCGCGCTGATTGTCCGGTAGTCACCCGGTCGACATCCCCAACGCCGACCACCGCGTCGATCACAAACCGCCCATGGGTGGGCACCAGCTCCAGGATTGGCTCGGCGGCCCGTACGACATCTCCGATCGACGCGACGCTGAGCTTCTCGACCACACCGGCGTAAGGCGCCTTGATCACCGCGTCCTGCTTGACGTGGTCCGTTGCGACGCTTCGCGCCCGTTGCTGGGCCAACGCGCTCTCGACAGAGGCGAGTTGCGTGGCCGCTTCCGCTTGCCGCGCCCGCCGCAACTGCCGCATCTGCTCGCGCGTCTCGATGATCTTCTCCTGCGCCTGGGCAATCATCGTTTGCAGCGACGCCACGCCGCCCTGATAGTCCAGCGTTCGTCGCTCCAGCTCATTCCTGCGCGCGAGTGTGACGTACCCGCGTTCGTAGAGGGATGCGATGCCGGCGCGCTCCGGCGCAATCAGCGCCATCTGTCGCCTGCTCGCTGCGATCTGCGCCCGATAGCCGGCGATCTGTTGCTCCAATTGGCCGATCCGCGCGGCAAATTGCGCGAGCGATCCTTGTTCCTCTGCAAGCCGCATCGCGAACAGCTTGCGCTCGTTTCCCATGATCGCGGCAGCCCCCTCGTCCGTTCGGCCCGAGAGCTCGTCCGGAAAGGCCAGAGCAGGCGCCCCGCTCCGCTCGGCTTCCAGCCGAGCCTTCTGCGCCATCAACTGGTCGTGGGTCGAGGCCGCCAGCGCGGCCTCGGCGGTCGCGACCGTAGCGTCCAGGCGGATCAGGGGCGCACCGACCGCAACCTTGTCCCCGTTCCGGACATAGATTTCGGCGACCGCGCCCCCGCTGGGATGGGCGATCCTTTTGTTGTGCGACTCGGCGGCGACCGTGCCGGGAGCGATCACCGCGCCGCCGATCGGGACCAAAGCCGCCGAACCCGCAACTCCGACGACCAACACCGCCACAGCGATCCATGCATGTCGCAGCGTCGACGTCAGCATCGGGTCAGCGACGCCACCAGATATTTCCGACGCGGTGGCAGTAGGCGTCATCAGCGCTGAAGGGGTCACCGGATTTCCAGCCCTTGCGTGGGTCGAACGACGGAGTCCTCCGCGTCCGGATCATTCGCGCTCTGAACGGCACGCGGCGCCGCCGTCCGAACGAACCGCGCCAGGACGTCGTCTTTTGGACCGAAGGCTTCCGCGCGGCCGTTGCGCAACATCAGGACGTGGGTGGCCTGCACAAGCGCCGATGGTCGATGGGCGATCAGGATCACGATGCCGCCCCGCGCGCGTATTCCCGCGACCGCGGCGTTCAAGGCGACTTCCCCATCCGCGTCCAGATTGGAATTCGGTTCGTCTAGCAGCACGAGAAAGGGATCTTTGTACAATGCACGCGCCAAGCCGATGCGCTGGCGTTGACCGGCGGACAGCTCCGCCCCGTTCGAACCGAGCCTGGTCTCGTATCCATGCGGTAGCTGCACGACGAGATCGTGAACGCCGGCCGCCACCGCCGCGGCGATCACGGCATCGGGGTCGGCGTCCGGTTCGAAGCGGGCGATATTTTCGGCGACCGTGCCCTCCAGCAGCTCCACCGATTGGGGCAGATAGCCAAGATGCTGGCCGAGCGCGTCGGGAGACCATTGGTCGAGCGCGGCCTTGTCCAGCCGCACCGAGCCGCGGAGCGGCGGCCACAGGCCGAGGAGTGCGCGGCCCAGCGTCGTTTTACCGGCAGCGCTCGGGCCGATCACGCCCAGCGAATCGCCGGCGAAGAGCCGGAAGCTCACGCTGTTGACGGTCAGCCTGTGCGTCCCGGGCGGCGCTACCACCAGGTCCTCGACCTGAAGTTCGCGGCGGGGCGGCGGGAGAGTTGTCGCCACTGCGGGAACGGGCGGGAAGCGAAGAAGCAGCGCATCGATCTGACGCCAGCCGGCTTTCGCGGCTGTGAACCCCCGCCAGTTCGCGATGACCGCGTCGACCGGTGCCAGGGCGCGCCCGGACAGAACAGACGAGGCGAAGATCACGCCTCCACTCGCCTTGTCATCGATGACCAGCCATGCCCCGATGGCCAGGATCAGCGACTGCAGGAACATGCGCGCGACTTTGCTCGATCCGCCCAGCCATGCGGCTGTGGCGGCAAGTTCAGCCTGAGCGTCGCGATAGGCCCCGTTCAGGGCCTCCAGGCGAGAGCGGATCCTGCCCCGCATGCCCAGCGCGCGCAGCAACTCGGCATGACGCAAGGCGATGTCGGACATCCCGTCGCGCAGCGCCGCAACCTCGTTCGTCCGCTCGGTGAAGTGTTTCGTCCGCCTGTCGGTCAGCAGCGTCAGTCCGACCAGCACAACCACGCCGACCAGCGCGGCCAATCCCAGCCACGGGTGCAACATCGTCAAGACGGCGAGGAAGAAAGCGATCCAGGGCAGATCCATCAACGCCCCTGGACCCTGGCCGCCCACGAAGAGGCGAACCTGGTCGAAGTCTCGAAACAGCGCCAGGCCATCGCCGGGCAGCTTCGCCCCCTGCATCCTGGCATCGACGATCGCCTGTCCAATGCGCGGCGAGAGTTCGCGGTCCAGACCCGCGGCCACGGCGTGCAGGATCCGGGTCCGCATCGCGTCGAAGAGCGCCTGGAATCCGTAGACGATCGTGACCAGGCACAGGAGGCCGACCAGCGTCGGGACGCTGCGACTTGGCAGGACCGAGTCGTAGACGAGCATCATGTAGAGCGAGCCGCCGAGCAGCAGCACGTTGAGCACTGCCGACAGCAGCAAGGTCGTGCCTAGCGCGATTCGGTACTGCCCCAACGCGGCACGCAGCGGGCTCCCGACCTTGCTCAAACGCGACCTCCCCGTCGACACGGGCGTAGGCGCGCCTCCCCACCAGCCAGGGGCTGTGGTCGGTCCCGCGCCGCCCGCGGTCAGCGACCTAGATGCGCCGGCGTTAAGGATGCTTTAGCGCCATGGGTCGGGAGTCCCCACGCGAGCCGACGGAGGTCGTGGAAGCGGCGAGCGCGGCGTCAGCGTCGCCGCGCTCGCACCCTTCCGATCAGGTCAGGGGCGGGAGGTCGATCGGCCCGGTGCCGCCGTAATGCACCTCGCCGCTGCCGACCGCGACCAGCTTCAGCGAGCCGTCGCGCGTGCCGCCTTCCTCGCCCACGCTGGTGAACCGAACGCCGAAGTTCATGCCGAGCACGTCCGCCAGGGTGAGCTGGTGGCCGGCCGAGGTCAGGGTGAACTCCGCCGTGCGGATGTCGTCCTTGCCGATGCCAGCCGTCCCGAACGCCACGCCGAAGTCGTAGGCGCCCGCGCCCGCACCGGCCATGTTGACACCCCCGCCGAGGTTCACCACCCGCTCGTCCCCGCTTGCCTGGGCGGTGATGCCCGCGCCGGTCGCGACGAGCGACGAGATCACATTGCTGTTGCTGACATCGAAGAAGAAGCCGCGCAGATCGGCCGCCTGATCGCCCTCGTTGGTGAGGATGAACCTGAGCGCCCCGCCTTCCGCCTCGACGCGGACATTCAAGCCGGCGCTGCCTTCGATGTCGAATTCGAACCAGTCCATGGTGATCCCCTCTTCAGTGCTGCCGCTATCGGAGCGAAGTCTGAAGAGACGGCTGCCGACCCTGCTTAACCGGACGTTGGTGACGACCCATCGGGCGACGGACCCGGAGGGGCGCGATCCGCTAGGGTGCGCCCTGCGTCTCCGCCAGGAGCCGGTCGAGTAGCGCCAGCCGGATCGCGATATCCTGCCGATAGCTCGCGCCGGCCGGGCTGAGCGCCAGAGCGCGCCCCCAGAGCGGCCGCGCGGCGGCGAAGTCGCCGCTCCGAACATAGGCCTGGCCGAGGAAGAAGGGCGGCGCCGGGTGGCTCGGCGAAATGCGGGCTGCCTGTTGGAAGGCAAACAACGCGGATGGCGAGACCCGGCCGCCGTCATGCTCGGCCAGCGCCTCGCCAAGGCCCACCCACAGCATCAGGCTGTTCGGCACGCGCCGGATGCCGCCCAGGATGGCCTGCACGGCCAGTCTCTCTTCGCCGGCGCGCCGCATCGCGTCGGCGGCGACGAGATAGCTCCAATCGCCGGTCAACCGGCCCAGCATCCGTTCGCGCAGCGCGATCAGGCCCGGGTCGACGGCGTTGACCTTCTGGCGAGGCTGCGGAGATTGCGACGGCAGAAACGGGCGGCCCTGCAGGGCATAGCCGGTCGCGCCCAGCATGAGCGCCGCGCCGCCCAGTGACCAAAGCGGCCGGCGCAGGCCGAGCAGCGCCATCGCCCCCATGGCCGCCGCGATCAGGCCGAGGAGTGCGAGGAAGCCCATCATGCCCCCGTCATGGCCCTCCCGGGCCGCGGATCACGCAGGCCCGTGACGCGCGGCTGAGCGGCAATCAGCGGCCGATGAGCCGCTGCGCGACGGCGTCGGCGACCTCGGACGAGGGCCGGCCTTCCACCTCGCTCTCCGCCCAGATTTCCTCCAGTCGCGTCGGGATGCGGGCGATCCGCGCCTTCACCTCGGCTTCGTCGCCGTGACCCAGATACTCCAGCCCGACATTGATGATGCCGCCAGCATTGATCACGTAGTCGGGAGCGTAGAGGATGCCGCGCTCATAGAGCCGGCGGCCGTCCTCCGGCGTGGCGAGCTGGTTGTTCGCGCCGCCCGCCACGGCCTTGGCCTTCAGCGCGGCGATGGACCGCTCGGTCAGGATAGCACCGAGCGCGTTGGGGCTGACGATATCGGCCTCGACCGACAGGATCGCGTCCGTGGACACCGTCTCGCCGCCCAGCTCCGCCGCCAGCGCCGCGGCGCGCTCGGCGTTCACGTCGGCGAGCATCAACACCGCGCCGTCGGCCGCCAGCCGCCGCGCGAGCCCGCCGCCAACCGAGCCGACGCCCTGAACCGCCACGCGAACGCCCTTCATGTCGTCCGTGCCCAGCGCCCGCTTGGCCGCCGCCTTTACGCCCAGATAGACGCCAAGCGCGGTATACGGGCCGGGATCGCCGCCCGCCTCGCCCTTCTCCACCGGGAGGCCGGACACATACTGACAGGCGCTGGCGATGGTGACCATGTCGGCGTCGGACATGCCGACATCCTCTGCGGTCACATACTTGCCGCTCAGCGACTGGACCGCACGGCCGAACGCCTCGAGCAGCGCGTTCGACTTCTCGCCGTCGGCGAGCACCACCGCCTTGCCGCCGCCCATCGGCAGCCCTGCCATGGCGTTCTTGTAGCTCATGCCCCGCGACAGGCGCAGCGCATCGGTCACCGCATGCGCCGGATCGTCGTAGCGCCAGTAGCGCACCCCGCCGGCCGCCGGCCCGAGCTCGGTCGAATGGATCGCAATGATCGCGCGCAGGCCGGAATGGGTGTCGGTGAACAGGTGCACGCCCTCATGGGCGTCGAAATCGGGAGAGCCCCAGAGGTTCATGCCAGTCCTAAGTCGCGGAAAACTGGGGCGATCGACGGGACTTGAACCCGCGACCCTCGGTACCACAAACCGATGCTCTAACCAACTGAGCTACGATCGCCGCAAGGAAGCCGCGCCCCTACAGGGCGGGCCGTGAACGCGTCAAGGCGCAGCCGGCATGCGTGCAACAAAGCTGGGCGCAAGACCGGCCAGCCCGGCCCGGCGTCGGCCCACCGAGGACCGACGACGCGGCTTCGCCGCGGCGCCATGGAAGGTTCTGGACGCCACGCCGTCGGACGAACCTGCTTCGCTGGCTCGCCGCCCGCATCAGAAACGACCTTCCACGCCCAGCGCATAGCCGTTCGCGCCGCCGATGAAGCCTGCTGCCTGCAGCCGGGCGACGCTGGCCGGATCGGGGCTGCGCAGCGCGAACTCGGCCCGGTAGCGGCCGTCCCCCTGGATGCGAAGCGTCGCCTGTTCGGTGCCGGCCTGGCTGGCAAGCGGCAGCACCAGCGCGCCCGCCTCGCACCGGGCGGGACCGCTCAGCATCTGCGGCAGCGCAACGCCGCCTGCCTCACCGGCGAGCGTCGCACGCACCCGACCCTCCGCCTTCTCGCATACGCCGTCTCGGAAGTGGACCGTCGCGTCCTCGAGGTCGAGCACAGTGACCGGCAACGGCGCGAAGAGCTGCCCCGTGACCAGGCTGGCCGTCGCGTCGTCGAGCCCGATCTGGTGACGGCTGACCGTCACCGCGCCCGAGAGCGGCCGTTCGCCCTCACCGTCCAGCTCCAGCCGCGCCCGGCCGAGCAGCAACGGCCAGAAAGCGAGGCGCGCGTCGAGGTCGCCGAGCGCGACGGCGCCGAAGCGCGCTTCCACCAGCCGTCCGGCCCAGAGGCTGCCCGTCGCCTCGCGCGCGGTCAGGCCCAGATCGCCCAGCCCCACCCAGCCGAGCACCGCACGCAGCGGCACGAGCGCGAGTAGCGCGACCCCCAGCATGGCCCCGAACAGCGCACGCCGCCCCGTCGCGAGCCGGATCATGCGCCACGCCCCTTCAGCACGAGCTGCACACCGACAGTCTGGTCGCCATTGTTGGTCAGCGTCGCGCCGTCGACCAGGATCCCCGCCGCTTCCAGCCGCGCCAGCCACGGCACGAGCACGGCGGGTCGCGCCGAGGCGATGGAGACGCGGACGCGGTTCGACCCATCCTCGTCCAGCGTAGCCAGCGCGAAGCCCGCGTCCGCGGCCCGCGCCCTGACCGCGTCGGCGAAGCGGCCGGTCAGCGGGGCGGGCCGGTCGCGCTCCAGCCCGCGCAGCGCCGCCACCGCGGCGCGAGTCTCGCCCAGCCGGATCACCGCGTCGGCGTGCCGGCCGCGCTCGCTCGCCAGCGCGTCGCTGATCGGGCGGATCACGACGAGCCAGACCAATGTCAGCGCCAGCAGCGCGAGCATGACCAGGATCAGCCGCTTCTCGCGCAGGCTGCGGCCGTCGAACCAGGCGCGCCATCCGCTCACGGCGCCCTCACCGTCATCTCGCCCGTGACCCTGCCATTGGCGGCCGTGAACACGCCCGCGGTAACGTTGAACCCGGCGCGCTCGATCGCGCGCTTGAGGTCGGTGGGGAGAGACTCGCGCGCGGCCGCCACCGTCAGCCGGAGGTCGCCGGTGGAGGTGAACTCCAGTCCGCTCACCTCGGTCCCCGGCACCTGGCGCACGGCGGCGAAGACCGACGCAGCCATCGCGGTGAAGCCAAGCCCCGGCCCACGGACCGTGCCCAGCCGCTCGGCGAGCTGGCGGTCGGCATCTGTGATCGTCTCGCCCCGCGGCAGCCCCGTCGCGGCCAACTGCGCCGCCTGCAACTCCAGCGCGTCCGCCGCGAAACTGTATTTGGCGATCCGGATCAGGCTGATGCCGAGCGTCACCAGCAGGATCACCGCGCCCAGCAACGCGAGCCGCCGGATCAGCGCCCAGTCGATCCCGACCCGCCGCCGGCGCGCGAACGGTCCCTGTCGCAGGTCGAGCGGCGGCGCGGCGGCGGCCGCGACCAGCGCCGCGTCCAGATCGGCGCGGCCGAGCGTGCGCGGAGCCTCGCCGCCCGTCACCAATTCCGTCAGTCGCGCCTCATCGGCGAAGCCGCTGGTCGGGCCACGGACCACGCCTCCGCCGGCCAGCTCGGCCCGCACATAGCCCTGCTCGGGCGCGGGCAGCAGCAGCGGCGCAGGCGCGACCGCGTCGGGATCGATCCCGGCCGACGCCAGCGCCGCCAGCCAGCGCCGCATCGCGTCCGCCGCGACTACGGCGATCGGCCGCTCGCCCGTGCCGCCCTCGCCCACCGCGACATGCAGCTCGGTCGCGGGCGTCGCGCTCGCCTCGGCCGCGAGGATGCGGGCGGCGGCCGTCGCCTGGGCCAGGCTGCGATCGGGGAGCGTGGCCCAGTGCAGCGTGACCGCATCGGCCGGCGGGACCGCGACCAACGGCTCGTCGTCGGGCGGCGGCAGTCCCTCACCTTCGGCCAGCACCCGGCGCTCGTCGACACGCAGCCAGCGATAGGGGCCGTTGGGGCCGGGCAAGAACAAGAGCGTGGTCACAGGTCCTCGCCCCATTGCCGCGCCACGAGCCGCGCGGGAAGACGCGTCGCGTCGATCAGCGCCGTTTCGCTCATCTGCGTGCGGCCGACGGTCACGTCGATCCGGAGCGCGAACCATTGCGAACGCACCGCCGCCCCGCTCCCGATCGCACCCGCCGCGCTCCAAAAGGTCGACGGGTCCACCCAGCCCTGGGGCGGGCGGCGGAGCAGCGCCGCGCGCGTCGCCTCGACCGATAGCGTTTCCGGCCCGAGCATCGCGAGCAGCGCGGCCTGCTCCGGGGTGACGGTGTTGACGTTGATCTCGGCCGGCTCCGCCCGAGGCAGCGCGCAGAGCCAGGGACGGAGCTGGGCATACAGCTCCGGCGTGACCCCGGCGACCGCGCGCAGCTCGCTGCGATCGGTCATCAGCGTGCCCGCTGTGCGGTACGGGACCGACTGGGCGAGGTAGATCGGATCCTCAGCGCCCGAGGGCTGCTGATCGGCATCGGTGTCGATCCAGTCCGCCGCGCCGCCGGCGACCTGCTCCGCCGTCTGCCCCGGCACGCCCAGCAGCCGCAGCAGGCGCGTGAACTGCACCCGCTGGCCGGGATTGGTGGCGTAGACGCCGGGGCCGACCGGGGTCACCAGCCCGTTCAGGTTGAAACAGTTGCCGCCATCGGTCACGCGCGCGGTGGCGATACCGTCGGGCACCGGCAGACCGAACGGACGGCCGCTCCAGTCGCCGGCCAGCGAAACGCGATCGGGGCTGACCCCGAGCAGCGCATCCACCCTCGACAACGCGAGCGCCTCGGCCGCTTGGGCATAGGCGCGCGCTTGCCCCACCTGGACCGCGTTGCCGCCCAGCCGCGTCGCCAGCCGCAGCCGCTCTAGCCCCGCGGTCGCCATCACCGAGATCACCGCAACGAGGAGCAGGACGGTGAGGAGCGCGGCGCCGCGCTCGCGCTCAGCCGGCGTCATCGCCCGTCGCCCTCGGCGCGAAACCGCTGCCGACCAGAAACAGCTGGCGGTACTCCGTGCCATCGTCGCGCGCGATGCGGAGCTCCAGCGCCTGCGGCAGCGGCACGCCGCCTGCCCCGTCCCACCGGTCGCTCCAGGCGCCGGCGAGTCGATAGCGCAGCCGGACGCCGCGCACCCGATCGAGCAGAGGCGCGGGCGACAGCGGCGCGGCGCCGTCGAGCTGCGGATAGCCGAGCCGCTGGAGCACCCCGCCGTCGAGGCGATAGGAGACCTTCTGCGCGCCCGGCCGCGGCTGGCGGTCGAGATTGGTCCAGCCGCCCCGGACCAGCCGCAACATCGGCTGCGCGCTCCCGTCCGCCTCGCCGACGAACGCCGGTAGCGGCGTCCCCGCCTCGTCACGCACAGGTCGCGGCTGCGCTTGCGCCAGGTCGGCGGCCAAGATTGATAGCGTGCGGTTGAGCGCCCCCACATCGTCCAGCGCCCGCCCCGACGCGGCCTGCGCGCGCGCGCTGAACGCCAGCAGGGCGACGCCACCGCTGGCCAGGATCGCGAACACCAGCAGCGCGACCATCACCTCGACCAGGGTGAAGCCGCCCTCGCGTTCATCGCTGGTCATGGCGTCGGCGGCCGTTGGACGGCCGGCTCCTCGGGCGCGGGGCGGACCATGGTGGTGCGGCCCAGCACCTGCCCACTCGCCCCCTGCACCGCGACGTCCACACGCACGATGCGGGGGTCGGCGGTCGGCGTCACCACGCGCGTCCAGCGCCAGCTCTCGCCCCCGTTCGCCTCCACTCCGCCGCTACTACCGCGCGTCGGCGGCGCGCCGTCGGTCACCGCTTCGATCGCGATGTTGCGCGCGACCATGTTGGCGATGAGCGTCCGGTCGAGCACCGCCGCCCCGCGCACGCTTGCGGTCTCCAGCCGGATCAGCGCCAGCGCCGCCAGGCTGAACACCGCCAGCGCGACGAGAATTTCCAACAGGGTAAAGCCGCCCTCACTGCGCATCGGCGCGGATGCTCCCATCGGCGCCGAGCCGGATCAGCATATTCCGACCGTTCATGGCGAGCCGGACGTCGGCGCCTCGATCCGGCAGGCCGGTCGGGTCATAGGTCACGCGGGCGCGGCCGTCCGGCGCATCGATCACGGCGCGCGCGCCCTCCGCCCAGCGCTCGACCCTGAGCGGCTTCTCGGACATCGGCACCCACCGACCCGACGCCCGCTGGTCGAAGCCGTAGCCGCCGGCGGTCACCCACACGCTGACCGGCTGGGCGGAGACGATCGCCTGGTCCCGCGCGGCGCGCACCCGGGCGGCGAAGCGCAATGCGTCGTCGCGCACCCTCGCGCCTGGCGCAGGCACCGCCCAAACCAGGGCGCCCGAGAGAAGCGCGACGACGGTGATCGTCACCATCAGCTCGACCAACGTGAAGCCGCGCTCGGCGGAACGCCTCGAGCGGGTGAATACCCGCTCACTCCCAGGACGTGACGTCTGCATCGGGGCCCTGCCCCCCTTCCTTCCCGTCGCGACCGAACGACCAGAGGTCGAACTCGCCATGCTGGCCGGGCGAGGCGTAGAGGTACGGATTGCCCCAGGGGTCGTCCTCCAGCTTCTTGATGTAGCCGCCGGGTTGGTAGCGGGCCGGGTCGACGCCCGATGGGGCCGTCCGCAGCGCCTGTAAGCCCTGTGCGGTCGTCGGATAGCGATCTAGCTGCAGGCGGTATTGCTCCAGCGCGCCCTCGATCGTGGAGATGTCCGCCCGCGCGCGCACCTGCTTGGCCGTGTCGCCCGACGGCAGCACGTTGATGACGACGATGGTGGCGAGCAGGCCGATGATGACGATCACGACCATCAGCTCGACAAGCGTGAAGCCGCCTTCCCGCGCGTTCTCCGCGCTGGGTGGCGCCCCCGCGAAGGCGGGGGTCCAGGGCCACGATGGCCGAGCCTTGCGGCTCTGGGCTCCCGCCTTAGCGGGAGCACGCGAAACCAACTTACGCATGGGGACCTCTCATTGCCCCGCCAGCGTGTTGAGCTGGAGGATCGGCAGCAGGATGGATAGCACGATCGTCGCGACCACGCCGCCCATGACGACGATGATCGCAGGTTCGAGCAGCGACAGGGCGGTCGCGGTGAAGCGGTCGAACTCGCGTTCCAGATAGTCGGCCGCGCGCTCCAGCATCTCGTCCAGCCGCCCCGCCGCCTCGCCCGACGCGGCGAGGTAGGTGAGCAAGGGCGGGAACACGCCCGCGCGACGCATCGCGGCGGACAGCGAGCCGCCCTTGCGGATCGCGTCGGTGATCTCGTCGGACGCGAGGCGCAGGCGGCGGTTGTGGATGGTGCCGGCGGTCAACGCCAAGCCCTCCAGCAGCGGCAGCCGGCTCGCCACCATCGTCGACAGCGTCCGCGCCATCCGCGCCGCGTGCAGGTCGCGCAGCAGCCGCCCGATCAGCGGTAGGCGCAGAAGCCGCGTATCGAAGGCGAGGCGCAGGGCCGGCTGGCGCAGCGCCTGCCAAATGGCGAGCCCGATCAGCGCGAGCACCATCAGCAGCACCCACCAGTACCCGGCCAGGAAGGCCGACAAGGCCATGACGATGCGGGTGAGCAGCGGCAGCTCCTGCCCGACCGTGTCGAACTGCTCCACCACCTGCGGCACCACGAAGATCATCAGGGCAGCGACGACTCCCATCGCCACCACCGCCAGGATGGTGGGATAGGCGAGCGCGGTCAGCAGCTTGCCCCGGATCTCCGCCTGCCGCTCCAGGAGCGCGGCGAGCCGGTCGAGGATCGTCGGCAATGACCCCGAGCTTTCGCCCGCGGCCACCATGGCGCGGTAAAGCACGGGGAAGCTCCTCGGCTCGCGCGCCATCGCGTCCGCCAGCCGCCGCCCCTCAACCACGCCGGCATGGACGTTGGCGACGACCTGGCGCACGCCCTCCTGCTCGGTCTGGCGGGTGATGGTGCGGAGCGACTCCTCGAGCGGGGATACACGGTTGAGCGTCGCGAGCTGGCGCGTGAACAGCGTCAACTGCTTGGTCCGCATCCGCGGCTGCCCGAGCTGGAGGCCGAACAGCTTCGTCGCCGCTGCCGGCGGCGCGGCGCCCGGCTCCAGCCGCACGACATAGAGCCGCTGCCGGTCGAGCCGCGCACGCGCCGCATCCAGGCTCTCGGCCGCTACATGCCCGCGCTTCTCGGCCCCGCGCGTGTCGATGGCGATATAGTCGAAATCAGGCACGGCGCGTATCGCGCGTCGTGTCCCCGCGCAGGCGGGGACCCAGAGCGGCGAGCGAGTCGGGTGCGGCTCTGGGCTCCCGCCTGTGCGGGAGCACAGGACTATGCATCAACCGCCTCCTCCACATCGGTCGCGTCGCGCCGGCTGACCCGGACGGCCTCCTCCGGCGTGGTGACCCCGTCCTCGACCAGCCGCCGCGCGGCCGATGCGAGCGTGTCGCTGCGCGCAAAGGCGTGAGCGGCGATGGCGGCCTCGTCAGCACCCTCGTTGATCAGCCGCCGGATCGTCTCGTCTACGCGGATCGCCTCGAACACGCCGACCCGCCCCTTGTAGCCGCTACGGCCGCACTGCTCGCACCCGACCGGCTCCCATACCCGCGCATCGGACGCGATGCCGAGCAGCGGGGCGGGCGTGTCGCCGGCCCGCGCCGGCCGGCGGCAGCTCGGGCAGAGTCGCCGGACCAGCCGCTGCGCGATCACCGCGCGCAGCGTGGAGGCGAGCAGGAACGGCTCGACCCGCATGTCGCGCATCCGCGTGATCGCGCCCGCGGCATCGTTGGTGTGGACGGTCGAGAGCACCAGGTGGCCGGTCAGCGACGCCTGCACCGCGATCTCGGCCGTCTCGCGATCGCGAATTTCGCCCACCATCACGGTGTCCGGGTCCTGGCGCAGAATGGCGCGCAGTCCGGCGGCGAAGGTCAGCCCGACCTTGGGATTGACCTGAGTCTGCCCGACACCGTCGACCGCATATTCGACCGGGTCCTCGACCGTCAGGATGTTGCGGGTGCCGTCGTTCAGCTGCCGTAGCGCCGCGTAGAGGGTCGTCGTCTTGCCCGAGCCGGTCGGGCCGGTCACCAAGATGATGCCGTTCGGCTCCGCCAGCGCGTCGATCAGCAACCGCAGCATGGCGGGCGCCATGCCGAGCGCCGGCAGGTCGATCCCCGCGTTCTCCTTGTCCAGGATACGCAGCACCACCCGCTCGCCCGCGCGGCTCGGCAGGGTGGAGACGCGCACGTCGAGCAGCTTGCCGCCCAATGTCAGGCCCATGCGCCCGTCCTGCGGCACCCGCCGCTCGGCGATGTCGAGCCGCGCCATCACCTTGACGCGGCTGACCACCACCGGCGCGACGTTGGGCGGCAGGCGCAGCGTCTCGCGCAGCACGCCGTCCATGCGCATCCGCACGACCAGCCCGGTCTCGTACGGCTCGATATGGATGTCGGACACGCCGTTGCGCGCCGCGTCCGCGATGATGCCGTTGATGAGGCGGATGGCGGGCGCGTCGTCGGCGGTGTCGAGCAGGTCCTCGGCCGTTGGCAGCCCGTCGGCCAGGCTGTCGAGCTCGTCGCCCATGCCGACTGCCGCCATCGCCGTCGCCTGCCCGTCCAGCGCATAAGCCTCGGACAGCAAGCGGTCGAAGACTGGCGGCGCGACGACCTCGACATCGAATGGACGCCCCAACACGCGCCGGACCTCGATCAGCGCCTTGGGGTCCGCCCCTTCGCGCAGCGCCACGCCCAGGGGCGCGTCGGCCGGACCGTGCGCCACCACCACGCCGAACTTGCGCGCGAACAGGTAGGGTAAGGTGACCGCCGGAGTGTCCGGCCCGACATCCTCCGCGACCGCCAGCGCCGGGGCATGCGCCCCGTCCTTCACGATCGTCATGCCGCGCGCCGCCGCGAAGCCCCGGATCGGCAGCGCGTCCGACGCCGCCCCGGTCATCGCCGCCTCCCGCGCTCCGGAACCGCCTGCTGCACCGGCGCGCCGACGCGCGGGTCCTCGATGCTGCCCGGCAGCGGCGCGGACGGGATCGGCGGGGCCGCGCCCATATAGTCGCGCACGAGCTGGTCGATGCTCGGCTCCTCGCCCGGCGTCTGCTGGCCCGCCTGCAGCCGCATATAGCCATAGCGACGCTCGGTCAGTCGGCGCGTGTCCTCCGCCGAGCGCAGGATGGTCGGACGAATGAAGATCATCAGGTTGGTCTTGGTCCGCGACTTCGCCCGCGACCGGAATAGGTTGCCGACCAGCGGGATGTCGCCCAGCAGCGGGATGCGCTCCAGCGTCCGCCGCTCCTCCTGCGACAAGAGCCCGCCGATCACGCCGATCGCCCCGTTGTCGAGGGTCAGCGTCGTCTCCACCTCGCGCTTGTTGAGGACGAGATCCGAATTATCCGGCGCCACAGGGCCGGCGATCGAGCTCACCTCCAGGTGCAGCGTCAGCTTGATCGTCCCCGACGAGTTCACCTGCGGCCGGATGTCGAGGCCGATGCCGACATTCTGGCGCTGCGTCGTCCGGAAGGCGTTGTCGAAATTGTTCGACAGTGCCTGGCCGGTGGTGATCGGAATCTCCTGCCCGACCAGGCTGTGCGCCTCCTGGTTGTCCATGGTCACGAGCTGCGGGACCTGAAGCAGGTTGGAGGTGTTGTCGCTCTTCACCGCGCTGATGATCGACGCGAAGATCGTGTCGCCGATCGTGCCGCCGAAGCCCGCGAACCCGCCGGTCGTGCCCAGGATCGAGCTGATCGCCGACTGGGTCAACTGCTCGGTGCCGGGCAGCGGCTGACGCGTCGTGGTCGTCCCGCCGCCGGGGTTGACCACCGTCGTGGTGACCTGCCCCAACCGGTTCGCGCCCAGGGCGCCTGCGAGCTGAAGGATGTTGGGGGCGGAACTGGAGAAGGTGGACGCGGCCAGCGCACCGCCTGAGAGGTTGCCGAGCAGGAACTGCGCGCCGAGCCGGTTCACCGTCGCATCCGACACCTCGGCGACGATCGCCTCGACCAGCACCTGCTGACGGCGGGTGTCGAGCTGGCGAACGACCTCGGCGAGCTGGCGCTGCACCTCCGCCGGACCGGCGATCACGATCGCGTTCGCGCCGGCGAAACGGGTCACCACGGCGGCGGTGCGCCCGCCCTGGGTGGAGATGGCGGGTTCCCCCGAGCCCCCTCCCGCCGCGCCGCCGCCGGTCTGCGCGGGCGGGGTCGCGAGCGGGATAGGTCCGGTGCTCCGGGCGCCATCATTGCCCCGCGTCGCGCCAAAGGGAGAGCGGTTAAGTTGAGTGGCCTGCGGCTGGTCGGGCGACTGGCCGACAAGCTGCTGCAGCACGGGCAACAGCTGCTCGGCGTCCGCATTCTCCAGGAAGACGACCTTGATCTCGGTCCCGTTGCGCGCCTGGGCGTCGAGCTCGCGCGCAAGCTGGGTCAGGCGGGCGACGGTGGCGGAGTCACCCCGGAGCGCCACCGAGTTCGACCCCTCCACCGCCACGATGGAGGCGGCGACCCCGGCTGGCGCGCCCCCCTGCCCGCCGCCCGCCAACCCCTGCAGCGCCGCCGCGACCTCGCGCGCGCTGGCGTTACGTAGCGCGATCACGCGGGTCGCGGCCGCGTCCGTATCGACTCGGCGCAGCACCTCGCGAATGCGGCGGACATTGTCGGCGAAGTCGGCGATGACCAGGCTGTTGCCGGCCCGGTTGGCGCTGACCGAACCTTGCGCGGAGACCAGCGGCCGCACCGTGTCGAGCGCCGACTGCGCGTCGATCTGACGAAGGCGCACGATCTCCGTTACGAAGCTGTTGCGGTTCGCCCCCGCCGCCCCGACGCGGCCCGGCTGCTGCGCGGCGTTGTCGAGCGGCTGGACCCGAAGCGCGCCGTTCGCAGTCGGCACCGCGACCAGCCCGTTGGCGCGCAGCGTCGACAGGAAGATCTCGAAATATTCGGAGCGCGACAGCGGACGGTCGGTGACGACCGTCACCTTGCCCGCGACGCGGTTGTCGATGATGAAGGTCCGACCCGTCACCTTCGCCGCGTCGGCGATGAAGGCGCGGATATCCGCGTCACGGACGTTGAGCGTGGTCTGCGCCAGCGCGCTGGTCGCAAGCAGCACCGCCAGCGGGGCGACGAGGAACCTGGTCATCGGTCTGTGGCAATCGTGATAGTGAGGGGCAGGACCTGACCGTTGCGCTCCACCGTGACCGGGATGGCCCCGCCCCGCCGCTCAGCCACGACCCGGTCCAGCACGTCGGTGCTGTTGACAGGCTGACCGCCCACGGAGGTGATCACGTCGCCCTCCCGCAGATTCGCTTGGCGGAACAGCTGGCCGGATCCTTGCGGGCGGACGACGATGCCGGACACGCGGCCGCTTTCGACCTGCGGAATGAAGCCGATCTCCTGTCGCAGCCGCGCCGCGCTAAAGGTCTCGCCCGGCGCAGCGGTCGTGCCGGCCGGGGCTGGCGGTGGGACCGGAACCGGGGCCAGGGTTGGCGTCTGCACGGTCCCGATTGTCGCACCGGACGGACTGGCGACCGGCTGCACCGATTTCGACTGGTCCAGGAACAAGTCCTCGTCCGTGCCCCCTCGGTCGAGCGTGACATGGTCGAACGCGACCGCCTTCAGTCGGACGCCGGGCGCGACCTCCTCGCCCACCGCGACCGAGCGTTGCACCCCGTCCGGGCCGGCGAGGATGGCGGAGCCGCCGCCCTGCGCCTCGTCGATGCGCGTGCCGAAGAGGGTCAGTTGCAGCGAGGTGATGGTGGCCGGCCCCGCCGCGGGCGCCTCCAGCCGGAAGAACGGATCGAAGGAGGCGAGTGCGTCCGCAGGCAGCCCAGCGACGGCGGGCGTCGCGGGCCGCCATTCCCCAACCGGGCCGACCGGCGTCGCCAGCGCCCAGATCAGGCGCGCAGCCTGGACGGCCAGCAACGCAAGGAGCGCCAGCTCCGCAACCGAGTAGATATTGATGACCGGCAACCGGCGAAGCAGCCGGCGGGCGCGCCCGTCCATGAACAACCGCATGATGCTGTTTACCTTCGCCCGCCGGGATTAACCAAGCCCCTCCGGGACTCCGCGTCAACCCATTGACGCGTTCGCGCGAGCTGCGGGAGAGCCGGTAGCGACGAACCGTGGCCGGATCGCCACGACGTCAGAAGGTCGTGCTCAACCCGAGGCTAAAGATGCGGCCCTGAATGAAGCGGTTGGCAAACACCTGCCGCCCGCCCCCAAAGGTCTGGCGCTCCTGGAAAGGCGTGCGGGTCAGATTGCGCGCCTCCGCCTTCAGCTCCCATCGGCCGCCTGCGACCTCGAAGCCCTGGCGCGCAACGACGTCGAGCCGGATGCCCGGCCGCTCGACGATGTCCGGCTGAAACCCGACGCCCGAGAGGTTGGCAGGGCCGCGATTGGTCACGCGGTCGCTGGCGTAATTGAACAGCACAGTAAGCTGCGACAGCGCCGCTGTGTCCTCGATGCCGAACTGCAGGTTGACGAGATGGTCCGACTGGCCGGTCAGCGGCGCGCCGTCGCGGAACTGCAGGCGGGCGGGACCGAAGCCGGTCGGGCAGCCTCCCAGCGTCTGGGTCAGCACGTTGGGTACGCAGGTCGCGTCGGCGGTGATGCTCGACTGGGTGTAGGTATAGTTGGCGATCAGCAGCAGCCGCCGCGTCGCGAAAAAGTCGCCCCCCAGCCCGTCGAGCGGAAGATATTTCTGCAGCTCGACTTCGCCGCCGTACAGCGTCGCGCGCGGCAGGTTGGTGAAGCCCGTCTGCAGCCGGTCGTCCTGGCCGGTGAAGAAGCCGACCTGCTCGATCGGGTTATCGATCCGCTTGTAGAAGCCGGCCGCCGTGATCCGCTGCTCCCGCCCGAAGAACCATTCGAAGCGGCCCTCCAGGTTCCAAAGCTCGGAGTCGCGGAGCAGCGGGTTGCCGAAGAACAGGCGGTCGGAATCGGGATCGCGGAACTGTTGGGGCGCGAGCTCACGGAATTGCGGCCGGGACAGCGTTTTGGCGGCGCTGGCGCGCAGCTGCATGTTCTCGGCGAAGTTCCAGGTGATGGTCGCCGCCGGCAGCCAATAGGCGTTGTTGAGCCGCGTCGTCTGCGCGCCGATCGGCGTCACGCGCTGGTCGCCGTCCTCCAACCGGACGCCGATCGTCGCGCGGAGCCCGTCGGCCGCCTCCGCATTCGCCTGGACGTAGCCGGCATGGATGCGCAGCGACGCGTCATACGCGAACGCGCCGAGCGGGGTGTTGAACTGTAGCTGGATCGTGCAGGCGCCCGTGCCCTGTTGCGGGCAAGCGTTGTTGACGATGTCGGGCGAGAGCAGGAAGTCGGGCCGGTACAGGTTGAACGGGAACTCGGGCGCGGTGCCGGCGCCCGTCGACAGCTGATAGTTGAAGTTCAACCGCGACGAGGTGCGGGCCGTATCCGAGTAGAAATAGCCGGCCGACAGCGTGAAAGGCCGCTCGGTCGGCAGCTTGTACGACATGTCCGCCTGACCCGTGTACAGGTCTTCGTTCAAGTCGCTGAACACCACCGACGCGAAGGGCGAGAAGCGACGCGACACGACGAACACGCCGGGATTCGCGTTGCCGCCGTTGACGTCGCAGCCGCTGCCCTCGCTGATCACCGCCCCCGGCGCGGGGTTGGCGACGCAGAGGTAGTCGAACTGGCGCTCATACGGCGCCTTGCGCTTGGAGTTGGCGTAGGCGAAGCGGCCGTCCACGCTGAGCGCGTCCGTCAGCTTGAACTCGCCGACCAGCTGCGATTCGACCAGCTGACGCTCGAACCAATTGGTGTTCTGCTGGAAACGGAGCCCGCTCGGATTGACATAGGTCGTGGCCGTCGATCCGCGCGCCTGCTTCAGCGTGTCGTGGATGTACACATTGGTCCAGCGAACGGTGTTGGACCCGAACTCGTAGCCCACGCCGATCAGCGCATTCGCCACGGCGCGGTTGTCGGTCAGGACTGTCGTGAAGTCGTTGCGTAGCGCGCCCGTTTCGTCGGTGCTGTCCTGCTGGGTCGTGACGCGCGTCCGCCAGGTGTTGCTCAGCCCGATGGAAGCGACGACCCCGAGCCGGTCGGACCCGAAATCGAAGCTCGAACCGCCGCTGATCTCGCCGGAGAAATTGGCGGGGAGCTGGAAGTTCTGCTGAAGCAGCGTGGTGCGCGCGTTCGACAGCTGCAGCACCTGCGCCGCCGGGATCAGGCCGGTGCCGTTTGGCGCATTGCGGATGAAGGCAGGGGTGTCACGGGTGCCGTCGTCGAAGCCGGTCCAGTCCCAGTCGCCGCCGGCATAGGTGTAGCCGAACTCGCTGGTCGTGAAATCGTCGGCCGCAACCGACGCGCTGGCGGACAGGAAGTCCTTGTCCGGGATGGCCTTGGTCGTGAGGTTGATGACGCCGCCGCCGAACTCCCCGGGATAGTTGACCGAGTAGCTCTTCTGGACGAGCGCCGAGCCGACGATGGTGGTTGGAAAGATGTCAAGCGGCACCGACCGGCGCAGCGGCTCTGGCGACGGCAGCGGCGAGCCGTTGAGGAGCGACGAGGAATATCGGTCGCCGAGGCCCCGGACATAGACGAAGCCGCCGCCGACCACGCTCAGGCCCGTCACGCGGGTCAGCGCGCCGGCGATGCTGCCCTCGCCCGTGCGGGCGATGTCGGCGGTCGACAACAGGGACACGATCTGTGGCGTGGTGCGGACCACGTTGGGCACGTTGCGGCCGACTACGACGACCTCTTCGGTCGCCTCCGCGCCCGGCGCGGACACCTCCACATCGGGTTCCGCGCCCGGCTCGATCGGGTCCTGGCCGGGGGTCTGGGCGGCGTTGGGCGTGCTGGTCTGGGCCGGAGCCCCGCCCTGCGCCGCCGCGGCGCCGCGGCCCGACTGGGCCGGGGTCGGCGAGCCGCCGCCGGTCTGCGCCAGCGCCGCGGGCGTGACCAGCCCGCTCGTCAACAGCAATAGGGAGGCGAGGCGCAGGGTCATGGCGGCAGGTCCGTTCAGGCGAGAAGTGCAGGCCGCGGGGCGCTTCCAGCCCCGCGGCGAAGGCGAGCCGGTCGGCTCACCGCCCCTGACAGGCGAAGTAGACCGAGTTGAACACCGGCGGGCCGAAGTCCTGCAGCGCATCGTTCGCGGCGCGGGTGGTGCTTCGGTCGGCGCCCGTGCCCTGGCCGGCGATAATGTTCACGCAGGCGACGCCGGACGGCGTCCGAACGACACCGTTGACCAGCTGCGCGTCCGCGCCGCCGCGCAGGCGGATCGCCGCCGGCGCGTTCGCCGTCTGGATAAACGTGAAGTTGGCGTAGCGTGCAAAGGTCCGCGGCATCAGGTCCTCGCTGCCGTTCGAGTCGATCTCGGTCGAGAAGGAATCGGCGGTCGCGCCCAGCACGCGCTGGGCGGCGATGATGAACTGCATGAAGCCGCGATAGCCGTTGTCGATGTCGAAGCCGTCGTCATCGGCGCCCGTCACCGCAAAGTAGCGGATGTTGGTCAGACCGCCGAAGATCTCGATCCCGTCGTCGGCAGAGTTATGGCTCTGAACGTTCTCGATCGTGGTGCCCGAGCCCGTGCCGCCGAGTGTCAGGCCCTGCAGCTCGTTGCCGTCGGAGATCGCGATGCCGGTGTAGCGCAGCTGGACATAGCGCATGGTGCCGGAGTTGTCGGCGGCGGTCGGGCCGCCGTAGAAGCGGCCGGTCACGCCCTCGACCGCCTGCTGGCAGGTGGTGCTGGAGCCGGCGGCGTTGTTCGGTCCGGTGCCGGCGGCGCAGACGCCGACCGGCGCGCGGCCGAGCAGGATCACTCCGCCCCAGAAACCCTGGCTGGCGTCGGACACGCCGTTCGCGACCAGGTTCTGCTGCGCGGTGAAGATGATGGGGTCGGTCACCGTGCCGACCGCGTTGATGCGGCTGCCCCGATTGACGATGATGAAGTCGTTGGTCGGCTCCGAGGAGTCGGCCGCCAGCGTCACGCCCGCCGCGATGGTCAGCGTGATGCCGGTGTCCGCGCCGGTGGTGCCGACGTCCGTGCCGACCTCCGTCTGGCCGCGGAAGCGGTAGAACACGCCCTGGATGCGCGGCAGCGTCAGGCTGGCCGTGATGTTCTGCGGGATGCGGCAGGCGCGGAAGCCGCCAACCAGCCCGTCATCGGTCGTGCCGCTCGGGCAGGACGCGGTCGCGCCGCCGGTACCGATGGCGGGGACTGCCGTGCAGGCCTGACCCGAGCCGCCGAACTGCGCGCTCGAACTGTTGCAGGTCCAGCCCTGGAAGGCCGTGTCGGTCGGTCCGTTCAGCGCGCCCACGAAGTTGGTCGACTGAAAGAAGTTGTTGATCGTCGCCGGGTTGCTCGGCGTGGTCAGCGACGCCGCGCCGACGGGATACACGCCATTCAGCGTCGCGCCCGTACCGTTCACGTTATTGTTGCTGCCCGCGTTCACGATCGCCAGCTGCTCGTCCGCCGTGACCGTGACGCTGTTGACGGTGTTGACCGCTGCGAACTGCGCCGCTGTGATCGGGGTCGGCGTGGCGGTCGCGGTGGGGGTCGGCGTGGGTGCCGGCGTGCCGGGCGTCACGATGGTGACGCTGCCTGCGCCGGGCGACGCGACGCCGTCGGCGCCGCCGCAGCCCGAAAGGGCGGTGGCCACGGTGGAAAGCAGGAGCACGCGTGCTCGGCTGATGATCGCCATGTGATGGAACTCCCCGGATGAGCGGCCGAATCGTGTGATGCCGGTGGCCTTCGAGGGGCGGGTACGAGGCCCATGTGACGCTTCGGTTGGAGTTCCGCGTCAGCTTCGTGACGAAGCTGTTACGGCTGCGTGACAAGATACGTGAGCGTATTGCTCCTGCATAACACCTTCGGCTAAGCGGCGGGCAGCAAGGAGTAGGATCGTGAAGTTGGTTCGCGCGGTGTGGCGGTTGCTGGTGGGCATCAAGGACGCCCTGGTGCTCCTATTGCTCCTTCTGTTCTTCGGAGCGTTGTTCGCCGCGCTGAACGCCCGGCCGGGCGCCCGGACGATCGCCGACGGCGCACTGGTGCTGACATTGGACGGGGCGATCGTCGAGCAGCCCTCCGAGCAGGACGTGTTCGCATCCGTATCCGGCCAGGGCGTTGCCCGCGAGTTCCGGTTGCGCGACCTGCTGTGGGCGATCGAGACCGCGCGCACCGATGCCCGGGTGAAGGCGATCGTGCTCGACCTCGACGGCTTTCGCGGCGGCTACCCTGCGACGATCGCCGAAGTCGCGGACGCGCTCCGGCGCGCGCGCGACGGCGCGCCGGGCGCGCCGGGCAAACCCGTCCTGGCCTATGCGACCGCGTATACGGACGGCGGCTACCGCTTGGCGGCGAGCGCCAGCCAGATCTGGGTCGACCCGATGGGCGGCACGATCTTCACCGGCCCCGGGGGCTCGCAGCTCTATTACAAGGGCCTGATCGACCGGCTCGGCGTCACGACGCATGTCTATCGGGTGGGCAAGTACAAGAGCTTCATCGAGCCCTTCACCCGGACCGATCAGAGCCCGGAGGCGCGTGAGGCGAACCAGCAGCTGCTCGGCTCCATCTTCACCCAATGGCGAGAGGGCGTGGCGCGCGCCCGGCCCAAGGCGCGGCTCGACGCCTTCATCGCGAGCCCCGAACAGGCCGTGGCCGCGACGGGCGGCGACGTCGCGCGCGCCAACCTCCAGGCCGGGATCGTCGACCAGCTCGGTGACCGGATCGCGTTCGGCCGGGCGGTCGCGAAGATCGCCGGCAGCACGCGCGCAAAGACCGCGGGGGGCTTCGACAGCATCCGTCTGAAGGACTGGATCGCCGCCCATCCGGCGCCCAGCGGGGGCGACGCCATCGGCGTGCTGACGGTCGCCGGCGACATCGTCGACGGCAAGGCGGGGCCGGGCACGGCCGGCGGCGACACGCTCGCCAAGGCGATGTTGGACGGGCTTGCCAAGAAGAACCTGAAGGCGGTGGTGGTGCGGGTCGACTCGCCCGGCGGCTCCGCGCTCGCGTCCGAGCGCGTCCGGCTCGCCGTGCTCGAGGCGAAGAAGAGGAACCTGCCGGTCGTCGTCTCGATGGGCGGCCTTGCTGCGTCCGGCGGCTACTGGATCGCCACCGCCGGCGATACGATCTTCGCCGAACCCAACACCATCACGGGATCGATCGGTATCTTCGGCATCCTGCCCAGCTTCGAGCAGGCGCTGCGGAAGATCGGGGTGACCAGCGACGGCGTCCGCACCACTCCGCTGTCGGGGCAGCCGGACATCGTCGGCGGTTTCACGCCCGAGTTCGATGCGGTGCTGCAGGCTGGCATCGAGAACGGCTACCGCAGGTTCCTCGCGCGGGTTTCGGAGGCGCGGGGAATGCCGATCGCGCGCGTCGACCAGATCGCGCAAGGCCGGGTTTGGGACGGCGGCACCGCGCGTCAGATCGGGCTGGTCGATCGCTTCGGCGGGCTCTCCGACGCCATCGCGGAGGCCGCGCGCCGCGCCAAGCTCGATCCCGCCAAGGTCCGCCCCGTGTACCTGGAGCAGGAGCCGAACTGGTGGGCGGAGCTTGCCGCCGGTTTCGCCGACGACGAGGAGGAGAGCGCCGCGCCGGCAGGCGACGTCTTCGCCCAGGTAGCGGCGATGCAGCGCGATCTGCTCGCCCGCGCGCTCGGCGACGTGCGCCGTCTAGCGGCCGGCGGGTCGATCCAGGCCCGCTGTCTCGAGTGCGGCGGCCTCGGCGCCGCCGCGCCGATGCCAAACGACGCGCGGCTCTTGGGCTGGGTGCTGGAGCGGCTCGGCCTGTGATCGCGCTCAGGGCGGCCCGGCCAGAGGACGCCGGGGCGATCGCCGCGATCTATGCGCCCCACGTGCTGGTCGGGGCGGCATCGTTCGAGATGGAGCCGCCCGATACGCGCGCGATGCGCGGCCGCATGACGGCCTCGGATGGCCTTTACCCCTGGCTCGTGGCGACCAGCGGCGAGGCCGAAGGCGGCGTCCTCGCATTCGCCTATGCGACCGCGTTCGGGACCAGGCCCGCCTATCGTTGGGCGGTCGAGACCACCGTGTACGTCGCCGACGCCGTCCAGCGCCAGGGTGCGGGTCGGCTGCTGTACGAGGCGCTGATCGACACGCTGCGCGCCCAGGGCTTCGCCCAGGCGGTCGCGCGCATCGCGCTTCCCAATGACTCTTCGATCGCCCTGCACGAGGCGGTCGGCTTTCGCCGTGCGGGCGTGTTCCGGGAGATCGGCTGGAAGCAGGGCCGCTGGATCGATGTCGGCCTGTGGCAATGCGAGCTCGCCGAACTGGGCAGCCCGCCGGCGGAGCCGAGGCGGTTCGTCGAGGTAGGGCTGGTCCGCGGCTGAGGCGTCAGCCGCGCGCCGACCGCGCCTGCTCGGCGAGCGCGGCCACCAGTTCGGACGACAGCGGCTCGGCGAACTGGACGCCGAGCGCGTCGCCCACCCGCCAGCGAACCTGGCCGGCGATGGGCGCGCGGCCCGGGATCGCAACCAGCACGGGCGCGTCGGGCAGCGGGGTCGCGTCGGCGACCAGCCGGCAACCCTCGGTCGACAGGTCGGACAGCGTCGCCGGGATCGGCGGCGCTGCACCGGCCGTGGCCGTGCCGACCTGGAAGGTGACCTGCAGCCGCAGGTGCCACAGCCGCTCGCGCTCCTCGCGCCGGACCAGCTCGGGCGCGAGCAGGCGCTTGCTGCGCCGCCGCCCACGCGCAGCCGCGACGACCTGACGGATCAGCGCGGGGTGCGCGGGATAGTCGAACTGCAGCCCGGCCGCGGTGGCCGAAGTCCATACCACCGTTGCTCCGAACGGCGCGAAACCGGCAAAAGACAGGTGGATCTGCTCGCCCCCGATCAGCTCGGGTGGCCGCGCGATCTGGCAGCCGCGCTCGGAGATATCGGTCAAGAGCACGGGCCTGCGCTCGTTCGCCGCGCTGGACAACGCCCCCTCGACCGCGACGGGGTGACGCAGCGCGCCGCGCCGGTCGGGCGACGTGTCGGACGCGGACAGGGACGGATGCGTGGCCATGACCCGCGCATAACCGGCCAAGCTCTTACGAAGCGTTACTTTCGCCCTCATCATCTCCGCCCGCGATAGGCGGGCAGCTTCAACCGCCAGCGGATCGCGGCGGCCCTGAGCACGAAGCCCGCCGCGGTCGCCACGCCGGCCGCGAGCGGGGCGGCGACCCCGAACCGCTCGAGCGCGACGAACAGTCCGGCCGCCAGCGCCGCCGCAGTCACGTACAGCTCGGGACGCATCAGGATCGAGGGCTCGCCGGCCAGCACGTCGCGGATGATCCCGCCGACGCACGCGGTCACCACGCCCATCATCGCCGCCGGCACCAGCGGCACGTCATGAGCGAGCGCCTTCGACGCGCCGAACACGGCATAGGCGGCGAGACCGGCCGCGTCGAACCAGTCAAGCGCCGTGTCCGACCACCAGCGCTCGGGCGTCACCCAGATCACCGCCGCCACGGCCAAGCAGACGATCGCCGCGCGCGCGTCTTGGACCCAGAACACCGGCGCGTCGATCAACAAGTCGCGCACCGTCCCACCGCCCACGCCCGTGATGAGCGCGAAGAACGCGAGCGTGACGAAGGTCTGCCCTCGTTTCGCCGCCGCCAGTGCGCCCGACGCGGCGAAGACGGCCAGCCCAGCCAGGTCGAACCAGGGACCGAGCGCAGGAACGATGGCGACCGGGGGCAGCATGGGCGTGAGGCCTAGCGGTCCGAGCCGCCGGACGCGAGACGCCGAGGCCTCGCTTGCGGTCGCCGAGGCGGGCGCTACCCTGATCCACGGGGACGCAAGGGTGGACGAGGATGGGACTGCTCGAAGCGACGGCGTTGACGCAAGGCGAGCACTGCCCCGTGTGCCGCCTCGACCCCGCCTGGGACATCTGGGGGCCCGCCGGCGGCTACATCGCGGCGATCGCGATGCGTGCGGTGGGCGCGCAGGCCTCCCCCGGCCATCGCCCGGTAACGCTGACCGGCCAGTTTGTCGGTGTCGCCAGGCCGGGCGCGGTCGAGGTGCGGGTCGATCCGGTCAAGCAGGGTGGGACGGCGCTGTTCGTGGTCACACTCGCGCAAGGGGATCGGACGGTATTCCTGGCGCAGATCTGGACGACCGCGCGCGCCGAACCCTCGCTCCCCGTTCGCCCGGTCGCGCCGACGGTCCCGTCGCCAGCCGGACTGCGCAGCCAGGACGAACTCATTGCCGAGCGCGGCATTCCGCAGATCGCCTTCTGGCAGAATATCGAGGGCCGGCCTGCCAACTTCCGCTTGGTCGACGATCCGCCGGCCGCTGACGCGCACCAGTATCGCTGGATGCGGCTGCGCGATTGGGACGCGACGGCCGACCCGTTCCTCGAGGCCATGCGCAGCCTGGTGCTGATCGACATCGGCGTCTGGCCCGGTCACTGGCATCGCTTGACCGAGCGCGCCGCCTATGCCGCTCCCTCGCTCGACCTCACCGTCCACTTCCACGGCGGCGCCCCCGCGGGCGACTGGCTGTTGAGCGACGCCGACAGCGATGTGTCTGGCAACGGCCTGATCAGCGGCCGCGTGCGGACCTGGAGCGAGGGCGGCCGCGCCATCGCGACCGGCATGGGGCATTGCCTGGTGACGCTGCCGAGGGCCGCAAGCGGCTGACGTCCGGCTCCGCCCCGCTTCACCTCGCGACCCGACCGCGATAGAGGCGCGCGCATGAGCAAGCTCCACCTCGTCTTCGGCGGCCGAGTCCGCGACCCGCAGGGGCTCGACTTCGTCGACCCGAACAATCTGGAGGTGGTCGGGATCTTCCCCGACTACGCCGCCGCCGAGAAGGCATGGCGGGGAGCCGCCCAGCGGACCGTGGACGACGCCGAGATGAAGTTCGTCGTCGTCCACCTCCACCGCCTGCTGGAGCCGGCGCTGGACGGCTGATCCGATCGGGTCAGAACATCTCGTCAAGGCAGCGGTGGAACTGGAGGCGACGCTCGTCGTGCGCCGCGATGCCGAGCTCCAGCAGGAGCATTGCCGGCCATTCCACCCCGAAGTCCGATAGGTTCCGCCACGGGATCGCAATGTCCTGATAGGGATCCGCCACGCCCGCACCGCCCACGTCGATGCAGGCGGCGACCTGCCCGGCTTCGTCGAACAGGATGTTGCCGAGCGAGAAGTCGCCATGCGTCACGACCCGCTCGGACTGCAGGGGCGCGATCGCTTCTGTGTGAGCCAGCATCGCGGCGGCGGACCAGCCTTGGTGGTCCTGATCGAAATCGTCGGTGTCGACCGCGCCCTCGTCGACGTTGCGGCGGGCTTGCGCGAGCCGGAGCCGGTGACCGGCGTCGAAGGGGCAGTCCTCGACCGGTAGCGCGTGCCAGCCCTGCAACAGCTTTGCGGCGCCCCTGATGATCGCCGGGAGGGCGTCGATGTCGCGTGCGAGCCACTCGTCGCCGGTCAGGCCGGGGGCCGCGTCGGTCAGCAGCCAGGCGCGATCGGGTGTGGCGACGGACAGCCTGATCGTGGGGACAGGCACCCGATCCGCCAACCAGCGCAGCCGGGCGGCCTCGTCGGCGATCGCATCCGCCACCCGGCCCTCGCCGCATTTCAGATAGGCCCGATCGCCTCCGCGCCAGTCGAGCCGCTAGACCTCGCCGCCCGACTCGCCCGCCTCGCTGCGCCGCCACGCCGCGCCTTCGGTCAGGGCCGAGAGCGCGGGCGGCAGCTCGGTCAGGCGCCCCGCCACTTCCAGAGCAGCAGCGGCCGCGCGAGCGCGAGCCCGGCCAGGAAGCCGCCGATATGGGCCGCGATCGCGACGTTCTGCCCGCCCAGCTCGGTCGCGCCGATGAGCAGCTGGACGCCGATCCAGCCCGCCGCCAGCCACAGGCTCTGCGCCAGCCGGGGCGAGATCGGGCCCCAGCCCTTCGCCTGGCGTTGCCCGAACAGCAGCGAATAGGCCGCGATGATGGCGGAAATCGCGCCGCTAGCGCCGATCATCGGGACGGTGGAGGCCGGGTCGGCGAGCCATTGTCCAGCCGCGGCGGTGCAGGCGCCCGTGAAGTAGATCGCCAGCATCCCGTCCCAACCGACCGCGCGCTCCGCCTCGCGCCCGCAAAAGGCGAGCGTGACGAGGTTGAAGATCAGGTGCGTCCAGCCGCCATGGATCAGCGTCGCGGTGAGGGGCGTCAGCGCCCATGGAACGGCGAAGCCGGGAAGGCCGGCGCCGACCCGCGCGGGAACGAAGCCCGCCTGCATCGCGGCATCCGCCATCCCGCCGCCGAGCAGGATCAGCGCGGACGCGATCAGGGTAACCAGCGCCAACGCCGCGGTGGCGGGCGCGTCACGCCAGGTCATGCGCTCAGATGAACTCGACCTTGGACACGAGATAATAGCGGTCGCCCGATGGCACCGTCACCTCCACCTCGTCGTCCACCTTGCGGCCGATCAGCGCACGGCCGAGCGGCGAGTTGTAGCTGATGCGGCCGGTCTTCGCGTCCGCCTCGGTCTGGCCGACGATCTGGTAGCGGACCGGCTTGTCGTCCTCGTCGAGCAGCGTCACCGTCGCGCCGAAGACAATGCGGTCGCCGGACAGCTCGGTCGGATCGATGATCTGAGCGCGGCTCAGCTTATCTTCGATGTCGGCGATCGACGCCTCGATCTGGCCCTGCCGCTCCTTGGCGGCATGGTACTCGGCATTCTCCGACAGATCGCCGTGCGCGCGCGCCTCCTCGATCGCGTCCACGATCTGCGGCCGCTCCTCTTTCAGCCGCTTCAGGTCCGCCGTGAGCTTCTGATAGCCCTCCTGGAGCATCGGCATCTTCTCGACGGTGGCCATCGCGTATCCCCAAAAACCTTGCCCCCGCGCGGCCCTGGCGGGCCGCCCGCACTCGTTTCCAGATTGTCCGGGGGTCAGTCGTGCGAGCGGGAATGATATGACTGGAGCGGTCGCACTTCAAGGGACCGTCCGGCATCCGCCAGCCCACCGCGCGCGATCGCGCCCGCCGCCTCGTTCGCGGCGGACGCGGTGGTGAAGTACGGGACCTTGCCGGCCAGCGCGCTCGCGCGGATCGGCTGCGAGTCCTTCAGGCTCTGCCAGCCCTCGGTCGTGTTGATGATCAGCGCGATCCCGCCGTCCTTGATCCGGTCGACGATGTGCGGCCGGCCCTGTGCGACCTTGTTGACCGTCTCGACCGGCAGACCGGCGCGGCGCAGATGGTCGGCCGTGCCGCCCGTCGCGACGATGCCGAATCCGGCCTCGACCAGCGCCCGGACGCCCGGCACGACCAGCGCCTTGTCGCTGTCCTTGACGCTGACGAACACCGTCCCGCCCTCCGGCAAATGGGTGCCCGCGCCCAGCTGCGCCTTGGCGAAGGCAGTGGTGAAGTCCGCGTCGATGCCCATGACTTCGCCCGTCGACTTCATCTCGGGGCTGAGCACCGGATCGGTGCCGGGGAAGCGCGCGAACGGGAACACCGCCTCCTTCACCGCGACATGGGGGATGGCGCGGTCGATCTTCGGCAGGTCGCGCAGCTTCTCGCCCGCCATGACCCGCGCCGCGATCTTGGCCACGGGCGCGCCGATCGCCTTGGCGACAAAGGGCACGGTGCGGCTGGCGCGCGGGTTCACCTCGATCAGGTAAACCTGGTCCTTAGGCTCGGCCTCGCGGCCGTTGGCCTTGACCGCGAACTGGACGTTCATCAGCCCGCGGACGTCGAGCGCGCGGGCGAGCAGCTCGGTCTGCCGCTCGATCTCGGCGACGATCTCCGCCGACAGGCTGTAGGGCGGGATCGAGCAGGCGCTGTCGCCGGAATGGACGCCCGCTTCCTCGATATGCTGGAGCACCCCCGCGACCACCACATCCTCGCCATCGGCGATGGCGTCCACGTCCACCTCGATCGCGTCGCGCAGATACTGGTCGATCAGGACCGGCGCGTCGCCCGACACCTGCACCGCGGTCGCGATATAGTCGTCGAGCTGCTGCTCGCTGTCGACGACCTCCATCGCGCGGCCGCCGAGCACATAGGACGGCCGCATCAGCACCGGATAGCCGATGCGGTTCGCCGCCGCGACCGCCTCGTCCCGGCTGCGCGCGAGGCCGTTGGCGGGCTGCTTCAGCCCCAGGCGGGACACGAGCGCCGCGAACCGCTCGCGATCCTCCGCCAGATCGATCGCGTCGGGCGACGTGCCCAGGATCGGGATGCCCGCCTTCTCGAGCGCGCGCGCCAGGTTGAGCGGCGTCTGCCCGCCGAACTGAACGATGACGCCCACCAGTTCGCCGCGAGACTGCTCGACATGCAGGATCTCCAGCACGTCCTCGGCCGTCAGCGGCTCGAAATAGAGCCGGTCGGAGGTGTCGTAGTCGGTCGATACCGTCTCCGGGTTGCAGTTGACCATGATGGTCTCGAACCCCGCCTCATCCAGCGCGAAACAGGCGTGGCAGCAGCAATAGTCGAACTCGATCCCCTGCCCGATCCGGTTCGGCCCGCCGCCCAGGATCACGATCTTGTGACGGTCGCTGGGCTGGCTCTCGTCCTCGGGCGCGCCGAAGCTCGGCGCCTCATAGGTCGAGTACATGTAGGGAGTCTTCGCCTCGAACTCCGCCGCGCAGGTGTCGATGCGCTTGAACACGGGCCGGACGCCGAGCCGATGCCGGAGCGCGCGGACATCCTCCTCGGTCGCGCCGCCGGTCATCGCCTTGACCGCCTCGCCGATCAGGCCGGAGGCGCGGCCGAAGGCGCGGCGCGTGCCCGGCTGCAGGTTGGCCGACTGCAGCGCCAGCCAGGCGAGCCGCTTGTCGCTGAACCCCATCGCCTTCAGCCGCCGCATGCCGGCCGCCTCGCGCGGCAGGCCGTCCTGCATCACCTCGGCCTCCGCCGCGACGATCTCCGCGATCCGCTCCAGGAACCAGGGATCATATTTCGCGATCGCATGCACCTCGGCGACCGTCATCCCCTCGCGCAGCGCCTGCGCGGCGACGAGCAGCCGGTCGGGCGTCGGCTCGGCCAGCGCCGCCTCCAGCTCCGCGCGCGGCGCGCCGACCAGCCGGTCGACCACGTTGAAGCCGCTCAGCCCCGTTTCTAGCCCCCGCAGCGCCTTCTGCATCGATTCCTGGATGTTGCGGCCGATCGCCATCACCTCGCCGACCGACTTCATAGCGGTGCCCAGCAGCGGCTCGGCGCCCTTGAACTTCTCGAAGGCGAAGCGCGGGATCTTGGTCACGACATAGTCGATCGTCGGCTCGAAGCTCGCCGGCGTCGCGCCCGTGATGTCGTTCTCGATCTCGTCGAGCGTGTAGCCGACCGCCAACTTGGCGGCGACCTTGGCGATCGGGAAGCCCGTCGCCTTGGACGCGAGCGCCGAGGAGCGCGACACGCGCGGGTTCATCTCGATCACGACCAGCCGGCCGTCCTTCGGGTTGACCGCGAACTGGACGTTGGAGCCGCCCGTCTCCACCCCGATCTCGCGCAG
>ERZ1066118.285-NODE-285-length-52229-cov-13.031107_pt1 | contig 52229 bp, 42 predicted proteins | sample MGYA00382765_ERZ1066118 | MGnify/ENA primary metagenome ERZ1066118 (study PRJEB33369, sample SAMEA5778348) | biofilm metagenome | biome: Industrial cooling water; feature: Water cooling tower basin; material: Biofilm | place: United Arab Emirates | collected...
AACAGCCCAATCGTTCGTTTCTGGATCGGGTTCAAGCACGACGCGCCATTTCATAAGGTGTATTTTTTGATGAAGTTGACCTAATTTGATTATCTGCGATCGCGATCGCTAATCTCGTACAAGTTCCTGAGTAAAATTTTAGTATAGCGATCGCTATACTGTACTACAGTGATGAGCGATCGCATATGCAAAATACATCTGAATATACCTGTGCTTATTGTGGCGAACCTAATTCCACATTTGTCGATATTAGTGTGGGAATGCAACAATCTTATGTAGAAGATTGTCAAGTTTGCTGTCAACCTAACGTGCTTTATATTTATATTGATGAAGATAATTTAGATATAGAAATTAGTAGCGAACCTGAAAGTTAAATTTATTTATTTTTGACTAATAAAACTGATTTAACAGGACGATGAATTCGCTCGCCTTTAGAAGATATTTTGCCAGAAAAAGTTTTACCTTGGTAGTATAGTACTGAGGAACCTCCGCCATCTAAATTCATTGCTGTTTCGATACCTAAAGTTTGCATAAATTTAGCTAATTCAGGTAGAGACATGCCTGAAGGATTAGTATTTAGTTTTTGTGCAGCTATTACCCAAAGTATATTTCCATCACGGGTGATTCCTATTGCGGTTTTTCTCGCTCATGCACAGGTTTGAGAAATGGACAAATCAAGAAGCATTTCTCACTTATGCGACACAAGTTCTTGTACCTGAGCTTTGGACAGGAGCAACTGTTGCACGCGATAATTTACCTACTCACTATGTAAACGCAGCAGTTAGTACAAATGCTACAGCTCCCACTGAAGCAAAAGGCTATGCGGAATTTCAACTTTGTTCCACTCAAAATAATAAATACATACTTTGTAGATGTTCTTTAAGTAATTCAGTTTGACCGTAACCATTAGCTTTACTAAGTAATATTAATCTTTTCAAACGCTGCTAGCATATTCATACATCTAAAAAATGATAAGATATAGATAATTTACATAAAAAAATATAAAATAAAGAAGAAGCAAGTATATGCTGAAAACTATACGATTATCTGCGGCTATACCTATAGTTTTACTACTAATGGCTACAGGTTGTTCTGCTGATAGAAAAGAGACTGCATCAGAAGTAAAACCTACTGCGTCGCCAGTAGCTGCAAATACTGCGACTCCATCACCTGATGCTAAAGATTTGGAACGTTTAACGCGAAATAATGCTTGTCCTGGCTGCAACCTTAAAGGAGCAGACCTTTCTGGTTTGAGCTTGAGAGGAGCCGACCTCAGAAGGGCAGATTTAAGCGATGCTAATTTGAGTAGTGCCAATCTACAACAAGCAAATCTGAGTAATGCCAATTTAAAAAGAGCGAATTTGACCAAAGCTGGTTTAAGTTACACTAACTTCAACAATGCCGACTTAAGTGGTGCAAATCTAGCCAAGCTAAATTTAATTACTGGCGTTAATTTTAACGGTGCTGACTTGAGTGGAGTCAACCTGAGCGGAGCTAATTTATCGAGCGTATCGCTAGCTGGAGTTAATCTTAGCGGCGCTAACTTGAGCGAAAGTAATTTGTCGAGTGTCGATTTTTCTGAAGCTAATTTGAGTAGTGCAAACTTGAGTGACCTTCAAATTCAAGACCGTCCAGGAAATCCAACCTCCTTTAAACAGGCTAATTTAACTAGTGCAAAGTTAATCGGAGCCGATTTGACAGGAGCTACCTTTGAGGGGGCTAACTTACGACAAGCAAATATAAGAAGTGCAAAAGTGAGCAGGGAAGCATTAAATAAAGGGAATTTAGTCGAAGCTGTCATGCCTGACGGTACGGTCTACAAGCCAACACTATCAGATACTACAACTTCAACTCCATCTAACACGCCAACGCCAACGCCCACACTGACTCCATAGCTGAAAAACTTGTCAGTTTCTCTCCAGGAACAGCTGCAAAAAACCTTAAATTTCATCTTTGCCTCAGTTACCTAATCTTTTAGTGGCAAGGGGGTAATCTAATTTCCAATTAACTCTACTGCATCCCTGCCATCTAAATCTTGCAGATATACCTTCACTTGCTCGTCTTTTGCCGTGGGTAGCTGTTTGCCGATAAAATCTGGATGAATTGGTAGTTCCCGATGACCTCGATCGACAAGTACCGCTAACCAAATCGATTCTGGTCTACCATACTCGTTTACAGCATTGAGTGCAGCGCGAATCGTCCGCCCTTTGTAAATGACATCATCTACTAATAAAACTATTTTGCCAGTTAAATCTAGTGGAATATCACTCTTTGCTGGTGTTCGCACTCCAATTTTGTCTAGGTCGTCCCGATAGAAAGTAATATCTAACGCCCCCACATTGACAGCAACACCTTCTAGCATTTCAATTTGACTGGCTAAGATTTGCGCCAAGGGAACGCCTCTTGTATGAATGCCTAAAATTACTAATTGGGAAAGGTCGCGACATCTTTCCACAATTTGGGAAGCAAGGCGGGTAATTGTTCGCCGGAGTTCATCGGCTGAGAGAATCTCAACGACTTTTGGGGACATATGTGGGAAGTGGGGAGTTGGGAGTAGCCAAAATACTAATTACCAATTACCAATTACCTACTGATAACTGATAACTGATTATTTCGGAACTCCTGTGGTTAAGATTTCGTGTCCGGTTTCGGTGACGAGGACATCATCTTCAATCCGAATGCCGATTCCTTCCCATTGCGGATCGATCGCGGGTTGTCCTTCAGCTGGTTGAGTCTGCGGTACGATGTAAAGTCCTGGTTCTACTGTCAGTACTTGTCCTGGTTGTAAAATTTGAGGGGATTCGCCGTGTTGATAGACACCAACATCGTGAACGTCTAACCCTAACCAGTGTCCGGTACGGTGCATGTAGAAGGGTTTGTATTTTTCTTCTTTAATTAAATCTTCGATTTGCCCTTGGAGAATGCCGAGTTCGACTAATCCTTCGGTGAGGACGCGGACGGCGGTATCGTGAAAGGCATTGTAGGGGTTGCCTGGTTTAACTTGGGCGATCGCTTGTTTTTGCGCTTCTAGTACGATGTCGTACAAGGCTCGCTGTTCGCCTGTAAACTTGCCATTTACCGGAAAGGTACGGGTAATGTCGGCGTTGTAATAACCGTAGGCGCAGGCTGCATCAATTAATAGCAAGTCGCCATCCTGCATCTGGCGCGTATTTTCGATGTAGTGTAGGATGCAAGCATTTTCTCCCGAAGCCACAATCGAGGGATATGCTACTCCCGTCCCGCCCCGCAAGCGAAAGATCCGTTCCATTTCCGCTTGAATTTCATACTCGTAACGTCCTGGGCTAGCAATTTCTCGAGCATAATTGTGCGCCTCAACAGAAATAGCAGCGGCTTGCCGCATTAATTCTAATTCTGCTTGACTTTTTACTAATCTCATGGAGTGCAAAACGACGCCAGCATCTTCAATTGCGGTCGGTCCCGTACCGCGTTTGGGATAAGTCGCTATCAGGCGTTGCCAGTGGTACAGGATTTTTTCGTTAAAATTGCGATCGCGTCCCAGACGATAATAGATTTTGTCAGCTTTTTCTAGATACTGGGGTAGCTTTTCATCTAATTCTGCAATTGAATAAGCTTCGTCTGCCCCATAGATTTCCTTTGCCCCTTCTACACCGCAGCGGTATCCCGTCCAGACTTCTTTCTCTCTTTCTTTAGGACGGACAAATAAAATAAATCGGTGTTCGGCGTGGTGGGGTGCTAAGACGGCGACGGCTTCTGGTTCGTCAAACCCTGTCAAATAGAAGAAATCGCTGTCTTGGCGGAAATTATATTCTACATCGTTGTGCATGACTGCCATTGGCGCACTGCGAAAAATTGCCGTGCTGTTGCCAATTTTAGCCATTAACTGTTCGCGACGCTGGTGGTACTCTGCTTGCATAGCTGCTCGATCTGTATGCTTTTATCAGTATTGTAGATGGAACAGCTAGCTAGGAAAGTGAGTAGTGAGTGGTAAGTGGTGCGTGATATTTTTACTTACGACTTACAAAGGGAACACTTACAATTTATCCAGCGTATCCCTGGATATTTTCTGGCTCGAACGATCGCAGTATCCGCGTTGCCTGTCGGGTTAATTCTTCTGTACCTTCTATGACAATTAGATACTTGCCTGCATTTAGGCGATTGCGATAGGGCAGTGCGTCACCACTGCCTACAGTTAAGCCGACGCCACCACCGACGAAATACGCCCCTAATCCGCCGGAAAGTGCGCCTAAGACACCTCCGAACAAATGGTTGCCGAGCGTGCCTAATGCTGGGATAATTTCAATACCTGTGAGTAAGTTGAAGAGATATCCTGCGGCAAAGCCAAAGGGTACGAGCCAAGTTACTAGTCTACTTGCTCCTTTACGGGCTTGTTCGTTGGGATTGATAAAACCAAATTCGTCTGCACTTTTGTAGCCTTGACCCAAGATGTTAATTTGCTCTTTGGGTAGTCCTTCTTGTTCGAGTGCGGTATATGCTGCTTCTGCTTGGATGCGGTTTGGTAAGACTGCTACTAGATAATTCATGTTATTTGTCATTTGTGATTTGTCGTACCCTACGGGAAGGGCTTCGCCCTATGTCATTTGTGAGTTGCTAGTCGATGATTGTGCTTTTAATACCTTCGCAACTCAAATATGCGTGAAATAAGAGTTTTAGTGAAAATCAATCGCGGGTTGGAGAAGCAACATAATTGCACCTACAATTACGAAGGATAGAGTCGTCCAAAAAAAGATTCTCATAGTGTTTTCCTATGTTGTTTGTATATTAGCTAGAAAAACAAATCTAAATACAAATGACATCTTTCTATAGTTCCACTTACGAAATGTATGTGTCACACTTTAGATAGAAACAATCGTGCTTTGGCAGCACACTGGAAAGTTTACTGAGTTGGCGATGAAACACATTTCATGTGCTTTGTAATGTAAAGCATAAGGTTATCGGTGTAGCTAATAACAACAATTCCAGCTTCGGTACATAAATGCAGATACCAAAGCATATGGCAGATAAAGAGTGACGCTACTAATAATTCTTCTGGATTATATCGGGTTGAGTCACCGCGAAAAACTGGATTTGATGCAGCTAAGATCGTTGGCTTTCCAGCTATAGGAATTTCATGATACAGAAATTTCACGATCGATCGTATATGATTTGTAATTACTAGTTCCTTGTTCTATGTTTCCATCCCATTCAACTTTGATAATCTAGGAGTGTGTTTTGAGTTTCATTTGAATTTATAGCTGGAAATTGCCAAAAGGTTATGGTTATATCTACGTCCATCTGTGTTTATCTACGATCGCAACTTTATAAAAATCTCACTACATAAAAATCTCACTACTAAATATACAGTAGTCCGATTTGATTTGTGGAATTCAAGCTAGTGGTGCGATCGCCCACTTAGAGAAGGATTGCTATACAAAACACATGTCGTATAGTACAATTGCACTAAGTAATGCAAGTTTCGATAGTGGAGCAAAATCCTAATGAAGTTCTCTAAACTCGATCTGGGCGATCTTGTAGCTGTCGGTCATTCAGATGGTTATTTAGGACTGTTGATCGACCGAGGGGATGAGTTAGAATTAGTGGCAGTTCCCGCCCCGTTCGAGGCTTATGAAGGTCTTCAACACGTAAATTCTTTAGTTAATAGCAACTCATTGTCTGCTGCTTCTGAACCTCTAAAAATGCTACCAGTTCAGTCTACAATGGCAACATCAATTGGCTATGACTGCAACGATCGCATTTTACAAGTTGAGTTTAGTAGTGGTAGTGTTTATCAATATGCAGATGTAGAACCGGAAACTTGGGAAGCTTTACAGGGAACAGAGTCTTTAGGAAGATTTTATAATAACGAAATTAAAGGTCGGTACGATTGCCAGCGAGTCGATTATATTGACAGCGAATACTGCGACGAATAATATTTCTTAACTAGATTATTTAAATTTTTTCTGACTTTATAAGGTATTGAAAAGTAACGAAGGAAAATATACCTTAGTTTTCAGGAGATACCTCAGCATGGAAATCTCAATCCGCGAACTTCAGGAAAGCGAATTACCCGCAGCAGATCGCGTTTTCAGACTGGCTTTTGGTACTTTTATCGGACTACCCGATCCGATACAGTTTGGCGGCGATGCAAGCTTTATCGAAAGTCGCTGGTACGTAGATCCATCAGTAGCTTTCGCCGCGATCGCAGATGGCGTTATCGGATCTAATTTAGCGATTCGGTGGGGTAGTTGCGCGTTTTTTGGTCCCCTCAGCGTTCATCCCGACTGGTGGAATCGAAAGATTGCCCAGCGTCTCATCGAACCGGTTGTAGAATGCTTCAATGCATGGAACATCCAGCAAGCGGGTTTATTTACCTTTCCTAGCAGTCCCAAACACCACGCACTGTATCAAAAATTTGGATTTTGGCAGCAGTTCTTAACTGTAATTATGGCTAAACCCGTGCAGCAGTCTCAGCCAGTGCCGCAAGTCCTAAGATATTCTCAAATGGATCGAGAGCAGCAATCGAGTATTCTGAAAGAGAGTTTTGCCCTCACAGATAATATTTACCCAGGTTTAGATCTGTCGTCAGAAATTATTGCCGTCTATACGCAGAAACTAGGCGATAGCGTTTTCTTTGGGGATGAGAAGGGTTTAGCAGGGTTTGCTGTTTGTCATTGCGGTGCGGGGACTGAAGCAGGTAGCGATACCTGCTATGTTAAATTTGGGGCTGTGCGTTTGGGGCAGAATGTAGGGGAACGATTTGAGCAATTACTAGATCTGTGCGAAGCTTTGAGCGTACAGCAAGGCATGTTGCGTTTAATGGCTGGGGTGAATACAAGTCGCCATGAGGCATATCGTCGGATGCTTGAGCGTGGTTTTCGGACGGAGATTACTGGGGTAGCAATGCATAGACCAAATCAGCCAGGATATAATCGTCCTGACATATTTGTTTTAGATGATTGGCGGTAATAGTAATTATCATTACCCACTACCACCAATTACAAATTACCAATTCATCAATGAATAAAAATAAGTTGATTTGGCAAAGACTTTTTCTATTAACGGTTATTGCAACTGTTCCTTTAACGATCGCGCAATTTGCCCAAAAAACTAACAGCCAGGAGCAAATTGTAGAAAAAAACTATCGAGTCGTCGATTTGAAAAAAATTCCCAGCAGTCGCTTAACAGATAGAGATCCTAAACTAGCTGCAATTAAAGCCTTTGGCGATCGCGAAGCAGCCCAACCAGAAGGAATAAAATCGGAAACGCTAGAAGTTATTTATCCCAGTGCTGGAAATGCGATCGCGACAATGATGACAGACGGGTTGGCAGATGACTCCGTGCGTGCCAAAAAATATCGCATTAAAATGCAACTTCTTAATAACCAGTGGAAGATTACTTGGGCGGGAACTCAGGTAAAATGTCAACCTAGGCGGGGACATCAAGAATGGTCAAAACAACCTTGTATTTAACAGTTGGCTTAATGCTTTTCTATCCATGCAGCATGAGTCAGTATCCAACCATCTTCCTCTTGACTGAACGAGGCGAAATATCTATTCCATAGGGAATCAATTGTATTTTTTGTTCGCTTGCCCATTGCATCAAGCATTCCAACAATAAACCGTTGGCACAACCTATATCTAGAAAAGTTCCACTATGGTTAACTGCTGCTAAAATTACTTCTCTTCCGCAGCGCCAGCGTTCGGGTGTACTTCCCCATCCTGATTGTTGGTAAGGATTACTAGATGCAAGATACCAGTTTTCAATTTCTTGCTGTTTTTTCCTAAACCAGCGAGCAATACTATCAGTTTCTAGCATTTCGTAACAAGATTTGAAACCAGAGTACGCTTTCTAGTACTACTGTCATGAGTAACATATAGATTTAATTAAAGTAGAGTTACGCCAAGTTGCATTATGACTAAGCTGATTGTCATCACGGGGGTAAGTCGCGGTTTGGGGCTTGCCATGACGGAAGGATTCATTCAAGCCGGACACACAGTTGTAGGTTGCGCCCGTTCTGAAGCGGCTGTAGCGAAATTACGTCAACAGTATAATTCGCCGCATGATTTTGCGATAGTGGATGTTGCCGACGACCAACAGGTAAAAACTTGGGCAGAACAAGTCCTTTCTCGTCACGGTGTCCCAGATTTGCTGATTAATAATGCAGCTATCATCAATCCCTTAGCCCCACTTTGGGAAATTCCCGTTCAGGAATTCGATCGCCTGATTGATGTCAATATCAAGGGAGTGGCAAACGTTATCCGTCACTTCGTCCCCGCCATGAAGGAGAAAAATAGGGGTGTTATCGTCAACTTGAGTTCTGGTTGGGGTCGTTCCACTTCTCCAGAGGTTGCATCCTATTGTGCTTCTAAATGGGCAATTGAAGGACTTACCAGGTCTTTGGCGCAGGAACTACCTGCTGGGATGGCAGCAATTCCCCTCAACCCTGGTATCATTCATACGGATATGCTGGAAGTCTGTTATGGCGAAGAGGCGGCAGCTTATACGGCGATAAAAGATTGGGTCAAGCAAGCCGTACCATTTCTACTTAAATTGAGTGCTAAAGATAATGGCGTACCTTTGACAGTTCCGGTTTGAGTAAGTCAAAAGTCAAAAGCTTGCCCTTGAGTGATAGCGTTGCGGTCAAAAGTCAAAAGTTGGAATTGAGATGTATAGCAAAGCATAGAAAGATAGGACACTAAAGCAGCATGTAACCTTTTATGCAAAGGTTTTTTCCTTCTGCCGTCTGCCATAACAAGAATACAATCCAAGGGCAAATCGCTTTGATATGAGTAAAAGTTTAGATGTGAATCTTTCGATGGAAGTTGCCGAACGGATTAAAAGTAAAGCAACTCAGTGTTTTGATAATGCCTACAAAGCAGCGCTGCTGATGGAGGAGTCGGTTTACGTGCAAGGCTTTTTAGTTTTTGCCAGCGCGCCATGTGAAGTGGCAGAGTATAGCTGGCTTGAATTAGGCGATCGCATTGTCGATCCGACTTTTCCCCATTTGGATCGCCACATTGAAACACTCTACTACTTTCCCGCCCAGCGCCTCACCGTGCCACAACTCAAGGCAACGGTAGAAGAGGCAAAAGAAGACTATCCAGAAGACGACCCTTTACCCGTATACGGAGCAGCCCCTTACGAGTATTATGGTGATGTCATGCTAGGCGGTGCTGATTATGCCGCAGCATTCAAAGACGCGGAAGCTAAGTGCCGCGAAATTGAGCAAACTGCGTTGTAATTGCGACAGTGTAGAGACGTTACATGTAATGTCTCTACATCAATAACTATCGTTCTCGTTAGCTGTCTGCATTTCGAGTAGGTGGTTGGCGTGATTGAGTCGATTGGCGATCGCTTGTCGCCAGACGAGTTCCACTTCTGGATCTGCCAATACCTCTTGAGCCAGTTGTCTGTAAACAGCACTAGTAGCAGCATTAACCTGTTCCAGCAGTCTGAGGTTGTGATAGATAGTTCTGGGGGAAATTCTTGTCATCTGGTAGTTGGTAATTGGTAGTTGGTAATTTGTAATTAGTCAGAGGCGAGAGGTGTTTTCACGCACCACGCACCACGCACCACTCTTTAAGGTAAATCCGTGCTACCCATGAGGTAGAGGTCGCACTCGCGGGCTGCACCGCGACCTTCGTTGAATGCCCAAACGACTAAGCTTTGTCCGCGACGACAATCGCCAGCGGCGAAGACTCCTGGAATGCTGGTAGCATAGTTACCGTAGTCGGCTTTGATGTTGCTGCGAGGGTCGCGATCGAGTCCGAGGGCATCGAGAAGGGGTTGTTCGGGTCCGAGGAAACCCATTGCTAGCAGGACGAGTTGGGCGGGGATGACTCTTTCCGTACCAGGGACTTGCTGTGGGATAAATTGTCCTTTGTCGTTTTTCTCCCACTGTACCTGTACGGTGTGGACTGCTTTGACGCAGCCGTTCGCGTCGCCCTCAAACTTGGTAGCGGTGGTAGTATAAACGCGGGGGTCAGCACCAAATTTAGCTGCCGCTTCTTCTTGTCCGTAATCCATTTTGTAGATCTTGGGATATTCGGGCCACGGGTTATTAGCGGCACGGGTTAGGGGTGGTTGGGGCAGAATTTCCAATTGGGCAATGCTGTTACAGCTATGGCGGATCGAAGTACCGACGCAATCGGTTCCGGTGTCGCCACCACCAATAATCACGACATCTTTATCGGCAGCTGAGATGAAATTGCCGTTTCTGTGGTTATCTAGCACTGCCTTTGTATTGGCAGTGAGGAAATCCATCGCGAAGTGAATTCCCTTCAATTGTCGCCCTTCGATGGGTAAGTCACGAGGTTTGGTTGCGCCGACGCAGAGTACTACAGCATCAAATTCTTTTAAAAGAGTTTCCGCAGGGATATCTTTACCAATTTCGGTATTGCAAACAAATTTCACGCCCTCCTGTTCCAGAATATTGAGGCGGCGCATCACGACTTGCTGCTTGTCGAGTTTCATGTTGGGGATACCATACATCAGCAATCCACCTGGGCGATCGGCACGTTCAAATACCGTTACCCAATGTCCTGCCGTGTTGAGTTGGGCTGCCGCACACAGTCCCGCCGGACCCGAACCAACAACGGCAACTTTTTTACCCGTGCGTTTTTCCGGTGGGTGAGGTTCGATCCAGCCTGCTTCCCAACCTTTATCGGCGATCGCATTTTCAATATTTTTGATTGTGACGGGGGGGTTGTTAATCCCTAATACGCAAGCACCTTCACACGGTGCGGGACAGACGCGCCCCGTAAATTCAGGGAAATTATTAGTTTTGTGCAGGCGATCGAGTGCTTCGCGCCAAAGTCCGCGATAGATCAGATCGTTCCACTCAGGAATCAAGTTATTAATCGGACAACCGCTTGCCATGCCATTAATGACCGTACCTGTATGGCAAAACGGTACGCCACAATCCATACAACGCGCGCCTTGGGTGCGAAGTTTCTCTTCTGGCATGTGAATGTGAAATTCGTCCCAATTGTGGATGCGATCGAGTGGCGAAATTTCCGATGCCACTTCGCGGAGATATTCGATAAAGCCTGTTGGTTTGCCCATAGTTAAGAAGGTGGTGCGTGGTGCGTGGTGCGTGATAACTGGTAACTAGTAACTGGTAACTGGTAACCGATTAGCTGCCCCCAATGCGGGAGACATCGCGGGCGTTTTCTTCAAAGGCGGCGGTGAGGGCATCGTCACCACTTAAGCCGGATGCTAGTGCCTGTTCGATGGCTTGCAAGACGCGCTTGTAGTCCCGTGGCATGACTTTGACGAATTGCGCGATCGCCTCTTCCCAGTTGGCGAGAACTTGCTTGGCTTTTTGGCTGTTGGTGTAATCGGCGTGCTTCTGAATCATTTGCCGCACGATCGCGATTTCTTCTTCATCTTCGAGTCTTTCCAGCCCTACCATTTGCGTGTTGCAACGGGTGGCGAAGTCGCCTTTCTCGTCAAGGATATAAGCAACGCCACCACTCATCCCTGCGGCAAAGTTGCGTCCGGTAGTTCCCAGAATGACAACTTTACCACCTGTCATGTATTCGCAACCGTGATCGCCTACGCCTTCCACAACGGTATTGACACCGGAGTTACGCACGCAGAAGCGTTCGCCTGCAACACCGGAAATATATGCTTCGCCACTGGTTGCACCATAGAAAGCAACGTTGCCAATGATGATGTTTTCCTCTGGAATGAATGTAGAACCTACAGGTGGATAAACGATAATCTTGCCACCGCTGAGTCCTTTACCCAGGTAGTCGTTGGCATCGCCTTCGAGTTCGAGGGTTACGCCTTTAGGAACGAACGCGCCGAAACTCTGTCCCGCGCTGCCTTGGAAATGTAGGTGAACGGTGTCTTCTGGTAATCCATCCCAGTAACGCTTGGTGATTTCGTTACCGAGGATCGTGCCGACGACGCGATTGATATTTTTAATGGGTAGCGTGGCTTTGACTGGTTTACCTTGTTCGATCGCCTCTTGACATAATTCCAGTAATACTGTCATATCGAGGGATTGTTCCAAGCCGTGGTCTTGGGGAATTTGGCAGTAACGCCCGACTTCCGCCCCGACTTGCGGTTGATAGAGGATTTTCGAGAGGTCGATGCCCTTAGCCTTCCAATGGGCGATCGCTTGTTTTGCTTCTAGTACGTCAGTACGCCCTACCATTTCATTCAAGCTGCGGAAACCGAGTTGCGCCATGATTTCCCGCACTTCCTGGGCGATAAACTTCATAAAGTTGACCGTGTGTTCGGGATCGCCCGTGAAGTTTTGCCGTAGTTGCGGATCTTGTGTCGCTACCCCCACCGGACAGGTGTTGAGGTGACAGACGCGCATCATAATACAGCCGAGGCTAACTAGGGGGGCGGTGGAAAAACCAAATTCCTCCGCACCCAACAGCGCAGCTACAACTACGTCGCGTCCTGTTTTCATCTGTCCGTCTGTTTCGACCACAATGCGCGATCGCAGATTATTCAGCACCAATGTCTGATGCGTCTCTGCTAATCCTAGTTCCCAAGGTAGCCCTGCGTGTTTAATAGAAGTCTGCGGCGAAGCACCCGTACCACCGTCAAAACCCGAAATTAGTACCACATCAGCGTGCGCTTTGGCAACCCCTGCGGCAATCGTTCCTACACCAACTTCAGACACTAATTTGACGCTGACTCGTGCTTGACGGTTGGCATTTTTCAAATCGTGAATTAACTCAGCCAAGTCTTCAATTGAATAAATATCGTGGTGTGGCGGCGGCGAAATTAACCCTACCCCTGGAGTTGAGTGACGGACCTTAGCAATTGAGGGATACACCTTGCGTCCAGGCAATTGTCCGCCTTCTCCTGGTTTTGCCCCCTGCGCCATTTTGATCTGAAGTTCCTTTGCCTGGGACAAATACAAGCTAGTTACGCCAAACCGACCGGAAGCAACTTGTTTGATGGCACTATTTTTCGAGTCACCGCGATCGTTTGTCCAAGTATACCTGTCTGGATCTTCGCCACCTTCCCCTGTATTAGACTTACCACCAATCCGGTTCATGGCGATTGCCAGTGTTTCGTGCGCCTCTTTTGAAATTGAGCCATAACTCATCGCCCCCGTCTTGAAGCGTTTCATAATCGCCTCAATCGGTTCGACTTCTTCAATTGGGACTGGCTGACGCGCTTTAAATTGCAACAGACCGCGCAGCGTGAAAAACTGCTGATTTTGCTCGTTTACCAACGTTGCATATTGCCTGTAACTGTCGTAATTACCTTCACGGACTGCTTTTTGCAAAGTATGGATTGTCTGCGGACTAAATAGGTGTGCCTCACCTTCCTTACGCCACTGGTATTCACCCCCAACATCCAACGTATGTCCGTTGGTGGGACGGTCTGGGAAGGCATGGTTGTGGCGTAATATTGCTTCTTTGGCAATGACTTCTAAATCTGCACCTTCAATTCTCGATGCCGTCCAAGTGAAGTATTTGTCGATCACCGACTGATTTAAGCCAATACCTTCAAAGATCTGCGCCCCGCGATAGCTTTGCAGGGTAGAAATCCCAATTTTGGAGGCAACTTTAATTACGCCTTTGGTTGCAGCTTTAACGTAGTTCTTGCACGCAGTTTTAAAATCGACATCAAGTAGCGAACCCTGCTGGATTAAACTCTCAATCGTCTCAAATGCCAAGTAAGGATTGATTCCACCGCAGCCGTAACCGAGTAACACGGCGTAATGGTGTACTTCGCGCGGTTCTCCCGATTCCAGGACAATTCCTACTCGCGTGCGCGTCCCATTGCGAATTAAGTGATGGTGCAAACCGGATACTGCGAGTAATGCTGGGATAGGGGCGTTATTTCGATCTACACCGCGATCGCTCAGGATAATAATATTGACACCAGATGCGTTAGCGGAGCTTAACGAAGTTATCGCTTTGTCTGCTTGGCTGCAAATTTCATCTAGCGCCGTTTCTAATCCCTTTACCCCATTTTTTGGGTTAAACAGGATTGGAATCGTCACGGAGCTGAAATTATCTTCATTGATATATTTCAGTTTTGCCAATTCTTCATTACTCAGAATTGGCGTTTTCAATTCAATTAAACGACAACTTTCCGGTTCTGGTTTAAGTAAATTTCGTTCCGAACCAATTGTAGTTTCTGCCGAGGTGATAATTTCTTCGCGAATCGAATCAATTGGTGGGTTGGTAACTTGAGCAAAAAGCTGTTGAAAGTAATCGTATAGTAATTTGGGGCGGTCAGACAAAACAGCTAGCGGCGTATCCGAACCCATTGCGCCTACTGCTTCTACTCCATCCTTTGCCATCGGAACCAGCAGCAGCCGCAATTCCTCAAACGTGTATCCAAATGCCATTTGACGTTGGATGAGAGGTGAGGAGTGAGGAGTGAGGGGCGCGTGGCTTAATTGTGAATTGTGAATTTCCCCGACTCCCGACTCCCGACTACGCGGTGCGAACAGCGAGGAAACCTCGCCCTCCACCCGCTTCCCGACTCCCGACAACGCCACCATATGCTTTTCCAACCAATCCTGATAAGGATGTGCGGTGACGATTTGGTTTTTGATTTCTTCGTCGGCAATAATGCGTCCTTGTGCCATATCTACCAGAAACATCCGCCCTGGTTCCAAGCGCCCTTTCGACGCTACGCGCTCTGGCTCAATTGGCAATACACCCGCCTCAGATGCCATAATTACCAAGTCATCTTTAGTGACGTAATAACGCGACGGACGCAATCCATTTCTGTCGAGTACCGCACCGATTGTCGTCCCGTCGGTAAAGGCAATTGAGGCGGGACCATCCCAGGGTTCCATCAAGCAGGAGTGGTATTTATAAAATGCCTTTTTCTCCTGGCTCATCGACTCGTGTGCCGTCCACGGTTCGGGGATCATCATCATTACCGCATGAGGGAGAGATCGCCCTGCGAGTGTGAGTAACTCTAGCACGTTGTCAAAGATCATCGAGTCGCTGCCATCCATATTGATGACTGGCTTCAGTTTCTCTAAATCCTTGCCAAATAATTCTGACTCAAACAGCGATTGCCGTGCGTGCATCCAGTTGATGTTACCGCGCAGGGTATTAATTTCACCATTGTGGGCAATGTAGCGATAAGGGTGCGATCGCTCCCAACTAGGGAATGTATTCGTGCTAAAACGAGAGTGTACCAGTGCCAATGCACTTTCTAGATCTGAATCTTGCAAGTCGGGATAGTATTGCCCTACCTGCACGGGCATTAACATCCCTTTGTAAACGATTGTGCGACAAGAAAGACTTGATGGATACCAATACGGGTCTAACTGCGTGTTGCGGATCTCGTTTTGGGAACGCCTGCGGATGACGTAGAGTTTGCGCTCGAAAGCCGTTTCATCAACTAAATTTGCATCGCGTTGGATGAAAACTTGCTGTACGAAAGGTTCGCTGGCTTTAGCAGTGTTACCTAATGAGGAGTTATCTGTCGGTACGTCGCGCCAACCAAGGACTTTCTGACCTTCTTCTGCTACGATTTGCTCAAATATCTGCCGACTCTGCTCTCGTACTGTGGCATCTGGCGCGCAATAAATTATCCCAACACCATAATCTCCTGCTTCTGGCAGGTTAATACTTTCTGCCATTGCCACTTTTTTGAGAAACTTGTGCGGCACTTGTAATAAAATCCCAGCGCCGTCGCCTGTATTAATTTCGCTACCACACGCACCACGGTGGTTGAGGTTTACCAAAATTGTGAGTGCCTGTTCTACAATTTCGTGCGATGGTTTGCCTTTCATGTGAACGATGAATCCTACGCCGCACGCATCATGCTCGAACTGTGGATCGTAAAGTCCCTGTTTTGGTGGTAGTTGATGGCTATTCATAATTGGCGATTTATCCGTGGCAAAGATGGGTCATGATGAAGTCGGAAGTCGGCAGTTCAGAAGTTGGAGGTTATTTGGAGGATATGTGGGGTGTGGCAAGTCTCTACCTGACAACGGAGGCACTTTGACTCTAGCTAATTTGCATTCTCTTACGAGGAGAGATGTAAATGTTAGGTCTTAAGGAAATTATCAGTTCTCTGTTGTAGTGGCGCACGGCTATGCGTCACTGCAAATCTCCGAAACACTTTTTAACGAAAAATTTCAATTCTTTAAATGTCACGATCGCAAAACCAAATGAAACTCAATAAATTTTGGTTCTTATCTACCTCTGAAAAAAGCATTAGCGATCGCGCTTGCTCGCTAAACCAGAAATTTACAGACTTTTATATCTAGTCTCAAACTTCAATTTCACAGGCAAAATCGACTCCCATTAAGAAGCATATTGTATCGATTCCTACGGTAAACGCGATCGCCTCTGATATTAATTTTCGTAACTATCTCAAGGTTGAAAAAACTGCCCTACTCTTTACTGCTCAATCGCATGTCAACAGATAATGACATCTTGAAACGATCGGACAACGCACGCTGCAATAAACAAATAACACAAATCGTTGTTTAAAGACCGCTGTAGAGTAAAGGATAAATTTTGAACTTGGTGGCGATATTTAAAAAAGATGTAATCCAATCTGGATATTTACAGATAGCTGTCTCGCTGGCAGAACATGGAAGATAGTTGAATTGTGCTGCCACCATAACTGACTTGAGGCGATGAACGACAGCTTGCAATTGCTGCACGTCGCGTTCGGTAAATTGCCGCTTCTGAAACGAACCGACGTGTAGAACTCCAACCATATTTTCCCGTATTGGTAAAGGAACGCCAACGAGCGATCGCAGTCCCTTCTGTCGTAAAACCGGACTCACAATCTCTTCCGCCAACAGATTATGAGTAACCATTGGTTTGCTACTCGCAGCAATTCTACCTGCAATACCTCGACCTATAGGAATACGAATTTTTTGTGCGATTTCATCTTCAAGCCCGACGGTGGAGTATACCACTAAATCTTTCCGATCGTCAGTCGGTAATAGGAGTGTCACAGTGTCTACAGACATATACTCTCGCAACCATATCAGTAACTTCGTGAAGGCAGTTGCGAGTTGTTGCTTATTGCCTGCTTGCTTTTCGCCCACAGCTACATTCCAACCTTTATAAGGTATGGGTAAGCTATCGTAGTCTGTCCACAGCACCATAGAGCTATCCTAACTCGAGACTGAGTGTAAGTCCTTAATCTATAAAAGTTAACATTTTTTACTCCAAATATCATACCAACAGTCAGAATATATATTTTTACTCCAAAAGTGGTACTTTACAGAGCTAAGCTATCTCGCGCCTGCTTCGCTCTCGAGCGAGAAATACTCAGTAGAACGAGCAATGGCTCGCCAAAGAGTCAATTCTTAATCTTCTCTAATCTCGTACCGCAAGCTTTGCAAAATCGAGCATCAGCATCGTGCAACGCTAATCCACAAGTAGGACAATTCGTCTCTACCCGATCCGATGTTTTGACTAATTGTTTGATTAAATCGCCTAATTGCCAAGGAATTAGGGCAATTCCAGTTAAAATCATTAAAACCGTGAGAAACCTTCCTCCTTGGGAAATCGGGGTTACGTCACCAAACCCCACTGTTGTCATCGTGACTACTGAGAAATACACCGCATCCAAAAAAGTATGAAATACTTGTGGATTGACAGAATGCTCTGCTTGATAAATCAAACCTGAATAAACAAAAACGATCGCAAATAAAGTAAATAAAATTCTAGCAAAAATAACACTGTCTTCCGTGCCAATGCGACCGAACAAAGTTCTACCTTGAAGAAAACGAACTAGTTTTAGAATCCGGAACCATCGCAGTAAGCGTATATAGCTAAAATTGACATCTATGATGCCTGAAAAAACTGGCAAAATTGCCATTAAATCAATAACTGAATAAACGCTGAAAAAGTATTTCAGCCTCTTTTCTGCACACCAAAATCGTAGCAAATATTCGAAAGTGAAAATGAAAATAATGATCGTGTCAAAAAAATCGAGCAGGTTGCGAACTACAGGGGGAATTTGATAAGTTTCTGCTACGAAAATAGCAGAAGATAGTAGGACTAAACCTGTAATAATTAGAGTAGTTGTTCGACCTGCAGGCGTTTCAATATCTTCTAAATAAAATCCTACACGCTGTTTGAGTAACATGACACAGATGACACCTGAAGATTTTATGCGATTAGCTCTGGAAGAAGCAAAACAGGGTGATTCTCCTTATGGAGCTGTAATTGTTAAAGATAACGAAGTCGTAGCTAGAGGGTATAACACAGTTAAGCGAGATTGCGATCCTTCTGCTCACGCAGAAATGAATGTCATTCGTAGTCTAACAGCTAAAATTAAAAATCCGTCTTTAGAGGGATATGCTATATATGCTACAGGCGAACCTTGCCCGATGTGCGCGAGTGTTTGCGTATGGGCGGGCGTGTCAGAGATTATAATTGGGGCTTCGATCGAAGATTTGATCTCGGTGAATCAATCGCAGATCGATCTATCTTGCGATGAGGTCATTGCTAAGTCTTTTAGAAAGATTAGAGTGACAAAAGGCGTGTTGCGAGAGGAGTGTATAAAATTATTTAAATAGACAAGTATTTGCAAAAATAGCAGCTTGAGTGCGATCGCGCAGATTCAATCGATTTAAAATGTTTGTAACGTGATTTTTTACTGTTCCTTCAGAAATAAATAGTTTCTGAGCAATTTCGCGATTATTTGCACCAGCTGCAATTAATTGCAGAATTTCTAATTCCCTAGGTGTGAGTTCTTGCAGTACTGGCGGTGGGGTAGGCTTTGGTATAGAAAGAGGAGATTTTGCTAGTAGTTTTTTAACAATTCCTGGTCCCAATTGCGTATATCCTTTATGCACGGCATGGATTGCTATGGCTAATTCTTCCGAGGGTGTATCTTTGAGTAAATAACCCATAGCTCCGTGAGTTATTGCTGCTTGTACGTATTCGTCATCGTCAAAAGTTGTTAAGACTAAAACTTTAATCTCCGGAAATTTTTGGGAAATTTCTCGCGTTGCCGCAACACCATCCATCAACGGCATCCGAATGTCCATTAATATCACATCTGGATGTAATTCTTGGGCTAATTTAAGTGCAAGTTGTCCATTTTCTGCTTCACCAACGACTGTTAATTCAGGATCGAGTTCTAATAGTGCTTTTAATCCTTGGCGAATTAAGCTTTGATCGTCTACCACTAAGATTTGGATCATTTTAGTAAGTCAGAGAGTAGAGAGATAAGGGGAGAATTCATAATTCACAGTAATTCCGAATTCTTCCCACACCCTACATTCTAGGTTTCTTCATCTGCAATCTGGCACTGGCGTAATAACTCTGATAATTCATCGGTAAAAATTTTAGAGTAAGGAAGTTGATTCAGCATGGATATTTCCTCAGCACAGGCTGTTTGAATAATTGTTAAACAGCGATCGCGTTGTGCTCCTGGCGCGAGATTCTTGAGAATATTAATCGCAATGTTGAGTTTTGGCACAGTACTAGATAAATTTTGCTGTAATTGCTGTAAAACTTCATCTTTTATTTCGATATGTTGTTGTAGCTCTTGTACTCTTTGTTTAAGTGCTTCTGCCCGCTTATATTCTGCTCGGTACTGTTGCGTTACAGCTTGCTGTTTTGCTAGCCGAGTGGTAACTGCTCCTAACAATTCCTCCCTCGTAAAAGGTTTAGTTAAATAATCATCTGCCCCTAATTCCATGCCGTGACGGACATTTGCTTTGTCAGCCATTGCCGTGAGAAAAACAAAAGGAATTGTGGCTGTTGATGCTTCTTCACGCAGGGCTGCGAGTACTTCATAGCCATCAATTTCTGGCATCATGACGTCGCAAATAATTAAGTCTGGTAGATACTGCTGCGCCCACAGCGCTCCCATCAAGCCGTTTTCCGAACTTGCAACATCAAAATCTTCTAATTCTAACAGTTCCACAAGGTTATTTCTAACATCTGTTTCATCTTCGATCACAAGAATTTTAGTCATCTTTTTGTACCTATACGTGTTTGTTTAAAGGGAGTACTACTGTGAAAGTTGTGCCTAGCTCGACTGAGCTTTCAACTGAAATTTTGCCACCGTGTAAATCGAGCGATTTTTTGACGATCGCTAAGCCTAGTCCTGTACCAGAAATAGTTCCAACGTTACTAGCACGATGGAAACTACTAAAAATTTCTGCTTGCTCTGTCAATGGAATACCAATTCCTCGATCTCGAACTCGAAAAGTCACTGTTTCCGGTTCGCCAATTAAGTCAAAATTTACTGGACGATCGGCGGGGGAATACTTGATAGCATTTGAGAGTAGATTGATAAAAATATGTCGGAGTAATTTTTCATCCATCATTCCAGTAATACGACCGTCTGCTTGGCAGTGAAAAATAATTTGACGATCGCTAGCAGTTAATTGAATTTCCTCCATGATTTCGCGACAAAACTGTTCTAAATCGATCGCTAGCGGTTTAAATTCTAATTTTCCTGCTTCGGCTTTACCGATTAAGAGTACGTCATTTAACAATTGAGTCATATGCTTTACAGATGTTTGAATTCGTTGCAAGTGATTTAGTTTTCGATCTTCACTCCATTTATGGCTGTAGTGTTCGAGTAATTCTGAAGAAGATAAAATCGTTGCCAGAGGCGTGCGAAATTCATGGGAAGCCATCGTGACGAACCGCGACTTTAGTTCTCCCAGTTCTTTTTCTTTTTCTAAAGCAAGGCGAATTTCTGCTTCCGTTCGCTTGCGATCGGTAATATCACGCACGATTGCCATAACTTCATTTTCAGCACTAACAGCAATCCGTAATTCATAATCTCTAAATTCATTATTTACAATCAGTTGGCACTCTAAAATTTGCACTTCGCCAGTAAATAAAGCGCGTTTTATACAACTATCGACTGCTTTGGCAATTTCGGCAGGAAATACTTCAGATAAATGTTTACCTAAAAACTCATGCGCTGGTAGATGCAGGCGATCGCCTTTTGCTGCTTTGAAGTTGACAAAAATTCCCGAGCGATCGATGCGAAACATCAAATCTGGGATCGCATTGAGTAAAGCTCGATTTGTCGCCATACTTGAACGTAGGGCATCTTCGGCGCGTTTGCGTTCGGTAATATCGGTGGAGATACCGCAAATTGCATAAGGCTCGCCGCTTTCGTCATAAAGAGGAAACTTAATGGAAAGATAGGTATGTAAGCCATCATCCTCATGAGGTAACAGTTCTTCCCAATCGATCGGAGATTTAGCAGCTAGTACTTTGCGATCGTTTTCTCGGATGACAGTAGCAATTTCTGGAGGAAAAATGTCGTAGTCAGTTTTTCCTTTTACCTGAGTGCGGTTAGCATAGAACAGAAGACTAAACCAGACATTGACGAGTAAATATCTGCCTTCCAGATCTTTGATATAAATGAGTGCTGTAGAATTATCTAAAATTGCTTGCAGCCACGCTTGACTTTGACGTAGTGCTTCTTCTACCTGCTTGCGTTCTGTAACATTGTGAGTGATGACACAGGCAACTTCCTGACCGCTATATACAATAATACTCACATTCACCTCTGCGTAAACGATGCTGCCATCGCTACGACGGTAAGGGACTTCTCCTAGGGATAAAATTTTTTCCTTGAGGCTGCGCTGTGCATTGTCGTCAATTATTTGAGGATCGAGCGCGACAACATCGTAGAGCGATAATTCTATGAGTTGGGTAGGAGCGTAACAGAGAAAATTTGCAAAGGCAAGATTTGTTTCAAGAATGCGCTTGGTTTGAGGATCGATAAAGAAAATTCCTTCTATAGTTTGCGCGAACACAGTGCTGTAGAGAGTTTCGCTTTCTCTTAAAGCTGCCGTTGCGAGGATACGCTCGCTAATATCGGTAATCGTACCGATGTAGCTCAAAGTTTCACCATCAGCATTTTTTTCGGCTGTTGCTTGACCGAATACCCAGGTGATGACACCATCAGGGCGCAAATAGCGATATTCGGAGCAAAACATTACATCTTGTTGTATGGCTCGATCCCATTCCGCCACAATCCAGTCGCGGTCATCAGGATGAATTGCCCGCGCCCAACCTGCTCCCAGTGCTTCTGTTGCACTTAAACCAGTCATTTCACACCAACGCTCGTTGACATAAAGGCATTGCCCTTTAGCATCAGCGTGAAAAATTCCTACTGGTGCAGCTTTTGCCAGAGTTGCATATCGTTGTTCGCTATGCTGCAAAGCTGTTTCTGCTAAAGCGCGATCGCTAATATCGCGAGAGATGCAGACAACGCCGATAATATTACCCTGGGCGTCACGCCACGGACTTTTCGTCGTCAGCATCGTCCACAGCACTCCTTGCCCAGGTATAATCTCCTCTAAGGTGGAAGGTTCTTCTGTCAACATTACGGTGCGATCGACCTGCACGATCTCTTGTGCTGTTTCGCTAGAAAACAATTGAGTATCGTCTTTGCCAACGATCTCTTCTATAGTTTTCCCAAACCATTCAGCAGTTGCCTGATTGAGCGTGACGTAACGACCTTGCAAATCTTTGACATAGATAAAATCAGGGCTGCTGTCAATTATCGATCGCAAGATAATATTGCTTTGGCGCAGTGCTGCTTCTGCATGTTGGCGTTGTAATAAAGTGCCTAGCTGGACGGCAATAGTTGTTACCAGCTCGATTAAGTGGGTATTTTCCTCACAAGCTGCAAACATGAAAAATACCACCACTGCCAGGACGCGATCGCCACTATCAACAATCGGCATACCCAGCGCTGTTTTAAATCCAACTCGCTCGGCAAAGGATTTGCGTAGAAATACGGCTTCTGGCTGTTTAGAGATCTGCAACCACTCAGGATGCCTCGATACCCAAACGCGCCCAGGTAAACAGACATTGGCAGCAAATCGATCGATTTCACTGCTGCGGCGAAACTGCTCTAACTCTGAGTCTGCGCCGTACCAAGCAGGGCTACATGTTAAAGTTTGACCGTCAGGGCTGGGAATCCATGCTTCGCCAAACTGCCAACCGGTAAATTTACAGATTTTTTCCAGGGCGATCGCCAATGCAGAGTGAAAATCGTGAGATTCATTAATAGATTGGGTAATGCCATGCAAGAATCGAACTTCTACCTCTGCCCGCTGGTGCGTTGCAACTTGGATCTGTAATTGTTCGTTGAGTTGTTTTAGTTGAGTAATAGTTGCACTCAGGGATTCAAGGTTTGGCTCTTGATTCATTATTCTTCGCCCGATCGCTAACCAAAGATGATGAAAGTTATTAGTGTTATTAGCAGTAATGTTTAACAGCCAAAAAAATTGTGAAAGTTTCTACTATATTGATTTGATGCATAAAAAGTGCAACTTAGATCGATACAGTTATCATTCCCAATGCGACATGAGAACTAACACAAAGGAAAGAATATAAAAATTTTATTTATGTCTTATGGCTAAGAGTAGCGATCGCCTAGCCATCAAAAAATATTTCTTTAGATAGAGGCAGATAATCGAGCGCGAGTTAGTCACGGCTGCGGGCAAATAAGCGTGCTAGCCAGCTATGACTAAGCGATCGCTGCCGATTTTAGCGGCAGACTAAAGCAGCAACATCGTACTACTTTCTAGGGCATATATTGGGATTGTGGCTGAATTCTAGACGGAAGGTATGATTCACGGGAGTAGCTGACTTGGTGAATGAATATCGCTTGACATAGCGAATTGCAGCTTGTTGTACGATGCTGGGGCTATCTTTGGAAATCACATCTGGTCCGATCGCAATTTTGCCCGTGGGGTCGGTTAGTGCTGCAATAATTGCTTCGCCGCCATTGAGTTTTTTGTTACATACAGGAACTCGTTTGCGAATTGGCGCAGCTGTGACGAATTGCGGATAAGCCTGCTGTACTTTTTGATATTGCTGTTGCAAGGCTTCAATTTGAGCAATGGTCTGCGTGGATTCCGATTGGGGTTTAGAGTCAGGTTGAGCGCCGATCGGTCGGGCAAGGCGTTGCTGAAGTGCTGCGAGGCGGGAGGCGCGCTCGCTGTTCGGATTAGTAGCTGCTGGAGGATTGGCAGGTGGATTATTGGGTTGAGATTGTTGCTGGCGCTGTTGGAGTATGGCTGCTAAGCGCGAGGTGCGATCGCTGTTTGGATTCGGAGTTACAGGGTTAGTAGGTGTGGGTTGAGATTGTGGTTGCTGTCGTTGTTGTAGGGTGGCTGCTAGGCGAGAAGCGCGCTCCTCACGTTCTTTGGCTCGTTGAACTTGCTGTTGCGCTGCTGCGTCCAAGAGCCGCTCGCGATCGCTGGTTGGAGAAGTATCGGCTTTGTTGCGATTTGCTGCCAACCGTTGTGCTAGAGCATTTTGCCGTGCCATTCTTTCTTGTTGAGCGCGATCGGGCAAGTTTTTGGGTGGTTGCGCCAGTGGTGGGCTGGGCTGCAAATCTTGCGTTGGAGGCAAACCAGGAAGGGGTGGTACGGCATTGGCTGGCGGCGATATTTGCCGCATTTGGATATTTCGATCTGGCTGTGGTGCTGGTGACTGCCCGAAAGGGTTTTGCAAGAGTAAAGACGGATTTTGAGGCGGCGGTGGTAAGGGAACAAGTGCAGGTGGAGGTAAAGAATCGCTACTGGGCATTTGGTACATTGGCGTAGTCCCAGGCGGTGGCGGTAAAAAAGGTGATGGTGCAGGCAGAGGGGGTAAGATTTCTGACTGAAAACCCTGAGCAGCTACAGGCGCTTGCTGTTGTGCAGTATTGACAGGCGGGATGACAGATGGATCTGCTGCTACTTGCGGTATGCGGCTTTGTTCTTCGGGCGACAATTCCACTACTCCGATACTGCTCTGTAACTCAACCTCTTGCGGATCTAGCGAGACAAAGGGTAGCACCACCAACAGTAGGGTGTGAATGCCGATCGAACTCACGATCGCCAGTCCGTTTGTCGAGCGCCAGGCTTCAGGTAGAGCTTGAACTAGAGAGGAAGTAGACATAGACAGTGGTGCGTGGTGTGTGGTGCGTGAAGAGTGGGTGTAGGCTGTGGGGTGTAGCGCGCTGGTTACTGAATCACTGGTTACTGATGACTGACTTGGACGACAAGTAAAGAAAAGTAGGGTAATTGTAAGTGCGGGCGATCGCTTAAATCTTTATAGATCGCCATATCTGGTAATGTGGCTCGTTCTACTACCCAACTGTGCTGAAGTAAGGATTTACGCTGCAAGACTTGCCATACTTGTTCGTATACAGAACTGACTTTCATCAATACTACGACCTCTGCCCAGTCTAAAATAGATTCTAGTTCGTTGACGTTATAAATTGCTGGTAGCACGACTAAACGTTCTTGGCGGATAGTTAAGGGTAGCCCCAACGCCGATGCTGCTGCCATAGGCGAGCAAACACCTGGGACGTATTTGATGACGGCTGTAGGATGCATTTGTTGCAACGTCTGTACCAAATAGGTAAACGTACTGTAGAAACTAATATCTCCTTCGCAGGCAAAAGCTACATCTTGACCCTGTTGTAGATATTCCCAAACTTGCTTCGCGGCTAGTTGCCATGCTCGCATCAAAACTTCAAGATCTTGCACGTAGGGAAAATGTAAGGGTAGCTGCTGTTGATCCGATCGCAGCCACGGAGTAATTATTTGTTGGGCAATGCCTGGTTTGTCTTGAATTCCTTGAGGAAATGCAACTATGGGAGCTTGTTGCAGCGATCGCAATCCTTTGATTGTTATCAGTTCTGGATCGCCTGGACCAACACTAACACCGTAGAGAATACCGTTCGCCATTGAGAGATAAGGGGTAAGGGAAAGAGTATGGATGGCTCAACACTCCGCCTGCAAGCATTATAGTGTTAAGCATTATTACAATATTTTCCTTGTCTTCCTCGTCTTCCTTTTCTCCTTTGTCTCCCATGCTTCCCACCGTCATTTTACCTGGATTTTTAGAAGCCGCGATCGCCTACCGTCCGTTGGAACAATTTTTACAACAGTTGGGTTTTCCTACCGTTACGGTTCCCCTACAACGGCAAGACTGGTTCCCCACATTGGGAGGTAGACCGATGACCCCAATTTTGCTGCAACTGCATCGCACGGTCAAGCAAGTTTTGCAGCAATACAATACATCTAAAGTTAATTTGATCGGTCATTCTGCTGGTGGGTGGATCTCGCGGATTTATTTGGGAGAAAAACCTTACCTGGGTCGTAATGCGAAGATCGTTGCAATTCCATCATGGGAAGCTTACCGCTTTGTCGCCACTTTAGTCACGCTGGGAACTCCGCACATCAGTCAAGAACGCTGGACGCGATGGAATCTCGATTTTGTCAACAACAATTATCCCGGTGCTTTTTATAGTTCTCAAGTGCGCTATGTTTGCGTTGCTGGTAAGAGTATTTTCGGACAGCGACAGCGAGGAAGTTGGTTGGCATACAGCAGCTACCGTTTGACCTGCGGACAAGGGAATTGTTGGGGTGATGGTATTACTCCAATTGCAGCAGCTCATTTAGAGGGAGCAGAAAATTTAGTTTTAGAGGGAGTCAGGCACTCTCCCAAAGCTACTGGAATTTGGTACGGTTCGCCTCAAGCTGTACCGAGTTGGGTGTCGTATTTAGAGTAGGGAAGCCGTTATCAGTAGAGCGTGAGTAGCGAGTAGTGACTATCTAAAGCATTCTGTCAAAGCATCATCAACTACTCACAAATGACAAATGACAAATGACCATCTCCCCCCCTAGAAAGAACTCTTCAAATGAGTGACTTAGTTACCATCTTAAAGAAAGTACACACTTTGAGAGTACTGGGAAGCGGGAGTTATGAAAAATCTTTCCTATGAATTTGTTCTGCGGCGGACGGCGACAATATTATCCGTAGCATTGTTAACATTGTGCGCGATCGCGGCTGTGAGTGGCATTCTGTTATCTTTTTATTACGAACCAGTGGCAGGTGGGGCGAATCAGGCTTTGCAATGGATCGATACGGAGATTCCTAACGGTCAAATTATCCACGGCTTACATGATTATGCCGGAACCCTACTGATTGGTATAGCACTGATCCAAATGGTAGTGATGTTCTTGGGTAGACAGTTTCGCCGCAGTTGGTTGACTGGTTGGATTAGCAATATTTTACTGATCCTCAACGCGATCGCCTTAGCTTGGACGGCGATGATTCTCGATTGGAGTCAAGTCGGTTACTGGCGCTTTCGGATCGAATTAAGTACCATCGAAGCTATTCCTTTTATTGGTTCTACCCTGCGAGATGTCATTACGGGTGGTGGTGCAGTGAATACAACCACAGTCGAACATCTCTATACTATCCACAGCTACATTATTTCCGGTAGCGCCGTACTATTGGCGATCGTTCATTTAGGGGGTGTATTGTGGCAGGAAAAACAGCAAACGCCTGTTGCAGCGATCGCATCCACAACCGAAGCAGATCCACCACGAGAACTCATTAAAAACGCTTAATATACCAATTTTTGACTTTTAACTTTTGCCTTTTGACTTTCTAAAGTTATGCCAACGGTGGAATTGTGGAGACACTTTGGCTGGGAAGAGGAATCTCTTCTACTTCGGGCAGTTTTTCTAAAGATAGCCGCTTAGCTGGTGTAGCTCCCGATAGCCGTTTCAACAGATTTGGTCTGGGATCGTGTAATAAGTAAATTAAGCGATCGCCTGGTTGCCATTGCTCTGTTGCCAGGACGACAAGTAGCCGATCTTCGCGTTCTACCAGTAACGGAACCAGTTCCCCCGCCCAAATCAAAGCTTGCAGATGGGCTTGTTGCAAAGCAAAGCCTGACTCGCTAAGAGTCGTCATGCCTAATTTAACGCGATCGCTGCTAATATATTCGTTCCAAGTTTTAATCGCTACGTCCGATCCAAAAGCTTGATTGATCCGATTGCGATTTGTTGAGGTACTTGCTTGCGGATTGCGGGGAAAAACAGCTAGCACTCTTGGCGGTTGAAATTCTTCCACAGCCCTTTGTGCCAAAACGTAATTGACTTCTCCATTATTCGTCATTGCCAAAAACGTTCCCACAGAGGCTAGTCCTGCCTCTTCTAGCACTGCTGTATCTAAAGCGCTACTAGAAAAAACCTTTAGGTTCTGTGCTCGTGCTTGCTGACACGCTACGGGGTCGGTATCGATCATCGACACGGCTTCTCCCCGTTCTTGGAAGAGGCGGGCAATTAATAAACTCAGGGGGTTGCAGCCGACAATCACCACCCCAGTTGCTTGCGTAGAACTAATTTGCAACCAATTTGCCACCCAGCCAGCAGTTAAACCCTGACAGGCGACGGTCATGATAATTGTCAAAAATACTAATGCTTTGATCGAGTCTCCACCGTTGATCCCCCGTTCGGTCAAGAAAATTGAAAATAACGAAGCGACGGAAGCGGAAACAATTCCCCTGGGTGCAACCCAAGATAAAAACAGTTTTTGTCGCCAATTTAAATCGCTGTTGATGGTACAGACACCGATATTCAGAGGACGGATAACAAACATTAAGACTAGAACGGTGAATAAACTGCCCCAGCCTAAAGCAAAGATACTGGCAATAGATAAATCGGCGGCAAGCAAGATAAATAATACCGACACGCCGAGAATCGTCAGCTGACCTTTAAACCGCCGTAACAATCGTTCTTCTGGTAAGGAAGCAGAACCCAAAACCACGCCTGCAACCACCGTTGCCATCAGTCCAGATTCGCTGCGGCTGAGTTGAGCTAGGGAGAATAAACCCCATAAACCTGCCAAGACAACAAGATTTTTTAGTTCGTCAGAGATAAAGTGAGCGCGTTTGAACATGAAGGCAAGACACCAGCCGCCAGCAGCACCAATGCTCCCACCAATGCCTAGACGCAGTATCAAGCCGCTAATTGCCATCCAAGGGTCGGTTTCGCCGTTCAAAACTGTATCGAGTACCACGACGGCGAGAATTGCTCCTACGGGATCGATTAATACCGCTTCTCCTTCTAACAGAGTTCCTACCTGACGGTCTACTTTAATCGTGCGTAACAGTGGCGAAATTACTGTTGGACCCGTTACCACTACCAAGGAAGCATAAAGGAAAGCGATCGCCCAGGGAAACTCTCCCAGCCAATGCGCTGCCATACTCCCACCTAACAGGGTAATTAGCGTTCCCACAGTGACGAGATTTCTCAAACTACCAGAAACTTTACCCAGTTCTCGCAGTTCTAGGTTCAACCCTCCCTCAAATAGAATCACTGCGGTAGAAAGCGCCACAATAACTTCCAACCCAGCACCTAAAACTTGAGGATGCAGCACGTTTATTCCATCGGAACCCAACAAAATCCCAAACAGCAACAAAAAGACAATACTAGGGACTTTGAGGTATTCTGCTATAACTTGGGCGCTAATCCCTGCAATTACAGCAATTACCATTTGCAGGGTAATTTCAAAAGATGCTTCCATATTAGAAAGTTAGCAAAACTGCTGTCCGAACCCTGGTGACGGGAGAAATCTCTCAAATAGTCGCGGCTCCATCATGCTGATAATTCTCTGCATCATCTATAGTAATCTATAGGCAATTTGTATTTTAAAATACAAGCTACTCTTATGTTAAAGATAGAGACACCTTGGATCGTAACTAGGCTGCGATCGGCTACAACTTGGGTTGAGTCAGAATACTGTCATCAAATGTCATCAACTCAAATTGCAATCAACTCAAATGTCATCAACTGTCAGCATGACTTTCGCGATCGCATACGCTCGACTGCCCTAGAAAGCGATCGCAGCTACTTCTATTTTTGAATTACTATTTCGACTCGCCGATTTTTCTGCCGTCCTTCAGGATTATCCGTACCATCTGCCTTAGTGTTAACAGCAACAGGGACAGACTCACCGTATCCTCTTGTTATCATGCGTCCTGGCTCGATCCCACCTTGCTGCATCAACCAACGTTTAACTGAATTGGCACGACGTTCGGAAAGATTTTGATTGTATGCATTATCTGCGATCGCATCTGTATGTCCGTCAATTCTGACTGGATTTTTGGAATAGCGTCGTGTTAGTACTGTTTCGACTTGGCGCAGTGCTGCTTCTGCATCGGGACGAATGTTATCTTTATCGAAATCAAATAACACGTCTGCTGGCAGAATAATTGCTGTTAAATCTTTATTTCCTCTAACTTGCACTCCTTTAAACGTAATTTCTTTTAATTGAATCGGTTTAAGTTCCAGCGATTTAAATTTGATCGGTTTGAACTGAATTGGTTTAACTCGAATTGGTTTGAATTGAATTGGTTTGACCTTAACAGGTTGTACCTCGACTGTTTTCGGTGCGATTGGTTCAACTTTTGGCTGCTGTGTCTCCACGCTATAACTTTGTTGTTTAAGTTCTGACTGTTTCAAGTCTGACTGTTTCAATTGGGTGGATTTAAACTCTACGGCTTTAGATGAAGTTGTTTGTTGTCCGTTGCCACAGGAGGCGATCGCGAGAGCAATTGCTGCTATGCTACATGGAAAAAGAAAAAGTCGCATTTTTTGCCCTCAAGCCAGTCAAGAGTAGATCCTAAAAACTGCCAGCCTGTTCTAATTCAACAGACTCAGCCCTCAACATTTCGGATATTAAACAATTAATTTGTCAATTCAGTACCCCATAATACATTTACTTCTGACAAACAGAGAAATAATCTCTCACCTCTTACCACGACTCCCTACTCCCCACTCCCTGCTCCCTAACTAAGTAAGATAGAGAAAGAACGGTCTATTTTGTCGCCTCCATGACCTCAACTCTGCTCGAAACTCCTCCAATATCAACTCCCAAACTACACCAACTGGCTAATGGGTTAACGATTGTGGCTCAGCAAATGCCTGTAGAAGCGGTTAATCTCAGTTTATGGGTTAACGTCGGTTCGGCAGTTGAATCAGATGCCATCAACGGCGTGGCTCATTTTTTAGAGCATATGGTATTTAAGGGCACTCCACAACTGACGATGGGTGAATTTGAGCGTCGCATTGAGGCGCGGGGTGCGATCGCTAATGCTGCAACCAGTCAAGATTACACTCAGTTCTACATTACGACCGCTCCGTCAGATTTTGCTGCGCTAGCACCACTGCAAATCGATATCGTTCTCAACAGTCTGATTCCCGACGAGGCGTTTGAGCTAGAACGTTTAGTCGTATTAGAAGAAATTCGTCGCTCCGAGGATAATCCTCGCCGCCGGACTTTTCAACGGGCAATGGAAATGGCTTTCGACCGTTTGCCCTATCGTCGCTCAGTTTTGGGTACGGTGGATGCGATCGCGCAATTACAATCGCAGCAAATGCGTGACTTTCACGCCACTTGGTATCAACCCCAATCCATTACAGCATCGGTTGTCGGCAACTTACCCGAAGCAGAATTAATCGATATCGTCGCTGATGGTTTTACTAAATCTGCTTCCACACCCCACACCCCACACCCTACACCCCACACCCCATCCTCTCCCGAACCCCCCTTCACCCAAATCGTCCGCCGCGAATTTGTCGATCCCAGCTTGCAACAAGCAAGACTAGTCATGCTTTGGCGCGTTCCAGGGTTAGTACAAATAGAGCAAACTTACGCCCTAGATGTCTTAGCAGCAATTTTGAGTCACGGGCGCACGTCTAGATTGGTGAGAGAATTGCGGGAAGAAAAGGGCTTGGTTTCCAATATTTCTGTGAGTAACTTGACGCAGAACTTACAAGGTCTATTCTACATTTCCGCCCAGATGCCAGTAGAAAACCTGGAGATGGTTGAAGCGGCGATCGCCGCCCAAATCGAGCAGTTACAATCTACTCCCGTACAGGAATCAGAAATCGCGCGGGTTGGCACTCAAGTTGCCAATCGCTTTATTTTTGCTAACGAAACGCCCAGCGAACGCGCTGGTTTGTATGGCTACTATCAATCTTTGACTGGAGATTTAGCATCGGCGTTAGAGTATCCCAATAAAATTCAAGCTCTAACTATCGCCGATCTACAAGCTGCGGCGGCGCAATATCTTTCCCCTACAGCTTACGGCATCGTTACCACTAAACCCGAATAAGAGTGTCTATGTGGACGGAGATTGCCCATCATATTTCTAAAGTTTCAGGAAAAGAGTTTTTTGTCAATAGTCAGCGGACGGTAAGTGGCGGTTGTATCAACCAAGGCTACACCGTTACCGATGGCGATCGCACCTACTTTGTCAAACTTAATTCCCCCTCCCAAACTGCCATGTTTGAAGCTGAGGCACTGGGATTAAAACAAATGTTGGCTACGGCAACTATTCGTGTCCCGCAACCGATTGGTTGGGGAACAACTGATAAATCTGCCTACATTGTTTTGGAGTGGTTGGACTTGGGACGTGGAGGAACTCCAGCTTGGACGGAAATGGGACGACAGCTAGCAGCCATGCACGTTCGCAGCAGCAGTGAAGCGTTTGGCTGGGATATGAATAATACGATTGGTTCTACGCCTCAAATCAATACTTGGACGAGGGATTGGGTAGAATTTTACACGCAACACCGTTTGGGCTATCAATTTCAGCTAGCAAAACGCAGGGGCGGACGCTTTCCCCACCAGGAAAGGTTACTAGCCGCAATTCCGCAGCTCCTAGCAGGACATCAACCGTCACCTTCTCTAGTACATGGGGATTTGTGGGGTGGAAATGCTGCTTTTACCAGTGCTGGAGAACCAGTAATTTTCGATCCAGCTACATATTATGGCGATCGCGAAGTTGATGTTGCTATGACTGAATTGTTTGGTGGTTTTCCAACTGCTTTTTATCAAGGATATAACGAAGTTTTCCCCCTGGATTCGGGTTACGAACGGCGAAAAATTCTCTACAATCTCTATCATATTTTGAACCACTTCAACTTATTTGGTGGAAGTTATGAGTCCCAGGCAAATCAAGCGATCGCAAGACTTTTAGGATGAAGTAATAAAAATTACAAGGATGACGCTAAAGCAACCGATCGGCGCTCGTCAAGCTACGACACTAGACTTTCCATATGATTAAAACAACAGTTCGCGAACAATACGACCAAATGGCAGCGAAGTACGATCGACGCTGGAGCAATTATATTGCCAACACGCTGTCATTCCTCCAAGCCTGGGCGCAGATTTCTCTCCAGGACAAGGTGCTGGATGTTGGTTGCGGTACGGGTGAATTTGAACGGCTAGTACTGACCGAGCAGCCGACGCAAGCGATAGTGGGAGTTGACATTTCCGCAAAAATGCTGGCGATCGCCCGCCAAAAACTGCACGCCTACCCTAACGTTTCGTTTCATACTGCGCCTGCATCGGCATTACCATTTCCTGACAATAGCTTTGATGTCGTTGTATCTGCCAGCTCTTTCCACTATTTTGAAGACCCAGTGGCAGCATTAGTAGAAATGAAACGGGTGTTACAACCTCACGGTAGGGTAGTAATTCTCGATTGGTGCAAAGATTATTTGCTATGTCGGCTCTGCGATTTTGTGTTGAAATTTATTGACCCAGCTTACCAGCAGTGTTACACCGAAGCAGAGTTTCATCACTTGTTGGAAATTGCAGGTTTTGACATCTGCCATGCTACTAAATTCCGTTTCAATGTTGTTTGGGGAATGGCGATCGCCACAGCCAAGGTAAAACTCTAGCAGAAGGAAAAAACGGCAATCGCTGGCTGCCCGATCGAACAAACAGCCAGCAGGTCAATCTACTTATGCAGCCATAGCTGTAGCCATCTGGCGACAAGTCTCAGCACAACGACGGCAAGCCTGAGCGCAACGCTTGCAATGGTCGTGGTCGTGCTTCTCGCACTCAGATGCACAGCGAACCTCCTACGGAGGCGCTTCGCTAACGCAAGCTTCAGCACAGACACCACACATTTGCCCGTGAAGCTCGGAGTTACGGGACATGAAACGAGCGCAAAGGTCGCAAGTATCGGCACAATCACGACAACGCTTGATACATTCAGCCATCATCTGTACCATATCTTCGCTCAGGCAAGCATCGGCACAGTTTTCGCACTCGCGCAGGCAATCGAGACAAGCCTGAATGCAAGTTTCAAGTAGAGATTGATGAGATTGAGCTGCTGTCATAAGTTTCCTCCAAAAACTTTAACAACAAAACAAAGCAGTTATTGTGCTGCTGTAGCTTCACCTTAGAAGACGGCAAATGCGAAGGTCGCTCCGCGTTTGCGTATCACGATCGAAGAGCATACCGCCGAAGGCATCCGTCTTTCTAATGGTGTGGAGAAGATTTCTGACTGTAGATATACAGCAATTTCATTCTAATTTCACGTCAATATGCTTAAGTGAATTGTGCAATTTTCAGGCTAAACTTTGCTGGATAAATGCAGCGAATGTTTGCTTGAGAACTCTTAGTCGATTGTTCATTACAGGTATTTCTAACGCACAACGCAGAATTTCATCTTAATTTCATCCGACTTTTGCAATACTTAAAACCTAGTGCAATTTAAGCACTTTCTTGGGCGAAACCTTTATCCTGCATTAGCAGTCAAATCTGTTGACAAACATAATAGTTGACTCTCCAGCCAACTAGAGATCCCATAATCGAGATGGTAACGCTCAAGCAAATCGTACTATTAATGGATAAAAAGTTGTTTATGCAAACTAATTCTGGAAAAACTAAAGTTTTGGTACTAACTCTCACAGCGATCGCCACAATCGCGAGTGGTTTGCTAGCTGCTGGTTTTGGAATCACAGCAAAAGAAAACAAAACTCCAAATAATACCCATCTGAAGCAGAACATGCAACATGGCATGATGGATGGCAGTATGTCAATGGATTTGGGTCCAGCCGATGCCAACTACGATCTACGGTTCATTGATGCGATGAGAATGCATCATCAAGGGGCGATCGAGATGGCAAAAGCAGTGCTGCAGAAATCAAAGCGTCCTGAGATGAAAAAACTAGCGGACAGTATCATTACGACTCAAAGTCGAGAGATCGCGCAAATGAATCAGTGGCGACAAGCCTGGTATCCCAAGGCAGGCAAGCAGATGATGGCTTATCACGCTCAAATGAGACACATGATGCCGATGTCATCGGACCAGATGAAAAGTATGATGATGAGCCAAGATTTAGGTGCAGCTGACTCTCAATTCGACCTCCGCTTTATCAATGCGATGATTCCGCATCATGAGGGCGCGGTGACAATGGCTCAAGACGTGCTGAAAAAATCGCAACGACCCCAAATGAAGCAATTGGCAAAGGAGATTATTCGCGATCAACAGAAAGAGATCGCTCAAATGAAGCAATGGCGCAAAGCTTGGTATAACCAGTAAGCCAGTCATGCGGTGTAGGTTGCGATCGCAATTTCATCTTGATTTCATTTGCATAGGAGAAACTGAATATCTAGTAGTGCAGCTGTAGCACTCGATTCTTGCTCCTACGGTACGCGAGGACATATCTTAATTGATGCTCAAATCACACCTTAAGCGATCGTCTGCACCGCTTGGCTACATATCTGGGGCGATTGTTAGCCTAGCGATCTTAATAGCTCCCGTAACTGTGCCCGTAATTACATTAGCTCACGGCGGACACGGAGATGAATTTCATCAAGGAGGAGGAAGCGAGGCATCTCAAACAACTGACTCGATTCAAGTCGATGCCCAAACTGCCAAGCGGCTAGAAATTAAAGTAGAGCCAGTTAAGCGACAGCGGCTAGCTGTAGGGCTACAAGCAACTGGACAAATTGAAACTCTACCCAATAAACAAGTAGAAGTCACTACACCGATTTCAGGCGCTAAAGTAGATCGGTTATTAGTTCAGCCTGGTGCTTACGTGCGAGCAGGTCAACCTGTCGCCATTTTAGCAGCCCCCGACTTAGTAGAACTGCGCGTCACTTCCCAGGAGAAGCGAGCAGAGGCACAAGCAGATTTGCAAAAGGCGCAAGCAGATTTGAGACTAGCGCAACAAAACTATCAGCGATTCTCACAAATTGCCGTCGCAGAAATTGCCCAGGCACAAAGCCAAGTGGACTTTGCTCAAGAAAAGTCCGATAAAGACCAAGTTTTATTGACTAAAGGTGCAATTCCCCGTCGCCAAGCTCTAGAATCCGAAACTCAGCTAGCCGAAGCTAAAGCTAAGCTGACAGCAGCTAACAGCCGTCGAGACGTAATTGAAGCAGAAGCAGATCTCAAACGCGCTCAATCATCTGTAGAAGTGGCTCAATCTCGTCTTCGCCTCAGCGACACAGCGTATCAAACGCGACTGCAACAACTGGGTGCAAAAGCCAATGCTCAAGGACAGGTAACAGTTACAGCTCCCATCTCTGGTAGAGTTGTCGATCGCGAAGTCACGCTCGGTCAATCTTTTGAGGATGCAGGTGGCAAGTTGATGACAATTGTTAACGACAGTCGAGTTTATGCCACAGCCAATATTTATGAAAAAGATTTAGAGCGAGTCAAAAACGGTCAAGCAGTTAGAGTCACAGTTGCTTCCATGCCTAACCGGGCTTTCACTGGACGAGTTGCTGTTATTGGTTCAGTGGTGGAAGGCGAAACGCGGGTAGTACCTGTCAAAGCCGAGATCGATAATCCTACCAGAGTTTTGAAGCCAGGGATGTTTGCCCAACTAGAGCTGCTAACAGACCGGACAGCGACAGCACTTTTAGCAATTCCCAGCTCGGCTGTGGTGGAAGCCAATGGCAAACAAATGGTTTACATCCAAAATGGAAATGCTTATCAAGCCGTTGAAGTGACTTTAGGTCAGACTATTGGGGATACATTTGAGGTGAAAAGCGGCTTGTTTGAAGGGGATGCGATCGTTACCCAACGCGCCCCGCAGCTTTACGCTCAGTCCTTACGGGGAGGTGGAAAAGCAGGGGAGCAGGGGAGTAGAGCAGCAGAGGGAGAAAATTCTGCCGCTACAACAGCGGGAGTGCAATTCCCTTGGTGGTTGGCAGGAGCAGTAGGGGGATTGGCGATTGGGACTGCTGCTTTCGCAGCAGGTGCTTTTTGGTCTAGTCGTCGCACCAAGTCTGGGCTAGTGCCAGCATCTCCAGGATTTGCTAGCGCCGCAGATGAGTATCCTAATGGTCGTGGTTCTACCAAATCGACTTACCCTACACCCAAACCAGGCGAGAGAGGAGAGTCTGTTTTTGGTGACGCATCCTCGATCGATGACAACCATCATCTGAGAAGCCAGCAGTCGGAAGTCAGAGATCGGAAGTAAAGATATTTTTGGTAAGTCAATGCTCAATTCCATCCTGAAGTGGTCAATTATTCAACGCTGGCTGGTTGTCTTGGGAGCAATTATCGTTACTGTATTAGGAATTTACAATTTGAGGCAAATGCCCTTAGATGTTTTTCCGAACTTTGCGCCGCCCCAGGTTGAGATTCAAACAGAAGCACCAGGACTGGCTCCTGAAGAAGTAGAATCTTTGATTACATTGCCAATCGAAAGTGCCATTAATGGTACGCCTGGAGTCACAACGGTACGCTCGTCCTCTGCGGTTGGAATTTCTGTGGTCAAGGTCATCTTTAGCTGGGAAACTGATGTATTTCAAGCCCGCCAGTTGGTAACAGAGCGATTGCAGCAAGCCCAAAGTAAGCTGCCTCAAAACATCGAGCCACCGCAGATTTCTCCAACTAGCTCTCCGATTGGTACGGTGTTGCAATATGCGTTTACTGCCGAGACTACGCCGTTGATGGAAGTCAGGCGACTGGTTGACCGCGATATCACTAACCGTCTGCTGGCAGTGCCAGGTGTTTCTCAAGTCATCGCTTATGGGGGAGACATTCGCCAGTATCAAGTATTGGTTGACCCTGCCAAGTTAAAAGCTTTCAATGTCTCCTTAGCGGAAGTCACCGAAGCAGCACAAGCAGCGAATACCAATGCGGCTGGTGGCTTTCTTGTCAACCCAGACCAAGAATTATTAATTCGGGGCATTGGGCGAATTTCATCAATCGAAGAGTTGAAGCAGTCAGTAGTTACTGCCCGCAATGGCAAGCCCGTACTATTGAGTGATGTGGCTGACGTGCAAATCGGCGCAGCCTTGCAGCGGGGTGATGGCAGTTTCAACGGTCAGCGAGCGATTGTGGTGATGGTTAACAAGCAACCCCAAGCTGATACTCCGACTGTAACCAGAGCGATTGAAGCTGCGATCGCAGACATTCAGCCCAGTCTACCCGAAGATGTTAAAGTTACCGTTTCTTTTCGCCAGCAAAACTTCATCGACGATGCGATTAAGAATGTTGAAGATTCCCTGCGGGATGGCATCATCATTGTTTCCGCGATCTTAGTGCTGTTTTTGATGAATTGGCGTACTGCCGTCATTACTCTCAGCGCCATTCCTTTATCGATACTCGTTGGACTGCTAATTTTGAATTGGTTCGGTCAAGGCATCAACACGATGACTTTGGGAGGACTAGCAGTGGCAATTGGCTCGGTGGTAGACGACTCAATCGTGGATATGGAAAATGCCTACCGAGGGTTGCGGAAAAATCAGCTAGCAGGAAATCCAGTTCATCCGTTCCAAGTGGTCTATGACACATCAGTAGAAGTGCGCGTTAGCGTGCTATTCTCCACGATAATTATCGCTGTTGTTTTTGCCCCAATTTTTACGCTGACTGGAGTAGAAGGTCGAATTTTTGCCCCAATGGGGGTGGCTTACTTGGTATCGATTTTTGCTTCAACCCTGGTAGCAATGACGCTCTCGCCAGCCTTATGTGCCATCTTGTTAGCTAACCGCCGATTACCAGAGGAAGAAACTTGGATTTCCCGTTTTTCTCAACGGCTGTATCGTCCGCTGCTCCGATTTTCCATTCGCGTTCCTAGTGTGATTCTGGCGATCGCAGTGGCTTTATTTGTCGCCTCCGCGATCGTTTTGCCGTCGCTAGGACGAGTGTTTTTACCTGAGTTTCAGGAGCGATCGCTCGTCAATGCTATGTTGTTATATCCTGGTGTTTCTTTGGAAGCCACAAACAAGTCGGGGATGGCAATTCAAGCAGCACTTAAAGGCGATCCTCGGTTTGAGTCGGTGCAATTACGCTCTGGACGTGCGCCAGGAGATGCAGATGCGGGTGGTGTCAACTTAGGACACGTAGATATAGAAATTAGCGATGAAGGAATGAAAGACCGAGAAGCAACTATTGAAAAGATTAGAGCAGAATTTGCGAAATTACCAGGAGTTGCTCCTAGTATTGGTGGTTTTATTTCTCATCGCATGGATGAGGTCTTATCTGGGGTCAGAAGTGCGATCGCGGTGAAAATTTTTGGTCCCGAACTGGATGAACTACGCAGTATTGGCGCTGAAGTTCAGACAGCAATGAGCAGCGTCCAAGGTGTCGTAGACTTACAGCTAGAACCCCAAGTGCCGATTAAACAGGTGCAAATTCAATTCGACCGCTCTGCTGCGGCTCGTTACGGTCTTTCAGTCGGTCAACTATCAGAAACGATCGAAACTGCATTAAATGGGCAAGTCGTCTCTCAAGTGCTACAAGAGCAACAGTTATTTGACTTATTGGTGTGGTTGAACCAGAGCGATGCCTTCGGCGGGCTGCGTCAACGTAATAACCTAGAAACTATTAGGAATTTATTAGTCGATACTCCTAACGGACAGAAAATTCCTTTAGCAGCTGTTGCTAATATTGACTACGGCACTGGTCCCAATACCATCAATCGGGAAAATGTGTCGCGATTAATTGTTGTCTCTGCTAATGTATCCGGTCGAGATTTAGGTTCTGTTATTGAAGATATTAGAGCTAATGTTAAACAGCAAGTGCAACTGCCATCGGGTTACTTTATTCAATACGGCGGTCAGTTTGAATCAGAGCAACGAGCGACTCAAAACTTACTTCTATTTGGTGCTTTGGCTATTGTCGTCATTGCCGTCTTAATGTACTTCGCCGTCAAGTCCATATCTGCCATGCTGATGATTATGATTAATCTACCTTTGGCTTTGGTGGGAGGCATTTTTTCTGTGGCTTTGGGCGGCGGTGTCATTTCCGTGGCTTCAATGGTGGGATTTATCACTTTGTTTGGAGTCGCCACGCGCAACGGCTTGCTACTAGTTGAAAACTACAACGCTAAGTTAGCTAAAGGAATGCCTTTGAAGGCAGTTCTATTTGAGGGGTCTATGGAGCGATTGGCAGCTATTTTAATGACAGCACTTACATCAGCTTTAGGTATGGTTCCGCTTGTTATTGGTAGTGGAGCGGGTAAGGAAATTTTGCAACCTTTAGCGATTGTAGTGTTGGGTGGATTATTTACTTCCACGGCATTAACTTTGTTGGTTCTACCAGCTTTGTATGCTCAATTTGGTAGATTTTTGGTTTCCCAACCGACTAAGCAAGTGCAAGATTTGGAGACAACTCAAGGCTCTGTGATGTAAAGGTGCATTTGCTCATTTTTTTATTTTTGAACGATCGCATTATTTGGCGTAAAACCATGAAAATGTTTAATTTAAACTTATTAGCTATAGTTATTTTAGGAATACTTTTTTTAGAAACTTGTTATGGCAGCTCAAATGTTATAGCTTCAGAAATTGCCTTAAAGACTAACCCAATTAGCAAGAAAGCAAGTGCGTCTAAGGACAGTAAAAGTAAAAAGGGCGGTCAGGTAGTGGAGTCAGGAGCTTATCACCTAGAGTTAGTAACTTTGAAAGAAAAGAAAGGAACGCATTTAGATTTTTACTTGCAAAGAGGAGACGATCGCGCAGCAATTCCCAATGCTAAGGTGACTGCTCAAATTCAAATGCCCGATGGTACGCAAAAAATACTGCCTTTCAAGTATGACACCAAGGGTCAACACTACACGGCTTTGCTTTCAGGAAACAAAACTGGTCAGTATCAATTGAAAATGACTGCTGACATCAAAGGTGAAAAGGTCAACGGGCGTTTTAGTTTTAAGCAGTAATCTGTATGCAACAGTATGAGAGTGCTACTAGTTGAAGACGAACCAGACTTAGGAACTGCAATCAAGCGCACCTTAAACCAAGAAAAATATGTGGTTGACTTGGTTTTTAACGGTACTGAAGCTTGGGATTACCTAGAAAACCAGCAGATGCAGTATACGCTGGCTATCTTGGACTGGTTATTACCTGGAATGTCGGGTATAGACCTTTGTAAGCGGTTGAGGAGCCGAAACAGTCCGCTACCAGTTTTAATGTTAACCGCCAAAGATAGTGTCGAAGATAGAGTTGCTGGTTTGAGTGCAGGGGCAGATGATTATCTGGTAAAGCCATTTAGTATGGCGGAACTACTAGCAAGAGTTAAGGCACTCCATCGGCGATCGCCTCAACTTCAACCTCAACAACTACAAGCAGGTAATTTAATTTTGGACTACGATACCCGCAGTGTCTATTGTCTCGAACGATCGGGTGAAAAGCAGTTAGTAGCATTAACTAATAAAGAGTTTCAGCTACTAGAGTATTTCATGAAGCATCCGAATCGGATTGTCACTAGCGAGCAGATCCGCAATCAACTCTGGGAAGTTACTGCTGATACGACAAGTAACGTTGTAGCAGCTCAAATTCGCTTGCTCAGACGACGCTTAGCAGTAGTAGATAGCGATCGCGCGATCGAAACAGTCTCTGGTAGAGGCTATCGCCTGAATATTCCTCATGCAGCAAAATAAGCTTTTTTCTCAAACTCGCTGGCAACTCGCGATCTGGTATGCTTCTGTCATGAGCTTTATTCTCGGTCTGCTCGGTTTTGGAGTCGACAGGGCAATTATCCATGCTCATTGGCAAACTCTCGATCGCGAGATAGAGGTTGTCGCTGGTACGCTCCATGACAATATTGAACAAGATTTACAGCAACCAGGACGTTTAGAGCCAACTATTCAACGGCTCTTGCCACAAATGCCGCAGAGTGAAAAACGCCACATCTTAGGAGCGATCCACCAGGGCGACTACTACATCAGGTTTTTGAGTCTTTCGGGAAAAAATATCGCTTTTTTGGGTTTCTCACCGGATGGTTTACCGTTGACAGCAGGAGAACCCATGTGGCAAACCTTAACCGATAGCCAAGGAAATCGCTACCACCAAATTTCTCTAGCGCTGCATACTCGGGACAATCGCCCTTGGGGATACATACAAGTGGGACGCAGCCTCAACGATGTTGACGCTTATTTGGCTAATGTCAGATTAGTATTGTTGCTAGGATTGCCGAGCGCGATCGCGCTCGTAGCAGTCTCTAGTTGGTGGCTGGCAGGTAGAGCCATGCAACCAGTGTACCAATCCTACCAGCAGATTCAACAGTTTACAGCTGATGCTGCTCACGAGCTGCGAACTCCACTGGCGGCACTGGCAGCAACTGTTGAATCGGCACTGCGATCGCCCCATTTGCCTGAACTAGAAGCACGAGATATTTTGCAAACTGTCAACCGCCAGAACCAGCGACTCACGGCATTAGTTGCAGATTTGCTGCTCCTATCGCGTATGGAGCGCCAATCTTTACCAGGACGATACCAACTGTGTTGTCTCAACGATATTGTTGGCGATTTAGTAGAAGAACTAGAATCTCTAGCGCTTGCCGCAGAAGTCACACTGCAAGCTGAGATCGGAGTACGTCAACCACTATATATCGTCGGGGATGAAGAGCAGATGTATCGTTTGATGACTAACTTAATAGTCAATGCCATTCAGTACACCCCTTCAGGCGGTCGTGTTAGGGTGATTGTGGATCGAGAGGACGATCGCGCCATCATTCGAGTCGCAGATACAGGTATCGGTATTGCACCGGAACATCAGCAGCGAATTTTTGACCGCTTTTATCGCGTGAATAGCGATCGCTCTAGAATGACTGGCGGCTCTGGTTTGGGATTGGCGATTGCGATGGCGATCGTCCAAGCGCACAAGGGAAGTTTGGAGGTACACAGCGAGTTGGGCAAAGGCAGTACCTTCACCATTCGATTACCGCTAGGAGTTGCCCCACTATCTTCTGCTGCCAAGGTGATTGAAAGACAATAATCTGATGGGATGACTGAGGCAGTATCTTCTATGAATTCTGTTGCCAAAACAAGTTGTATTCTACTAAAGGTTTTAGCAAGGTTTTAGCAACAACAACAATGTCAAAAGTTATCTGTAACTCTCTTTATATAGGTTCGACCATTCTCAGTTTCATCTTAGCGCTAGCAAACAGTGCTATTGGTGCTGATGTTTCTACAACATTGAAAATATCTGCGCATGAGAGTGCTACTACAGACACGCCGGAATACTCTTCATACCTAGAAAGCGATCGCGACATCTGGGACGGTACGATCCAGATAACTCCCGTTTCCCAGTTGGTAGATATTCGACCTACTGACTGGAGCTTTCAAGCGCTTAAATTTTTGAGCCAGCGTTATGGAATTGTTGTAGATAACTTTAGCCATACCTTTCAAGGAAATAAAAGTGTAACTCGTTCTGAATTTGCTATCCAATTAAATGCTGCGATCGCTCGCCTCAACGAAATGAATGCGGCGAAAAATGCTGAGTTAATTAGCCAAGAAGACTTATCCGTTATTCAACGCTTGCACTCAGAGTTTGCCGTAGAACTGGCAGCTTTACCCAAACGAGTTGAGGATTTACAAACAGAAGTCAGTCAGCTAACAGCACAGCAATTTTCCCCTACTGCCAAGCTGACAGGAGAAGTTATTTTTGCTGTCAGTGGTGTTAACGGCGATCGCAAAGCGGACGATGATGAGGATGTGAACGAGAGTATTATTTTGAGCGATCGCGTCTGGCTTAACTTCGATATGAGCTTCAACGAGAGCGATCGCCTATTCGTACGTCTAGAAGCAGAAAATACCCCTAGCTTAGACGATGCCACAGGAACGGAAATGACCCGTTTGGGATTTTATGGCGACAGCGACAATGTATTCGATCTCAACCAACTGGAATACAGGTTTGCCGTCAGCAAAGCAGCCAAGTTATACGTCACCTCGGACAGTACTGATGTCCGACCTGTGGCTAATAGCGACAATGCCTTTAGCATTAGCGGACGTGGTGCAATTTCCCGCTTTGGTAGATATAGCCCCCTCTACAGATTGGATTTTGGCGCGCTCGTGCGGCTCAAGTATGAATTTAGTGACATTGCCAGTTTAAGTTTGGGACTTGCCGATGATGATGCCGACGATGCTGATGATGCCCAATCCAGCCTGGGTGGTGATACCGATGGTGCGGTTGTCCAATTGACTCTGGAACCAAGCGATCGCATCGATGTTGTTTTGGCTTACCAGCGCGATCGCAACAAATACGGCGCGATCGCTCAATTAATTCTCGAACCAACTGACGATCTCGAACTAGGTTTAACTTACATCCGCTTTTACGATAACTTAGATACAGGTACGGGTAGCGAACTTGCTAACGATCCTTTTGATGATGAAAGCGAATACATCACGACAAGTTCTTATGGGCTAGAAACAAATATTAGGGTCGGTTCTGATTTAACTATAGGCGGTTGGCTCGGTCTGACAACAGCAACAGCTAATGACCTTGCAGGTCAACCAGAAGCCACTATTTTCAACTACGCCCTCACGCTGGCTTTTCCCGATCTCGGCACAGAAGATAGTTTAGCTGGAATTGTCATCGGGCAACCGCCCAAAGTGACTAGTAACGATTTTGGTACTGATTACATCGATCGCGATACATCCTTACATTTAGAATTTTTCTACCGCTGGCAAGCAACTGATAATATTGCTATTACCCCAGGCTTATTAATAATTACCAGTCCAGAACACAACGAAAACAACGACGCGATTTATCTCGGAACTGTTCGGACTACCTTGAGGTTTTAGAAATTGTTGACTGCAAACTTTTCACAAGCGAAAGTAATTTTGTCGCCAATACCTGAGAGTTTTGGTAAGGCTGCGTCAATCGCCTCTAAGCGCGGGATCAATCCCTCGCGATTGGCGATTTGGATTGACAGCCCAGGACGAGCGTTGATTTCTAACAATAACGGTCCTTTTTCCCGATCTAGAACGATATCAACACCGAGATAACCGAACTCTGTTTTATCTCCTAGCTTGGCAGCCATCTCTACAATAGATTGCCAGTGAGGAATTTGGCGATCGCGCAAAGGCTTCCCTGTTTCTGGGTGGTTGTCGATGTAACGGTTTTTCTGAATCCCTGCCAGCGTTTTGCCAGTAGAAAGGTCGATCCCCACACCAACACCACCACGATGCAAATTCGCTTTGCCATCGGAAGCCCGTGTCGGGAGACGCAACATTGCCATCGCCGGAACTCCTTTGTAGACAATTACCCGCACGTCGGGAACACCTTGATAGGCGATTTCATCAAACACCGGATCGAATTGTACGGCATATTCAATGATGGCGCGATCGGTTTGTCCGCCTAAAGAGAACATCCCACTGAGGATGTTGTAGATGTGATAGTGTAAGTCTCCTGGTTCTAGAACCGAACCGCTAGCTTTGCGATAGCCTTTATCCGTCACCTCTTTAATTACGACAATGCCATCGCCGCCGCTACCTTGGGCGGGTTTAACAACAAAAGATTGATGTTGTTGAACGATCTTTGCCAGCTGCTTGACTTCATTTTGAAACGAAATTACACCATAGGTTGCTGGAGTCGGTACGCCAATAATTTGAGCGATCTTTTTCGTCTCTAGTTTGCTGTCGGCAGAGCGATAGAGCCGTCGTGGATTGGTTGGGAAAAGATAATCTAAGTTACGAGCGTTGATTCCCAAGATGCCGTAACTTTGGAGCGGTGACGTTAACATTTGAGCTTATCCCTCCGTTTGCTTTAACTGCCGCTGTAAAGACCGGAAGCGAAAATACTCGATCAGCTTGTAGCCGTTGTAGCGCCCTACGAGAATATTTAACGCTAAAACTACCAGCAATAGTTCTGGAAAAACGAACGCCCAATGCTCTACATAAGGGTTAATTAAGCAGAAATAGCCGATAACCGCTGCGACAATCGTACCGATTCCAGCAATTATCGTGTCTGTCGGTCCGGCTTCCTCCCATCGCATTGCTGCTCGTTCGATTGTCATTGCTAAGATGACAATTGGGAATAACGAAACTGATAGACCCAAACTGATATCAAGGCTTTCCAAGAGAATCGCCAAACCACCAATTACCAAAACGGTTGCGGTCAAAATTGCGGCAAGTCGCGGCACGATTAATAGCTGCAATCGATTTAAATAGCCGCGAAATAGCAGCCCGATAATCACAACAAAAACGAACAGCGGAATTCCGACAAATATTCCAGTTTGACGAAAGGCAAGCGAAATCAGGATAGGGGTGAACGTACCAAAAGTTTGTAGCCCAATCATCTGATGCAAAATCGAGATAACTAGCGCCCCAATTGGGATCAGTACCAAGATTTGAAAGACTCGTTGTGTTGACAATGGTAGCCGCAGAAACGAGTATTCTAAAAATGGATTTGGGACTCTTCCCCGCCGCCAAATCGCTCGCGTCAGTCCGTTGTCAGTGTTGGGTTGGACGACGACTTCTAAAGCGATATTGTTCGCGCCTTCAGCTTGGATGACCCGATCTGAACCATACCACCAAGTTAAATAGCGGTTTTGTTCGCTAAAGCTGAGATTGACTGGATCGAAAGCGAGCCAGCGATCGCCTTGTTGTACCTCTAGCCACTGAATAAAATCGGTAGAATAAACCTCTTGGCTTCTCAGTAAAATACCGTTGCCAACCCGTGCTGGTACGCCAGCTCGATTTAATAAAAATGCAACTAATTCTACTGTGGATTCTTCTTTTCTCAGGTTGCGGCGGATTGCCTGTATCCGAATATCATCTGGACGGATAGCTAGTTGATAAAAATTTCTCGCTAACGATAGGCGATCGCTTGACTTTTTTGCTGCTTCGTTCAATAGCGCGTTAATCTCCACCGTTGGCAGATTCTCGTTGAGGTTGTCTTTGACTCGTTCAGTGTTTTCACCAAATCTGACTAACTGTTTGTCAACTAACCGTCTGCCCGAAATCGGTACTTCCTCGCTACCAGGTGCAACGCCTTCTTTTCTCTGAATGATGGCACGGTAAAATAGGAACTCTCTGCTGTCAGTTTCCTGCTGAGTAAAAATAGCGAATCGATTATCTGAATTATTTTTCGTATACTCGACTTGGCGATCGAACCCTTCATTAATAAAATCTTCTTTGACAATCTCATACCGTTGAGATGGTAGGGGTAAATGAAATTTAATCGTCGTTGATGTTTCTGCGTCGTCCGATCCTAAACGCAAGTCATCCGAATTCAGCGATAATTTTGCTTCTACATACCAACTGTTATAATTTTGGTTGGGGAACACTGGGACGCTAGAAGCCGTAATTTTATGTATGAAAATAGCTAGCCCAATTGCTGTCAAAAATAATGCTAAAAGCACAGCGCGAAAAGTACGATTCACTGCTATGCCTCCTCTTTGGGACAGGATGGTTCTGTCGTGAAAGTCTGAGATGAATCGACAGCTAACTTGCCTTGTTTGAGCATATTGCGCCCGATCAAAACTGGATAATTAAAATCGTCGCGATCTGCAAGGTTGACTTCTTCCTCAATCCATCGCCCTGCAAGACAAAATCTCATCCGCACCACGGGACGGCGCAGATCTTTACCTTCGCGGCTTTTAATTTCTACCCAGCGGACAATCGGGCGCTCGAAGACTTCCTTGTTGCCTTCTCCATCCAAAAATCGAAACTTAATCGTGCCACCAGATTCTGTTTCTTTGTCCGGCTTTTCCAAAATTTCAGCATTGATCGAGGTTGTTGTTGCCCCTGTATCGAGCTTTACTTTAACTTCCTCATCAACACCAGCAATTTTTCCGTTCTCGACCCAGCCGACTATCTGAGTTTGTTGTGGTGATGAGTTAACAGCTTGAGACTGTTGTATGCTGCATCCCGTGGCTGACAACATACCGATAAATATGAAAATAAAAATGTTTTTAGGTGTAGCCATCATATACAACTAAGCTCTACTCTTCACGACCGATAGCTATCTGTACTAGGTAACTTTTTTGTCTCCCTAGTAAATATAATTAAATCCTATTAGGACAAGATCGCCCCGCAGGTAGATTTGTTGCAGTTTGTTGACAAAGAACGAATAACTAGTATTTTCAAGGAATACGGAAGGTGCAGCCGAAATTTGCGTCGGAGATCGATCGCAAAAGATGGAGGGAAGCAATAATCGAATTCACGACTCAGACTGTATCATTAAGTCACAGTGAAGAGAGCGACCGGTGCTAACTGCAACTCCCAGTTACGATTTGCCGTCACCTGAAGTATTGGCATGACGATCGCTACCGTTATCGTGCCAACGCGCCAGCATTTGAGTTAAAGCAGATTCTACTTGTGGTGAAAGTCCCACCGTCCCAGAACGCAGATGGAGATCGCGCTGTGGAAAAGGGATCTCAATTTCTCGTTGGTTCAGCACGTCGTAAATTTGATAGTAGAGATCGCTGGTGAGTAAAAATTGCCGCTCCGGCTCCTTAGTCCATACCAATAATTCAAAATCTAGGGAGCTGTCGCCAAAGCTTTTAAACAGCACTTGGGGTGGGGGAGACTTTAAGACTTTGGGATGGTTGCGAGCTGCTTCTAGCAACGCGGCTTCTACAGCTTTGGCATCGCAGCCATAGGCAACGCCAACGGGGAGATGGAGGCGCGAGATCGGGTTGTGGTGGCTCCAGTTAATCACTTCGTTTTCAAGAAAGCGGGAATTGGGCACGATGATCGAAACGCGATCGAGGGTACGAATTTCGGTGCTTCTGGCTCCGATCCGCTCGACAGTTCCTTTATAATCTCCAACTTCGACAAAATCCCCTACCTGAATCGGTCGCTCGAACACCAATACGATACCGCTACCGAAATTTTTGGCAATATCCTGCAAGCCGAAACCGATACCTACACTTAGGGCACTAGCAACGATCGCCAAAGAACTAATATTAAGTCCCCAGACTTGCAGCAATACCAGCGATCCAACAAAGATCAGACCGTATTTGACAATAATGGCGATCGCTTCCTGAGCGCCGCGATTGATGCCAGCATACCTCAGTACGCGAGAGCGAAACAGATTGGTAACAATTCCTGCAAAGATGACTAAGCCAAACAGCAATCCTGCTAAAATTACCAAGTCGATGACGGAGTAAGAATTATTGCTCAGCGTTAGGATGGGTGACGCTAGGCTAGTTGCAAGAACGCTAGTAATTTGGTAACTCCACTGCCGCGTAAAGGGAAACAAGTTGGTGATGTAAAGGACAACGCCTACCCAAAGCCCGATCCGCGCGATCGCTAACACGAGTTTGAACAAAAATTCTAATATTCGCAGCGGTTGGCGATCGGCATCAGCTTCCGTGCTAGAAGTCAATTGCTCTTGAGCCGCTTGAAAGAAATGATGCTTCATCCATCCCAGCGTCCAAGTTAAAGCAGCAGCTATCAGGACAATTCCTGCTGCTAAAAGGGCAGTTTGCCAAAGATAAGCCGTTGTTCTTTCTGCTTTTGCTCGTTGTAGTGCCTCCTGAATTTGCTGCACCCAATTACTTGCTTGCTCTTGCGGCGTGCTACCTGGGATTGCATCTCGTTCTGTAACTGTTAGCAGGTAGCGATCGTTTAATAAAATTGTCGGTAACTGGTTGCGCTGTTCGATTTCTACCTGAATCGGTCGCTCGCCTTGCACTGCATTTTGTAGTTGTTTAGCGATCGATTCTGCTCGTTCCCCGGCGCTATACTGTCCCGAATTGCTGACTTGAAAAAGTTGCTCTCCATCTAGCACGACAGGGACTTTTGCAGGTGTCTGGGCGATCGCGGGAAGCCACAATCCTACAGCTAAAACTATAGCAAAAGTCGCACAGATAAAATTAGATATGAGTTGGAAACGGCGAGAGCGAACCATGCAATTTTTTGGTGAGTAATTTGATTAATTTAAACTAGCGGTCGAGATCTTTTTTACACAATTTTCATAAAATAGCAATATTTTTCATCTAACAAAATTGAAATATTTTACTATATTTGCTTGAATATATTAAATAATTAAACACGCGCTATTTCTTAGTGCAATTGTCTCATTAACGCTGCTTTATTATAGTAAACTTTCGATATTGTATACGGTTAAAAGTTAAAATTCCAATCGAATTAACTACCTCTGCAGTCACCCTAAGCGAGCTATTGATTTCGCATCCGAATCTACTCAAACGAATATTTTTTACACAAAAGTTTACATTGTGCTTGAATTATTGACATCTTCCTTGAGAAAGACGGTACAAATTTTATCTACTAAAAATATCTCTTGCGTTCTCACTCTGAGATCTCTATCCCTCTGGTTCCATCCCTAAAAAGGGGAGACTGATAGCCAATTTAGATAGTTAGGCGATCGCTCGCGTTTGAGAGTACTGGCTTTGGAATACAACCTGTCAACTTTTGAACGCGCAACTGCTGGAGTGCGACCGCGTAAATTCGGTCAGGTAAAATCTTTAAGTTTTCCTGACAAAAAACCTTAAAGCTGTGGCATTTGCTAAAATTAATGCCTGAAGATTTTTGAGTCTGAATCTTTAATTCAGAAGTACATATCGATTAGACTAACATAAATTAAGCTTTTCTACTCTATCAGCTTTGCAATCAGAACACGAGCATGGCGATCGCAGGTTACACGCTACTAGAAGTTATTGCTGAAGGCACTAATACACTTGTTTCTCGTGCTTATAGGGATATAAACAGAACCTCAGTTATTATTAAAACTCCGAAAGCCGAGCGTTCATCTATAGAAAAGTTGACTTACTTAAAACACGAGTACAAAATTCTTCACGACCTGCAAATAGCAGGATTCATTCAACCGTTAGCTTTGGAAAGCTATCAAAACGGTTTAGCGTTAATATATGCGGATTTTCCGGGAATATCTTTAAAAAAACTGCTCAAATCGCAACAGAAATTTGAATTGAGCAACTTTTTATCAATTGCGGTTCAATTGGTTTCAACTGTCGCTCGGCTACATCAACACAATATTATTCATAAAGATATTCAGCCCTGCAATATCTTAGTCAATATCCAAACAAGTCAAGCGCTGTTTATCGATCTTAGCCTTGCATCACGCTTGCCTGTAGAGAATCAGACCGTGCGTCACCCTGAATTGTTAGAAGGTAATCTTGCCTACATCTCACCAGAGCAAACAGGCAGGATGAACCGCGCACTCGATTACCGGACTGACTTTTATTCGTTAGGCGTTACTTTCTATGAAATGCTGACAGGACAGCTACCATTTCAAGCAAACAATCCGCTAGAACTCATTCATTCCCATATTGCTAAAACCGCAGTATCACCCAGGGAATATCAGCCAGAGATTCCGTCAGCGATCGCGGAAATAGTGATGAAATTGCTAGCAAAAACGGCAGAAGATCGCTATCAAAGTGCATTGGGTTTGAAGGCTGACCTAGAAATTTGTTTGAGAATGTTACAGAATACTCAGAAAATTTCTCCCTTCAGTGCCGGACAACTCGATCTATCCAGTCAATTTCTGATTCCCCAAAAACTTTACGGTCGCGAACGAGAAGTTGCTACTTTAATAGATGCTTTCGAGCGAGTCAGTCGGGGAGCGACCGAGATGATGTTAGTCAGCGGTTACTCTGGGGTTGGTAAATCTTCTTTAGTGAATGAAGTACATAAACCAATTGTGGGAGCGCAAGGATATTTTATTGCGGGAAAATTTGACCAATTTAAGCGGAATATTCCTTATGCTTCTTTAATTCAAGCATTTCAAGAATTAATCCGGCAATTGCTGACCGAAAGTAGCGATCGCATAGCAATTTGGCGAGCCAATCTTTTAGCAGCTTTAGGTTCTAACGGTCAGATAATTATTGATGTTATTCCCGAAGTCGAACGAATTATTGGCGTGCAACCAGATGTTCCTAGTTTAGGACTAACTGAATCTCAAAACCGATTTAATCGAGTATTTCAACAATTTATTCGCGTATTTACTCAACCAGAACATCCGCTAGTTATATTTTTAGATGACTTACAATGGGTCGATCTCGCTTCTTTGAAGCTGATTCAGTTACTTGTTTGTGACTCGAATAGTCAATATCTATTATTAATTGGAGCTTATCGCGATAATGAAGTCAGTGGCTCTCATCCTCTCATGTTGGCTTTGGCTGAAATGCAACCAGCTCATGCAGTAACAAATGATATTGTCCTTCAGCCTTTGCAAATAACCCACACTAACCAATTAGTTGCTGATACTCTACGCACTAATACTGCTACAACCAAACCGCTCGCTGAGTTAGTTTTTAAGAAAACTCAAGGTAATCCTTTTTTCTTAACTCAACTACTTAAATCTCTGCATCAAGACAACTTATTGACATTTAATTTTGATCGCGATCGCTGGCAGTGGGATATTAATCTGCTTCAAGGTATTGATATTACTGACAATGTTGTTGAATTGATGGTCGATCGCATTCAAAAAATGTCACCCAAGACACAAAATATCCTCAGGTTTGCTGCCTGTATTGGAGACAAATTTACTTTAGATGTTGTAGCGATCGTCAACGAGAAA